>JAABUR0100000772.1_pt1 | contig 64653 bp, 61 predicted proteins | sample 5560091 | NCBI WGS metagenome assembly JAABUR01 (sample SAMN10711879, study PRJNA513375) | rock metagenome | isolation source: Antarctica rocks | place: Antarctica: Victoria Land, University Valley sud
GTTGTTGTTCTTGTTGTTGCCTTCTCCTGCTTCTTTCCTCTAATTCAAGACGTCTCACCTCTTCATACGCGATACGCCTCCGCCGTAACTTATCACTTTCGGACTCCTCCAATTGTTGTTGTGGCCTTCTCATGCTTGTATCCACTACTTCAAGTCGTCTCATTACTTGGTTCCCGGTACGAGATCGTTGTGTTTTCTCCCCTTCGAAGTACTCCGAGTCTGCTAGTCTATTAGCTCTTCTCAGAGCCTCCTGCTCTGCCTTCGCAGCCCTCTCTGCATACGCGCGCCGCTCCCCATCCCGTGGTCGGGACCCCGAATCCTGCTGATGATCAGGGGCTACTATGGAATGATCATCGTCGAGAATCGACCTAATCTTGGCTGTCCATTCCTTGACCTTTTCAACGGTAATTTGGGATCCTTTCGCATTGCGGAGGTTCAATAGTCGTCGAGCATTAGCTCTAAAGCCGCGTGAAGTCCTTGATTCATGCAATGCATCATCTATAGCAGACTTGATCGCCTGAAGCGTGTCGGTGTCGTTGCTACGTTCGATCTGCCTCCATAAAAGGTCATCGTCGCAAGCAACGCTTTTACTTCTAACCTCAAATCTTTTCACCATTGCGAAGAGTTCCTCCACACTTTCATCGAAAGCTAATCTTCCACTCTCGGTACTGTACCGGTCTTTGCCGTAATGATGAAGATTTTCCACAAGGTGCGTAATTTCCATAATGCTTACTGTTAGCATATCATCAGGCGGCTTCCGAGGCGTTGTATCCACGTCTTGATGGACCGAAAGATCTTGTGGCAGCATCGTCGTCCTATCGTCCAATTCCATGATCTTCGTCCCCACTTTCTCAATGATCTCTCGCCTCGCCGGAATAGCGAGCAGTTTGGTTTGATCCGCTGAAGTCCTACGTCGACATATGATCAATAGTAGTCGCAGGGCCCGCACCAGATACTCTAATCTCAACAACTGTCTCTTGAGTACATCCTCTAGCCATATGTATCTGATCTTCTGCTTTCCTTTAAATCCAGGCATGTAGCCCGACTCACTCAATTGACCAAAGATAACCTTAACCAATATCGCACATTTATCTAAACGTATTGATATATCCTTATGTAACTGTGGTATTATCTCTTTTCCGGAGTTCTCGGTCATATGCCATGTGAGTATGGCTTCAAGGATGGCGCAAAGGTCAGTAAAGTGGCCGGCTGTGATGAATACGATGTCATTGTCGCTCTCGCATACTTCTCGTAGTCGCTTGACTACTTCATCGACACTCGAAATATTACGATCAATACTTTCGCTCAAATTGCTTCGGAGATTGCGATCGTTTTCATCCGTATTCTTTGACGCCGCAGGGTTCTGTGAGTCTGCCATGCCAGAGGATTCCATTAAGATACCTTCTCCTTGTACTTCATCATCGGAGTCGTCTAGGCCTTCGAGACCCCCGGTCTCGGACGTCAGGGAAATTGGAATGGCAGCGAGTGCAACTTCCTGTAAGTGCTTTCCAATGTGGGAAAAATATTGACCTGGAGTAGAAGCAGGTACCGTCAGGCAAAACGGACATCGCTCCCGTCCAAAACGACTGAACACGAGTTCCGAAGCAGATTGCACTTCGGATGTGATTTCTTGAGGACTCAGGGCTGGATGCGCCTTTGACAAGTGGCTTCTCAATTGCGTCTCGCACGTAATGATACCTTCGCCCATATCGCATTGATCGCATGCCCAAGCGACATGTCTCCAGTGCTTATCCAATTCGTGAGCGGACCACTAAACGACATTCTACAGTAAGCTTTGTATCTAATGAAGATATGCGATCATCAAGAAAATCAAATTGAGATATGCGCTGGGAGGACTCATGATAGTAGGACCGGTATTAGGTATCAGAGGCCGAATGCACTATGACCGTGACTCACGGGCCGGAACATAAAACAACATTTGTTAGGAGTTTTCACAGGAGTATCCGTAGTCTGAGCCACGCTAAAGATTCAGACATCTTGGGCTTGAAGCCCATGGTAATGTCTTCCCGTTCTAGTGATATGAGCCACAGCTACGTGGTGTAATACGAGTGATTCAACCCAGAACAGTACAACATAAAAATACTGGTAGTGAGACAGAATCGATAAATTGAAAAGCAACGTACCTCGCGTCTGGAGACGAAGGCTTCCTTCTCGGTAGAACAGGCAGGAAATGTGCAAATGTACGGTTGCAGATCCTGGTATATGTGCCGCCTGAGCTTAGGTCAGTGACGACGCCGTAGACTAGACGAAGAACTTACACCCATTCTGCGGAACTCCAAACATTGTGAAGCCTGTCGCCACAGACCGAGCAGTTGAAGGGAGTACCCCAGGGTTGATCGTCCGGCATCTTAGGAAGCCTGCGACCGCGCTTCCGCCGCTCGCTTTCATCAAGACTGGATGCGAAGGATGTCACTGATAGCGCTGGTTTGGAAGCCTTCAGTCTGGTTGGATCTGGTGCGGAGACCGTTAGGGTGTCAAACACGGACGAAAGCTTTGTGCTTGGAGCAGTGGAATCAGTCTGTGCAATGCCGGTAGACCCTTCACGAGAAGGCTGCACAGAAGATGACCCGAGGACCGATTCCTCACCAGGAGTATCAACATCGTAGGCTTGGGCCCCAGTGACCATCTTGTCGCGCCGGGTTTGCAGACGGTGGTATCTTCGCTCATTGGCTTCCCCAAGACGGCGCACGAAGTCTCGATCAATAGAAGGAAATGCTTCTAGTACATTTGCTATGTAGGGCCACGCGGTATTTTGCAGTAGATTTACGCTGTCAGCGGTCGATCTGTGAACATTATCTGAACTTGGAACTATTCTTTCGGCCGAATCTTGGAGGACAGAACCTAACTCGAACAGGCAGTCATTGGAGAATTTGACATCTTGAAGAAGCTCGTCGGTTTCACTCAACTCATTGATAGTAGAGACCTCAGAGCCTGAAGACGTGACGTCGTCAAGGATCGATGCAACATCAAGACCACCCATTTCGCCATCCTCTTCACCGAGAAACGTCTGAAAATTCGTCCTAAGTGCTTCTTCATTGAGAAGCTCAACCTTTGCAATTACGTCCATTAATTCCGAGTCTTGGCTGCGTCGATGTGCTATCTTGACCAGGGAATCTGCCATTCTGCCGAGGACGGGAAGCAGGACATCCTTCAATCGATCGGAATTCGCGATCTTTCCATCAAGACCCCCTTCCCGGGCATCGAAATCGCTGCCCCAAAGACGGAATCTTTGCAATTGTGTACGAAGGCATTGAGAGATGACAGTCTCCGCCGAAGGATGCCGGATGAGGCCAAGGAAAATCATCAACGAGCATTCGTAGAGATCTGTGGCGAGCTTGTCTGGATTGACCACATAAGCCGAGGGCTCTAGAGTCTGTTGACATAACGTCACGTCTGTCGTGATGTCCCATCGAGTTGTCGAAGTCGATCCTGCTCGGTTTGTAGTGGTAAGGGTGCGGACGGTCATGCTTGAAGGGAATGCAGCTAGCGAGTTCTACAAGACGAACCCTCCATCGTGCGTTGGAATCGTAGACTGAATCGATGAGCAAGCCAGCAAGGACTTCTTCTCGAAAACAATGTTTCAAGTGTTGCTATTGTTCCAACCACCTAGGCCTCCATCAATAGTGGCTGATATTCCCCAGAATTGGTGCGGTTATCCGGCCACTGTTGGTTGAGGGGGATGTCAGGCGATGCAGAGCATCAGTGGCTAGCTATATGCGTAGTCCCTACAACGATATGCCGTGCTTCTCATGGGGTTATAGAAGGTGAAGTAGTGGGATACTGTATGAGCCTGGTCCAGATGTCAGCCGCAGGAGCTGGGGGCCTAGCGTCCCGCTACGTGATTAGTATGCGCTAACAGTCAGACCAATTATAGCCGAGTGTAGCTGATGCCTTCCAGTTTTCACAGCTCTATCATTGAGAGCTGTTGCGTCGGATGCTAGGAGTCACCCTGGCCATCATCTCTGATGCATCTCTGATGTAGGTAATGAGCCTCTTGGAATTCCGGCCCTATCGTGATGGAAGCGACTGTGGCCGGTCTTGCGCTTGCAGTAGGACCTCTAATCATTTCCGCTCTCGAGAACTATGAATATACCTTCCAGCCTATTATAATCTTCAGCCGTGGTTATCGAAGAGAAGTCGAGCGTTTCCAGCACGCTCTCAAGGTGCAAAGAGTGAGCTTTGCGAACGAATGCTGTTTTCTTCTTCACAGTGTAACATCAAACCGAGGAAATGTGATGATCAATGATCCTCGTCACGCTCTGTGGCAGGACGAGGACCTGGAAGACAGAATCAAAGTCCGCTTGGCCGATTGCTACGACGCTTGCGTGTCGGCACTTTCTTTGATCAATGCAGTGTTGTCTGAAATCCTGAGGGAGACAAAGACCTTGGACATCTTGACACAGAAGGTATGAAACCGACAAGCTCTTTGTCTCTGTTCCCGTAGGCTCAAGACAATGTATAGAAGACGGGACGAATCGATATGGACTGGCTTAGACGCCTTAGGCAGCGGAGCAAGATAAGCTTCTCGAAGGACCGATATGACAACAAGCTGAAGGAATTGGAGCGCAGCATTGAGAGCCTTCACCGGATACGCAAGCATGTTGAACGCATTGAAGACACCAGGCGAGCACCCGCAGCTGCCTCGTACGAACGTGTGGAGTACTTCCGCATAGTGCAGTCTGCTTCGTCTAGGCTCCATGACGCTCTTGAGAGTCATTGGAGATGTGACTCGTCTGATGTTCACTATGCCAACATCTGTCTGGACGCGCTCAAAGGGAATCGGCAAGACATACACTTCGATCTGGCGTGGAATTGTCCAGGCAGCGCTGGGGCTTGGAGCGAGGCGGCAGGTCCTATCAGGCTGTCTGTTGAGGCTTTTCCGGAGGCTCAGATCCCGCCTAGTCATGGACCACTCTATTCGGGTCAACACGAGATACTGGAATCTGTTTTGGAAAAGAACATTGACTTCGCCAACATTGGTACCGGTTCTCAGGCGCTTCTTGGGTCAGATCAGTCATCCAGTGTAACATTGGAGGCTGTGGCAGTTTCGGTTCCAGATCTTTATACGATACCAAATCTCTGCTATCATTTGACACGCCAGCCAATAACGCGAGTAAGTTCACACTGTATCGGATTTCTTCAAAAGACGACCACGTTCAAACATATGGTATACATCCCAATGAACGACGTCCCGCCAGTGGCTACCACGAGGACTCTAGAAGACGCACTAAGAGCAGCCAAAGATTCCTCGGAGGGAATACCGTTGCCAGAGAAACTCGGGCTGGCGAAGCTTCTGGCATTGGCAGTCCTAAAATACCATTCCACACCTTGGCTTAATTCGCAGTGGCAAAGCCAGGATGTGGTTTTCTTCAATGTTCGGGACTTCTCCAGGGATCCCTTACGAATGCCGTTCCTTCAGTCATCAGTACTGACTCAAGCACGAGAAGCTAGCGGAGCAACTGCGGATCACGAACACACAATCGATAGACGCACGGTGGCTCAAGGCAAAAAACCGATGCGGTCGCATATCCGCAACCAGACTCTATACAATCTTGGCATCATGCTGATAGAATTAGCGTACGACTCTCCGTTCAAGGATTTACAGACTGTCGAGGATGATCAAGGAGATTCGCTCACACTACACTGGGCAGCCGAAAGACTTGGAGAAAGCGTGAGAAGGGTGCTTGGTCAGAGATATGCAGAGGCAGTGAAGATCTGTCTGCATTGCGGATTCGGCCCCTCGGATGACCTCGATGATCTGGAGTTGCAGCAAGACTTTTTCAGCAAGGTGGTACAGAAATTGGAGAAATGCGCCGATGCGGTGTCAATATAATACGATGGTAGAGATGGGCTAAAGGCAGATCAGGAAATGGAACATCCGTCGCCACTTCCCGACCCAAGTCACTTTGGCGAATCAGGATCCAGGTGCTTCGCGCAGGACTTTCGTCGCAGCTATCAAGACAACCTCTCCTTCAGCTCATCCCCTGGAAGTATACGGACCCTCAGGGCGATCGTCCTGCCAAGCCAATTGAAAATGGCGGCCTCCTGGGTTGGTAAATCGCCATATTGTTGACAGATGATAACAGGAACACCCAGCCCAAAGAACAGAAACACGATACCTGCATTCAGGGCACCAGCTCGTCTCTTCGGCCATAAGCTAGTCCTCTGAAGCCCATATTCTGTCGTTCACGCTTTTGAAGCAAGATTTACACTCAAGCAGATGGCGGGAGACGTAGAATGGAGTCGAATACGGGTGTCTCGGCGAGATCTAGTGCCTGATATCGAAAGGTTACAAGCTCCTCTAAGCTGGATCACTTGAAATCCTCACTTGGACAGACTGAAGTCTTCTGAAGTGGTCGCTTGCGCTTTCGGTCGTGGAGACTCCTCCTAGGTATGTCAAATTGACAGACGCTAAGGAAAATAGCTCTACCCCTGGTTACCCAGCCGCGTAGTTACCAGCCATTTTCCATGTATATATACAGGCCTGTCAGGTCAATGAATGATATAATTCATCCATGCTAAGCGGTCGCGTTGCCAAACATCCATACATCTCAATGGGGTATCCGCTGAAAAGGGATATATGGTCTTCAACAGTACTTGAGCTGGCTTACGTATTTACCTTCTGGATACCCCGTCGTGTCGGTGTTTAGCGGGCAAACATGACATTCCACCATAATAGAGATAACAATCTCTGAAAAGTTTAGTAAAACCATAACATCCACATAATCCACCCATCACAACCTCTCCCAAACACCAGCCAACCAACAACCCACATCATCAAAAGCTCTCAGAATACAAGCTCACAACTATCCCTTCAGCAAAAAGCTCACAAGCATCGCTCGCTATATGGGGTATCTCTCAAAAGCAAACATCGTCATGCGAACCCCATCCATCCATCTAGCATCCTATACCCACCAGCTCTTATGCATATATTCCGATCTGCCACACCGATAATGTGAATCCGACTTAATCGATCCATCTTTGTAAAGTCTTATCATACCCAATGACATCCAGATCGATGTTTAGCATTTTGAGCATCATGTCCATCGTGTATCCCTCTTCGTCCCTGCCATCCTCCTCCTCACGGGCCTTTCCTCCTTCCTCCCTTTCATCCCTCTCATCCCTCCCATCACGCTCACCCCTCTCATCTCTCCCATCACGCTCACCCCCATCCTCGCCCCCAAACCCAGTCCCATCCTCACCATCCCCCTCCCCCTGCCCACCACCATCTCCCTTCTCCTCCCCCTCCCACCCCCAACTCCCCCCCTTCTCCCTCTCCCTCTCCCTCATCGCCCCCACCCCTCCCATCTTATTCACCCTATCCCTCGCACTCGCATACACCTCCTCCGCCACGGCCCTGCTAGCCACTTTCCATTTCTGAACCAAGGCCTCGAGTTCGGCTTCTCGGTTCGAAGACTCGATTTTTAGCGCTTGGGTTGAGGTTTCGAGGGCGGAGCGGGCGGTTTTGAGGGAGGCGTGCAGGTTTGTGCGGTGGGTTAGGAGGGTGGTGTAGGTTGTTGAGGGGGTAGGGGTGGATGTGGGGAGGGGTGGTTTTTGTGGGGTTTTGGAGAGGGTGGGTGAGGGTTTGGTTGCTGGCGAGGGGGAGGGGAGATTGGTGGTGGGTTCTTTGAGGGGCGAGGAGGTGCTGGTGATGGGTCCTTTGAAGGGTGAGGATGTGCTGGGGAGGAGGTTGGTTTCGGCGGCGGGTTTTGGTTTCAGTGGGGTTTTGAAGGGCGATTTGAAGGGTTGGGAGAGGGTGTGGGTTGCGGTGTCTATGCGGCGGCGTTTGGAGGGGCGGATTGGCGACATGGTGGTTGCCGCTGCTCAGGAGTTGGTTGGCACCATTGAGATGGGAGTCGGTACTGTGGGGTGGAGGTAATTGGAAGAAGAGACACTGAAGTAGTCTAGCGGTAGGGCTGCTGCGTCTGACGTAGTTAGGTAGTGGTCTATGAATCCTACACCGTCTGCAGTATTGCCCACACTCCAGTCACACAAACAATTAAGGCAAGGCAGTATCAGATACTTGAGAACCATCTCCTCGACACTTACCAGCAGCTCACCATGACTACCCGCATCCCAACCTCCACGTCCATCACCGAAGGCGCAGTCATCACAGCTCCTCTCTCTCAAGTCTGGCACTTGATCAAGCTGCAAGACTTCCATAAGTTCTGGAGCAAGCTCGACAAGAGTGATCACGTCCAAGGCGCCTCCCCGGAGACTGATGTCGTGAAGTGGACTTTCAAGGATGGGACTGAGCAGGAGGCCAAGCAGGAGGAGCATTCGGTACGACCTATCCATACAGATTTCTAATTATGCTTCCGAGTAACATATCGGCTGATGGTTCGTGCTTGTAGGCAATCGACCACTTCATCACCTATTCTGTCATCTCGTCTAGCCCTGCCCTTACCTACTCGAGCGTCATATCTACCATTCGATGCTATCCTGTGACCGCTGGATCAAATGAAGGCTCGACTTTCGTGCAATGGTCTGCCCACTTCTCTTCCGACGCTGATGCAGGTACGACACCTCCTTCCCCATGCATCCTATACACTCTGTTTGTGAAATGACGTAGCTAATTGATATGGCAGGCGTGATCGAAGATGCGAGGTTCAAACGCAAGGAAGCGTTGGCTGATTTGGCTCAGGCAGTTACCAAGAAATAGGCATCGTATAAGATGGAACGACTATATGATAAAGTGTATATACGAGAAATGAACGCTTGTCAAACCGCCCCCCTCCGCCATTGATTTTTCGTTTCTAGGCCGGCCTTTCGTATTCGATCTTCTTGCGTACTAGAATGCTGCAAGATGTGGATTTCCTGTTCACCATCATCCGATGGCTCGAATCGTTGCTCGGCCGCATTCCCGGGCTTAAAAGGACACAGCACCCCATGCTGGACTCATTCACAACCTGGAATGTATCAATTTCTTTTCTCAATTGCAAATCTCTACAGCGATAGTATCTCACATCTAGAATCATCCACAATCCGAGTCAGAAGTCTATGTGGCTACCCTGGTGACGGCTCATCGTTCCAGAAACATATCAATCTCAAAGACTGTATCAAATCCGTTTAAGACTCCACACCAAGGCTACACAACTTCTAACAAGCTGCTCCCTCACACACTTCACCTACTAATGCCCCACGCACCATTCGCTTATTACCCATATTATCGTCAAAACCGATCCCCATCACATCCCCTTCCGCCCCCTAAAACCACTCCCATCTCACAGACCAGAACTCTCACACTCGCACTACGGCCCCATCAGAAGATCCCCTACCCAAAACCCCACCCCAAGACCACCCAAACGCATCAGCAACAATAGGAACAAGCCGTATGCGCGCCTGACCGGACTAAATGATCACAGAAGTGGAATACCCCCAACCCGTGGAGCGGGACTTTGATACTGAGGATACGCTACTTAACGTTCAAGTTGCAAGTATGAAAGACCCAAGAGGAGGATTTTGGGGCTTTTTTGCATGTGCTTCTGCAGCAGTGCTTCTCTCCTAGATAACTTGCGATCATTCTCCCGTAATCCCAATACTTTCGCCATGAATGATACCTAGTGGAACCCAGGGGCAATGGGATGGCGGGAACCGAATGACGATGGTGTGCAAGAGATATTCTCACATTTCTGAGACCGAGGTTCATAGATGCAATCTACCATAGCTGAAAGGGAGGCTGCTACAGCTGATGGAGTCTTGTGGGCTTGGTAGGTTTTGCGCTATGTGTTGGTGGGAGATGGTCTTTTGGGAGTATGAGTGGTATGGGGTATAGATGCGGGTTGATGTGGACATGGGATGTGGAATTCAAGCGATGACGGATAGTTCTCTTGGGCTGGTAAAGGTTACAGCTCTATAGGGGTTAGGATGGGGGAGGAATCGTAAGGGATCTTAAGGGATCATAAGGGCTTAGTGGAAAGAGGGAATAGGGGTGTGAATACGGCTGGGGATCGGCATGTAATAGGGCGGACTAGTTTCTGGGAGGTGTTGATTTCTGAATTGATTCTGAGGAGGTTGGAGGGTTGGAGATTTACAAATCTAGCTTTTGTTATATACGAGCGTCCACGGGTTTATGGGGGCAGAGTAGAGAGAAATAATATACAGAAATCACCCAGACGACGAAACGCCTAAAGTATCAACTGAGCGCTTACGTATCCAGTTTATTGGACTTTCGAGATGAGGACGACTTGTAATTCGATGCGTCGATCGGATTCATATTAGACGCGGTAGGGTGAAGAAGTCAGTGAAACCTTCAGGTTTGGTTTGTACTACAACAGTATAGTCTAGAGAAATTCATCGTCGAAAGTCCAGGCTACATACAGAGTTGTAGACACATCTGGGAAATACACCGCCGTCTCGTTCTTTTTTTCCACCTGCGTCCTCGAAACACCAAACCACCGCTTCACAAGGACAACGACCGATCGGTCAGTATGAGAATCGAACGATAGTAAAGAAAAAGAAAAAGCGAAAGGTTTGCTGGCGTATAGGGTCCATCAAACAGAGATAGACACATCATCCTCCTACCAAATAGTCTGGCCACTCCACTCCACCTCATCGACACGCAACTTCCCATCCAAAAATTCGACTCCCCCTCAACTTCATCCTCTCACTCACAACCTCCCCTCCGAACGCCGACTCCCCCTCCACTCCCGCACGCACCGATCCACTTCCCCCAACCCCATCTGGCACGACACATACGCCTGTTCTGCGTTCCTAGCCGCCTGCTTCGCCTCTTCCATCGCCTTTTGCGCATCGCAGGCTAGCGTGATTGTTGCGGTAATCACTTCACCCAGTTTCATCAGGCGCTCCTTTTTAGGACTGGTGTTCTCGGTTCGGGCTGCGTCGAGGATTTCCATCGCCATTGCCATTGCTGATGTGGTGGATACGTTGGTGGGGAGGGGGGAGGCGGAGGATGGCGTTGCGGCGCTGGAATGGGTGATGGGTTCTTTGTGGACGGGGGTAGAGGCTTTGGAGCGGTTTGCAGAGGCGAGGGTGGGGCGGTGGAGGGGGTGAATGTCGGAGAAGAGCGGATACGCTGGGTACGGGCCGCAGGGGCTGCCGTTGCTGGTGACGGCGACTTTGGGTTTGGTCTTGGTGTTGATGTTGGTCCGAGGGCTCAGGGGCTCGTTGTCCAGAGAACGTTTGTGGAAGAGACCTTTTAGGTTGGAGAGCACGCCGTGACCTTTTTGAAGTGAGGCTTCCGATTTGTAGGATTCGCGAGCGATGCTGCTGCGGTGGCTGTCGTGCTTGGGGTATGGGTTCTTCAGGTCTAATTGCGAGGAACCATAGCCACGCCGAATGCCGAGTTCGTTCTGGCGGTGGGCGAAGCTCGTGGGTTTTGGGGGTGTTGGCGGCGGGATCTTTTCTGCTGTGATTGGGGGTGAAGGCGACTTCTTGTTATCTGTCCAATCCGGAGGGGCCAATCGAGACGAGCTACGTGGTGGGAGAGTGTCTGATTGCGCATTGGCCTTGCCATAGGTACTAGATTGAGGTGTAGCGGGTAGCATCGCTACGACAACCCCTTTCGTGTGGGCCTTTGGCAGTTCTGCAACGTCATGGGCTTCGATGTTGCTATCCTGGAATGGGTTGGTACAGTCCGTATAGGTAGCCTCTCTTCCCAAGTGCTCGAGGGGTTGATCCAGGAGATCCACGGATGAACTTCCGTTAGAGGAGGGCACCTCCTTACAAGCTTTGATTTTCAGAGGTGATACCTCTAGGGGAGCAGTTTGCTTCTTTTCTTCACCGATGTCTGGAGAGTTGAATTTACCATCGCTGGTCGATAACTCCTCGGAAGCATCGAAAAAGCACGGGGCCGTGCTAGTTGAGGTCCCAGAGCCCCTGACGGAGATGTTGATATTATTTGGATCATGCAATTGTTGCATTACCTTGGCGCTATCACGGTCGCGGGTCTTTGGCGAGATGAGGCTTACATCTGCGCTCTTCACCTTCTTCTCCCTGACTGCAGGATCAATTAGGTTCTTGCGAGAACCTAATTGCGTGAGACCCTGACTGGTCGAGGGGCGTTGTGGCAGCTTCTCGGCGGATGAGATCGAAGAGGCGCCACTCTTGCGTAATTTCAGACCATCCTTGCTCTTGGCACCCTCGAACGCTTGGATAGGCTTCTGTTTCGCTGCTCTGTCACCTTTCCTGAGATTAGATCCCATGATGAATCGCTCAGCTGATGGAGATATCTTCAGGGTTGGGCCGTACTCAGGTGAATTGGTCGACAGGCGCTTGGTCTGGTAAGCGTGCTGAGGAGACTCCTCGATAGCTTCGAGGACATGTGCATCTGTGCTGTCAATCAAGAAAGGCACAAGGCGATTGACAGTGGGACGTGGCGGTGGGGTTCCCTCAAGATCGATCATCAAGTCTTGAGTAGAGTGATCGTTGTAGATGCTTGATTCGTTTCGAGCCTCTTTCTTGGAAGACAGCTTCCGGACATCAATACACTTGGCTTTTCCATAACGTGCTTGAGAAGCATTATCATTTCCATGGGTAGCGGCATTTGGCGTATTCTTGCGCGATACAGGGATAGAGCTCACGTGCTGGTTGGTAGTAGGTCTTCCTTGTTCCTCCATAGCATCGGTCCCAATGTCCAGAGAGTCAGGTTTTGTGGGTGCCATTCGACTTGGTGGCGGTGGGCTCGATTGAGGCAGACTTGGAGCCGGTGTCTCGTCACGAAGGCTGCCCCGACTGCTTGGACGATGTGTATGAGATGGGCGTCTGCTTCCGCCAACAAACTTTGCAGGGGCTCTGTTGCTTGCGAGGGAACCCTTTGATGCTTTCGTTCGGAGAGATTGCATGACGGGAGGAGTGATTGAACGACGCCCTTTGAACTCTTTGTGAGCAAGTCGGCTATCCTCTTGAAGGGTGCCTGCTACGGGCTCGTCAAGAAATTTGACACCATTGGGACCACTAACTTGGGATTGGCCATCTTTGTTTGTTTTACCAACAGACAGGCGAGCTCGAAGGAAAGAAGTTCGAGTCTGCCGCGGCTCAATAAAAGAGCTTGAGACCGAGGGCTTGGAAGATGAGACATTTTCCTTTGATGGAGCAGTAAGATCGGTATTGTAGATACCGTCGCGGAATGGGTCTTCTATGGACTTCCTCGTATTTTGGTGTTCCATTTCGTCTGGTTTCTTTTGAACGATCGATCCTCCTTCTTCGTGCAATTGCTTCTGCACTTTGGGTGATGAGGCTTCCTTGCGTGGTATCTTGTGCTGTGCGGAATAGCGCGATACTGGCAATTGATCCCCGCCAGGCACTTGACGAAGAGTGATATTGCCAAGAACAGGATACCTCTCTTGTTGACCCGAGGTCGCTTGCTGCGTCAGTTGATTCCCGCTGTCACGCATCAAGTCTCGCAAAGTGCCAGTGTTAGAGGGTCGTCGAGGCTGCAGTACTGGCCACTCTTCCTTATCGTTAGAAAGGCCGGTTGGTGAGCGCCGCAAAGGCTTATCACTGGCGTCGATGAGCGAGTGGGAAGACTGCGTACTTGAAGTTGAGGAGTGAAGCTGAACGATAGGAGGACTCGGGAGTGGCTTGTCTCGTGGTGATAATCCAGAAGCTTGCCTCTGAGACGGTGGAGTAGAGTGCAAGACATTTCCTCCAGACGGTGTAGCAAACTGTCTCACGCGTAAACACAGCGTCTATGATACCAGATGATTCCGAGGAAGCTGAGCTTACTTTGTCTGGGAAGCTGATGGCTTTAGCCTGCTTTGTAAGGCCTTCTTTCCTGGATCGAGGTGTTCCATCACCAGCGCGACGAAAGCCAACGCGCTTTGCAGCCGACTTCATCATGCCATCAGGCTTGATTGGTCTAGCAGGCTCAGAGGCCGTTGTAGGAATTCTGGCTTCAGTGTTTGCTGCAATGGTCTGCTTGGAAGAGGACAATGTTGGTGTCATGAAGTGTGGTGATCTCGATTTACGAAAGTTTTCTTTACCCATGGTAGCCGACGATAGTAGAGTTTGATGGCTCGGTGATGAGTGCGAATGGTTTTTAGGGGTGTTTGTAGCTTGAGCAGTTATATCAGCCAACTTACCCATGGTGTCATGAGTACGAGTGTAGCCACTGTAGTAGCCTGAGCTGTGTTGAACATATGCGTGTTGTTTATGCAAGTCTGCGAATGTCGATGTACGCAATGAGGCAAAGCGAATGAAGCTCTGGCTAGACCTAGGCACTTCTACTAGATAGGAATGCCAGTGAGGAGAGGAGCTGGAAGAAGGTGAAGTGTGATCTTGGGGGGGCGAATGTTTTCTGGTGATGTAAGCAATGCGAATCCGCGACGGAGACGCGTCGAATCGACTCAGTGTTGATGGACGTCAAATAAACAATCAGCCCTACTATCTTGACCTCTTTGTATTCTCCGTGATATGCTCAGGGACTGTCAGCTTAGCTAGTGCGGTGGTACCAACCATACCCGAGTGCTCCAGGTATGTGTTTGGTTCCTCGATATCAATGGAGGACATGTGATTCATTCTGTTCAACAACATCAATCATCCAGTCTGCATAACAACATCGTCCTCACCTCCTAGAGTTCCGATTTTCCTCTTTCCTGTGCCGGTAGTAATGCCGTCCCCGTCACGGCTTGTGAACTCCGTGACTTCATATTCAACTATAGTTTTCCCATCCGAACTTCTTCCTCCGCCCCTTCTTCGCCTGATCCTACCGAGCTCACTTCCCTCAATCATCTCCTCGAACCACGGCGTACCACTAATTTCCCGGCCTTCTCCTCCAGCAGTCACCTGTTTTGCCCCTGATCGATCAGCAGTGCTCTGATCCTTCTCTTCCTCAGAAAGTTCGACGCCCGATAGGAGCCCTGCATCCTCCAGCTTCTCCATGCTCTCCCTCTTCAAGCTGTTGAGATTGACAAGCACCCATTCGGCTTCCTCCGGACTCTCCTCACTCCAGTAGCTGAGTGGAGTGCCACAGAACCCGCAGAAGTGCCGCTTTGTCTGTGGAGCATGGTGAGGGGTGAAGACACGTCGAATGGAGCTGTGAGTCTCTTCCGGGTAAAAGGCATACGTGGTGCTCTGTAGCTGGACTAGAGGGACACGGAGTGATAGTACTCGAGCTGTGACTGATCATCAACACCGCTATATCCAATATTACGAGATGACTGTAGAGCCTACCGTGTTCCGCTCGGTCGTCGTAGAGGACTTGTAGGGATTCAGAAGGATTCGAAGGGACCGCGATGAGATAGTGATTCCTGCCGCAGGAGCATGCTCCGCGAAGGGAAGTACCTGGATTCATTCTGTAGCCAGTGGCTGTTTTGAAGTTGAGGTTAAATCAGATAGCATCAAGATGGCAATTAACTGAGTGGGTGTGTTAAAGTGACGTTCGGGGTTGAGATCTTGACGTCCGGCAGATCCCGTAGAATATAGGAGCTTGCGACTAGGGGGGCCCCTATTAGTTCTACCATAGAATACAACATAGAATCGCGTCTTTCGCAACGGCTTAAAATATATTTCCTCGGTGCATATATGACGCCGCATGTTGGCATTGTCGAGTCTTGGAGATCAATGACGCATAAGAAGGTGCTGTGAGGCATGGCGCAGGATTACAAGAGGCTGAAGGAAAACTTCGTGTCCAATCTATCAGGCGGTAGTGTCTTCGAGATCAACTGTGTGACAGCTGTTGCCCCGGTGAGCACTCTCCTATTTGGACCCGATTGGTAGGCTCATGAATAAAGCAGGCCGCCTATCTACTATGGTCTGCACTCCAGGCTCGTCAAGGCTTCTTCATCAATTATGGCCCCGCAGCCTTCCTCGCAGATTACCTACTCAACGCGGTAGCAATCTTGTTTGCAACTACTTTATACTCTTCGAATGCAATCCTGCTCAACACTCTTCTTGTCGTGCCGGCTGTTCTTCTGTACATACTGCCGCTGGCACTGGGAAAGCACAATAGACACGCCAGAACTTTAGCCACCAAGAAGCATGACAGAATGCCGGAAGCCCTGAGCAAATCAGAGCCGTTACCTGTCAGACCATTCATCACTGCATATAGAGGGGGAATGATAATAATCACATGCCTGGCCATTCTTGCAGTCGATTTCAGAGCCTTCCCTAGGCGCTTTGCAAAGGTCGAGAATTGGGGAACATCTTTGATGGACCTAGGAGTTGGGTCTTTTGTCTTCTCCGCTGGATTGGTCTCGTCAAGGCCAACGCTAAAAGCCTTACTTGCAGGCGAGGCTCTGTCTCTGAGTACCCTTCTACGCTCATCGCTGAAGTCTTCAGTACCGCTGCTTGTACTCGGGTTTATTCGATTATACAGTGTCAAAGGTCTTGATTATGCTGAGCATGTGACTGAATATGGTGTACATTGGAACTTCTTCTTTACGCTTGCATTCCTGCCACCATTTTTGGCTTTGTTCCAATCTGTTTCTGCTGGGAAGTATTCCACCGCACTGCTATCCATTTCATGCAGCTTCATATATGAAGCTATTCTCGACTTCACAAGACTAAAGGCCTACATACTCACAGCCCCAAGGACGGATCTTCTCAGTCAGAATCGTGAAGGCGTATTCTCCCTCGGCGGTTATCTTGCCATTTTCCTGGCTGGGCAAGCGATAGGATTTAGGCTCTTCGTCCGTGAGCATGGATTCACTCCTACTGAGCAGCGAAAGAGGATGATCTGGAGTTTGATCGCGTCTACACTTGTGTGGATAATTTTGTATTTCTTTGCAACATCTTATAAGTACGGCCTTGGCCTGAGGGTGTCACGTCGTCTCGCTAATCTCCCTTACGTTGTGTGGGTAGCGGGTTTTAATACCGCACAGCTCACAGTCTACAGCCTTGTTGAGACTCTGACGTTTCCTGGGGTATACCTTGCAGTAAATGCGACAGTGGAGAAAAAGGAAAGCGAGAAGGCCACGAGCAGAGTGACCAAGGCTTTCAACCGCAATGGGCTTGCTATATTCCTGTTCGCGAACTTGCTGACGGGGCTTATCAATCTGACCTTAGATACGCTCACGATTGGTCCAGTGGGAGCTATGGCTATCCTTGTAGCCTATGCTGGCCTGCTAACAGCAATTGCTGTGGCGTTGGACATCTGGAACATTTCGCTAAAGCTGTGAACTACCTTTTAAAGACTGCCTGACAAAGAAATCAGGTATTCCACACCACGGCGAATTGCATGCTAAACCAGAGACTCTGTTATTGCTTTAATGCAGGAACTTGGCAACGTCCATGCTATTACATGTGGCGCTAAAGCTCTTCGTAGCTGGAGGCCCCACTCCGGTGCCCGTTTTCTTGCTTTCCAGCTACTCAAAATAGAGGTAAGCAGGCCAGATTCGAAGTCCGTTTTGTAGTGGGTAGTGAAGGCCCCTGGGACAAACAATACTGCGGAAAAGTGCCCTCTCTTTGCACCATGCTAATCCTCTGAATTGTTAGTATCCTGTATGTACGGCAATCATACGCATATTAGGACTATCGTATGACTCACGCTTTGATCAATTAGTCGCTGTTGGCGAATAGGCAGACATGAGTCACAGTCACGGCCAAGCAATTTCCATAAAACATTGGCTGCTCCCACCTCTGCTCAAACTAAAATCTTACAAGTATACTAATTTATATAACATAAAACGTACGGAAGCACACGAACACCACCCACAGTCGCCAGCATGGCGATGAACTTTTCTTCAAGGTAGCGTCGAGAGCATGCAATCGACTCACGACGCTCAGATTACGCGATGTACTCCATATCGCGCGTGCGACCCACTGGCGACGATCCATTCCGAACCGCTGCAGCTTGCTGACCAGCCTCGAGATGTCCTTCGAAAGATTCTCTCGCTTTCCTTCGTGATATCAGAATCAAGCTCGCATGTCGTACAACATCATGATGCATTAACGTCGAAGGTCAGCCGGGGAAATCATAGGAGCTCGGGCCATTCTGTCGCGCCACCGTCAAGCTTGAATGCGCAACAATCCGTAATCCGTGCCATAGGATGGGGCTCTTGTGGTATCGTCTTCGAAGAGCTCGGAACCACCCACGTCATCAAAAGAGCCATCAAAGGGAATGCGGCCCTGGACGAGGGATGTCGATTATTGAACGATCTCTTCATGCATAAGGCTATTGAGGAAGCCTTCGAACGATTGCTGAAAAAACAATCTTTTGCACCTTCCTTCCATATACCGCGCCTATACAGCTATATGAGTAGAAACGATAGGCTATGTTGGTCAACGCATGCACGTTTGTTCGCGGATGGGGATCGAACGCCTGAAGACCTATTGCTCTCCGAACGTATTCCACCTGTCCATGCGGTGGCTAGACGCGCACTTATAGATCAGTATTGTCCCGAGGAGCTCAAAGCCGGGGCGCGGCTGCAAGACAGTAACGAAGACTGCCTGGTGCGACTATACCTGGGCAAACGGCGAGATCATGTCCTTAGACTCAGGCCGAGACGCTTCTTTGGTCTGCGGAACTTCCCACTTTGCCTAGACCAGATGCAAGATCTTGGGCTTGAAACTCACCGATACGCTATGGCAATGGCTGAGGCTTTGGCCATGATGCACTGGGAGGCGAGGATAGATGCTGCGGACGTGGAATTTATTCTCGGCGGACCTCCGTCGCTTACCCACAGGCCAGTTCCTAGCCTTCAAATTCTTCAACAATCAAGGGCAACTCCCCCTTTGGAAGTGGCGATGTCACATTCGGAGGCTGGAGTAACGCACATCTGGCTGCTAAACTTTAACCAGTGTCACACAATGACGATGGATGAGCATGGTGTTGATCAGGCTGTCAAGCGATTCTTTGACAATGATGCTTACTACCCACGTCCGTTGGCAGTGGAGACCGAAGACAGGGCGTTGTGGGATGTATTTGAGTCACGATATCTAGGAGCTGCGGACCGCTCCGTTGAAGTAGAACATGGACATCTCCCCAGGTCATTTATCGAAAAGGTCAAGGAACGAGCAAGGACAAAAGGTGAGGCAGCGCAACGGTCAGAAGGCCCTGATATATGACAGAATCGGTCGAACAGGCAGGGAACAGGACGCTGTCCATAGGTCACGCATGCTGCTAACATTGATACTCGGATTCGACTTATATTCACGGAATCAAGTAGTAGTCAAGTTCAATTAACCTAATTCATGAAAGATGGTTCCGGCAAAGCAGCATTGCTGATTAGATTGCGCACAATAATGGATTCGTCCCTACCTATATTCAGCCCCTCGAGTAATCATGCCATGACTCGGTATATAGCAATACTGTTGTATTGTACGGTATCTTTCGTTTTCTCGCCACGATTGTGGCGTTTTCGTACTTTGCAACACACTCCTGCCAACTTCTTCATCTTGGCATCACCAACCTCCAACCTCCAACCTTTCATCCACCATGACGACTACCGAGGCCTACGCTTCGGGTTGTGCGGCTCCTGCAAGCCATGCGACATCGTCTGCCGAGATCCACGATAACTGCGACTGCCGTTATCGAGCACCTTGCCTTGACTGAACCAGGTTTCGACACGATCCGTGCCGACGGACGCAGGTGGGCGCGTGCTGTGAGCCAACAAGGGGACGACGATGACCGTGGGAGGCAAAGTGAGACATTATACGGAGTGTGGCATACGATATAGCACATCATGGGAAGAGTGAATAAGAACTGCCGTTCTCACGTTCATGCAGGAGGCTCAACGGGGAATCCTGCGGTGGCTTTGCGCTATCCATTGAAGGCCATTCACTACTGCTTCAGTGCTTTACTTACGACGCAACCAGCGACATCGCTACTTCTTCTCCAAGCCAATTGTGGTCAAGCTTCGAGGCTATAAGGTGGAAAATCGGCCTACTGCAGCCCTCTTTGGTAGGCCGCGCATCCCCGCAGACCATCGATGATAACCCGCTGCCCGCCATCACATCGAATGGAGGGGTTCCAGTATGAGATCTGATTCGCCCGTGCAACCGCCAAGATAGTGGAGAGAGACGGCGAAGATTGCGATTCTTCGATCCCATAACATACAACATCTAAGGATTGCCATTTCGGTCACGACGCGACAGTGGCGAAACGCAGTACTGAGCAAAGGTGGCCGTTGAGCACTGTGCAACGGCTTCTGGAGGAGGCGCCCTCTACAAGATACAGTCGTTATTGTACAAGCCAAGCCCTGCACTTCGAAGGCTCTCTGCACTCTAACTCTAAGACATTTGGCTCGCCTTTGCTCGCAGCAGCTAGGAGATATTCCGCCCATTGAATTCTACCTACTAGAGAAGGACATCAACATGATGCGAGCAATCGCATACTTACATCACAGGCCAGCATTCTGCAAGGACACGAAGACCCTCTTCTGCAGAGCATCATCCCTGTCAACCAAACTTTGAGAGAAACCTTTTCCACACATCGCATTTGATCTCAAAGCTAAGTATCGCTTCTTGCAATCAATGAATCGCGACCACGCATGATTTAAATAACTTTCCTCTTGTGCCCTCATGCTTTCAGAGGTCTATCGTTGTCCTCGTATGTGTGAGACTCATCTGGTTTACGGAGCAGAAAGACGTTTGGACTCGTTTGTTTGCGTCTCTCTCTCCACTCCATGTCAATTACGATATCTTCTTCCAAATCATCTCCGGACACATGCAGCATTGCACTTGTGTCTTCCGTCCGTAGTACCTCGAAGAGGCTCTACCACCGAGAGCGGTCGTTTCCATCAACTACATTAATATCCACTTCCATCTTCCTCTTCCTTCATCATCCTTCAGAGACACTACCTTGACTATCTGAGCCGATTCCGCAAAAGCCTCCCTACAGCAATAATTCTCCATGTAGGCTCTCAGACATCCAACGTCACTGTACAATTTGAGCGCTGACTATTTTGGCAGCACAATCAGCCAAACCGCATCAGTCCGTCCAATCACACACACCTTCGAACACATATCTACACATACTGAAATGTGCCCCCATTTTCCCCCGGAGCCACTCAATATGTGCATCGACGTCGTACACAAGTATATCTGCGGTCACACGAAGAAGGACCAAGCCCCGTGTGCTGCCAAGAAAAGTGGTGGATGCAAAGGGCAGCAGGGACAGAAGACGATAAGCCATAGCGAGCGATGCGCCTCGTGTGGTTCATGTATGTTCATATGCAAAGGCTGCTTAACAAACCCCAAAAAGCTGACGAAGGAATACAGGATCCGCGTAATCTTCATCTCCCTCGATACCTGATGGGCCAATCATGTCTGGGTCCTACTCACGCCATCTTCGATTTCTAATCATATGCACATCTCGCTGTATCAAACCACGACTGCAAAGAACTTTCGCTCATAACGAGATACCAGTATTGGGAGGTTAATTTTCTTTGCACGTATAGACTATATATATCATGACAATTACGGCCATCACATCTACTGCAATTTGCAATTCGTGACAAGCTAACACCATGTGATATTATAAGCGATCTGAAAGTCTCAGTAGGTAGCCGGATCACCACAGTCGTTGAGATGATGTTGAGACAACGTTGAAATCTCCCAATCTTTTGTTCGGCATTCGTGCAGCAGTGCAGGAGCCTCCTGGATAACATGACTGCATGCAGTTACATTGCCTTCGGTTATCTGGCAAGATCTCTCCCAGAACGGGCCGTTGCAGATGCAGGTCGTCGTATCAACCAATGCTGCAGGTACACATTCTTGGGTACACAAATATAACTCGGCACTCGGTATGCGCACACTATGTCCGTTCAACAAAGTGGTTCGTTCAAATTTGACCTTCGGTCTCGTCATAAAAAAGAGCGGTAGATACGTATGAGTTGCCCCAGCACTGATGACGATGGATCAGCTTCTCAAGCTCGAATGTCTGAGACAGGTGAACGAGATGAGATGAGATTGCCGTCGGCATCGCCCGAACTACGGCTTCATGCAAGCAGACATGCTTCGGCCCTCTCCGGAGCCACCCGCGCCGTGGAAGGGAAGGAGCCTCAACGACCGTTTGTCTAGACTTGGCTTTTGGTAGGCGGGATGCATTGTGATCTCAGATTGGTGTAATTTTGTTCTGTTCGTTCATCAAGTAACTGTGCCCGTCATGCGTTTCTGATGGAAAAGGCTGGAGGTTGGAATTAAGTGATGTGCGAGTATGGAATTGGATAAATTGAACCGCTTTGCGAGGTGGGCGATAGATCGAAGTTGTGGACTACTGTGCATGTCCTGGTTGAGGTTTGAGGAGCATGTGAACTGGTTAGATGCGGCTTTGGTATCAAGCTGATAGGCAGCAAATGCATGGAATCACAATTATATTCTAATTGATCTGTCTAGTATTCATGATAGAATCCTGTCTCTCACAGACTGGGCCATAGAGTATGTTGTATGACTGGGAGAGTCGCTAGCGTTGTATCGTGACTGGGCCCGGATTTAATGATGCGGAGATAAACATGGATTGGCACTGTTCTCAATCCAGCAACTCTATTCTACTCAGTACAACCAATCATGTAATGTCCATCGACATCGACTGGGAGACTCTCACCACAGGCCCAGAGGGCGTCGAGCTTGCAGAATCAATACGCGACTTCATCCATGACAAGTTCCAGCAAGTACAGCTACCGCGATACATCCGCTCCGTGCATGTCCACTCGTTCGATTTTGGCAAGGAGGCTCCTGTAGTGGAGCTGAAGGACATTTCTGATCCTCTGCCTGAGTTCTACGAGGACGAGGAGAGCAACAGCGACGAAGAGCAAGGGGAGGTCAACGAAGACGGACATACGGAGCCGAACTCCATAAAACAACATCGAAATGCCCCACCCCCAGTAAATGGCATTGCCAAAGCCGGAAGGCCCAATTACATCGACACACATCATCCAAACCTCCGCGCTGAATTCGGCCACCCGGACCAGATCACCACGCCCTTCCTCTCGCGCTCCAATACCACCACCCCCGGTATCCCCGGCGGCACCTCGAATTTCAGCTACTTCCACCTCCCCCTCGGCGCAGGCCTATCCGGAACACAGACGCCGTTGGCGGCTGTGACGCCCGCATGGCACGATCAAAGCCATAGCCTCTTCTCCTCCCAAAAACAGCAGCAGAGTCGGCATCCGTACGCCGATCCCGGTTCCAGACCGTCTACCAGTGGTCCATCCCATGGCCCTCCAACCTCGTCTACGTTCTCACCTACAACCAACCACGCCGACGTGGAGAAAGAGGGGGATAGGAGTATGGATGTCCAGATCACACTTCACATCTCTTATGCGGGTTCGCTTTCGCTTTCGTTGACGGCAGAGATATTGCTCGATTACCCGATGCCCTCTTTCGTCGGCATTCCGCTCAAACTCCAAATCACGGGACTAAGTTTCGATGGCGTGGGCTTGCTGGCATATCTGAACCAGCCGGATGATAGGAAAAAAGTCCATTTCTGCTTCTTAGGCGCTGAGGATGCAAGAGCGATGGTTGGAAATGTGGTGGGTGGCGAAGGAGGAGGGGAAGGGGAAGGGAAGCTGGGTGGGCTGTTAAGGGAAATCAGGGTTGAGAGCGAGATTGGGAGGCAGGAGGGTGGGAAGCAGGTGCTGAAGAATGTGGGGAAGGTGGAGAGGTTTGTGTTGGAGCAGGTGAGACGGATTTTTGAAGATGAGTTTGTGTGGCCAAGCTTTTGGACTTTTTTGGTCTGATAAAATCGAACGTAAACCCTTGGTTGTACCTGGTCCCATTCTAGTCACTCTACACTAATCTACACAACGGGATCAAATCTAAGTCATTACTTCCCTCATCACTCGAAAGTCCACTCCAGCGAATCTCCCGCTGTTCGCAGTATAATTGTGATACGTATCGTCATAGTCCTGTTTAAGAGGCTTTTATTCTACCGCTCTGCATTTGTATGTTCATGCTAGGAATGCGGGGTGGGGATGCGTCAAAAAGGGGAGTGACGGAAAGGGGCGGCAAGGAAGATGGTGTTGTTATATGATGGAAATACAGGGGGTTAAAGGAGGAGAGTGAGGGATAAGAGTGAGGGATAAGAGTGCTGGAGGTAAGGAAATCAGCAATGGGAATGGGAAGGGGGTAAGGATAGCGATAGGAGGATCTGGGAATTGAAATGAGAATGAATAAAGAATGAAAGGGAAAGGGAAAGGGGAATGAGGATAGGAAGGGGAAGGTGAAGGTGATGTGAATGGCTTTGGGCTCGGGATCGGGATGGGATGGGATGGGATCGGGATGAGAGGGTGGGAGAGCAGTCGGTTATTGGAAGCGATTGGAAAAGGGAATGGGGATGGGGAAGGGAATGGGGATAGTAATAGGAATAGGAATAGGAATGGGGAAAAGGACTGGGATCTAGAAATAGCCACGGCAATAGACAAGTAGGGATGGAGTGGACATGGAGATGAGAGTGAAAAAGGCTAAGAATTAGGAATAAGGAGAGAATAAGAGCTTCAAGGGTAGGAGAGGATTTAGGAAAGGAATTTGATAATTAAATTGGGAGTAGGGATTGGGATTAGGATATTATCAGGGAAGAGAATGATGTAATACAGGGGATATGTTAGTATTTGACGGAATAGGTATTATATATGAAAAGGAATATTAGTAGTAAGGATAGAGAGGGGATAGAGAAAAGAAAGGGGGTAAGGATTTCTATTTCAGGGTTCTTAGAATGGTATAATGTGGATAGATAGGTGTAATGAACTACGGTAGGTAGTAAGAGCGTGGATTTAGAATTCATGTTGTGCTGTGCTGTAGTGTGATATATTATGATGTGGCTCCAACCGGAGGGCAAAGCCTAGCGAAAGATGAGAAAAAGACGGCATGGAGAGTAAGAGGTAGGGCAGCATGTGGTGTCTATAGATCTCGAATCGCGATGGTAAATGGGGTAGGGGACGAGGTTTTCTTCCGTGGATCACGGTTTCCTCTAGCAAGCTAGATGTAGACCGCTCTCGTTAGCTCTGAGTGGCTAGATAGTGGAGTATGAAATGGAAAAACAAAATACAGATATTGTGATGGGATAGGCTGTGATATAATTTGCTAAGGAGAGGCTGAAAGACGATGGGATAATGGATTGATGGATGGATGGATAGATGGATCTGAGTGGCTTAAGTCGGTTGATGGACAGGGTCTCGTTGGCTTTGTACATAGGTAGTGATTAGAACACTTCAAGGTGGAGAATAGGGCGTTGTGAGATGTATGGTAGAGGTATAGAGTATCGAATATATTATGGCGGTATCGTTGTGTTAGGCTTTGAGATGGAATAGAGATGTAGAGAGGGGGGTTGTATTGTGTTGTGATAGGATGTGGATGTGGATGTGATGTGATGTGATGTGATGTGATGTGATTACTAGGAGTAGGGTTGAGGAATTATGAGTTATAAGTTATGGTGGTAGGTAACTGAATATTGATTTCATGGGGGAAGAGCGGCTGTATAGCTCCGTGTAAGGAAGAGAGGATAGTGGAGAGGATAGTGGAGAGGATAGTGGGTTTTTGAGGTGAGAAGGTTGAGGAGTGAGAAGACTTGTTATTGGAGGATTGGAGGTGGGGATCGTGTGTGGGTTGTGGTGAAGTTGGGGTTTTGGAGGGTTTGAATGAGTTGAGTGATCATGGCTATGTTGTATCGTAGAGTTGGAAGCTTCAAGGATGCCTGGTCACATGTAATATTAGGCTCACTTGTAGAAGTGAATGGTGCTTCTACTCTCTGCAATGGCACCATCTCCACACACTCCACCAACATCTGACCTCCACTCTCTCGCTCGAAATGTTGCTCTCCCAGTCATCAAACCCCGTTTCCTCGCCCTCTTCCACCAGCTGAAACTCATGGCTTGACATCTCGTACCTGAATTGCTCATGTTCTGGCGGCTGGCCGCTTCGGAACGGTAATTCTACGAATATCATCCCAGATACGGTGCTCTTCTGTAGATATACAGCCATTGTTGCGGCGAGCCATTTCGCGTGCTCGGGAGCGTAGAGGGAGTCGGCGGCGAGTATGATGTCGTATTTGTCAACTTCTTCCAAGATGGGATGAGTGGAGGACCAGTCTAGGACGGAGGATGTTATGTGACTATTGCTGAGATGCCATAGTGCTGAATTGGATTGTATGTTGTGCTCCAGATTTAGCACGATCGCTGGCAGGTCTGTGAGGTGGATGTCTGCAGATAGTAACGCGGAAGCTGTGAGGCCGACGAGGCCGGTGCCGGCGCCGAGCTCGAGGAGTCTAGGGCGGGTGTTGCGGGTTGGTGATGAGATGGGAGGAGACTCTGTCGCCCGCCGTACTCGGCTGTCGTCTGTCTGAGCAATCACAGGCGGGGATCTTGTCGTGTCGCTGGTGTAATGATGGGCCAGGAGCGTCGGGAGGCGTTTCGCAAGTAGGTATGAAGCGACCCATGTTTTGTGACCCAGATTGTCGCCTGTGAGAGATGGCTCGTAGATTGTGATATCGATTGTTTTAGGAGCACCTTCAATCATGGAAAGCGTGGGTATGGTGAAAACGCGCGAGACTGACGGCATGGCTGTTCGTCCGGATCGTTCGGCGAGTCTCTTGCTGGCCGCTTCCCATATGTCCTCTCTTTCATCCTGCGAAGATAGCCAGTCCAGGTGGCTCATGATGATTCGGGTGAGATATGCCGGAATGCCCTCCTCGTTGATCGAGGGCGAGCTTCTGTTGCCGTCGTTGGCGGCATCCCATGATGAAGGCTTTACGGTAAGTTGGGAGAGTGTGGTAAGAAGTAAAGAGCCGGAGGGTTTTTGGTAGAGTTGTGGGAGGTCGAGCACTGGAGTCAGTGTCTTGATTCAGTGTCAGCTCTCAATCACTGATTTGTTACGGGTGGAGTTGATCGCTTACCATGCAATGGACTCGAGTCCTCAGGCATTTCCAATGGTAATTCAATAGACATTTCGATTTGCGTTCCTTGGGACGTAATGTCCTGCACGGTATTCGATGTGGTCGATGAAGTTTGGAGCCCACAGCACAATTTGGGGGCGAAGATCAAGCGCCGGGATTCCCCACTGCAGTGGTGGGAGATCCCCCCGTGCACCCCTCGGGCGCCTTAAGATTACGCTCTTGACCTTAAGGACCTGCGTTTCTGCATCGACGTTCATGTCGATGGCTATGAGCTTGTGGGAAAGCTCCCTCCAATACAATTGAGTGCGGTCGCGGTCATGCTGATAGTAGAGCTGGCTTGATACTGAAGGCTCCAAGAACAATAGCCATGGACTTCGGTCTCCTGGCGATCGCTGCCATCCCCACTACAATAGGCATCGCTGCAGCTGTCTCCGCACGGAAGAAAGACCAGGTTTATGATGAATCCTCCAAGACGCAGGCAGAACGTATGAGGAAGTTCAGTCTTGAATGCTACTGCGAGGGCACTTCTGGTAAAGCCGGACAAGTGCATGGCGGCATGGTTGTGCTCAGAGACAACAAACTGTACATCGACACGCCCTCGTCGTCCACAATGTCACACCGTTTCGAAGGCTTCTACATCGGTTATCCAGACCCGGATCGGCCGCAACCACCACCGCTCGGCTTGGTAGCTACGATTAGCAAGGACCCGCCTATCCTCAATTGGATATATATCGATAAGAATACAAGAGAAGTGAAGTATGGTAATCGTACGCAAAGTAGGCAGCATATTGTTGGGTCTTGGGGTTGGGATGCTGGTGAACAGGGTGGAGCTGGTGGGCTGACGTTGGACGGGAGTGAGGGGGCGATGGCTGTTGAGACGGAGAAGGGATGGGAAATTCGATGGGAGGATGAGTATGGGCGGGTAGGGCCGCAAGGGAGTTGTCATTTGATGGCGAGCTTGGAGAGGAATTTGGCTGAGTTGACAGAACAGGAGAAGAAGGAGCAGAGCGCAGAGGAAGAGCGTACAAATACGAAGACTCCAGCTGCGAATACAAACTTCAGAGACAGTAAGAAGACAACAAGGAATTCCCGGAAAGTGTATAGGAGAAAATTCAATGATAAGAAGAAGCGGAGCAAGGAGCCAAGACTGGAACATGAAAGTACAACGATTGAGAAGCCATAGACCCGTGTATGAAAGTTCACCATCAGCGTGGCTTAAGCTAGTTCAAAGATCTCTTCGAGTCCAGATACGGTTCATCTTCTGACGCTGGTTCAAGGCTTTTGTAAACATGAATCACCTGCATCAAACGAAACACCGCATCGCTAACGCCTCTACAGGATATCCGAATATCGACAGGCGATGGCGCAATGTCTGCGCTTCCGGATCTAGACTTCGATATGATGGGAGCAGGCACTGGGAAAGCACTTATACATCCGAGGATAGTCAGCCCGCCTTGCGACCCGACAAAACTCTGTGAGAGGATTGACATGTCTCTGTCAAGGACCTAGGTCGAAGTCAGGGATAGATACGAGCATTAACCTACGTTTCCACCGGCACCTATGTATACAATCAGTGTCACACTTGCCAGCGCGGATGCCGACAACGACTCATAGCCGTCAACGATGCGATGTCAAATTGTTGGTGAAGATTCACAGAATGTCATATCCGACACGCAAGCTTACATCGGTTGGAAACCAGAAAAACATCCAAGGATGAGCAAACTAACCCAGCCAGAACATACTGATTGCAACCGCTGGCGCGTCTAACATCCAGAGCCATAGCATAAAGTCTTGTGCGCTCCAGGTGTCCCCTTCGTCTTTTCTCTTGGCTACATGCTCCTACTCTGCCCACACGTGTACCAAAGGGTACGAAACCAGTGGCGAGGCAGTGCCCTATGTCAATTCTCATGAAGCTCATTGATACCTTTCGTAAGGTTGTACTGTCCCGCGAAGACGAAGTCATGACCATCTAAGAAAATTGAGAGTAGGATATGAATGTTGGTGAGTAAGTTGTGGATACACGTGTAAAGGAGAAGTAGGTGCGTCAGGTGAATATAATTTCTCCAACCTTGACTACTCACGATGTGATATGCATCGTCGTCCGTATGTTGTCTCAATTCAATTACCTTCTCAAGTCAAAACCCCGACAAGGAAGAGGAAGAGGATTGAGATTATCACCTGTATCCAATCTATTCATTGCGATGATACCTGCAAATACCATCTACTCCATCGGCGAAGACTGCAAACGTATATACCATACCCCGTCCACCTAGTCGCAGAGGTTTTCAGAAAGAACCGCCCGCACCGGCCAGTGGAGTCATAGCGAACTTGCAGCCGTTGAATAAAAATGCGAGCTGCGCTCCAATTAATGATTGGTACAGAATCCGATCGCATGAATCAGATCATTCCCAATCGCGACAAAATTATAGACAGGATTCCTACTCCGAACGATGGTCGACAATGCGTACAGCCAATGTATGCGCCTACGCACAATACCAACGAGAAGACCTTTGTAGACTTCACTGTCGCCAGAGTCTTGTATATAGCTTCCTTGTGGGTCGTAAAGTCTACGCTGGATGCCAGACCGACAGTCCCGCCACCATACACACGTTCCACGCACCAAATTCCGACTCCATTCTCCGTCTAGAGGGTGGAGATTAGGCGAGGTCAGATGATGGGTTAAGTGATGGTGTGATAAGTAGGGTTTCCCGGTTCTGGATTTCTGATGATAGGGTGGTGATGTTATGCATGATGGGGGGTATTTTGTTGATACCTGTTGGAAAATTAGATTGGGATTTTCGGTTGTATTGGAGGTTGGTTGGAGGTGTTGAAAGGTTGAGGATTGCAGAGTGGGTTGTTGGCGTAATTAGCATGACGTATGTTGTAGCATTGGTGGAAGGAAGCTTAGGATTTGGTGGTATACCGAAGGGGGACTGTAAAGCTCCAGGATCTTTCCTGCGAAGGTATAGCATGGGCATCGTATACAGTTTACAGAGCATGACAATCTCAGAGTACACCATTCGTTTTGGCATACGAGTCTATCTCTATACCACACCCCTTCCATCCCCCCTTCTTCTAAAATTTATACACCTGATCCTGCCGATACCCCAACTCCTTCAGCATCCCCGTCAACTCCCCCTGGTCCGCCGGACTCTTCTTCGTCCCGCTCACCGCCTTATACAGCCCCGGCGGCCCACACACGAAGATCTTGACATTCTCCTGCTTCGGCTCCGGCAGCACCGTCTTCAGCAGGTCCTTGCTGATGTGTCCCGTGCCCCCGTGCCAGTTCTCGCTGGGCGTGTCGACCGTGTAGAAGGCGCGGAAGCGTTGCGGGTAGGTGTTTTCGAGGTCTTCGAATTCGTGCTTGAGCAGGATGTCGGCTTCGGTTAGGTTGCCGAAGATGAGGGTGACTTTTGTTTTGTCGGAGGGGTTTTTGAAGATGGCGCGGGCGAGTTGGTACATTCTGTTTTTGGAAGAGGGGGTTGTTAGTACGGGTAGGGTTGACGGATGTGGAGAGGAGGGAATGGGGAGAGATGATGGGGGAGCTTACGGTGTTATTCCCGTACCACCTGCTATCAAGGCGATATGATCGTGCTTGTTTGGCGACCAGGGGTACTTGGGAATCGGCCCCTTGAAATCTAATCTTTGCCCGGGCTTCATGTCGTGCATATGCTCGCTCATCGGCCCATTCGGGTACCGTTTGACCACGAGATCTATATATCCCTTCTCGTCCTCATCGCTTGTAGGTGTGTATGGTCTTATGACCGGCTTCTCCATTTCCGCCCCTTTGTACTTCGTCAGCAGCGCCGAGGCGATCTGCAGCCCGGATACATCGTCGGAGTTCGGTAGTGCGAAGCGGAATTTCTTCGTGTTGTGGTTTATCTGCTCCACCGAGTCGAGTTTTAGGTCAATAAACCCTTGGTCGCCGCCTGTGAATGCTGAGCCTTGGGGAGCAGACGCGCTGGGTGTTGGGGAGCTTGGCACGGTATGCCGCTCTTCGCTTGAGGCAGGGGCGTGATCTTCTGGTCTGGCGGTCTGAGATGAAGTGGTCTCGTAGGAGGGCGATGCGGGTACTGTTTTGCTTGAGGGGGATACACCGGCTACTGGTTTTGACGTTCGGAGATAGTAATACCCTCCACCTCCTAGAGCGGCGGCACCGACAGCGGCGTAGATGGCTGTATTAGAGCCACCAGATGCTGGACCTGGAGGAGTGGCATAGCGGCGAACGCTCTGTAGAGTGGTGAATGTTAGTACTTTGGACAAGAAGGTGGTGGGGGAAGTGGATCAGAAACAGTTGAGATAGCTAAAGCAAAGAGGGGAAGTCCTGAGAAAGAAGGCGTACTTGCTTCAACGGCTGCGTTGATCTCAATATTTGTCTTGCAAACATGATGATAGTGGCAATTATGTATAGAAGAGGTGGATCTTGAACGACGAGAGACGACTTTTGGCACTTTACCGGATTGAGACGATGGGCTTGGCGGCTGCCAAGACCGAGAATTGTGTGACGTTTATATCGGTTCATCATTTCGTATGAGATATCAACATTATCTGCTGTCAAATCTCCAGGCTCGCTGGTCTATCAGTGCTGCGTCCTTCCAAGATACCGATTGTCAGGGACTGGACTGGGATCGGTATGACACGAATCGGATCCACACGATGATAGAGAAAAAATGCTTCGAAGTTGCATTTCACCTGCAGTAGGTATGGATGACACCAACAATAGGACCCAATTCAAGACACCTGCTATGAAGCAGTTGAAGCTAGATCTCATACCATGGCGAAAGAATTTTCTTCAAAGCCATTTGAGATGAGAGAGGGTAGGGATCCATAGACATTGAAATGGAAAGTGGGAATGTCGATGGCATGGGAAGGCTACAACGTGACCGAGCTCCCAAACGTCGGCCAGGGACATCCCTTGTCCTCCTTCAGGACTTCAACTGAGGCTGTTGTCGTCATAAAAGTATTGTGGGACTCGTCTATCTGTCACAAGTAGTCTTCGGAGTTCTGATCTCTTATATGTTCTATTCGACAGAGACCTGAAAACTACTTGATTCTAGATACGTTTGAACGCTTACGCTAAACTCAAGTGCAGAGCCATAAGGACCTGGAGAGGATCCAACTCTGCATCTGACAGCCATTGCCCTTCTGCTTTCCGGTAAACTTTACCAGATCTAATCGTACGCCCCACTCCAGGTCTTTAGACGGCCTATTGTCCTGCTCTCTTGGATCGGTTAGCTTCGGATCACGCTCTAGGTCTGCGTGCTGGGGTATCCCCTTAGTTGTTACGTGTATCAGTAATCGGGCGCCATCGGCATGTTGCAGCTAGCCTGTCCTATCAACGAAGGGAAAGACAGCCCCGAGAGCATCTATGGCCCATCGTCCTTTGCGTCTGCCATAGGGAAGGTGTGGGACTTCATAGCCACAGTTGAAACCTTGTGCCTACTCACTGCAAGGATAATGGGTAAACAGACATGGGTCCACGCGTACAGCTTTAGGTCTCCTTGCGCCTTCAACATGCTTGTAGAAAGCGATGATACGATCTCGAAAACGAAAAAAGAGTTCTAAGGGTCTGTGGTTTTAATCTGGACCTACAACTGTCGTGCTTGATGGCAAGGCAACTCTGTCCTTGCCTCGATGTAGGAGGCTGCCTAGCCCGGATAATGATGTTCAAGAAATTCCACTCTATGATTGTGCATAATCGTGAGAAGGATTTGGTCAAATAGAATACTGAACCTTCAGTATGAAATCTTCTGTCATGTCGAAGTTTTTCGTATACCATCTACCTCTGCGTTTCCAACACCCAGTCATTTTACCTGTATATATCAATCGTCGCTGCCTGCCCTCACGCTGGGATCTGTTGTCGACTATGCTTTCCACGAGTATCAGCAAGGGTTCTCCAACACTCTCAGTCAAAGTCCCAGCAGCAAACGCAGAAGTGGACATAAAAGGGTAAAGACCGTCCACCTTGCCTTAAAAGGGATTTCTTTAGCTGTGACCAGCCTCATGATTACTCGGACTGGCTGACTACTACATCGGCCTAGGTGAGAAGCCGTTTCTGGACGCCAACAAACGTCCACATAACCTTGATCTCGATCAGATCCAGTCGAGCGTCTTGATACCTGCCAGTCGTTTACAAGGATCCTGAGCATGGCCAAAGGTATACCAGTACTTGGAGAGGCATCTGTGCGCGAACTGCTTGCCATTTGCGATACGTGACTGCTCGTAGCCGTGATCCCTCACGCCAACTCTAACAGGCTTTCCCAGGCCTTCGCTCGAGATGCAAAGCCCCCCACTGACGGAGTGACAGGCTGCCAATTCCTCAAGCTTACCTTCGGAGATCTCTCCTATGGATGGCCGGTATTACTCGGTCGACACTTGAATTCGGTCTAACTTATATAGGGGATTCAATGCACAAAGACACGCCGCTGGGCCGTACGGGACTCATCGGATATGAAGATACAATCGCTTTCAACTTTCTATCCCATGTCCTGGCAACCTGGACACTGGTTTCAAGGGGTTCTGCCAAGGCTCTAGCCGAAACCCCTGAATCGAGTGCCCTCGGACAGTCACCTTCCCACAGTCACCTTCTGACTAAGCAAACCAATCAGCATGACAGATACTGTTATAGATATATACTTATCGCATATAATATATATAGATCTACGTAGTAATTTAAGGCTCAGATAATATATCTACTATGTCGAACTGCTTACTATAGGAAAGCCTTATAGGAAAGCATAGTCTTAATAGCGGAGCTTACCACTTTTATCACTATTAAAAACCTCGCCAGTCGAGGGAGTATGTTAGTGAGTGTTAGGAATAGTTAGGCAAGCGAGCCTTTTCTTGTCATCAACTAATAGAACCTTCTTAGAAGAGGTAGTCACGTTATAGTAGGTGACTAACAGACTAAAATATAACTGTTAGTGGGAGGACTATTAAGCGAAAGATTCACCAATAGTATAATGATTTGTCAGAAGGTGACTGTGGGAAGGTGACTGTCCGGAGTTGAACCCCAGGCAAGGCTTAGCCGAAACCCCTGAATCGAGTGCCCTGCCGGCTGCCAGGACATGGGTTATAAATGAAGAGAGCCACCTACCTCTAGAGATCCAAATGATCCTGCTACCATCTTCAGCCAACATTTCTTCTAAAGACCCGCGATAATGAAGTTTCTTACCGTGTTTACCCCGCTCGTGTTTGCACTCCCAGCAGTCTCCTTGTTTATCCTCCTTCCACTGTACGTCTATCCTGGCACCGACGCATCCGCTTGGAGCAATGTCACCGCCGCCATCGCAGCATACCCTCACGTACAGTGGCAAATCATCATCAATGTCAACAGCGGACCTGGACCGTCGGAGTACCCTGATTCCAACTTCATTACCGGCATCTCGAGACTCAACAGCCACCCCAACGTCCTCACCTTGGGCTACGTCGACACGGCCTACGCGAAGCGAAATTATACATCCGTGACCTCTGACATCGATATCTACGCTAATTGGGCATACTACACCCAGACCAAAGACAACATCTCCATGGCGGGCATTTTCTTTGACGATGTCGTCGACAATACCACATTCACAACTGCTGCTCAAGACTATTACCGCGACATCTCAAGGTACGCTTACGGCCAGGTACCGTCCGACGTAACCCCAGTGGTGTTCAACCCCGGAGAACTTGGTCCCAGCCAATTATTCCAGTACTGTAATACGATGATTCAATTTGAAGGCTCAACACAGACCTATAACAACGATACTACGATCAAATCGTTGCCAAGTGCATATCTGGGCCAAAGCGCTATCATCGTCTATGATGCAACGGCGATTACGGATGTCAAGAGCCTCGTCCACACGATGGCTCGGGATGGGATCGAGGCTGTCTACTTCGATTATGGCTACTGCACGTACAAAGGCAGCATCACTGGCTGCTACAATCAGACCGGCCTGGTAGACTTGAAGCAGCTTGTAGAGGCTGTGCAGGCTGGATAGGAGATAGTCCGGCCTTACAATAAGCGGACTGGATCCCGAGATCTCTAGAGAATGGTGGAGGTAAGGTAGGAGCCGTAAGGCGATGTCTTGTTGCCATATTTCGTAGCTGAAGATGCCCTTTCAACAAGGACTGCATCCATTAGACAGTGCATCTTCCTCCACGCAAGACTTCAGCTGCCCTCTCCAGCGCCTCTTTATCAGGATCACAGCACTGCAGCTCGCACACTCCTGTAATCTTTTCCAAAGACATAGGAAGCGAGCACAGTCAGGTGACTGCATAGGAAAAAATTATCAGTACCAGTTTTCCAATGTAGATTCTTTATATATATCGCGTCTAAATTTCCGTATAAAGCTCTCTGATGATGGGATCAAAGACTAAATATTATTCATTTTTAACCGACTTCTCTCAATGGTCCGGCAACGCCTGTTAAACTATCGCTACTGTTCCAGAAGTGAAATATTTCTTTCATTGTCATGAATCTAATTGACATCCTTTTTTCAGCTAGACTTCAGACACTGGCCTGGCTTACTTCCCAGTTACTGCTGTCATATCCCATCATGATCTCAGACATAGCAACGTATTCATGCCAATTCACCCCTCGCCTCCGTGACCTTCGTCACATTATGGCATCCGTCTCGCATGGAAAGCAGTGAGGTTGTGGAACCACTCTGAGACGGTGTAGGCACAATATCGACATTGCTAAGAGCGAATTTTTACCCGTGGTTGAATGGTAGAAAGCGCCGCCTTAGTTCCCCGGCTTGACAACGGGGCTTACCAGCGATGCAACTAGTGGCGAAGGCATACGAGTAATTGACCACGGGGCGCAAAAGTGGCGATATAAAGTTGGCTCGGCAAAAAGTGTTGAGACGCCATTCCCGTCAACATAAAAATGCCATCCTCATATCTTCCTCTTCTCTTAGACATCAGTTGGTTTGTCCATTGACGCTGTGAAACGACAACGACGTCTCATAAGGGTGACACTTATCTCAAAGGCTCATCGCTTCCTCAAGGGAACATGACCGCGCTAAGAAAAAACAAATCACAAAGGAAAACGTGCTAGGGGCAGGACGAAGGGAATTACATCACTAGTCCGTCAGTCGACGTGTACCTTGCTCGAAGGCGCTGTTTTCCCATGCTGGTTTCTTCAAGAAACGTTGATCGAACGAACGATGATGATATTTACGTGCTATTTTCTGTTGTTGCTGAGATTTCTACTCGGAAGAGGGGATATCTAGGATTCGATAGGCGGCGTGGTCTGAGTTCAGTTGGGAGGCATTTGATTTTGATCTGGCTGGCAACGAGAGATGATTGATCGCAAGGTGAGCGTCGTTGCGTTGTATGGGTGAGGCCGAATGTCACATACAAGTGTATGGATATGGCTGAGTGGGCATGATAGGGTGCGTGCGTCTGGATCAAACACTTTCGTTGGATGTGCGTCTGCTAGAGGGACAAGAAGAATATGTGTATAGACGATGTCTTGGTGGGTGGAGCCATGGGCGCTAAAGTGACGAGGTGGGATATCTCCGCGAAAAGAAAGAAGAACACTACTTACTAACAACACAACCGACAGAAACCTGGTTGTCGAGGTGCGACCTCATCATTCCCAACACAAAACCGCTGACATGGACCGTACACCCACACAATAGTACTAGTACCCGCAGTCTAGTCTGCAACAGAACAACGACCCAAAATCTCAAAGAATGGCTACGAACGTCGGTACCGTTTGCGAAGCCTGTCTGTCACTCCTTGATATATCCTATCCTGTATTTTGGGAGATACTCTCAATAGCATCAAGCCCGGTATGAAGGTATTGAGAGTCAAGCTCGAGAGATGGAATCAGATAGCTATAGTTAGGAGAGAAGAATCTACCGCATGGGAGCGCAAGCTGTTGATGTATTTCCGCCAGAATACTACTACTATCAACCTCACACTTGCTGCACAACATATCAGACGAGACTTACAACAGTAGTAAGTATGTGTGATCTGAACCTCACTCCATCCTTTCATTCGAGAAAGGAAGCTATGTATGTGTCTCCATAATAGGACATATATATTGAACTGCCCCTCCATTACATTACATTACATATGATATACGGATACAAATACGGCATATATCGCAGTTTATTACACAACACAACCGGCCTCGGGATCAAAGCCGCAACGCGAGAAACCCAAGTATACCAGCCACATTAATGTAGAAAACGGCAACGGCACATTTGTAAGATTGCGGAAACTATATTGCAGAGATTGACACTAGATAGACAAGCGTAATAGAACATAGAAACGGCAACTACCACCCCTTCCAAAAACAAACCAACCCCATAATCCCCACAATCCCCACAATCCCCATAAACAAAAACACCGACCCCAACCCCCCCCATCTCAGCGTTACAAAACCCTACACCAACATACGCCAACTCATCTCCACCTAGCAAACAATTCACTCACTTATCCCCCCCAAACACTGCCGGATAAGGCCGATTGATGACATCGAACATAAACTGCGGTGTTTGCATGATTCACCGCCACTCGCTTCGTGCTCTGAGTTTGTGGGGGGGGGGAGGCTGCAGGGAGGATGAGGGGGTTGGTATGATGGTGGGTGGGGAGCTAAAGGTAATGGTATTTTATTGGTATGTAGGCGTGTGTATGTGTGTACTGTTGTAGTGGCAGAATGTGATGAGTCGTTTAGAGTAGCTGGCGGATGATAAACGGGAAAGTCGTTGGACTAAGCTCTCTTGATGAACAAAAGTAAGGATTGGGGTCTGCATGAGTCTCTACGATGTTGCAGTCATGATCCGACGTTTCGCAGACTTCTTGCTAGTCTTGGTTTTGGTCTTGGTCATGATATTGTAAGGGGGGTGAGAGCAGCGACACACCAAGCATACTATACTATACCGACCCTTCACAAGCGCGTCGTTTGTTGGAAGAGATGCAGTCCAGCCATGGTGTGAGATGCGATATTCCGCCAGTCTGACGGCAAAGATGCAGTCTTAACCGCAAGCAAGATGATGTAAATGGCATTAGCTGATGGATATCGTGCATCAAAGGGGTGGGGGGGAGAGGAATTAGGGTAAGTGTCAGGAAATCTTTGATTGATGGGCTTAGCGACTGCTTGTTCCTTCGGGGACGTCATGCATCGGACTCCAATGGTGCAGTCCTGCTCTGGCGGTGACTGCCTCAAACCGTTCGTTGCTGGCAAATAACCGACGAGGGACAAAGGAAAATCAAGGGTGGACGAGAGACCGTCGGATGGTATGTTTGATCCACGCTCTCATACATTTCCGAGCGAGACTCTTGAATGGTTGTATATATGTTTGCGTGTAGGCTCCATGCGCCCATGTCCGCATAGTCCAACTAGTTGGCTCCTTTCTTGGTCAAACGATGAGGAAAGCCAGGCTGATATCATCGGAAGGCGAGGGTCGCGGCCAGATGAGGCTAGAAGCATATGAGTGACTTGTAGCCATTGATAGTAATGCAAGGTATCCATGCGTCTTAGCAAATAGCACTAGACTCATGTACGAGTCCGCGACCAAGTGTTTCTTTGTACGGCGCCCTCAGTGCTTTGATTGCACTTTGGAAATACCTTGATAAACAGCTGTTTTACCAATTTCCATCGACCTTTCAGCTTCTGCGTCAGACACGGCGGACAACCATCACTTTTTAATTTTGAGGTCAGTATCAAGGGTCTCTACTCGTCCTTTTCGAAGATAGATCAGCTCAACGACATCCACCAACAGTAAATCTGCACAAGGTACTATGTCGGACCCAGCCGAAGATCCTCAGCCAGGTCCTCCAGCATTCCCGGGAACTCAACGTGCCTCCAACGACAAACCAACCGTTATCGGCCTGTACGGAATCTCCGGATCGGGCAAAACACACCTCCTTCACCAGCTAAAGCACAAACTCGGAGAAGAGCGCTTCGAATTCTTCGAAGGCTCCGATGTCATTGCCGGCGAAGTTCCTGGAGGCCATGACGCTTTCCATGCTTTGGAAGAGCCAATGAGGGTGCAGGTACGTCAGCGTGCCATCGACAGAATCGGAAAGACTTGCATCAGCAGTGGTAAAGTTGCGGTTGTCACGGGACATTTCATGTTGTGGTCAGCGGATCAGAATGTTCCGCAGCCAGTACATACTCTGAATGACTTTACCACTTTCACACATATACTTTATCTGGACGTTCCGACCGAGGAGATCTTTCACCGTCGTCGGAATGACAAGGTCAAGGCTCGTCCGGCTATGGCTGTGGGGGTGCTGAGCGAGTGGCAGTTGGCCGAGAAGAGCGAGCTGCGTCCTCTGTGCTACCAGCATGGTATGCTATTCTCGATCGTGACCTCGACGCCGAAATTGCTGGACAACGTTTCGTCGCTGCTGCTCAATTTCCGGTCCCAGAACGAGCAGAATAACTTGTCTTCCGCTCTGAAGCTTCTCGATTTGGCGGTTCGCGGCCCTGATCTTCGGCTGAAGACGGTGCTAGTCCTTGACGCGGATAAGACTCTGGCGGTGGAGGACACAGGCTCGTTGTTCTGGGAAGAAGTTTCAAATATCCGCCAATCTGAAGATAAAGACTATCCGTTAGAAACAGTCTTCAAAAGCCAGTTGAATTACTCGCACAATGCCTTTCGCCAAGCCGCATTACTCTATGAAGAGGTGGCAAACAAGCAAGACTTTGATGCAATCTGCCAAGCTGTCGCATCCAAAATAAGTATACACGTCGATTTCTTGTCCCTACTGCGAATGGTGGCAGACGTTGACCATGTAGGCGCCGTCGTCGTAACATGCGGACTGGGTCGTATCTGGGAGAAGGTGCTAGAGAAGGAAGGTCTGTCCAAGAAAATAAGTGTCATTGGTGGTGGACGCATTGCAGACGGTTTGGTGGTCACAGCTGCAGTAAAAGCCAGCTTGGTAGTACATTTGAAGGATACCCTCGGAATGTATGTTTGCGCCTTTGGAGATAGCCCTCTGGACCTGGACATGCTGGGCGAGGCTGATCAAGCCATTGTTGTGGTCGGCGAGGAGCAGACTAGGAGCAAGAGTATGGACAAGGAATTGATGCAGGCAATCAAACATAAGCGTCTCCAGGCGCGACAAGTTTTGCTGCCCAGCAACGCGCCACCACGGCTGGATACTACCAAGCTTCCCCTGGTCAAGCTCACAGACCAAGATTTTGTCAACTCTCTCTTCTGCCGTTGCACTTACCCAGAACTCAAATTCCATCATGCAACAGATAGAAACTCGGCACTGCTGCTTGCAACGCCTATGCGCGATGCAAGCAATGCCGGTCCAGCCTTGAGGGAGGCTCATCGCCGTGTCGGATGGTATCTGGCAATCGAGTTCGTAGCCAATATCGTTGGTCTAGAAGACTGTCCCATCCAGCATGTGCTGGGCCACCAAACCAGTGGCTCTCGTCTTTTCCACGAACAACAGACAACGATCGTGGCGCTAATGCGCGGCGGAGAACCAATGGCCTTGGGCGTCAGTGACGCTTTCCCACAGGCCATGTTCGTTCATGCTAGCGACGCTTCCAATCTCAAGCCTCATCATTTGCAGGGACAGCTGACAGTCGTACTGGTGGATTCTGTGGTCAACACCGGCCAGACGATCGTCGATTTTGTGCAGCATGTTCGCAAGTTTCATGCCACTATTCGTATTGTGGTGGTTGCCGGCGTGGTTCAAGGGGACTGCATTGCCCAAGGCACTCTCAGCAAGAGCTTGGCGCGTCACGCCGGAATCCATCTTGTTGCACTTCGCCTTTCAGAGACCAAATTCGTCGGCAGTGGCACCACCGATACTGGCAATCGCTTGTTCAGAACAACCCATCTCCTCTGACTGTGCTGCAGGTTCAATCTAGCCACGAGTTCCATAGGTGGCTGCAGCTTTTGTAAGAGATTGGGCACGATTTGTTGGAGGACCTGAAAGTTAGCACAGAGTCCGCTGAAGGAGAAGATGCTCGATGTTGTTGTTCATGAACGAGGCTAGATTATATTGGTAAAGGACACTTTAATGAAATGACAGTGACATCTCAAGGAAACAAATGATGAATCCGGAAAAAAAAGAAATACACAAGTACGCGTTACCAAAAGTAGAATCAGTAGATTATTTATTGATAATTACATCACGTGTACAAAAAGTTACTATGCGTAATGGATTGATTGACATTTTCTTATTTCATCACACCATTAACATGGTACATACCCTAATGGTGGACCAAAGTCCTCCACTTAAGATAAGATAATCTCAGCCGGCCCAGCAAGGGTGCCGAAGTTCGTAAGCTGATCCTCAGATAGAGCTGCATCACCACTGAATGTCGTCAATACGGCAAACGCCGCACCAGCGGCACCCTCAGGTACGGGGATCTGAGCACAATCCATGCCACAGCTTGTGACCTTGGTATAAGTAACGTTGGTGACCATATTAACCAAACCAATATAGAGTGGCGTGTTGGGGTCAACAGACACGAAGAATGTGCTTGGATCGTATATGAACTTCAGCTCTGCGCCGGTAGGAGGAGATTGGGGGATCGGGGAAGGAACGGGAGCCTCAAGCGTAAGCTTTGGAAGGATGGTCAGAGGCAGTTGCTGCGGACACGTGACGATGAACATCTGAGCGAGATTGTAGGCGTAGACAGCAGTCAAGGCGGTATCGAAGGCGGTGGGAAAGGGCGAGGCACGGACACCTGCTCGAAGGTAGGCATCGTGGCGAGCTTCGACAGTGACAATACTGCTCGCTGCGGTGAGGAGGGTGGGATCGTCGGCGAGAAGTGCAGCACTTCCGAGGTATGCGCCGATGCCAACGGATGTGATCATGTTGGCGAGATCGACGAAGGAGGTGGGCGAATCATATGGGAATTTGTAGATGCATGGGGGGACGGGAGTGTAGCCGGCGGCTTCGAGGATGGCAGTGATGGTGTCCGAATGTGTCTGCTCATGCTGTAGGACTGTGTCGGTAATGCTGGGGACTGTAGGGGTCGAGGATCATACCTGAGCAATCACCCCAACATTCTCACGGATGCCGGGAGGAAAGCCAGCAGCAGTGTACTGAGCATCCGTGAAGTTCACGTAACCACCAGTGTAGAGGGATAGTTCGAGGTGCTCGAGGTAGAGGGCAAGCTGGAGGACTAGCTCATCCGTGGCGCTGTTGACTGGAGGTAGGGCGTTTGCCCTCTTCTCGACTGGATGTGCTAGCGTCGAAGCGACAAGAGCGGCAGCTACACACGCAATGGTGAAACGCATGTTGACAGGTTGACGTGCAGGTAGGGTATGCTCGGGTCTGGGGCTTCGGTGAACGAGCTCGAAGAAGAAGATGTTGTTCAAGAAGACCGAGTCTTGCAGGAGCACCTTATAGTTGAACGAACCCCCATCTCCATCTCCGCCTCCGCCTCTTCCCTTGACTTCTTTCCAACGACTTGTTGACGGCTCCCACCATCCGCTGCCAGAACAATTGCATCATGACTGTATTGGGCTGCGGGACGTTGCTTCCAGTGGCAGACGAGTACGCTGGATCGGGAAGGGCTGGCATGCAGGCCGATCTTTGGGGACCATCCATCAGCTCAGCAGCGATACTACTGGCCAAGTGTCAGTAGCTGCTGTCACGGTGCGACTAGCTGTGCAGGAGATCGCCGATACCTTGCTGCTACCGATATGTATGACTTCAGAGGAAAATGCGGGGAAATCAAGACGTCGTACTCGAAGCGGAAGCGCGCTTACGGAAGAAGCTTAGCGCGTTCTGCCACCTACCGTACTTTACTTTAGCTTGATTCTCCATGCTCTAACAGAATCGGAGGCAGGTACATACGATATCTGTTGTACTTTATCACTTTACATGTGGGTCTCAGAATGTTGAAAATCAGGTTCCATACGATCGAGTCTATCTACACAAGCAGCTTCCATTGTGACTCGTCTACGCGCAATCGCTGGTTGGTAACAGCAACAGAAAATACATGCAGAACCAGCCACAGCCCAGTCTCATTATTATCTTTGGGAATTATTATATCATTGAGCAACAGAAGTAGCAGCTGGTAGACCATGTAATGGTACGCAGTCGGTGCAGACGCAAGCAAATAGTGGAGATCAGTTGACCGAGGGCTCAGTCATGCCTTTTAGCTCATCTGCAGCTGTGATTTCATCTATTATGGACCTGTCGAACGCTATTACCATTTCTATTCGGGTCACTTGAAACACGGTGCTTTTGTTACGTGGAAATTCAGCACCTGTTACAACGTCTATCTCAGTGATCTGGTGCAAACATCTGTTTCCTGCTCGAGGAGTTATTTGTGTTCCTAAACACGAAACAGAAGAGTTAAAATTCGACTTCCTCGGAATAGACAGCATAATATTCCCGCACGGAATCAGAAGTACGGAGCACTCTTCGAAGTGTTGGAACAAAGCAGTCCGAAACCCCGGACATAGCTATTAACGTCCGACATTACACAAGTATGTAAGGAACCCTTTGTTGTCTATCAACGCAAATTCCCACTCCTTTATCAGTCAGGAACGTCCGCAGAATATCTCTTTCAATTTTCATTGTACGACCTCTCTCTCTTGTCCCTCCGGAAAATGCTGTACAAATCCCCTCGTTCCCCCCTCCAAACAACATCCTAAGACCAACATATCAATTGCCTACTACCGCTCGAAGGCCTCATAATACGCTGCTAAATCTCAAAAGAAATCCCTATTGAATATTAGCTCCTAGAAAAATATGCATCTCGCCCTCCCCGTCATCGTGTCCCTCCTTACCAGTACTACCCTCGCCCTCCCCACAATATCCAACACAAATACCACCGCCAACACCACCGCCACTCCTTCCCTCGACAAACGCACCAAACCACCCTGGATCGGTGCCTTCGCCAACGCCAAATGCACCGGTCCCGTGGGTCCCAACGTCCAGCACGATATCCTCGTCGGAACATGCTACAAGTACAACCCCGTAGCGGGATCCGATTGGATAGGCATCAACTACGGTTCCGGCGAATATCAGATCAACGAACTCACCTTCTATACCGATGATGCGTGTAACAACCATCTTGGCGGATTATATGGGGTTGGGACGGTCTATCAGGGACATATGCGCTCGGGGATGCAGTGTAGGAAGGATCTGGGGGCGGCGAAAACTTTTATGGCCGAGCCGCCTTTGCAATGAATTACCTGAGGGAAGGGGATTGGAAGTGGGCACGGCTTTCTTGACACTCGGTAATCAGGAATCGAAGGTGAAGGGACTGTAGCTCTGGCTGGGCCAAAGCTGCACACCTACATAGCGCTTCAACAGACGAAGAGTTTCCTCGGGCAAAGGTAACTATTACAGTAGTATATTTACGCCATCGTCCTCCAAATCCCGTCCATCATCTGCAATAATCTATGTTTTGAACTCTCCGAATCCATTCTGTTAACAAGCAGCAAAACCATAGGTTCAAACCCTCCAAAAAGCAAAAACATACAGCAAACAGGATTCGCTGGTCGTCACCGACCCAACTACTAATTGTTCGATCTGAAGCTTGTCAATGGCAGAGCGGACGGGATGCCGAGTATTCTTCAGTCTGTGGCCGTATGTGGAAATTAGCCACTATCAAATTACTCAAAGCAAAGATTGCGCGTGCGGGAACATCATCAACCTCAGCTTGAGAGCGAGGACTGTAGTCTGGGAAACATTTTAGATACCCGCCTTGTCCTCCCAAGCCTAGGTTTATAGCCGTAAGACAATCATAATATGCACATGTGCAGAACACAAGTATGTAGCCGCGGTGGCCATTTTGAGCATCTCGTCCTTATTCCTGGCTACAATGATCCGGGAGTCCCGCCTCAGGACTACGCCCTCTGCCAGAACAGCATTGCAGCATTAGAAGGGGAGAGAACAGCATCGTCAAGTGCCAAGGCATGCCTGCTCTCACAAGGACATATTTCTCAAATGGATAATCCATTGGCAGCAAGGTCGAAATTTCCGCAATACGATTGGCCGTGTGGCAAGTCCTAGTTAGTAGTGGGATCAAACCCCCTCACGATCGCCCTGCCACTTCTTCATACCATTCCATCCTTTCTAATAACTCTTGGGCTCGCTTCTGTTCATTCTGACCCTATGCCGAGCCCCCAGTGGCCTTGTCCCTCCTTCCTGACCAACGCGTAGCTCGCTTTACCTCTCTGATCTTGGCATGAGAGATACAGTATCAAATGTTGGTACCTGCCCTGCTCGGAGTCCACCAAGTTTCCACTGAGGTTCTATAGCCTATATGCCTCCTCTTCGAAAATGAGGCGTCCAAGGAACGCCCTCTTGAGGCATTCCCCATACGGCTTCACGGTTTCCTCGTTCTCTAATCTATATATGCAAGTCCCCACTTGTTGCCAGACTCTTTCTAGAAATCATATCAGATGCCTGTTCTTGTTTCCCCCTCGCCTTTTGATCCTCTTCTTGTCGACCGCGGGCTCAGTCAAGCCATTATTGTTCCATACCTTGCATTCGCCCGTACGGTGCTCCATGCGTTCCAATCAGCAAAACACTATGAGCTTCAAGTCGGCACAATTATCGCAGAAGTCCTGATGGCCTTTGTTCATGGTTATAGATTCACCGTGGCCGTGCGATAGTGTATATGAAATTCGAAGCCAAGGGTCACCGCTCTATGAGTGCGGTGCCATAGAATGCTCGTTAAGATGGCTCCATCTATATCAGTGAACTTCTCGTCGGTCATCGGTAGTAACGCAAAGAGAGTCCTACTAGAATATTCTAGTGGCCTGGCAATGATTTGTGTTGGAAATAAGCCCTTCTGCCAAGACAATAAGCGAATAGCTAGTCTACAAAGTCTTGTTGTCTCGTTGTCTTGTTCCTAGACACCTTTTTCACCTTTTCAGACATTTAGCATAGCAAACCATCCATCAGACCCCTAAGATCGTTCAACAATTTGCAACACCTTTTATTCTTACCTCCTAAGGGTACTATGCAGATAGCCATAATCACTCTGTTCAATACACTAAGGGCACCCTTTGAAAGTCTTGACCCTAGAAAAGGTGCGAAGCCGCTAAGCCGGAGAAGCTGAAGCCTAGGATATCCGGAGTACTCTTTGGCTTGTCAACTGGGGATGATACATATGCTTGATTAGTGTAAGGAGTGGCACCGCTCAAGGTATCTACCTGTTCCGCAGTATGATAGACTACACTCGCGCTATTCAGAAGATCAGAGAACGGCAAGCCTCGTCATGCCTGCTCTTAATCTAGGGACTACAGTCGAGTCTTTTTCACCCCTGAGTAGCCTTCCGCCCGAGATCGCAGACATTATATGTGCTGAGCTTGAAACGCCCGACGTTATCAGTCTTCGCCTTGTGTCTAGATCTTGGTCATACGTAGCGACGCCTCGGCTACTTCCAACAGTACACCTTGTCTTCAAGGCTGATAGCTTCCAGCGCCTGGTTGACATCTCAAAGCATCCCGTCATCAGACATCATGTTACTTGCCTTCTCTATGAGCCAGCTACTCTGAGGGGGTATCGGTCTAGAGAAGAGTGGCAGGATAATATTGTCCCACCCGCAGAGACACCTTGGTACGATGTACCAAGGCCACCTCCACCAAGAGCTAATGAGCGCGAACAACGGGTGTGTCGGAGACGTGTAGTTAGACTATACATGAGCCATCAATCCCGCAAGGGTCTTCACCCACAAGCATACTTGCGCCAAGCATACGCAGAATATATACGCCTCTACAATGAACAATGCGGCCTTCGGCGCAATAACTATGGTGCGGCCACGATACTCAATGCAATGACTCGTCTTCCCAAATTGTCAGAAATACGCATGTATTCAGGGTCTGTTGTTGTCCGTCCTTCAGATTACTTTACGCAAGCCTACACTGCAACTCTACAAAAGCCCGAAGGCAACTATGAACACATTGAGCCTTATGGCGTGGCCCAGTCGCGGTCACTGCTGCTAGGAGCTGCTCATGCTCAGCTCAATATCACCCATCTGGAGCTCGGTGCCGTTGACGAGAGGTTTCTGCAGCAAACCAACAAGGTCCTCCGAGATATGAAGACGGCTGTGAAATGTCTCCGAGTGTTGAAACTCGAGATGTTGACTGAAACAGGTTTACGTAGGAATACCAACGGATACGTGGATGAATTTGGCGAAATACAGGATCACTTTAGGTTAGTCGAACTCTTCAGCGCTGCGCCCGCACTCGAAGATCTAGCGTTGTTTTACAACCCATATCAGGATATGAACAGCGCATACAAGCTGAGATACATTGTTGGCAGCTTCACATGGTCTGTACTGAGAAGTCTCAATTTCGGACGGTTTGAAACAAATCAAGAGGAATGGGTTGCGTTCTTCAATCGTCATTCGCCATCTCTGCGGGATCTTACTATACATGATATTCGATTATTGTCGGGGACCTGGGCATTAACTCTGGAGCGGATGAGTGTGTTACTGGAACTTGCATCTGCCGAGGTCTATGGTGATCTTCGTTGTGTCGACCCACCTGAAAATTGGTACCTTGATTCAGACGCAGAGGCAGTGGATGGCGGCATACGAAACCAATGTATCGACACAACAAAAGCTGTGGAAGAGTATCTAGTATCTGGAGGGGTCTGTCCTTTGCGGGATAAAGCAGCGCATCCGCACACTTGGTACCAACGTAGATGACGGGATTGAGGCTGCGCTGTCCACTTATCGTATATTGCTTTTCATCGCTTCCAGTGTGGATCGAATGTATGGTTTGTTCATCTTCGGTTCACTTCATAACGAGCTCTCTATCACTAGTATCGAGAAGCCATCGTCTACACAATTCCGGAGCATTCGGAATGGGCCGTTATGGTGATGGCTCTAGCCCTTGGGGTCTGTGTCATTTATGCTCGAAATGAGACATCTGGCTTGCGTCAAGGATGATTGTCATGTTGGGACAGCTGTGCCAAATGTCGTAAGTTATGGTAAGATCATTGCAAATATCGACTGGTATGCATCTGCCTGTCGAGGAGCCAGAACGATCTGATCATCAATCAGTCTGAGTTGTAATTGTTCACTGATACCGCCTTTGTCTTCGGCCCATCTGAGTTGTAGTTGTTCACTGATACCGCCTTTGTCTTCACGTGTTGCTTGGTGTATACCGTCTTCTAACAAACATCCTCTTCCTGGCCACTCTATGACTCTTCTTGACGGGGAGCTGCTACACATGGACTCAATAATCGAGCTTTTGATAACCCTGGAAGTACTGTTGTTAATCTTTCCACGTGAGTGATGACACTTGATGAGAACCTTCGCACTCGATTCAGGTGCAATGGGAAGTGATATTCGCTAATAGTATCATGATACATACTGTGCAGCTCCGCCAACGTTCATCCTTCGGTGGTGTCGTCGCAGATCTTCAGAGCAACGCAGCTGTGAGCGCACGTATGCTCGGTGGCATCGGGACTGGTGATCGTTCACTGAATGCATCCAGTACATAGACTACTGTCGAGCACAGCAAACAATGTTCCGTCGATGAAAGTGGCCTTGGGTAGCATAATTATCGTCTTGACGATCGAGATACGGCACTTGGACATCAGCCACGCCTACCGTACACCGTCCTGCTGAATCTGGTCGCAAATTCTTTGATTTCATGGGCTTCTTTCCCTGCACACGGTTGTTCCTGACAGCTGGGGCAAACCTTCTCCCGACAATGAGAAAACCACAACAACGAGATTCCACAAGTCACAACCCCCAGCTACGAAGCATCAACGGAAAATAACACATATGCCACCAATGTTACTGCTGTTTACGCCTTAGTAAACGCCAATCGCCACCTTAGAAAGCTCTAGCAGCGGCTCACGTCTCACCACCTTGAAATGGGGGTCATTTATGATGAGTGGCCTCGGATCAAGAGATACAGACGCATGCTTTGCGTCCTCCCTCGTTCGCTATGGCTCAGTTAGTAGGTGTGGAGCGTGACAATGCAATGGGCTCTCCGTAGGACCTTGCAGTAACGTGTTTCTGACAATCTCAGCAGGCAAGCAAGGTTTTATTGATACTGGCCATGATACAAGAAATCGAGTTCAAGCATCATGACCACCACCACGAGCCCTTCACTGCTAAAGTGGCGCAAATACCCGAATGCAAACGCTGCAACTCCGCGGATTGGAGGATTCTGACAGTTGCCCACTAATGCCATCTCATACCTATCAGAACGGCGTGTGAGGATAGATTGAAAACCTCCAGCCTCCCTTCTTGGTCAACAGATCACCTTTCGCCTCCCGCCCCCAACCCAACGCTCGCTTCTCTCAATACCACAAGCAATCAAATTACTGCACTGTATGCTACATTGCAATCACCCATCCCTGCCAAAGATCAATCACCCGTGTACCATCAAGACTCTACAACCTCTCCCTCCGCAAAGTATTGCGAAACATTCAGACCCACTACCAAGATATCTCCACAAGCTACAATCAGCGAGTGCAAAACGCAATATCAGCGACATTCCCTCCCAGTCACGTACGATCACCCGAATGCTCGCTTGCTCTTCCTTTACCGTGTCCCTCTGCAACAGTCATACTTCCGTGTATCTAGTCTCGTCAACGTCTGCTCAACAGACGTCTTATAGAAGCTAGATCATTGAAGTTGTTTTTATATATATACCAGCTGTGCACCTCGCTGAGATAGAACCAAGATACCGGCTAATAAATCTTTATGCAACATAGACCAATCGACTAACTTACCGACGAACTAACGGACTGACGGGAGGCGGAGTAATCGATACTATATAAGTAGTAGAAATGTTTACCCTGCGAAATGCTAGATGGTGTGATACTACCTATACTGTATCTCCCAGGCAAAACGAATAAAGTATATCGCATTTTACACTGATGCTGCTTATTCTATATCTAAATACGGATGCTTGGTTTAATCATTATATTACACCATTTCCCGTGGTTGGCTTCCTTTTTCGGACGGAATGGTTGGGAGTGGTGGTATGTTACAGGGTACAGAGTTGGTTCGAAGGTTGCATGTGATGGATGTTCAAATCTCCATGTGGATAAATCTCCATGTGGATATGGTGTTTACATAATCGGTTGTTGAGAAAATGATTAGTACTCTACAATAATTGAGTCTGATCCTCGCTGTCGGAGAATACAAGGCTATGCAAGAGTATTAAAAGCTCCATATCATGTCTATGGGTTTGGATAAGTGATTATCGTGACAATATCTATATCTCTGTGAGAGTGAATGGATAGTAGTTCTATGTACTTTTATACGGCCGCACCTCCAATCTTGGGCTTCACATTCTGCCATTTCGCAAACAGCGCTATTGGTAACGTCACGCCCGCCAGTGCAATGGCCAATGCAAAGGAAAGCTTCAAGCCGTCCATGTACGCGATCAAGATTCCACCGATGTTTTTGGTTGGAAACGCTGTTCGCAGTTGCGTCGCGCCCGTCGCCACCACGCGCGCCGGACTGATGCCTGGAGCTGTGAGAGGCACACGTGCGAGGAGTCGGTTGGCGAATGCGGTTTGGCCTGCAGAGACGAAGAATGCGCCGCCGATGGTTTGGAAGACTGGTTGCATTAGCGAAATGGAGGATGAGTACATGTTGGGTGGAGTAGCTTACATAGAGTGACTGCCGTGACTGAAGAGATCTCGGACATTTGGACAAAGGCTTGGTTGGCGATCATGGGGACTTGGAAGGCAAAGCCGATACCGATGCCGGCCAAGGCTTGATATCCGATCCACTTTGAAGACGACGAGCCGATATCAAGTGTGTAGATCAGACCTGTGCCGATCGTTGCGAGGATGGAACCAATCAGTAGCCACGGTACGTAGATGCCATAGGCAGATATGAGACCGCCGGAGAGTACAGTGCAGATAGCTACCCAAATCAGTTGCGGGACTTCGGAAATGCGACTCTTGGTTACTTACAAACTCCGAGCACTAGAGGAATATTGTTGATCCCACTCTGAGAGGCGGACACGCCATCGACAGACTGGAAATAGATGGGAAGATAGTACAGTAGCAAGAAGAAGCCTCCAGCGAAGCTAAATGAAATGTCAGCTGCGGTGAACAGGGGGCAAGATATTGACCACTAACAAGAAAACGTAGATGCAATTGACGAAAATCTCCCGCCTTCCAAAAAGACTGGGTTGCAGCACGGCGCGATCACCGCCCCACCATTCAACCATTCCAAAGATGATCAGAAGCAAACAGAATGCTACAAGGGTGCCAATGACGGAGCCAGAGCTCCACGGCTTCGTCACACCGCCCCATTGAAGGGCAAGCAGATAGCAAATAATGGCCGCCATGATGGTGAAAGTGCCGAGTGGATCCATTTGAAGGAGTTTCTCCCGCCAGCTTGCTTTGACCGGTTTCGACGCGGCTGGCGTTTGGAAGAAAAGGAGAATGACGAGTGCGGAAGCGCCGCCTACGGGGAGATTGACGTAAAAGCTGGTATAGTGTCAGTATGTTGAATACAAAGTCTGCAAGATGATAGCCGTACCACCATCGCCACGAGGCTTTCGACGTGAATACTCCACCCAAGAGAGGACCTATGACACTCGCTACTCCATACGTCGCTCCCAGAATGCCGGTGAATGCTGCACGTTGAGCCGGCGGCACGGCAAATGCGATGATTGTGTAAGCACCCGAACCAATACCGGCTCCACCCATACCTAAGCGATGTCAGCTTCTCGGACTTGGTCCGACATCAGGGAACGCACCAGCAATCGCGCGTCCAACGATCAATGCGGTGCTGTTTGGCGCCACGGCGCAGATCAAACTACCCAGCTCGAAAATGGCAATAGAGACCAGGAAGGTGGTCTTCAAGGGGAAATACTTGTAGGCTTTGCCCCAAGTGGATTGGAAGGAGCCGACGGTAAGGAAGAAGGCGGACCCGTACCATCCCACTTGGTCCAGGCTGTGGAACTCGTCGGTGATCTTGGGGATGGCGGTTGCGACGATTGTCATGTCGAGTGCTACGAGGAAGATGGAGAGGACTAGAGCGACGACGATCATGGCGAGTTTGTACGCCTTGGGATAATCTGCTGTTGCTATTCTTGTAAGATCCTCGGCGGTGTCGTTGTCGTCAGTATGGGTTGGAACCTTTTCGGGCTCATTGTGCGCGATGGAGTCGTGGTCTTGGCTACTGACTTGCGAAGACATGTCTCTGGGCTTTTCGTCGGAATGTTGGAGATGCGCTGTGGGCGCGTTGGCTGCTCCGGTTGCAGCGTCTACTGTAGACATATTGATGACATGCAGGATTGGAAGAGGGTAATTTATATAGTACAAGGACCGGAAAAGATACTGGTTAGATAGAAGTCAAAGTAATGGAGAGCGAAATAAGTTAGCTATGGCACTGTTGATGAACTTCGGGGCAATGGTTGCTTATCTCCAATATAAGCGAAGATGTTTTCACGACAAGAGAATGAGAGAATGAGAGAATGAGAGAATGAGAGAATGGTGTGGACGATGGGTTGATGAGTCAAAGAATCAAAGAATCAAAGAATCCAAGGAGAGATTGGAATCCTCGTAGACTAAAGTATCTTAGGCAAGGCAAGGGAAAAAGGATTATCGGACAACGCTACGTGTATCGGACGAAGATTCTCCTTCTAAAGGGTGGGAGGATATAGAATGGAATATGAGTCATGACTCTGTTCTGGTCTTTGGAGACGTACTTACTTGAGTCATGAAGATGTATGTTTGAGATCAATTGGCGACACTGCCAAGGGCAAATGTAGAAAGCGTTCTGCACAAGTACAAAAAGGGGAATTGACGAGACTCTGAGTCATACGGAGTGATGAGTGTGCGTATCGGAGATAACCATGGCGCGGAATACTATAACCGAGATCACCGCTGACGAATCTCGTCCGAAGCTTTGTCCGACAATTCGTCCGATTTCTCCGTAAACACATCGGAATGAGGAAAGAATAGGCAACCACACAATGACACTATACACTATACACTATACACCACACACTATACACCACACACTATACACCACACACTATACACCACACACTATACACTATACACTATACAATCTCGTTCAACAACATTCACACTCCGTCCGTCGCCCTTCCTTGCCATAGCATCATCAGATACACATTGAGGAGTCCGATTATCCCTCATGTCAGCCACTCCCAGTCTTGCATCGGACCACCAGCCGCGCAAGAAAATGAGGAAGGGCACCCATAGCTGCACTGAGTGTATGTACATTGCTTACCTCGACAGAGACATACCGCTTCTTGCTGCTGATGCGCCACATCTAATGCTATCTCCAGCAACACTGGCGCTGACTTCTCATAGGTAGACGCCGTAAGAAGAGCTGCGTCCAACACGCAAGCATCCCCGATACCTGTACGGAATGCTTCACTCGCCGCATTCAATGTCGCGATCAGCAGCCCACCCAGGCTACGAAGCGTCTGCTTCCAGACAGCAAGCAGAACCTGCAGCAGAGGGTGACGGAGTTGGAAAGTGCTTTGCAGTCCATCGTAATGAAACTGGGCCCTTCGGCGGCTTCCAACACGAATGAATCCGATCAGGAAGCCGCAAAAACGCTGAAGCAGCTGCGATCCGAAGTCTTGCTGCCGACACCTACAGCGTCCTCCGTCCCCTCGCCAGGCGCCCTTTTGGAGAATGCACCCATTCTCAGCCTCTTCGACAATTCCATCCTAAATCGTCTCGAAGACATCGAGAACAGCGACGCTGGGTCAGTTTTATCGCCACCAGTCTCCTCCAACGACGGGAACTCGACCCCAAAACTTGATCACATCCGTCGTACACTTTTGTCGCTATTCCCATCCCAATACGTTCAACATGTCATCACGGAGGCATCCATATGCTGGTGGCAGGCCAGTCAGGACTTCTATCCCGAGATATTTGGTGTTGATCCCACTATGAACAATTTCAACCTCTTCATCGCGGACGCAAAGGAAAGTGGATGCGTACGAAGGATAGCCAAAGCCCTGATTTGCATCTCCATCAGCCTTCAAGAGGTGCCGCTGGAAATCCACGTTGACCTGGGACCGTCCGTGACTACCATGAGTCTCAGTAACAGATACATGAACGCAGTCGACGATCTTGTCATCTCGGATGACGATGTCGTAGGGAGCATTGACGGCGTCGAATGTTTGTTCTTGCGCGGCAAGCATGAAATGAATAATGGACGGATCTGGAAAACTTGGGTGATGCTCCGGAGAGCCTTGTCCTTCGCCCAGCTTTTAGGCCTCCACGGTCGATCTAAACGCTCTCAACGTGAAGCGAGTATGTGGAAGGCTCTGTACCAAAGCGATCGATACGTAAGCCTTCTACTCGGTCTGCCTTATGCCGTATTGGATGCGCCTTGCGCTGTTTCGGAAAACACGGGCGAACAGTACCTACAGGAGTTATCAACTATCATTGGGCATGTCATTGATCGCAATCAAGAGCCGCCATCTAATAACACTTTGCCGCTGACCATCAAGATCGAGGGCGAGATGACCGACCTGGCTGCAACGATGCCAAGCGAGTGGTGGGCCAAAGATATCGAGCTAAAGGACGTTGGGAGGCAAATGTACATGCGTATCCTTCCACGGTTTTGGCATCATCAGACTCGAACCCTTCTTCACCTGCCGTTCATGTTGAAAGCGGCCACGGATCGTCGCTACGAGTACAATAAGATCGCTGCTCTCGAGTCTGCCCGAGAGATGATCAATCTATACCATGTGTTCCGTCCGGCTCAAGGTTTTGGCTCCATGGTCTGCAAAATTATTGACTTTCAAGCGTTCACGGCTGGTATGGTATTGGTTTTGAATCTGTTAACTATATCTTCTTCCACTTCAGCTCGAGATCAGCAGGAAGCCAGCGAGGACGAGGAACTCATCACTATCACGACAGACCTGTTGGATCGTGTTTCTCAGGAGACGGAAGGCGGTGTGACAACCCAAGCAGCACGAGCTCTCAAGATGTTCTGCAAATCGCGTGCCGATCCATGTCCGGCCGGTCAAACAGTAGGAAGAGTGGTCATCCCCTACTTCGGGACTGTGGTCTTCGGTCCCGGCAAGAGTTTCGCCAATTACTCATATCTCAGGGGTCCTGAAGCAGTGCAGGAGCCTACTCAGCTAGCAACGCCAGAAACAGAGACACCGAGTAGTCTCAATGATCCTTCCAGCTTCGACAACTATCTCGCAACGATGCCCCCGGAATTGAACATTGGGGGATATCCCGTACAGCAGCAGCCAGGTATAGGTATCGACGGAGGTGTCTTTTCGAACGTGAACCTGGACCTTGATCAGGACTGGAGCTGGTTCTGGAACAACACCAATGTACATTGACAGAGTCGAATCAGCGATGAAGCTGCCCTTGGCAGTGCCTTCTGAGAAAAGAAGCCTGTTTGCCACGGAATCGGTATCCTCCATCAAGCAACAAACACTTCCTTTGATGGAGTTCACACGACTTACAGCGGATTGGAAGGAATAGCGCACGCAAGGAAAATGACGGGCGTCAAAGCACAAGAAGTATGCACGGGGCCGGTCCTACCAATAACATATCAAGCAATGCATCCAAATAATATACAACAATAGAACGAGATGTCAACATCCAGCATCGGTATTCCCTTTTCAACTTATATGGAGAGAATTGCTACTCTCTAGCAGTTCATACATCCAACCCGAGTGCTATACAATGTCACCCCCGCTTCCGTAATTGCAGAGCCAGCGTGTGGCATCTATGGGGTGGCGGTGATGTTCCTGAGGAGTAGGGGTGAGGGAGGGTCGAGTTTCGTGTGCTTGAGAGCTGGTGAAATAACGTATAGAATTCATGAGCCGTCGTGGTTTTTGTGAATGGCATGGCATATTGGCGATGAGTGTGCATGCATGCACGCAACACTGGCATAGATCTAGTTGTATAGGAATGCATAATGTGTTAAATGGCCGTTACTAGTAGGGATCCGGATTCGGGAATCGAGTTGTTTTGTAGAGAAAGGCTGTAGGCACTTCTGTGCGGCTGTGGAAAAGGATTATGTTGTAGATACTAAGTAGTGGGATGCGTAGGTTCATTCACCTGACTCTTTTGCGTATATATGCGATGTCACTGTCTTTTCGACTTGGAAGAATAGATAATAACATGAATGGGAAAACACATCGAACGGTTTCAGTTCCATCACCCTAGTTGTGTTGACTACACACACACTCATCACTTCTTTCAAGCTAGGTAGCTGCTGGAAGAAATACCATATATATCCACACGAAAATGGCAGAATACCCCAAAACCAAACCCTTGCCCCTACCCCCAGCACCTATATATACACTCCTCCTTTGATCCACTTCTTCGCGCCCCCAATCACGTCACTCCACATGCCCCCCCTCCTTCGGCATCTCGACAATCTTCCCCTCGGCATACAGACCGGCCAGTTTCGGCCCCGGGTACTTCTTCCGCGCGTGCAGGAACCACCATGTTGTTGTTAGGATCAGGACGCCGACTAGGATTACGCTGTTGTAGTTCATTGTTGAGGAGGTGGGGGGGTTTATGTAGGCTGTGGGGTGGGTTAGTGATTGGATGGGATGGATGGGATGGATGGGGGTGGTGGGATGAAGGGATAGGGGAATACGTACGGAACATGAACATTATGTTGAAGAAGATGATCAGCAGGACGGAAATGGCGTTGACGGCGTAACCGGCGCTGCCCATCCAGAAGGGCCCCTTTGGGACGTTTTTCCGGCCGGTGAGAAGATGGGGGCCGATGGCTAGGCCGTAGGAGATGGAGGTGAGGATGATGAAGGAGCCGACGAGGTCTGTGAAGGCGGTTTTGCTACCGAGTGAAATGGCGCCGAAGGCGGAGCAGAGGATTGCTGTGAGAGGGGGTTAGTGAGGGGTTGAGTGAAGAAGGGGTGGGAGGGGTGGGTGTGTTACCAGCGAGTAAAGTCGCGGGGACGGGGCAGCTGAGTTTTTCGTTGACTTGGGAGAAGGTGCTGGCGAAGGGGGTGGCGTTGTCTCGTGCCAGGGCCCACCAGATGCGGCTCACCTGCCTCTCGTCAGTGGACTGTGCTCCTTCACCGGGTTTTGTCCTACAGTGTTGGTGCGGAGAGAATGCATGCCATGCAATAATCATACAAGTCTATCCGTAAAGCATGGGAGATAAGAAGGGAGAAACCAAGTAGCTGGCATTGCACTTAGAATAGCACCTTCCTCATCGGGAAGTCAGTGCGCGCATATGTTCAAGGGCGGAGATACCAAGTAGCGTTGAGCCTAAGCTGTGCACCGGTCAAAAGGCCCCTGCTAGAGCGAAGTAGCATCTTCATCTCACTTTGCTGTCGTTGCTGGGATGCTTGAAGATCATCTCCCCGATCCTGTGGTGGTCGAAAGTCAATGATACTAGGACAAAAAGCATCGTGCGCATGGCGAAGCGCTTTCGCAATCGATTGTGCGTTTCAATGGGCCACGACAGCCTAAAGTCGTATTGAAAAGACATCGAAGAGACTTCGTCATCGGGAGTAGTCTGCAGCCTCATCCGTGCGTCGCAAACCTTGTATTTGAAGATCCTCGAGCCAGAAGTTGCAAAGCGTAAGCTCCAGCCGCGTGGCTTCGGCTAATCCATCCAGTGTCGAGTAGGTGTGGACAAGGCATGGGGGTTTGAGGAAATGGGAGAGTGTCAGCGCAATCATCATTCACGGCCCGCCCATGACAAGCTTCCAGCCAACACCTATTCTGACCCCGGATTCGCCGCCATATTCTACTAAGGATTAGCCCAAATCTAACCCCCACCCCCACGTCCTGGAGCTGTGGAAAGTGGAAATCGATTCTGTAGATTATATCCGTACTCCGTAATGAAATGAGCTCTCAATTCTGCCAGGTAGTGGGTCCAGTCCCGGCCGACAATCTGACTGTCACCAGTTTCCACCCATAGTCCGTGGCAATAGCAGTGAAGATAGCACCAGTATCAAAGCGACGGTCGCGGACATTTCTAGCAGTGCAATCAGCCTGCTCATGCCACAGATGCGCAGGGAGCCTCTCCTCTTGCATTGTTACTTCCAAGCCAGTAACCTGTTTTGACACAACAGTTGCAGAGTACGTATACAATATTTTCCGTGCGTAATGCAAGTAGGTAGGAAGGTAACACAAGCAATGTAAATTGATCCTCGTACGGAGATCATGACATTTGCCATAGACCTAGCGTCGACTGGGACTTGAACGGTTGAGGTTGAGGTTCCAATGTGGCTGGTGGTGTAAAGAACGCACGCGTGGTGTGCGATGTTTCCGTAGGTCAGTCAAAGCTGCCGTCATTTTGCGGCAACGTTGGATACCGCTTTGTAATGGATTCTTACAACTTGCTTCCAGATTCTGAACGGCTATGAACGTGTTTCGAGACAGCAGTAGCGGAGGCGCAAGCTGTCGTTTTCTTTCTGGCGGTGTTTGTGGATGAATAATCTAGTGTCTTTTGTGCCGACGGCAGTGATGATGCTTTTGACATTAAAGAACTGTGGTGAAAGGACGTCTGGAACATAGTGGAGCCGTGCTAAACTCAGAAGACTGTCCATGCCATCGATCGAACATAATGACATTCCTTCAACGAGAGGAGTTGGCACCTAAGCAAGACTCGGGATCAATAGGTTATGTTTACCGGACCGCCTTCGGACCGCTTTGAGAGTTAAGCATTGCGCGGCGAATTAGTTTGGAGAGGGTTGCACATGCCATGGCATTTATCAATCCTGGAGAATCTGGAAATTCGTACGGGGAACTTTTTCATCAAATAGCTCTGATCGTTCCTTTGCAGCCTGCGTATCAATCCAACTTTTGAGGCGGCCACCTGAGACATCACGAAGTATTTGGTCGACAGCACTTGCTCCCTCCTGAGGTTATGCGATCTGTGTGGGTTCCTTGGTGCCATTTGGAGACGCGGTCTAATCTTAATCGGATCATCAACTAACACTTGTCTCGATCACCTTCTGAGTCTATGCAGTAGCAGTCGAGTTCGTGCTGTCACTATCGCTCGACCGCACTCCTGGGGCCCTTTCTAAAGTTACACGAATATGTCCTACAACACCAGCATACTTGACTCCGCCAGTCGTGCCCCGGGGATATTGTCCATTCGAGCAAATCGCCGCAATCTGACTCGCAACGTAAGATATGTGATCCCAAGAGCTACGATCGGTCCTGGTTCCACTGATACTTACTGTTGCCATGCAGGGACCATAGACCTTGACCTTGGGTAGTTTGAAGCCGTCTTCGACACCGCCGTTGTGGAAAGTGCCTGCATCGGCTCCATCGGGAAGGGAAATTGCAGCTTGCAAACAGCTCCTCGTATCCGCGAGATGCGAGTCCATGATCGAAGCCGAGAAACACGCGGCTGACCGTTCAGCTCCAATAGCAGAATACACAGGAGTACTGTTGACTGGCAAAGACAGATCCGGCGATGCATAAATCTGGGCGACAAAGAGGATCTCCGCAACGAGGCATATGAAGCGAGCCTGCATTGTCATTCAGGCAGACTTTGTAATGAGCGACTGTAAAGACCGATTGCATGTGGTAGAGATGGTATTGCAATTCTGGGGAGTTGCTGATTCGGATGCAGTACATTGCAGGACTCGTTTTTTGGCGAGAACCTATCGATGCCACGATGGATCCGCTACCACCTGTCGCATGCTGTTAGACTCTCCAGTCTTGCTGTGGACGTGGTGCGGATAGCGCATATGGGGGTATGTCGGCTGTCGCTTGCAGCAGGGTTGGCGTTTCATTCGTTCACAAAATTAGAAATGGGGTCAAATGTGCTAGGCTTGAGTACAGCTCGTGCGTAAGAGGCAGAAGATGACGACAAACAATTGAGTCTGCTGTGTTCTGGTGGAAAGGGTTCCTTTTGATGACTATGTGAGCATTGCCAGGGCGGAATGTGCCGAATGATTTGAGGCTATTGCCAGAGACAGCATTTGAAGAAGCGCGACATAGGGCGCAAATAGTGAGGTAAAGTTGAAAGCTATGATCAGACATTCCACTGGCGAAGTCAAAGACTCTTGATGGCTATATTATACCTGATCGCAGATCCCCTCTGTGGCAATGGAACCAGTGCTCAGTGGAGTTGTCTCGAGGTCCCAAGCCGAGTAAGCATCAAGCTGTTCCAAGGCTGCTGCCAATTCGCTCTCCGTATACCGACGACCCGTGTCTTCAGATGGTACCCCTCTCATCAACATCACCAGCTTTCTTAGCTGAGCCATGAAGACATTTGCCACGTATATGGCAGTTCTCTCCATCCAATCTGGTTCCAATCCTGTCAATCCCCCCTCCTCGGTGATGATGTCGATGATGGAATAAACGGAGACCGATCCCGCACCTACAATGGCTCCAGCAGCGAGCTGCCCCTTCGTGGCTCTGATGCCTGATACTGCTGCGGCTATCTCAACCGAAGCGAGACCAAGCACGAGCCCGTACACGGTCTTTAACACAAGACTGAGTATTCTACCTTCGGATTGGAAATTGATAGCGCGGCGATGTCTGTTGTGTAATTGAGAGCTACCACCAATGAGAATGTCCTCGGCTAGGAACGTCTGCACCTCTTTACGGGCTGAACTTGCGTTTTTCAGGGTTTGTGTAGCATATGTCGCCCGACTACCAGTGCCCGAAACAAGCTCGAGATCTGCAACGATGTCTCTGACCGTGGCATCATATTTCAGGCTACCGTTAGCGAATTGATACACACCAGCCACGTCGCCCATCTTTACACAGCTGGCGATGCTGATGTTGAAGTCTCTCGTAGCGTTCCCAAATTTCCATGTTATGAGATTGTTTTTGTTGACAATAAAGGAGTATTGATTGATACGGTGCTTGCGCTTTTGTAGCGTAGACGGTCGATGGACTGTTCTATCGTCTTCTCGCGTATCGTGCAACACGTCGAGTGGCAAATTTCGCGTGGCCAGACCGAAGAACTCATCTGTTGTTACATCCTCACCTGGTATTGCAAAGCTGATAGTTGTGGTAATGACAAAAAGTAAGCTGACGAGGATTGGTAACATATTTTCGCAGCTCCAGAACGAAAGGTTCCTCTGACCTCATACAATAGTCAGTTGCGTTGGTGAAACGGATAAACGTCAATTGACGGTGCTCTTGATATTGAAGATTGAGCGAGATGGTTGCCAATAGACACGATCTGTGTGCCTCACGGGCCACGTGGGTGAAGATTGTAGTAAGTGTGCCGCAGAAGCGCTCTGTTTCAACATCGTACAAGCGGAAATTGCTTGATTGGCTCGCTGAGCTGAATGCGAAGGATACCATGATGCGCGGTTGGGCCAGATGAATACTTGGTCTGAGCGCATGATGCGGATGATTCGGTAAAGCGACACGACCACTATGTTATCCTCATCCTGAGGGCGGTCATTATTGTCGTTATCGTTGGTATTGTGAATTACGGTGAAGTTGTCTACATTTATGGAAAATGTTCTTGTCGATAGTGGATTTGCATTGACCTGGACGCAATGCTCATCTGTCCTGACTACCCTTGGTCCTTGGTCTGCCAGCCGGCGGATCCGAAGACTCGCTTGATGTCATAAATTCCCTCCTTCGCTTCGTCGTCCGCTTCCATACTTTATCATTCCACTGATTCCTTCCTTGCTCTAGCGGATCAATGGATCAGCCCGAGAATGGTTGCGACCTGCGGCGGTACGCTCGCACCCCTGATTGAACTCACGAGATGGAATTTGCAACCATGTGCCCAAAAATAGAGCCTTGAATCCGTTCTCAAGCCATCTCATCCGTCTTTGATCGAGTTCCCCGTTGGCAACGGCACAGGCAACTTCATAGAGATGGAAATCATCCTTGAACTCGCCGCTGCTGCTGTCCTTGTTGATGCTCATTTCATCGCCATTGTCAACCTGCGGATCGCCCTGGGAGGGTGTCGGGTGAAGTTCGTGAACTAGTCCGGCGACCTCATCGAAGATTTTGTTCACAATCTCAACCGTGCAGAATGAGTCGTCAGCCGCAATCTGTAGATTTTCAATGACAATAGATCTTCCTGTTATTTGGACGGCACCGTAAGATAAGATGCTGTTTGGGGTGCTTTCCGCAAAATAGCCCTTGCGCCCATCGTCCATGGTTAGGCATTGCTCCATGATTTGCAGGTACATGGCTCGATAGCGAGCAAGTTCTTCCGGTGAGTTTTCAAGGCACCCAGCATCAGCTCCGGCTCTTCCATGGCCATAGCCATAATTGGCTGGGTCCCAATCGCGCGTCAGCCAGCTGGGGTATCGCTCGTTTCCCACACAGCGTGGTACCGTTCCTACCCCATCCCAATCGATAATTCCCCGCAGTCCACCTTCCGGAGAAACCAATATATTTTGAATGTCAAGATCTGGGTGCGACAGAACGAACTCAGGTTCCAGTGCGTAATCAGCATAAGGGAACCAGTCGATGAAGAGTCGCAGAAGTTTGTATATTCCCAGACCGAACTGATCAGGCGGGGGTAGGCGTCGGTTCAGCATGCAGAGAAGGAACGCTTTCGAATCCATGAATGGTCCTAATTCACAAAAGATGAAAGATGCACCAAGATCGCCAATTCGCTGCCGATCCAACATGGACGACACGTCAAGCTTTCTCATGGGTCCGACGCTCGTCGGACTGCCCTCGTCGTCGAAAAGAAGCCGACCACCCTGGCGATACGCGAATTGATTCAATTGCACCACTGCCGCCGCAAGATCTTGTAGGATTCGTGCTCGACGCTGCTCCATCACAGCTTTCGAAGAGGTTTCTTCGAACCAGAATTCATACAGCGGAACCGCCTCGATATATTCCATCAATATAAAAGGGCAGCCGAGGTCATTATGGGTAGAGGCGTCAAAGGAGTATACCTCCGGAATTGGGAGAGTGGTTTCGCGTTTAATTAGTCGCATAGTCAGCGCTTCCGAGGTCAAGGCTTCGGCGTCAAATTCATCAAACTGATCACGATGGCCCCTTGCTGGGACCTTTAAAACCCACCGGGCTCCGTCGCCAAATTTGATTTGAAAGAGTATGTGATATGATCCGACGAGTGGTGGAGAGAGAATGACGCAGTCCATCGAATCGTCCGACTCTCTCTCGAGTTTCACAGGCTTTTTTGCGAGCTCGCGAACGGACGTAGCAAAAAGTGGAAGACGGTCAAGATGAATACTGGCAATAATAGGTGCGAACGCCTTTAAACCTTCGTCATGCCCGGAGTCAGTAGAGGTCTTACTCGATGCCGCCATTCCGTGCTACTAGTAGCTCCCCGTTGCTGAGTTTTTTCAAGGCGGTAGCTCGGGATGAACTAGAAAAGATCAAGGATGATCTCGAGAAGGTGGTGCTGTGGATTACATACGAAGGTGCGACCGAACAACAAGATAATGCTCAGGATGGAGGTTTAGTTATAAGGATAGTAACTGCCTCGCAGGTGACATGTACGGATTCTTGTGTAACCCGCGAGACTGCTTTAGATGCATGTTAAGCCTTGGCATTAGCTCGCCCGCACACACGTATACACGCCACGTCACAAAGTATAATAACGCGACCTAACCCCTAATAGATTTATTTAGAGATATAATAGACAGGTTTTATAGTAAGATTATTTAATATTTATTTAATAATTTATATAAGTCTAGTTATATACTAACTCTAATCTAGATTTACTTAAATATAAACTATTACTACTTAGCTCTATCTATCTAGGATTTAATTATAAAACCCCTTTTAATAATTATCTATTTATCTATATTATTAATAATAATATATTATAAATATTAATTCTAATAAAGAATTTATATATATAATTACTCTAGCCCTCTTTATTCTTAGTTTATATTATATTAGCTAAGTCTTATATTATACTTATATTCTACTAATTAAGTATTAGAGTAAGAAGTAGAGTCTTAATAATTTCCTACCTAAGTAAATAAGATAGATATTTAGATTTATTAAGAATAATATATATTAATTATTTACTTATTTTAACCTTAAAAGTATTAACTAATAATATAATTATAAACCTAGCTTAAAGCCTACTTTATATCTTATTCTAGTAAAATTCTTATACTTATATCCTTTATATAAGTTATTAATAATATTTAACTAGTCTTCCTCCTTTATTTCTATTATATTCTTATTATAATAGAAAATATAGAAATTAGGACCTTAAGCTTATTATAACTTATTAATTAGTCTAAAGTCTCTTAAATTACCTCCTTAGGACTAGCGTTATCTATAGTAAATATTAAAACTCTACTATTTCTTTATATTCTACTTATATTTATACTAATACTTTATAATATTTTCTATTTAGAATAAGTTATATACCTTATCTTAATATACTTAATACTTTAAAAATTATAAGAGTTAGTATAGTAGTTTAAAAGATATATTATTATAAATAGATTTACCTACTTAATTTAATATAATAGTCTAATATCTTAGTACTTATTAATCCTATTACTAATTTTTTCTTCCTACTTATTATTACTATTTAATAGTATATTATAGATTTTAATACTCCCTCTAATTATCTATTATATTTAACTTATATTAGCTATCTTTAAACTACCTACTATTACCCTTCTTATATTAAACTTAGCTCTTCTAGCTCTCTTATAATACCTTCTAAGCGCGTAGCTCTTTCTAAGCTAGATTATAATACCCTTAATAGTAATAATAAGAGGGTAAAATCCTATCCTATAGGGATAAATAAACTGTGACCGCATTTCATTTAAATAGTACTAAAAATTTAATCGCATTTCATTTAATTTTCTATTTCTAAATGAAATACGGCTCGAACCCTAACCGATTTCTAGGAAAAGTACACCGTTAGAAAGCCCTTGCTTAGCCCTATAAACTAACCTACTTACCTACCTTATTAGGCTTAGTCTCGACTTTATATAATTTTCGGAATACTAGGATTTTCTTAATGTTCCGGCCTCGACGGGTAATCTACTACTAGTACGAGCTTATTTTCTCTCGCTCGTTCCTTTAGCTATATATAGAAGTGAAATATATAAAAAGTATATAGGGATATAGAGCTAAGCTTAGGCTATCTA
>JAABUR0100000773.1_pt1 | contig 64644 bp, 54 predicted proteins | sample 5560091 | NCBI WGS metagenome assembly JAABUR01 (sample SAMN10711879, study PRJNA513375) | rock metagenome | isolation source: Antarctica rocks | place: Antarctica: Victoria Land, University Valley sud
CCCCGTCGGGCGCCACCACGTCGAAGGTCGTGGCGGTGCCGAAGTCGATGACGATCAGCGGGCCGCCATGGGCCTGGTGCGCGGCGAGGGTGTTGAGCAGCCGGTCGGCGCCGACCTCGGCCGGGTTGTCGATGCGGATGTCGAAACCCCAGTCCAGGCTCGACCGGGCGACCAGGGGCTCGGTGGCGAACCATTCGCGGGATAGGCGGCGCAAGTGATAAAGGGCCGCGGGGACCACGGTGCCGATCACGGCACGGTCGATCTCGGCGGGCTTGAGGCCGACGAACGACAGCAGCGTCAGCAGCCAGACGGCGTATTCGTCCGAGGTCCGCTGCGGCTCGGTCGCGATGCGCCAGATGCCGCGCCAACTCGACCCGTCATGCACGGCGAAGACGACGTTGGTGTTGCCCGCGTCGACGACCAGCAGCACCGGCTATGCCTCCTGCGCCTGTAGCGCGGCCGCATTCACCCGAACAGGACTTTCGCCGCCTGCTGCGCCGCGGCGACCAGCGGCGCCGGAAACACGAAGAACAAAGTCGTCACCAACGCGCCGACCCCGGCCACGAACGACACCGACGCCGGCCGGACGTCGAACGCCGGCTGCGCCGCGTCGAAATACATGACCTTGATGACCCGAAGATAGTAGAATGCGCCCACGACGCTGGTGAGGACGCCGATGACGGCCAGGGTCCAATAGCCCGACTGCACCGCTGGCAAAAACACATACAGCTTGCTGAAGAAGCCGGAGAACGGCGGGATGCCCGCCATGCTGAACATGAACACCGCCATCGCCAGCGCCAAGCCCGGGTCGGTGCGGGCGAGGCCGGACAGGTCGCTGATCCGCTCCAGCTGGCGGCCGCGGCGGCGCATGGCGATGATGCAGGCGAACACCCCGGCGCTCATAAACACGTAGGTCGCCATGTAGATCAGCACCCCGCGGATGCCCTCCGCCGTGCCGACCGCGAGGCCCACCAACGCATAGCCCATGTGGCCGATGCTGGAATAGGCCATCAGCCGCTTGATGTTGGCCTGGCCGATGGCGGCGAGCGAGCCGAGCAGCATCGACGCGATGGAGACGAGCACGATGAGCTGGGTCCACTGCGGAAGGATGTGTCCAAACGGCACCTCCAGCGCACGCAGCATCAGCGCGATTGCCGCAACCTTTGGCGCCGTGCTCATGAAGGCGGTGACCGGGGTGGGCGCACCCTCATAAACGTCCGGCGTCCACATATGGAACGGCACGGCGGACAGCTTGAACGCCAGCCCGGCCACGATGAACACCATGCCGACAACCAGGCCGGTGGATGCGGTGCCAGGTGCCGCGAGGGCGCGGGACAGCTCGCCGAATTGCATCGTCCCGGCGAACCCATAAGCGAGCGAGATGCCATACAGCAGCAGCCCGGAGGCCAATGCCCCGAGGACGAAGAACTTCAGGCCGGACTCGGCCGACCGCACGTCGTCTCGGGCGAAGGCGCACAGCACATAGAGCGCCAGCGATTGCAGCTCGAGGCCCATATACAGCGTCATCAGGCTGGATGCGCTGCACATCACCATCATGCCGACGGTGGACAGCAGGATCAGCACTGGGAACTCGAACCGGCTGATGCCCTCGCGCACGTTGTAGTCCAGCGCCAGCACGGCCGAGAACCCGGCTCCGGCGAGGATCAGCAGCTTCATGAAGCTGCCGAAGCTGTCCACCACGAACAAGCCACGATAGCCGCTGCCGAGGCCGGCGCCGAGCACCAAGACACCCGCCAGCACGAGCGCACCGAGCGACAGCATGGTGCAGAGGAACGCTGGGTCCGGCTTGCGCAGGACGCCGAACACGAGGATCGCCATCGCGCACACGGCGAGCGCGATCTCCGGCAGCGCTAGGGTCCAGTTCATGGCGCGATCCCTGCAACATTTCCTGCGAGTTGCGGCGTGGCGAGCGCCGCCGTGTGGTAGTCCACCATGGAGCGCACGGTCGCGTCGAAGAACTGGGTGAAGCTGGTGGGGTAGATGCCCATCCACAGCACGAGACCGATGAGCGGCGCGAAGATCGCAACCTCTCGTGGCGACAGGTCCAGGATGCCGCGCAGGTCGTCGCGCGTAATCACGCCGAAGATGACCCGGCGATAGAGATAAAGCATGTAGGCGGCGCCGAGGATCATGCCCATGCTGCCGAGATAAGCCAAGTAGAGGCTGACCTTATAGGCGCCGACTAGCACGAGGAACTCGCCGACGAAGCCGGAGGTGCCGGGCAGGCCGACACTCGCCATGGTGAATACCATGAACACGAGCGCATAGGCCGGCATACGGGTGGCGAGGCCGCCGTAGCGGGCGATGTCGCGGGTGTGGATGCGGTCGTAGATGACGCCGACGCACAGGAACAGCGCGGCGGAGACGATGCCGTGGGACAGCATCTGGAACAGCGCGCCCTGCAGGCCCTGCGCATTGAAGGTGAAGATGCCGATCACGACGACGCCCATATGCGCGACCGACGAGTAGGCGATCAGCTTCTTCATGTCGGTCTGCGCGAGCGCCACCAGCGACGTGTAGATGACGGCGACGACGCCCAAGGTGAACATCATCGGCGCGAACTGCTGGCTGGCCTGGGGCAGCATGGGCAAAGAGAACCGCAGGAAGCCGTAAGCGCCCATCTTCAGCAGCACGCCGGCCAAGATCACGGAGCCGGCCGTCGGCGCCTCGACATGCGCGTCGGGCAGCCAGGTATGAACCGGCCACATCGGTACCTTGACCGCGAACGAAGCGAAGAAGGCGAGGAACAGCCAGAACTGCATGCGCACCGGGAACGGCGTCTGCATCAGCACCGCAAGATCGGTGGTTCCCGCGTGATACCAGATGGCCAGCAGCGCCAGCAGCATCAGGATGGAGCCGGCCAGCGTGTAGAGGAAGAACTTGAAGCTGGCATAAACCCGGCGCGGCCCGCCCCAGACTCCGATGATCAGGAACATCGGGATCAGCACGCCCTCGAAGAACATGTAGAAGACGATGAAGTCCTGGGCCGAGAACATGCCCACCATCATGGTTTCCAGCACCAGGAAGGCCAGCATGTATTCACGGACGCGCGTGGTGATGCTGTCCCAGCTTGCCAGGATGCAGATCGGCGTCAGCGCGGTGGACAGCAGGACAAACAGGACGGAGACGCCGTCGACACCCATGCGATAGCCGACGCCGAACTCCGGCAGCCAGGACAGGCTTTCCTTGAACTGGAAGCCCGGGTCGCTGACGTCGAACTTGACCCACAGCACCAGCGAGATGGCGAAGACGATGAGGCTGGTCCATAGCGCCGCGTAACGGGCATTGCTGGCCACCACGGCCTCGTCGCCCCGGACCGTCATGATGAACAGGCCGCCGGCCAACGGCAGCCAGGTCAGCAAAGACAGGATCGGAAAGCCAGCCGAATTCATAGGATCACCGGAACAACAGGAAGATGCTGACCAGCAGCACGAGGCCGATGAGCATGGTGAAGGCATAGACCGCAATCGACCCGGTCTGGATGCGCACGACCTGGGCCGAGCTGTCCGAGGTGAGCGCCGCGATGCCGTTGGGGATGCCGTCGATCACCTGGGCGTCACCGACCTGCCATAAGATGCGCGCGAGCCGCCCGGCAGGGCGCACGAAAATCGCGTCATACAGCTCGTCGAAATACCACTTATTCAGCACAAAGTTGTAAACCCTGGGCACTGCGGCAGCTAGGCGTGCGGGAAGTGCTGGGACCGCGACATACATCACATAGGCTAGGGCGATGCCGAGCACGCCGACGATGGTGGGCAGCAGGCTGATGATGCCGGGCACGTGGTGCATGTCGTCCAAGAGTGTGTTGCCCGGCGCGTTGACGATGCTGCCGTGCCAGAACTCGCGCCAGCCCTCGCCGATGAACGAGCCCTCGAACGCGAACCCGGTCACGACCGCGCCGATCGCCAGGACCACGAGCGGCGCCAGCATGACGGGCGGGCTCTCATGGACATGGTTGAACGTTTCCGTGCTGGCGCGCGAGTTGCCGTGGAAAGTGAGGATCAGCAGGCGCCAGGAGTAGAACGCGGTCAGGAAGGCGGCGACGGTGCCGCAAACGAAGCCGTAGGCGCCGGACGCGCTGTGCCGGGCAAAAGCGGCTTCGAGGATGGCGTCCTTGGAGTAGTAGCCGGCGAAGATGGGGATCCCCGCCAGTGCCAGGCTGCCCACCCACATGACGGCGTAGGTGACGGGGATCTTGCGCCAGATGCCGCCCATGCGGCGGATGTCCTGCTCGTCGGACATGGCGTGGATCACCGATCCGGCGCCCAGGAACAGCAATGCCTTGAAGAAGGCATGGGTGAATAGATGGAAAATGGACGCTTGGTAGGCGCCCACCCCGGCGGCGATGAACATGTAGCCGAGCTGCGAGCAGGTTGAGTAGGCGATGATGCGCTTGATGTCGTTCTGCACGCAGCCGATGGTCGCGGCGAACAGGCAGGTGCTGGCGCCCATGAAGGTAATGAAGCCGAGAGCGCCGGGCGCGTATTCCAGGATGGGCGACATGCGGGCCATGAGGAACACGCCGGCCGTCACCATCGTCGCGGCGTGGATCAATGCCGAGACCGGCGTCGGCCCCTCCATCGCGTCCGGCAGCCAGGTGTGCAGGCCGAGCTGCGCCGACTTGCCGGCGGCGCCGAGGAACAGCAGCACGCCGATGACCTCGTAGGAGCGCCAGGTATTGCTGAGCACATGGTAGGTCGCGTCGGCGTGCTCATGGATACGAGCGAAGATTTCCGGGAATTCGACGGAGCCGAACAGCAGGAACACGAGGGCGATGCCGACGGCGAAGAACAGGTCGCCGACGCGGTTGACGATGAAGGCCTTCATCGCGGCCCGGTTGGCGCTGGGACGGTCATACCAGTAGCCGATCAGCAGGTAGCTCGCGAGGCCCACGCCCTCCCAGCCAAAGAACAGCTGCACCAGGTTGTCGGCGGTCACCAGCATCAGCATGGCGAAGGTAAACAGGCTGAGGTAGCTGAAGAAGCGCGGGATTGTCGCGTCGTGGCTCATGTAGCCGACGCTATAGATGTGGATCAGCGTTGCGATGAACGTGACCATCGCGACCATCACCGCCGACAGCGTGTCATAGCGGAGCGCCCAATCGACGCGGAAACTCTCTACTTGTATCCAGGTGCCGAGCGAGACGGTGTCGGGCTGACCCTCGCCGCCGAGGAACGGCAAGAAGCTGGCGGTGCCGCAGATGGCCGCGACGACCATGCAGAGGATGGTCACGGCCTCGCTAGCCTTATCGCCGATTTGACGGCCCAGCAGCCCGGCGATCAGCGAGCCCAGCAGCGGGGCGAAAACGGCGACGGCGTAGAGCATCCGCTAGCCCTTCATCAGGTTCACGTCCTCGACCTGGATCGAGCCGCGGTTGCGGAAATAGACGACGACGATGGCGAGGCCAATCGCGGCCTCGGCGGCGGCGACCGTCAGCACGAACAGCGCGAACACCTGGCCCGCCAGATCATTCAGCGCCGAGCTGAAGGCGACCAAGTTCAGGTTGACGGCGAGCAACATGAGCTCGATCGACATCATGATGACGATGACGTTCTTGCGGTTCAGGAAGATGCCGAAGATGCCGAGCACCAACAGGATTGCGGCCACGGTCAAATAGTGGCCGACGCCGATCGGGGCCATCAGTGCTCTCCGGGTCCGGGCAAACCGACACCGTGGGTATGCGGCTCGTCGGCCAGGACCGGCTCGGGCTTGCGCTTGGGACGGATGATGCCGGTGATGTTGGTGCCAGCGCCGAAGCCGACGGGCATGATCTCCAGCGTGTCGGACACGGTACGGGCATTCTGCCGGGCGATGTCCTGGCGGCGGCTAGTGGTGCGCTCGCGATGGGTGAGCACGATCGCGCCGATCATCGCCACCATCAGGATCAGCCCGGCCATCTGGAATAGGAATATGTAGTCGGTGTAGATCAGCCGGCCCAATGCCTGGGTGTTGGTGACGTCGGACGGCGTTGAGCTGAGCCGGAGCGTGGACGCCTGCGGTGCGAACTGCCAGCCGCCCAATACCAGCAGTAATTCACCGAACAGCACCGCGCCGACGGTGGCGCCCACGGGCAGATAGCGCTGATAGCCCTCCCTGAGCTGGCCGAAGTTCACGTCGAGCATCATGACGACGAACAGGAACAGCACTGCCACGGCACCGACGTAGACGATGACCAGGATCATCGCCAGGAACTCGGCCCCCGCGATCAGGAACAGCGCCGCCGCGTTGAAGAAGGCGAGAATCAGGAACAGCACGGAGTGGACGGGATTGCGCGAGGTGACGACGGCAGCGGCTGACCCGATCAGGATGGCTGCGAAAAGGTAGAACGCGGCGGTGACGATCATGGCTTCGGCCTAGCGGTAAGGGGCATCGAGCTCGATCCGCTTGGCAAGCTCACTTTCCCAGCGGTCGCCGTTCGCGAGCAGGCGCTCCTTGTTGTAGAGCAGCTCCTCCCGTGTCTCGACGGAGAACTCGAAGTTCGGCCCCTCGACGATGGCGTCCACCGGGCAGCTTTCTTCGCACAGGCCGCAGTAGATGCACTTCGTCATGTCGATGTCGTAGCGCGTGGTGCGGCGGCTGCCGTCGTCGCGCGGCTCGGCCTCGATGGTGATGGCGAGCGCCGGGCAGACAGCCTCGCACAGCTTGCAGGCGATGCAGCGCTCCTCGCCATTCGGATAGCGGCGCAGCGCATGCTCGCCTTTGAAACGCGGCGAGATCGGCCCCTTCTCGTAGGGGTAGTTGATCGTCGCCTTCTGCCGGAAGAAATACTTCAGCGTCAGCGACATGCCGGAGAGCAGTTCGCCGAGCAACAGGCTGCGGGCGGTTCGGTCCAGGAATGCCATTGGGTCAGATCCTAATCTGCCCGGCGGCATAGGCCCAGCCGGGCGTCAGAGCAAGCTATGTCAAATTGGATGCGCGTTCGGCAGCCAGCCCATGGCCAGCAGCACGCCCGCAGTGAGGACCAGCCAGCCGAGCGACATCGGCAGAAACACCTTCCAGCCGAGCCGCATCAGCTGGTCGTAGCGGAAGCGCGGGAAGGTCGCGCGCACCCAGACGAACATGAACAGCACGAGGCAGATCTTGGCGATGAACCAGATCGGACCCGGCACCCAGGTGAACGGCGCGAACGGGATCGGGCTGAGCCAGCCGCCCAGGAACAGGATCGACGTCATCGCCGACATCAGGATCATGTTGGCGTATTCGCCGAGGAAGAACAGGCCGAAGGTCATTGCCCCGTATTCGACGTGGAAACCGCCGACGATCTCGCTCTCGCCTTCGGGCAGGTCGAACGGTGCACGGTTGGTCTCGGCGAGGGTCGAGATGAAGAAGACGATGAACATTGGGAACAGCGGGATGAAGAACCAGACGCGTTCCTGGGCATGGACGATGTCGGTAAGGTTCAGGCTGCCGGCGCAGAGCAGCACGGTGACGATGACGAAGCCCATGCTGACCTCGTAGCTGACCATCTGCGCTGCCGAGCGCATGGCGCCGAGAAAGGCATACTTCGAGTTGCTGGCCCAGCCGGCGATGACGATGCCATAGACGCCGAGGCTGCTGATCGCGAACAGATACAGGATGCCGACGTTGATGTTGGCAATGGCCCAGCCGTCGTTCACCGGGATGACGGCCCAGGCGATCATCGCCAGCGTCATGGTCAGCAGCGGCGCCACGATGAAGAGGATGCGGTTCGCCCCGGTGGGGACGATCGTTTCCTTCATCAGCATCTTCAGCGCGTCGGCAAACGGCTGCATCAGGCCGAACGGCCCCACAACGTTCGGGCCTTTGCGCGCCTGCATCGCCGCCATCACCTTGCGCTCCGCCAGCGTGAGGTAGGCGACGCTGACCAGCACCGGCACCAGCATCGCCAAGGTCTGGGCGACGGTGAAGACGAGGGTTCCAAACGGCGTCGCGATAAAGGCGTTCACTGGATGCTCACTCCGCCGCTTGCAGGAGCGGGGCTGTATAGGTGCGCGTGCATTCGGCCATGGTGGCACTGGCGCGATTGATGGCGTTCGTCTGGTAGTAGTTGGGAACGGCCGGCTGCAACGGGGTGGCGTCGACGCTTGCCGGATCGCCCGAAGGGCTAGCCTGATCGCCGCAACCGTGACATGGCAATGCCTGGACGGTGGCGAAGACGGGGTTCACCGCAGCTAAACGTTCGCGAACGCCTTGAATATCGTCGTAGGGCAGCGGCTTGCCAATCACGGCGCTAAACGCGCGCAGGATCGCCCAGTCCTCCCGCGCCTCACCCGGCGGCTGCACCGCCACGTAGCCGCGCTGCACCCGGCCCTCGGTGTTCACGTAGGTGCCGCCCTTCTCGGTATAGGCGGCACCGGGCAGGATGACGTCGGCGCGGGCGGCGCCACGGTCGCCGTGATGGCCTTGATAGACGACGAAGGTGTCGGCGCCGATCGCGGCGGTGTCGAACTCGTCGGCGGCCAGCAGCCACAGCAAGTCCACGCCGCCGCCGAGCATGGCCGGCAATGCCTTGCCGCCGGGGCCGGGCAGGAAGCCGAGGTCCAGCGCACCGACGCGGGCGGCGGCGGTGTGCAGCACGTTGAAGCCGTGCCACTCGGGGGTCAGCGCGCCGATGGAGGCCGCGAACGCCCAGGCTGCGGCCAGCACCGCCGCGCCGTCCGGCCGGCGAAGCGCGCCCTGGCCCACGATAACCATCGGCCGCTTGGCGCCGCGCAGCACATCGGCCGCAGCCGCAAGGCCGTCCATGCCATCGCCAAGATGCTTCGCCGTGTAGGTCAGGTCGGCCGGCTGCCCGATATAGGCGACGGGACAGCCGCCATGAGCCCAGCGCTTACGGATGCGGGCGTTCAGCACCGGAGCCTCACGCCGCGGGTTGCTGCCGATCAGCAGGATGGCGTCCGCGTCGTCGATACCAGCGACGGTGGTGTTGAACGTGTAGAAGTCGCGTCGGCCGGCCTCCAGCGCCGCCCCATCCTGGCGGCAGTCGAGGTTCTGCGAGCCAAGCCCGGCCATCAGGTCCTTCAGCGCCATCATGCTCTCGGCGTCGCACAGATTGCCAGCGACGGCGCCGATGCGGTCGCTGGGCAGACCGTTGAGCTTGGCCGCGATGGCGCCGAACGCCTCGGGCCACGTCGCCGGACGGAGCTTGCCATTCTGGCGGACCCAGGGCTTGTCCAAGCGACGACGCTTCAGGCCGTCATGGCTGAACCGGGACTTATCGCCCAGCCACTCCTCATTCACGTCGTCATTGATCCGCGGCAGGATACGCAGCACCTCGGACCCACGCGCGTCCACGCGGATGCTGGCGCCGAGAGCATCATGCACGTCGACGCTGTCGGTCTTGCGCAGCTCCCACGGCCGGGCGGTGAAGCTGTACGGCTTGTTGAGCAACGCGCCGACTGGGCAGATATCAATCAGGTTGCCGGACAGCTCGGTCGTCAGCGCCTTTTCAATATAGGTGCCGACCTCCATCGACTCGCCGCGTGCCGTCGCGCCCATCTCCGACACGCCAGCGACCTCGCTGCTGAAGCGGATGCACCGGGTGCAGTGGATGCACCGGGTCATGAAGGTCTTGACCAGCGGACCCAGGTACTTGTCCTTCACCGCCCGCTTGTTTTCGGCGAAGCGGGAGTGGTCCATGCCGTAGGAATACGCCTGGTCCTGCAGGTCGCACTCGCCGCCCTGGTCGCAGATCGGGCAGTCGAGCGGATGGTTGATCAGCAGAAACTCCATCACACCGCGGCGCGCCTGGCGCACCACAGCGGTGTCGGTTTTCACGACCATGCCGTCGGCGACCGGATAGGCGCAGCTCGCGACGGGCTTGGGCGCCTTCTCGATCTCGACCAGGCACATGCGGCAGTTGCCGGCAACTGACAGGCGCTCGTGGTAGCAGAAACGCGGGATTTCGACGCCCACTGCCTCGCAGGCCTGCAGGACCGATGCGCCGTTCGGAACTTCGACGGCCATCCCGTCGACGGTAAGCTTCGCCATTGTGCTGTCTTTCAGTAAGCCTCGGGCAGGGAACCGGCTATGCCTATTCCGCCGCTATCGGCAAAGGTCTTGGTGCGCGCGCCGCCTTGTAGGCAGCGATACGATCTTCCATCACTGGGCGGAAGTGCCGGATAAGGCCTTGGATCGGCCAGGCAGCCGCGTCGCCAAGAGCGCAGATCGTATGTCCCTCGATCTGCTTCGTCACCTTCTCCAGCGTGTCGATCTCGTCCAACTCGGCCCGGCCCTGCACCATGCGGTGCATGACCCGCATCATCCAGCCGGTGCCCTCACGGCACGGCGTGCACTGGCCGCAGCTCTCGTGCTTGTAGAACTGCGCCAAGCGGTCGATGGCGCGGATCACGTCGGTCGACTTGTCCATCACAATGACGCCGGCGGTGCCCAGGCCGGACTTCACGTCGCGCAGGCTGTCAAAGTCCATCAGCACGGTATCGCAGATGTCCTTCGGCAGCAGCGGCACGCTGGACCCGCCGGGAATGACGGCGAGCAGGTTGTCCCAGCCGCCGCGTACGCCGCCGGCGTAGGTGTCGATGAGTTCGCGGAGCGGAATGCCCAGTTCCTCCTCGACATTGCACGGCTTGTTCACATGGCCGCTGATGCAGAAGATCTTGGTGCCGGTGTTCTTCGGCCGGCCCAATGCCGAGAACCACGCGCCGCCCCGGCGCAGGATGGTCGGCACCACGGCGATGGTCTCGACGTTGTTGACCGTGGTCGGGCAGCCATACAGCCCGACCGCCGCCGGGAAGGGCGGCTTCAGCCGCGGCATGCCCTTTTTGCCCTCAAGGCTCTCCAGCAGCGCGGTTTCCTCGCCGCAGATGTAGGCGCCGGCGCCGCGATGTACATAAAGGTCGAAGTCGTAACCGGACCCGGCGGCGTTCTTGCCCAGCAGGTTCGCGGCATAGGCCTGGTCGACCGCGGCCTGCAGGTTGCAGGTCTCGTTATAGTACTCGCCGCGGACATAAATATAACAGGTCTGCGCCCCCATCGCGAACGAAGCGATGAGGCAGCCCTCGATCAGCTTATGCGGATCATGGCGCAGGATGTCGCGGTCCTTGCAGGTGCCGGGCTCGCTTTCATCGGCGTTCACCACGAGGTAGCTGGGCCGGCCGTCCGGCGAGGCCTGCTTCGGCATGAACGACCACTTCATGCCGGTTGGGAACCCGGCGCCGCCGCGGCCGCGCAGTCCGGACGCTTTCATCTCCTCGATGATGGCGTCGCGCCCACGGGCAATGATCGCAGCGGTGTCGTCCCAGTCGCCGCGCGCCCGGGCACCGTCGAGCGTCCAGTCGTGCTGGCCATAAAGATTGGTGAAGATACGGTCCTGGTCGGCAAGCATCCGCCCTACTCCCCGGCGATCGGTATCGTATTCAGTGTCGTCGGCCCGCCCTCGGGCGCCGACGTAATCCGCCCGATCGACGATCCCGGCCTCGGATGCTCGCCCCGGCGCAGCGCGCGCAGCAACGCGACCGTTCGGTCGTAGTCGAGGTCCTCATGGTAGTCGTCGTCAACCTGCAGGATCGGCGCATTCACGCAGGCACCGAGGCATTCGACCTCCGACATGGTGAACATTCCGTCCGCACTCATTTCACGCCAGCCCTTAATGCCCGTCTCGTCGCGGCAGGCACGGGTGATCTCGTCCGATCCGCGTAGCCAGCACGGCGTCGTGCCGCAGACCTGAAGATGGTAGCGGCCGATCGGATTGGTATTGAACATCAAGTAAAAAGTCGCGACTTCGTAAACACGGATGGGCGGCATCTCGAGCCGCGCAGCCACCACATCCATAGCGACCCGCGGCACCCAGGCACTGCCGGTCTGCCGACGCATCTGGTGCTGCACGATATACAGCAGTGGCAGTACTCCGCTCGCCCTGCGGCTGGGCGGATACTTGGTCAAGACCGAGGCGATCTCCGCCTCGCTCGCGTCATCGAAGGCGAAGTGGGTCGGCTGCGGTGCGCCCTCGCCGCTTGAGCCGTCGCCGATGTTTTCCGCCGTGCCCATGCCGACCTGCGACCCGCGCGGCCCTCCGAGATGCTCCGACATGCTCTACCGATCGATCTCGCCGAACACGACGTCGATGGAGCCGATGATGGCCACCGCGTCGGCCAGCATGTGGCGCTTGGACATGTGCTCGATCGCCTGCAGATGGGCAAAGCCGGTCGGGCGGATCTTGCAGCGATACGGCCGGTTGCTGCCGTCGGCGATCAGATAAACGCCGAACTCGCCCTTTGGGCTTTCCGTCGCGGTGTAGGTCGAACCTGCCGGGATATGGTAGCCCTCGGTATAAAGCTTGAAGTGATGGATCAGCGCCTCCATCGACCGCTTCATCTCCTTGCGTCGGGGAGCCGTGAACTTGCGGTCCTCGATCTTGACGACGCCGGGCTGCATGCGCTCCAGGCACTGCTGGATGATGTAGACGCTCTGCCGCATCTCGTTCATGCGGACGAGGTAGCGGTCGTAGCAGTCGCCGTTGCGCGCGACGGGAATGTCGAATTCGACGTGCTCATACATGTCGTAGGGCTGCGACTTGCGGAGGTCCCAAGGCACGCCGCTCGCGCGAATGCAGGGCCCGCTGAAGCCCCAGGCCAGCGCGTCCTCCGGCGTCATGATGCCGATATCGACGGTGCGCTGCTTCCATATGCGGTTGCCGGTCAACAGCTGCTCAAGCTCGTCGATGAACTTCGGGAAGGTGTGGGCCCAGGCAGCGATCTGCTCGGCCATGCCAGCAGGCAGGTCGCGGGCGACACCGCCGACACGGAAGTAGTTGGCGTGGTAGCGCGAACCGGAGACGCCTTCGTAGAACTGCAGCAGCTTCTCGCGTTCCTCGAAGCCCCATAGGCTCGGAGTGATCGCGCCGACGTCCAAGGCGTAGGTCGTGATGTTCAGCAGATGGTTCAGCACGCGGGTGATCTCGGCAAACATCGTGCGTATCCAGCGGCCGCGTTCCGGCACCTGTATCCCGAGCAGCTTCTCCTGCGCGAGTATCCAGGTATGCTCCATGCACATCGGGCTCACGTAGTCGAGCCGGTCGAAATACGGCAGTGCCTGCAGATAGGTTTTGTATTCGATCAGCTTCTCGGTGCCGCGGTGCAGCAGTCCGATATGCGGGTCGGCGCGCTCGACAACCTCGCCGTCCATCTCAAGGATCAGGCGCAGCACGCCGTGCGCGGCCGGGTGCTGCGGGCCGAAGTTGATAGTGTGGTTGTCGACTTCGACCACCTTGGTCGTGTTCGGCTTGTCCTCGCCCGGCGTGGTCGGGTGGCCGCCGTCGAAGTTATGGGTGCGGATACCGTCCGGCATCACTTGCTATCCTTGATCACGACCGTGTCCGTGGTGGCGGCCTTCTGGCGGTCGGTATGGGCCTTCTCATCGCCGGGCAGGGTGACCATGCCCTCCCATGGCGAGACGAAGTCGAAGTTCCGGAAATCCTGGGTCAGGGTCACAGGCTCGTTCACGACGCGCTTGCGCTCGTCGTCGTAGCGAACCTCGACGTAGCCGGTCAGCGGGAAATCTTTTCGGAGCGGATGCCCACGAAACCCGTAATCGGTGAGGATTCGGCGTAGGTCCGGCTGGTCGGAGAAAGTGATGCCGTACAGGTCCCAAGCCTCCCGCTCGAACCAGGTCGCCACGGGCCACAGCGTGTGGATGCTTGGCATCGGCGCCTCGACGCTGGTCGGGACGACGACGCGGACGCGATGGTTGAGCGAGACCGAAAGCAGCATGTAGACGACGTCGAATCGCTCCGGACGCTCCGGCCAATCGACGCCGCATAGCTCCATCAGCTGCTCGCACGAGAACCGCGGATCGTCTCGCAGCGTCGTCAGCACCGCGATCAAATCGGACCGGCCTACATGCAGGACGACTTCACCGCTCTCCAAACCTCCACGCATGACGCCTGGCAGACCGCTGGCCTGATCAGCCAGCAACGCTACGCCAGTAAGCGCCGGGGCTGGCGCGTCCAAGGCTGCGGTCTCATCAGCCACGAAGGATAGTCCCAGTGCGGCGGATCTTCTTCTGCAACTGCATAATGCCGTAAACCAAGGCCTCGGCTGTCGGCGGGCAGCCGGGCACATAAACGTCGACCGGCACGATACGGTCGCAGCCGCGTACCACCGAGTAGCTATAATGGTAGTAGCCGCCACCGTTGGCACAGCTTCCCATGCTGATAACCCAGCGCGGCTCCGGCATCTGGTCGTAGACCTTGCGCAGTGCCGGCGCCATCTTGTTGGTCAGCGTGCCAGCCACGATCATCACGTCGGACTGCCGCGGGCTCGCCCGGGGAATGACGCCGAAGCGGTCCAGGTCGTAACGTGGCATGTAGGCGTGGATCATCTCGACCGCGCAACAGGCCAAGCCGAACGTCATCGGCCATAGGCTGCCGGTGCGCGCCCAGTTCACCACCTTATCGAGGTTCGCAACCACAAAGCCCTTGTCGGCGACCTCGCCGGTGATGCCCTTGATGACGGCGTCCTGTTCCGGGCCGGGACCCAGGGCCTCACGGTTCCAAGCGAGGCCGTCCAAGCCAATTGTCGTCGCACTCATAGCGCAACTACTCCCATTCCAACGCGCCTTTGCACCACTCGTAGATAAAGCCGACGGTCAAAACTGCAAGGAAGCCGAGCATCGAGAGGAAGCCAAAAAGCCCGATATCCGAAAGACTTACCGCCCAGGGAAACAGGAACGCGACCTCGAGATCGAAGATGATGAACAGGATTGCGACAAGGTAGAACCGGACGTCGAACTTACGCCGCGCGTCGTCGAACGGCTCGAACCCGCACTCGTACGGCGAGAGCTTTTCGGCGTAGGGTTTCTGCTGCGCGGCGAGCAGCGAGCCCCCAACCATTGCGATCGCAATGAAGCCGCCAATCGCGATAAACACCAAGATTGGAAAATATTCGGAGAGCAACGGCATCCGGAACCTCTGCATGTGACGCGGGCGCGATGCTGCACCGCAGTTACATACTACCGGGAACCCGCCTTTGCCGCCAGAGCGAAGCGACCAGCCTGGATTGCCAGCCTTGTCCGTATCGTGAGGTGCCTTGACCGCTGCTGGCGCGAGAGACGGGGCTCGAACCCGCGACCTCCGGCGTGACAGGCCGGCGCTCTAACCAACTGAGCTACTCCCGCAGCGGCAGGGCGCACGATCTACGGCGGGCGCACCGTGACGTCAAGGTGCAACACAGCCGCCTTAGGGCTTATGCTAATGAATGGGCGGTGACGGTTTCGAACCGCCGACCCTCTCGGTGTAAACGAGACGCTCTACCGCTGAGCTAACCGCCCGTGTGAAGGCGGGATAGCCGGTTTCTGCGCCAGCCCCAAGAGATTTGCCCTACCCAGGCTCTGCAGCGTGGGTAGGGCCGGTCCTCAGTGCGGCAGCGAAGCTACAGGCTGTGCCGGCGGTGGGACCACCGGCTCCGCCGGCTCCTCCCACTCGATCGGCTCCGGCTTCCGGCTCAGCGCCTGACTGATCACCTCGTCTACATGAGCGACGGGGATGACCTTAAGGTGCTTCTTTACGCTGTCGGGAATTTCCACCAGGTCCTTCTCGTTATCGCGCGGGATGAACACCGTCTTGATCCCGGCCCGCAGCGCCGCTAGCAGCTTCTCCTTCAAGCCGCCGATCGGCAGAACCCGGCCGCGCAACGTGATCTCTCCGGTCATCGCCACATCCCGGCGCACCGGAATGCCAGTCATAACGCTGACGATGCTCGTCGCCATTGCAATCCCTGCGGACGGACCATCCTTCGGTGTCGCACCCTCGGGCACATGCACGTGGATGTCTCGCTTCTCAAAGATAGTCGGCTTGATGCCGAAGGTGATGCTGCGGCTGCGGACGTAGCTCAACGCCGCCGACACGCTCTCCTGCATCACGTCGCCCAGCTTGCCCGTATGCTTCACCGCACCCTTGCCCGGCAGCAGCACGCTCTCGATCGTCAGGATCTCCCCGCCCACCTCGGTCCAGGCCAGGCCAGTGACGACGCCAACCATGTCCTCGTCCTCAGTCTCGCCATAGCGGAACCGGCGTACCCCCGCATATTTATCCAGGCTCTTCCGAGTAATAGCGATGCGCTTCACCTTCTTGGTGACGATCTCCTTCACCACCTTACGGGCGACGTTGGCGATCTCGCGCTCCAGGCTGCGCACCCCAGCCTCACGGGTATAGTAGCGCACAAGGTCACGAATCGCGTCCTCGCTCAGCGACCACTCATCGGGCTTAAGGCCATTGGCCTCGGCCTGCTTGGCGACAAGGTGCCGCTTGGCAATCTCGACTTTCTCGTCCTCCGTGTAGCCGGCGATCCGGATGATTTCCATCCGGTCCAGCAATGGCTGCGGCATCTTGAGGCTGTTGGCCGTTGTGACGAACATCACATCCGACAAGTCGTAATCCACCTCGAGATAATGGTCCGCGAACGTCGAATTCTGCTCGGGATCCAGCACCTCGAGCAGCGCCGACGATGGATCGCCCCGCCAATCGGCGCCGAGCTTATCGATCTCGTCCAGCAGGAACAGCGGGTTGCTGGTCTTCGCCTTCTTCATGCCCTGGACAACCTTACCCGGCATCGAGCCGATATAGGTCCGCCGATGGCCGCGGATTTCCGCCTCATCGCGAACGCCGCCCAGCGACATGCGAACGAAGTTGCGGGCCGTCGCCTTGGCGATGCTCTTGCCGAGGCTCGTCTTGCCGACGCCCGGCGGCCCCACGAGGCACAGGATTGGCCCGCGGATCTTCGGACTGCGCGACTGCACGGCGAGGTATTCGAGGATACGTTCCTTGACCTTGTCCAGGCCATAATGGTCGGCATCGAGGATGCGCTCGGCTTCCAGCACGTCGTTGCTAACCTTGCTGCGCTTCTTCCACGGAATGGACAGCATCCAGTCGAGGTAGTTGCGCACCACCGTAGCCTCGGCGCTCATCGGGCTCATGGTCCGCAGCTTCTTCAGCTCGGACATCGCCTTTTCACGAGCCTCCTTGGAGAACTTGGTCTTCTTGATGCGGTCCTCGAGCTCGGCAGTCTCGTCCTTGCCGTCCTCCCCCTCGCCCAGCTCCTTCTGAATCGCCTTGAGCTGCTCGTTCAGGTAGTACTCGCGCTGCGTCTTCTCCATCTGCCGCTTGACGCGGTTGCGGATACGCTTCTCCACCTGGAGCACGCCAATCTCGCTCTCCATGTGGGCGAAGACCCGCTCCAGCCGCTCACCCACCTTGGCCGACTCAAGCAGTTCCTGCTTCTCGGCAATCTTCAGGTTCAGGTGCGAGGAGATGGTGTCGGCGAGCTTGCTTGGCTCGTCGATCTGGTTCAACGAAACCAGGACCTCAGGCGCGATCTTCTTATTCAGTTTGATATATTGCTCAAACTGGCCGATTACGGTGCGGCCGAGCGCCTCAAGCTCCTTGGCCTCGCCGTCCTCGTCGGGCATCGCTTCGGTGAACGCCTCGAAGTATGCATCTGTCTCCTTGAAGCCGGTGATACGCGCACGGCGGCCGCCCTCTACCAGCACCTTCACGGTTCCGTCTGGCAGCTTCAGCAGCTGCAAAATTGTGGAGACGGTGCCGATTCGGTAGATGTCGCCGGTCTCAGGATCGTCCTGCGCGGCATTCTTCTGAGCGACGAGAAGGATCTGCTTGTCCTCCTTCATCACTGCCTCAAGTGCCCGTACCGACTTTTCGCGGCCGACAAACAGCGGCACGATCATGTGTGGGAATACGACGATGTCCCGCAACGGCAGGACGGCCATTGCCTCAGCCGAAACATGCGGCGCGCCGGCCGGGGCAGATGCGGGCTTTTCGGCGGGTTGACGGGACCTGGGTGCCGGACGCGACTTCTCGGGCCGATCGGATTCAGTCATAGGACCTCCTACAAGGACAGTCAGGGCAGCGTCGCGCCCAAAGTGGCACGCAACGCGGCAGAAATGGGGCACCTCCGCCCAATTCATACAAAAGATATCAGTAGCCGCACCCGGTCGGACAAGACCTGTGGATAAGTCAAGCTCGGAGCGGTGTCAGGCGCCCTCTGCCCGTTCCTTGCCATAGGTGAACAGCGGATTCGATCGGCTTTCAGCGACCTCGCGGTTCACGGTCACTTCCTCAACGCCGTCGAGACCAGGCAAGTCGAACATCGTGCTTAACAGGATCGCCTCCATGATCGAACGCAGGCCGCGGGCACCCGTCTTGCGGGCGATGGCGCGGGTTGCGACCGAACGTAGCGCATCCTCAGTGAAGGAAAGCTTTACGCCCTCCATCTCGAAGAGCCGGGCATACTGCTTTGACAACGCATTCTTCGGTTTGGTGAGGATTTCGACCAGCGCGGCCTCGTCCAGGTCCTCGAGCGTCGCTACTACCGGTAGACGGCCGATAAACTCAGGAATCAGGCCGAATTTCAACAGATCCTCTGGCTCAACCTCGCGCAGGATCGCCCCGGTGCGGCGTTCATCCGGCGCCCGGACCTCGGCGCCATAACCGATTCCGGACCCCTTGCCACGCGCGCCGATAATTTTTTCCAGTCCGGAGAACGCACCGCCGCAGATGAACAAGATATTGGTCGTGTCTACCTGCAGGAACTCCTGCTGCGGATGCTTGCGCCCGCCCTGCGGCGGTACAGAGGCGACTGTACCCTCCATGATCTTCAGCAAAGCCTGCTGCACACCCTCCCCGCTCACATCGCGGGTGATGCTCGGATTGTCCGATTTGCGGCTGATCTTGTCGACCTCGTCGATATAGACGATGCCGCGCTGGGCCCGCTCGACATTGTAGTCGGCCGCCTGCAGCAGCTTGAGAATGATGTTCTCGACGTCCTCGCCGACATAGCCAGCTTCAGTCAGCGTCGTCGCGTCCGCCATGGTGAACGGCACGTCGAGGATGCGGGCCAGGGTCTGCGCCAGCAGCGTCTTGCCGGAACCAGTGGGTCCCACAAGAAGGATATTGCTCTTGGCGATCTCGACATCGTTGTTCTTGGCGCCGTGCGCCAGCCGCTTGTAGTGGTTGTGGACGGCGACGCTCAGCACCTTCTTTGCATGCATCTGGCCGATAACGTAGTCGTCGAGGACCTTGCAGATCTCCTTCGGCGTCGGCACGCCGTCGCGCGATTTCACGAGGTGCGTCTTATGCTCCTCGCGGATGATGTCCATGCAAAGTTCCACGCACTCATCGCAGATGAACACCGTTGGGCCTGCAATCAGCTTGCGAACCTCATGCTGCGACTTGCCACAGAACGAGCAGTAGAGTGTGTTCTTGGAATCGCCGGACTTGCTCATGGACACTCCTGCCCCGCCACCCGCAGGGACAATCCTTAAAATGTTACACCCTGCCGGACCCGGTGGACAAGGCCAAGCCAGCCAGGGGGTGGCTGCCAAGAGGATGGGCCGGCCAGATATCGGATCGTTGGCGGGGGGTCCAACAATCCTTCAGCCCAACTGATGTGTGCCGCCACCGGAAGGTTTGCAACGTCCGGCGGTTTTGAACTCAAATCTTCGAAGGGTCGACGGGCACCGGACGGTTCTCGACGACCTGGTCCACCAAGCCGTAGTCGCGGGCCTCCTCGGCCGACATGTAGCTATCCCGCTCCAGCTTGTTCTCGATCGCCTCGAGCGTTTGGTTCGTGTGACGCACATAGATTTCGTTCAAGCGCTTGCGCAATGTCAGGATTTCGCGCGCTTGAATCTCGATGTCCGCCGCCTGCCCCTGGGCGCCGCCGCTCGGCTGGTGGACCATGATGCGGGAGTTCGGCGTTGCATACCGCTTGCCCTTGGCGCCGGCGCAGAGCAGCAGGCTGCCCATGCTGGCCGCCTGGCCGATGCACAGCGTGCTGACCGGACTGCGGATATACTGCATAGTGTCGTAGATCGCGAGCCCGGCCGACACGACGCCGCCGGGGCTGTTGATGTAGAGGCTGATGTCCTTGCTCGGGTTGTCGCTTTCCAGGAACAGCAGCTGGGCACAGATCACCGACGCAACCTGGTCGAACACCGGACCGGTCAGGAAGATGATCCGCTCCTTGAGCAGGCGTGAGTAGATGTCGAACGCGCGCTCGCCGCGGGCGGTCTGTTCGACCACCATCGGAACCAGCGAGCTGTTATGAACCTCGACCGGATCGCGATCCCTCATGCTAAATCCCCTTCTGTAGCCGCCGTGGATGGGCCGGCGGCCCTGCCCTACATGGGCTGCAATCTCGTCGGTTCCAAGCGGTCCCGGCCAGTTGCCGGGGTGACGCCGTCATGCCTCGGCCGGCGGTGGCTCGGCAGATAGCTCCTCGGGCGATATGACCTTGTCCTCGACTTTGGCCAGCTCGAGGATGAAATCGACGACCTTTTCCTCGAAAATCGGGCCGCGCAGGCTCTCGGCCGCCTGCGGGTTCTTGCGGAAGAACTCCATGATCTGCGCCTCCTGGCCCTGGTAGCGCGCGGCTTCGGTCCGCATGGCCCGGGTCATCTCGTCCGGCGCGACCTGGACGCCGTTGGCGCGGCCGATCTCGGACAGCAGCAGGCCGAGCCGTACCCGGCGCTCGGCGATGCCGCGATACTCCGCCTTGAGCGTCGCCTCATCCTTCTGCTTGTCCTCGTCGTCGCCCTTGCCCTGCTTCATGTCGCTCTCGACGCGCTGCCAGATCGAGGCGAACTCCCCCTCGACCATGCTCTCGGGCACCATGAAGTCGGCGCCCTTCGCAAGGCTGTCCAGCAGGTCGCGCTTGATGCGCATCCGGCCCACTTGGTCATACTCGCGCTGGATCTGCTGCGCGATCAGCTTGCGCAGGTCCTCAAGGTTCTCAAACCCGATCTTCTCGGCGAACGCGTCGTCGATCTCCAGCGGCTTCGGCTGCTGCAGTGCGGTCGCCTTTAAATCGAAGGTGGCAGCCTTGCCGGCAAGTTCCTTATTCCCGTACTCCTCGGGGAAGGTCACGCTGATCTGACGCTCCTCGCCGGGCTTCATGCCCTCCATGCCCTCGGAAAAACCGGGGATGAAGCCAGTGCCGCCCAGTTCGACCGCCATGCCGGTCCCGGTGCCGCCGGGAAAATCGACACCATCGACCTTACCCACGAAATCCACCGTCAGCGTGTCGCCCATCTTGGCGCCGCGGTCCTCGGTCACCGGCTCCAGCTCGCTCTGACGCTTGGCAATCTCGCCCAGGGCCTTGTCGATGACCTCGGCCGAGGGCTCGGCGCGCAGCCGGGTCAGCGAGATCGCGCCGAAGTCGGGCATCGCGATCTCGGGCAGCAGCTCGACCTCGACGTTGAACTGCAGATCCTGCTTGTCGTCGAGCGAGGTTACATCGACCTTCGGCTGCGCGGCGGGGCGCAGGCCGCGGTCGGTCAGCACCTGCTGCGTCGCGCTGTTAACACTTTCTTCAAGCACTTCGGACATGATGGCGGTGCCGTAGCGCTGGCGGACGACGGTCATCGGCACCTTGCCCGGACGGAAGCCCGGCAGGCGCACGGTCTTGCCGATCTCGGTCAGCTTCGCGGTGCGCTTAGTCTCGATGTCGGCCACCGGGACGACCACGGAATAGCCACGCTTCAGCCCCTCGGACAGCGTTTCGGTAACCTGCATCTGCAACCAGTCCTTACTACTCAATGCGTCTATGTCACGTGGCGATGGTGCGGGCGGAGGGACTTGAACCCCCAAGGCTTGCGCCACCAGATCCTAAGTCTGGCGTGTCTACCAATTTCACCACGCCCGCGAGCCGATATCAGCCGGCGCCTGTAGCGCACCCGGCGTTGTCGGACAAGGCGGGGCCAAACAAGGCGGGGCCGTTCAGCCTAGCAAAGCCTGGGCGCACGCATCCAGGATCGCGTCGGTATCCAAGCCGTATTCGCGATAAAGGTCCGGCAGGTCGCCGCTCTGGCCGAAGTGGTCGGGACCCAAGGGGATGACGCGCTGCCCACGGACGGCGCCCAGCCAGGAATGCGCCGCCGGGTGGCCGTCCAGCACCGTGACCAAGGTAGCATCGCGGGACAGCGGTGCCAGGATACGTTCGATATGTGCCTGGGCAGGCTGGCCGGTGCGCCGGGACCGGGCGGCCTCGATCCAGCCGGCGTGCAGGCGGTCGGGACTGGTGATCGCCAGCAGGCCAGCGCCGGGGACCTCGGCCTGCAATTCGGTAAAGGCGGCCTCGGCCTCGGGTGCGACAGCGCCCTGGTAGGCCAGCGCGATACGCGCACCCGGGTCCGGCGGCACCACCCAATGCGCGCCGGCGATGACGGCGGCGGGATCCAGGCTGCGGGAGGGCTGCTCCAACTGCCGGGTCGAGAGGCGGAGCCAGGCGGCCGAGCCGTCCGGCGCCTGCATATGCACCAGCGCGTGGCGCAGCAGGATGGCGAGCTCGTCGACATAGGCGGGCTCGAACGACGCGAGCCGGTCGGCCGCCATGCCGATCAGCGGCGTATTGATGCTCTGGTGCTGCCCGCCCTCGGGCGCCAGGGTGATGCCGGAGGGCGTGCTGACCAACAAAAAGCGGGCGTCCTGGTAGCAGGCGTAGATCAGCGCATCGAGGCCGCGGTTGACGAAGGGATCATAGACCGTGCCGATCGGCAGCAGCCTGGCGCCGTTCAGGCTTTGCTGCAGGCCGGCCGCGGCCAGCAGCAGAAACAGGTTCTGCTCGGCGATGCCCAGCTCGATATGCTGCCCGGTGGGCGACATGCCCCAGCGTTGCGCGCTGGCAAGCTTCGCGTCGCGGAACACGTCGTTGCGGGTATGGCGGTCGAACACCCCGCGACGGTTCACCCAGGGGCCGAGGTTGGTCGAGACCGTCACGTCGGGACTGGTCGTCACGATGTGCTTGGCGAGGTCAGCGAACTCGCCCTGCCCACGCCCGATCTCGGCCAGGATATCGCCGAACCCTCCCTGCGTGCTGGCCCGGCGGCCCGGGGCGCCCGAGACCGGCAGCACTGCCGGAACCGCGATGGCCGGCGCCGAGAGGCTGCGGCCGGCGGGGGTCAGCGCTTTCGAGAACGGCGCCGCGTCGATGACGGCGCGAAGCTCGCCCGGCGAAAGGTCCAGGCCCTCGGCCACGTCCCACTCATGGCCGGGCCGGACGCGCTGGCTTTCCTGGTAGGACGCCATCTGGTCGCGGCTCATCAGGCCGGAGTGATTGTCCTTGTGCCCGGCGAACGGCAGGCCCATGCCCTTGATGGTATAGGCGATGAAGCAAGTCGGCTGGTCCCCTGCCGCATCCGCCAAGCGAAATTGTTCTATTAATGTATCCACGTCGTGGCCGCCCAGGTTGGTCATGAGTTCGGCCAACTCGTCGTCCGACATCGGGTCGAGGATGGCGCGCACGCCGGGTTCGCGGCCGAGTTCGGCCAGCAGTGCATGACGCCAGGCCGCCCCACCCTGGAAGGTAAGCGCGGAGTATAGGCTGTTCGGGCAGTCGTCGATCCAGCGGCGCAGTGCGTCGCCACCTTCCCGGGTGAAGGCAGCCTCCAGCAGGCGGCCGTATTTCAGGGTGACGACGTTCCAGCCCATGTCGCGGAACAGGCCCTCGATGCGGCCGAACAGCCGATCCGGCACGACGCTGTCGAGGCTCTGCCGGTTGTAGTCGATCACCCACCAGACATTGCGGACGTCGTGCTTCCAGCCCTCCAGCAGAGCTTCGTAGATGTTGCCCTCATCGAGCTCCGCATCGCCCGCGATCGCCACGTGACGGCCCGGCGGCAGGCCAGCGTCGAGGCCGTGCAGCCGGACATAGTCCTGCATCAAGGCGGCAAAACTGGTCAACGCCACGCCGAGACCGACCGATCCCGTGGAGAAATCGACCTCCGGCCCATCCTTGGTACGGCTCGGGTAGCTCTGGACGCCGCCCATCTGGCGCAGGCCGGCCATACGCTCCGGGGTCTCGCGGCCCAGCAGCAGGTTGATGGCGTGGAACACCGGGCTGGCGTGCGGCTTCACGGCAACGCGGTCCTGCGGACGCAGGATTTCGAAATACAGCGCGGTCAGGATGCTGATGCAGCTTGCGCAGCTCGCCTGGTGCCCGCCGACCTTCAGGCCATCACGGTTTGGGCGGATGTGATTGGCGTTATGCACCATCCACGCGGACAGCCAGAGCAGCTTCTTCTCGATCTGCCGCAGATCGGCGATGCGCGACGAAGTCTCGCGTACGACCGGAGCCGGGGCGTTCATGACCAGCCTCTCGCCAAACGACGCACGGCGGTGCTGGCGTTGCGCTTGCCCTCACCGGCGTAGTCCTCGTGGTATTCCTCGATCTTCGCGGGGTCGTAGAGATAGTTGACCATCAACGTCGCACTTTCCTTCACGCCTTTGCCACCAGTATCGGCGCCCATGACGATGCGCTCAACCCGCGCGCCGTTCGAAAGGTGAAAATGTGCGACTGGGTCGAGCGCGCGGCTGCCGCGGGACTCGCCCAGCAGGTAGCGGGCGGCGAGCCGGACCAACACCGGCTCGGCCGCCTTCTGCATCGTCGCGTCGCGGAACCAGCCGCGATGGCGCAATATGGCATCCAGGGCCTGCGTGCCGGTTTCGGCCGCGGGAGCGTTGGCGGGGGCGGCGGTGCGCAGGCTCGCAGCCTCCTCCTCGCTCAGCAGCGCTGTGTCGCCGTCGGCCAGCTTGGCGCCGAGCCATTTGCCGAAGCCCGGGATCGGGGACAGGGTCGCGAACGCCTTGAGGTTGCGGAACTCGCTGCCCAGCAGTTCGACCACACGCTTGATCAGGAAGTTGCCGAAGCTGATGCCCGCGAGGCCGTCCTGGCAGTTGCTGATGGAGTAGAAAATCGCGGTGTCGGCGACCTTCGGGTCCAACAGCGGGGCCTTTTTGTCGAGCAGGCGCTGCACGCTGTCGGCCAGGCCGCGCACGAGGGCGACCTCGACGAAGATCAGCGGCTCGTTCGGCATGCGGTGATGGAACAGCGCGTAGCAGCGGCGGTCGCTGTCCAGCCGGTTCTTCAGGTCGCTCCAGGAGCGTATTTCGTGCACCGCCTCGTAGCCGACCAGACGCTCCAGCAGCACGGCCGGGCTGTTCCAGTCGATGCGCTGCAGCTCGAGGAAACCGACATCGAACCAGCTCGCCAGCAGGCCGCGCATGTCGTGCTCCAGCGCGGCGAGATACGGGTCGCCGCGGGTCAGGGTCAGCAAGGTGGCGCGCAGGTCCACCAGGAACTTCATGCCGTCCGGGATCGTGGTGAACTGCGTAAGCAGCCGAACACGCGGCGGTTCCAGCGCCCGGCGGAGCTTCACCTTCGCGGTCGCCCGTTCCGCGGCGTCGGCGGCGGACTGCACGGCCTCGTAGGCGCGGGCCACAGCCTCGGCGTCGCTGTCGAACGAGGCGAGGTCGCGCAGGAAGCCCTGCCGGCCGGCCGCATCCAGCCCCAAATAGGCCTGGGCGAGCTTCGCGGCGCGGTTCCGGGCGCTGACCTCGCCGCCGCGTGCGTCGAGGCAGGCGCGCATCTGACTGGCGATGCCTTGGTCCTCGTCGGTCGACACCCGGTCGGCCATGTCGCGCCAGACCCCAGCGATCCGGCGGATGGCGCGGTCGAACAGGCCGGGTGGCGCTGCAATCTCACTCATGTGGCGGCTCCGTGTCGCGGGTTCTTACCACGGCGGCACACCGGCCTCCTAGGGCAACGATTGCCTGCCTGCCGGGCGGACCGTCTCGGCGATCGCGGCGGCAATGTTGCCCAGCAGGTCTTCGGCCATCAGGCCGGGACCTACGAGTGCCGCTGCGCGGCCGTGCAGCCACGCAGCGGCGGCGGCGGCCTCCCAGTCGGGCATGCCCTGCGCCAGCAGGGCCGCAACCAGGCCGGCTAGCACGTCCCCTGCCCCGGCGGTCGCGAGCCACGGTGGCGCGCTGTCGTTGACCGCGATCCGGCCGTCCGGTGCCGCCACCACGGTGTCCGCACCTTTCAGCAGCACGACGCCTCCGACCCGGATCGCCGCCGCCCGGACGGCGGCGATCCGGTCGCGGCCGACAGGTCCGAACAGCTTCTCGAACTCGCCCTCATGCGGCGTCAGCACCGCGCAGCCGGCGAGCGACTGCGGCTCGCCGGCATAGGCGCCGAGCGCGTCGGCGTCCGCCACGACCCGGCGCCCCGCGGCCAGCAACACGGGTAAGGCCGCGCGAGCGGCGTCGTGGCCGAGGCCGGGGCCGCAGACCCATACCGTGCGGCGCGCATCCTCCAGCAGTTGGGCAAGCGGCGCCTCGCTGACAATCAGGCCGGGCTCGCCGGTGCGGTAGACGTCGGCGCGGCCGGTGGCCGCGATCGACACCATGCCAGCGCCGCCGCGCCGAGCAGCAGCGGCGGACAGGTGAGCCGCGCCGGTCATGCTGGCGCCGCCCAGCACGGTGACGTGGCCGCGGGTGTACTTGTGGTCTTGCGCGCCGGGCATGGGGATGCGCCAGAGCGCCGGGCCGTTGCGCCAGGCTTGCGGATTGATGGCCTGCAGCACGGTGGCCGGCAGGCCGATATCGGCCAGCGCCATTTCACCGCACAACGTGCGCCCGGGCAGCAGCAGGTGGCCGGGCTTCAAGCGGAAGAACGTGACCGTCATGTCAGCAGCGCGCACCCGGCCGCGCGGCTGGCCGGTGGTCCCGTCGAGCCCGCTCGGCACGTCGACGGCGAGTACGCGCCGCGCCGCCGCGAGGGTTGCCGCCACCGCGTCCGGGATGTCGGCGGACAGGCCGGCGCCGAACACCGCGTCGATGACGAGGTCGGCCCGGGCGGCCTGGGCAGGGTCGAACGACGCGAGCGGATCGGGCCAGCGCGCGGCGGCGCCAGCGGCGTCCGAGCCGGCACGCGGCGGACCCAGCGCGGCAACCTGGACCGGCCAGCCCTGCTCGGCCAGCAGGCGCGCCGCGACATAGCCGTCGCCGCCGTTATTGCCGGGTCCGCACAGCACGAGGGTTCGGCACGGGCCGAAGCGGCGGGCAGCGCGGGCTACGGCGCGGCCGGCGGCCTGCATCAGCGTGGATCCGGGCACGCCGGCGCGCGCCGCCGCGGCATCGGCCATCGCCATCTCGGCAGGGGTCAGGAGCTCGTGGGCCATGGCTGGCATCCTGAGTCGCGTGGTGGCGGGGCTGATCGAATGGCCGAGCGGGAACAGTACAGTTTAGACCGCAGCTTGCGAGAGAAGGCGGCGTACCAGGTGCAGGCCGCCGCTTTCATGCCGAAAGTTCAAGGCGGTGAAGCTCGTCCCGTCGCCGCGGCTCGTCTGAGGCAAGGAAGAACTCGTCGAGCTGCGGTGGTGCGATGCCCGTTCCAGCCAGCATGGCGTGCGCTTGCCCACGATGATGAAGTTGATGGATGAACAGGTGCGAGAGGATGGCTGCGGCCGTTTCCCTATATTCCACTCCATCGTCTCGATCGATGACGACGACGCGGTCCAGCGCATCGGCATCCAAACCGTCACATAAGCTGACCAACTCCAGATCGGCTTGCCTTTGCGCCAACGCCAGGTCCGAAGCCCGCGGGAACGGCGCCTCGATGTTCGATCGTGATCGGCCCGTGCCTTTCAGGTCCGCCAAGTACGCGCGGTCCACGACGAGGATGTGGTTGAGGGTAAGTTGCAGGGAAGGAAAGAAGCTTGTCCGTTCAGCAGCGAACGCTTCCTCGCTGAGCCGAGCGCACGCGCCATGCAGGCGGGCATTGGACCATGCGTTGTTTCGGGCCATGGCCCTGAAATGCTCTTGGAGGTCCATGATCATCTCCTTCGGGCCTTGTTAGGAGAATGCGCCGGGACAAGTCAGCTTTCCACTGCTCACTGTCACCCGCATGGAGACACGATCGCACGGAACCGCCTCAACAGCCGCTCAGGGGAGTGCGACATGCGGAATCATGCAATGCTCCGATCTGGCGGTTGGAGATTCGGACATGGCGGTCGTGATCACGGTGGCGCAGCAGAAGGGCGGCGCGGGCAAATCCACGCTGGTCGCCAACCTGGCGGCGGCGCTCGCGGCCATCCGGCGCGTCGCGATCCTGGACATCGATCCGCAGCAGAGCCTGGCAAGATGGCACGCGATCCGTATGGCACGGCCAGTCGCGGCCACGGCGCTGACGTTCTCCGACCTGTCCGGCTGGCGGCTGGCGGGTGAGCTGGACCGGTTGCGCCGGGAATACGACGTAGTGCTGGTCGATAGCCCGCCGGTGATCGACGCCGACGCGCGCCGGGCGGTTCGCGGCGCCGACCTTGTGGTGGTGCCGGTGCAGCCCAGCCCGCCGGATATCTGGGCGGCTGAGGGCACGCTGAAGCTCGCCGCCGAGGAGAAGCGCCCGGCCTGCCTGATCCTGAACCGCGTGACGGGCGGCAGCAGGCTGCGGGGCACGACGGACCACGAGCTGCGCACGCGTGGGCTTGCGGTGCTTCCGGCGGTGCTGGGCAACCGGGCGGCGTTCAGCCACGCCTTCGCCGAGGGCCTGGGCGTCACGGAGTTCGCGCCCCGCAGCCAGGCCGCGACTGAGCTGCGGGCGCTTTTGGGATCGATCCTCGGGATAATCAAGTGATGCCACATGTGCCGTCGCAGCAACGCGGCGACAGAGTCTATGCCGACCAGGACATTGGCCTGCTTTGTTTACTTGCGACATAGGCGTGTTTAAGTCTAAACTGACTAGGTTAAACTAGTTTGTTGAGAGGCCGTTTATGTCAGAGGTTTCGCATTCCACGTCGGACGTCTGTGCAGCAGCCCTTCCGGCGTGGAAGCTGGAGGACGCCAAGGCGCGTTTCAGCGAGGTGGTGCGCCTTGCCCGCGAGCAGGGGCCGCAGCGGGTCACGGTGCGCGGGCGTGATGCTGTCGTCGTGCTCTCGGCGGCCGAGTATGCCCATTTGGCGCCGGCCGCGGCGAAGCCCACCCTGTTCGCTTTGTTCGCGGACAGCCCCTTTGCCAAGCTGAAAGACTTTGGCGAGCAGCTTGGGCGCGAGAAGGCGCGGTTTCGCGATTTGCCGGACTTCTGACGCATGGCCGCAGGCCCGCGTGGCTGGCTGCTCGATACGAATGTGGTTTCGGAGATCAGGAAAGGTTCGCGCGCCAACGTCGGAGTGCGGCGCTGGGCCGAGGCCGTGCCCCCGATCGCCTGCTTCCTGAGCGTGGTCAGCATTGCCGAAATACGGCTTGGGATCGAGAGCGTAGCCGACCTCGGGTTCCGCGGCGAGCTGGATGCCTGGCTCCGCAACGGCGTGCGCGTCTGGTTCGGGGAGCGTATCCTAGCAGCGGACGAGGCGGTCCTGGTGACCTGGCGACGCCTGGTCGCCGAGGGCCAAAAGGCGCATTACACCTATTCGCAGCCGGATGCCCTCATTGCAGCGACGGCGCTCGTGCATGGCCTTGGGGTGGCGACGCGCAACAGCGCCGACTTTGAGCGGGCCGGCGTCACGCTGATCGATCCCTGGGCCGAACTGCACCGTTAAGCCGCTCGCTGCTCAAGGTCGGTCGACACCTCCACCACGTCGGGCTCCTCCGGCATTCGCCGGACCGTGAAGCCTAGCCGGCGCATGAAGGCCAGCATCGGCGCGTTCTCGGACAGCACTTGGCCGGTGATGCTCGTCATGCCCTGGCTGCGCGCCCAGTCCATCACCCGCTGCATCAGCCGCCGGGCGAGGCCACGGCCCCTCATGGCGGACTCGACCAGCACGGCGAACTCGCCGGACTCGGTGTAGGGCTCGCGGACCAGGCGGCAAACGCCGACCGTCTCGTTGGTGGCCTCGCGCACCGCGACGAAGGCCATCTCGCGGTCATAGTCCACCTGGGTCATGCGGGCGATCTGCTCCTGGGACAGCGCGCGAACCAAGCTGAAGAAGCGGTAGCGGATGTCCTCGGGCGTCAGCCGGCTGAACAGCGCGGCGTGGGCTTCGGCGTCCTCCGGGCGGATCGGGCGGATCAGCAGGGTCTCGTTCCCGGCCGTCCAGTGCTCCATCAGCTCTGCCGGATAGGGCGCGATGGCGAGCTCGGCGGCGTCGCCCGGCGGCCGCAGCGCCATCCAGGCGTCGGCGACCGAGACACCGGCGGCGTCGGCGAAGATCGGGTTCAGCTCAAGCTCGGCGATCTCCGGGAAGTCGACGATGAGCTGGCTGATGCGGACCAGGAGGTCGGCCACGGCATTCCGGTCGGCGGCGGGCTGATCGTGCGACTCGCCAAGCGAGCGGGCGGCGCGGGTGCGGGCGACCAGGCCGGCGGCGAGGGTCAGGTTGAGCGGCGGCAAGTCGAACGCCATGTCGCCCAGCAGCTCGGCGGCGCTGCCGCCCTGGCCGAAGCCGATGGCCGGGCCGAAGATCGGGTCGTCCGACACGCTGACCCTGATCTCGCGGGCGCGGCTGACCTGGCGCTGCACCAGGAAGCCCTCGGCGAAACCCGCATCGCCGATGCGCTGACGCCGGCGGTCGAGCTGGACACCGGCAGCACGCACCGCGGCGGGGCTGTCGAGGTCGAGCGCGACGCCGCCGGGTCCGCCGACGCGTGGCTGGGCGCTGCGGCGCAGCTTGAGCACGGCGGGAAAGCCGAGCAGGGAGGCAGCATCGGCGGCGTCATCGACCGAAAGCGCCGGACGGCTGGGTACAATTGGGATGCCGTAGGCCGACAGGACTGCGAGCGCCTCGTCCTGCAGCAGGCCCACCCGGCCAGCGTCGCGCGTGTCCTGGAACAGCGTGCGCACCGCCGCGCGATCGGGGGCCAGCTTCAGTACGGTGCTGGGCGGCAGTTCCCGGGCGCTGGCGCGGGCGCGGCGCTGCTCGACGAGCTGGTCGAAGCCGCGCATCGCCTGTTCCGGGGAGGCGAACGCCGGCACGCCGGCCTCGGCCAAGGTCCGGCGGTGCGCCGCGCCGGTCGTTTCGCCCATGACGCAGACGAGCAGCGGTATCTTCATGCTGGGCGCGCATGCGGCGAGCGCGGCGACGCCCGCAGCGTCCGCAGGGCCTGATGGCGCCATCACGACGACCACGCCGCCGACCTCGGGAACGGCCGACAGCATGGCCGCAGTCTCGGCCAGGCAGATGGGCTGGGCCGGTCCGGTCCAAACCAGCGACGAGTTGGCCGGGCCGGGCGGCAAGGTCAGCCGCAACACCTCGCGCGTAGGCACATCGAGGGTTGCGAGGGGAATGCCCAGCCCGAGCGCCGTGTCCGCCGCCATCTGGCCGGGGCCGATCGCATTGGTGACGACGGCGACGGCCTCGTTCCGCGGTGGACGGCCGCGGGTCAGGGTTTCAGCCGCGGCGAGCAGGTCCTCCAGGCAGTCCACCCGCACGACGCCAGCGCGCCGGAGGGCGGCGTTGAACACCGTATCCGCCCGGCCGCTCGAGTCTCTCAGGCGGCCGCCGGCGTGGATCGCGACGACGGGGCGCAGCCGCGCGGCCGCACGGGCGGCGGACATGAAGCGGCGGCGGTCCTTGATGCCCCGGATGTCGAGCAGGATGGCGCCGGTGTCGGGATCGCGCGACAGCCAGTCGAGCACGAGGCCGAAGCCAACATCGGCGTTCCCGCCAGTGCCGACGACATGGCTGAAGCCGACGCCGTTGGGCTCGGCCCAGTCCAGCACCGCCCGGCAGAGCGCCGCCGATTGCGAGACCAGCGCCACCTTGCCGCGCCGTGGCTGCAGGTGCGCGGTGGACGCGTTTAGCCCGAGCGCCGGGACGATGATGCCGAAGGATGCCGGGCCGAGCACCCGCACGCCGGCCGCCCGCCCGGCCGCGAGCAGGTCTGGCGCCGGAGTCACGCAAACAGCGGCGAAGGTGCCTCGGGCCGCGAGCGCCTGCAATGCGGGGGCGACGCCGGCCGGATCCGTTGCGATCACGCCGAGGCTCGGGGCTATGGGCAGCGCCGAGATTTCGGGATAGGCCAGCACGCCATTCACCGCTTGAATCTGCTCGCCAACCGGGAGCACAGCGCCGCAGAAGCCGGCGGCGAGCATATTATGCATGATGCTGCCGCCAAGCTCGGTGCCAGCGCCGATGACTGCGACGGACTCGGGGCGGAATAGCTGCTCCGCATGGAAGCGGCCGGACGATGCGGGTCGGATCAGCGGCATGGTCCCTCCATTGTGCAGTGCAACATAGGGACGATACGGCGGCTTACCTAATCATGGCTGCCGATCAAGTGATATTTGAGGAGCTAAGGCCCGGTTGCCGATACGGACAGAAGGTTGAAGCCCTGTTCCTTTGGGGGGAAGGAGAATGTGCAACCGACCGGCGCAGCCTAAAGCGGACGCTTGATCAGGGCTGCGATCTCGCCGATGACGCCACGGCGGAACGCCAGCACGCATGCGACAAAGATGCAGCCCTGCGTCACCGTGACCCACGACCCGGCACTCGACAGGGCGTTCTCGGTCCAGACGATGATGCCAGCGCCGACCACGGGGCCGAAGATGGTGCCCATGCCGCCCAGCAGGTTCATCAGCACGACCTCGCCAGACATCGCGTAGTTTACGTCGGTGAGCGTCGCGATGCCGAACACCAGCGCCTTGGTGCCGCCCGCGATGCCGGCGATGAAGGTGCTGAGCACGAAGGCGATCAGCTTGTAGTCGTCGGTCCGGTAGCCGAGCGAGGTGGCCCGCGGCTCGTTCTCGCGGATCGCCTTGAGCACCTGGCCGAACGGCGAATGGACGATGCGGTGGATCAGCAGGAAGCAGATCAGGAACACGACGGCGACGACGGCATACATCGCGAGGTCGGTGCGCAGCGAGATGATGCCGAACAATGCGCCGCGCGGCACCTGCTGGATGCCGTCCTCGCCGCCGGTGAACGGCGCCTGCAGGCAGAAGAAGTAGTTCATCTGCGCGAGCGCCAGGGTGATCATGGCGAAATACAGCCCCTGCCGCCGGATCGCGAGCGAACCGAACAGCATACCGAGGGCGCCGCCGGTCACGCCGCCCAGCAGAATGGCGATCTCGGGTGTCACACCCAGGTTCTTCGCGGCCCAGGCGGTGACGTAGCTGCCCATGCCGAAGTAGGCGGCGTGGCCGAAACTCAGCAGGCCGACGAAGCCGATCAGCAGATTGAAGGCGCAGGCGAACAGCGCGAAGCACAGCACCTTCATCAGGAACACCGGGTAGAGCACCCAGGGCGCAACGACGATCATCGCCAGCATGAGCAGCAGCGCCACCGCCTGCGCGCTGCTGAAGCCGAGGACGCTGAACGGACGTGTCGCGGCCGATCGCGGCAGGACGGTCGTGGTGCTCATGCTATGCCGCCTTTCCGAACAGGCCGGCTGGCCGGGCCAGCAGGACGATGACCATGACGACGAAGATTACCGTCGCCGACGCCTGCGGATAAAACACTTTCGTGAGGCCCTCGACGATTCCGAGGCCGAAGCCGGTCACGATGCTGCCCAGGATGCTGCCCATGCCGCCGATCACCACGACGGCGAATACGGTGATGATGAAGCTTGACCCCATGTTGGGGTTCACCGAGTAGATCGGCGCCGCCAGCACCCCGGCGAAGGCCGCGAGGGCCACGCCGCCGGCGTAGGTCAGGCTGATCATCCGCGGCACGTTCACGCCGAAGGCCTGCACCAGGCCTGGGTTCTCGGTGGCGGCGCGCAGCCGTGCACCGAGCTGGGTGCGCTCGATCAGCAGCCAAGTAAGCAGGCACATGCCGGCCGCCGCGACGACGACCCAGCCGCGGTAGTTCGGCATGAACATGAATCCGAGGTCGGTCGCGCCCTGCAGTGCCTGCGGAATGCGATACGGCATGCCGGAGCTGCCGAACGCGTTGCGCGCCAGCCCCTCGATGATCAGCGCCATGCCGAAGGTGAGCAGCAGGCCATACAGGTGGTCGAGCTTATACAGCCGCCGGATGATCGTCCGCTCCAGCAGCAGCCCGAACGCGCCGACGATCAGCGGCGCCACGATCAGCGCCGGCCAGTAGCCGAGGTTGAGCCAATCCGGCACCATGAGGTCCGGCGAGATCATGGCGAGCCAGGTGTTCGGCGTGAGCAGCATCCAGCCTACGAACGCGCCCATCATGAACAGCGCGCCGTGGGCGAAGTTGATGATGTTCAGCATGCCGAAGATCACCGCCAGGCCAAGCGACAGCAGCGCATAGAACGCGCCGTTGATCAGGCCAAGCAGCAACTGGCCGAAGAGCAATGGACCAGGGACGCCGAAGATCATGAACATGGCGGTCCCCTATGCGCGAACCAGCGGGCAGCTGCCCTCGCCCAGCGGCCTCCAGGCCTTGTCGGCCGGGGTGACGGCGACCTGCTTGAAGTAGTCCCAGGGGTATTTGCTTTCAGCCGGCGTTTTGACCTTGAACAGATAGGACGGAACCAGGGCCAAGCCGTCGGCGCGGATGCTGCCCTGGCCAAAGGCGTCGTCCTCGGTGGGCATGGCCTTCATGCGGGCCACGACCGCGGCGCCGTCGGACTTGGCGCCGATGCCCAGGTCCTGCACCGCCTTCAGGAAGTGCAGCGTTCCCGCGTAGTTGCCGGCGGTGGTCATGTTCGGCGTCGTTGCGGGCATGCGGGCCTGCATGCGCTTGGTGAACGCGCGCGTGCGGTCGTTCATGTCCCAATAGAAGCTCTCGGTCAGGTAAAGCCCCTGCGCCGCCTCGAGCCCCAACCCGTGCACATCGTTGATATACATCAGCAAAGCGGCGATCCTCATCTTGCGGGTCAGCCCGAACTCCGCCGCCTGCTTGATGCTGTTCACCGTGTCGGCGCCGGCATTGCACAGTCCCAGCACCTTGGCGTCGCTGGCCTGGGCCGAGATCAGGAACGAGCTGAAGTCGGTCGTGCCGGGGAACGGATATAGCGAGGCGCCAGTCACCTTGCCGCCCGCTGCCGTGACGAACTGGGTCGCGTCGCGCTGCAGCTGTTGGCCGAACACGTAGTCGGCGGTGACGAAGTACCAGCTATCGCCGCCGGCCGCGACCATGGCGCCCCCGGTGGAGCGCGCGAGCATATAGGTGTCGTAGGACCAATGGATTGTGCAGGGCGTGCATTGGATGCCCGTCAGGTCCGCGGTGGCGGCGCCGGTGTTGATGTAGGCGCGGTTCTTCTCCTTCGCCACATTGTTGATGGCGAGCGCCACGGAGCTGGTCGGCACGTCGACGATCAGGTCGACGCCGTCGCGGTCGAACCATTGCCGGGCGATGCCGACGCCGATGTCGGGCTTGTTCTGGTGGTCAGCGGCGACGACCTCGATCTGCATGCCCCCGCCGAACTCCGCGACGGCCTGCTTCACGGCGGCGACGCCCAGCATGCCGCCAATGTCGCGATACGGCCCCGATTGGTCGTTGAGCACGCCGATCTTGACGACGTTCTGCTGCGCCCGGCCCGGACGCGGCGTTGCCAGGCCGACGGCGCCAAGACCGGCGGCTGTGCCAAGGAGGGTGCGGCGGTTCATCTGCATGGTTGGATTCCCTAGGCGTGGACGAAGGAACAGCCGCCCTCGGCCAATGGCCGGAAGGCCTGGTCGGCGGGCGTGGTGGCGACCAGCTTGTAATAGTCCCAGGGTGCCTTGCTTTCCGAAGGCTTCTTGACCTCGAACAGATACACCGGGTGCAGCTTGCGGCCGTCCTGGCGGATGGTGCCGGCGCCGAACGCGTCGTCCTCCGTCGGCATCGCCTTCATGCGCGCGACGGTCGCGGCGCCGCTCTTCTTGGCCTCGGCCACGCCCATGTCGGCGACGGTCTTTAAATAGTGCAGCGCGCCAGCGTAGCAGCCGGCGTGCGACATGGCGGGATGGGCACCTCCGGTCTTCGGCAGCACGCGCTTGGTAAAGGCCCGGGTGCGGTCGTTCAGGTCCCAATAGAAGCTCTCGGTCAGCACCAAGCCCTGCGCGGCCTCAAGCCCCAAGGCGTGCACGTCGTTCAGGAACACGAGCAGGCCCGCGAGCTTCACTCCCGACCGGGTCAGGCCGAACTCCGCCGCCTGCTTGATGGTGTTTACCGTGTCGGTGCCGGCGTTGCAGATGCCGACGACCTTGGCACGGGACGCCTGCGCCTGCAGCAGGAATGAGCTGTAGTCGGTGTTGCCGGGGAACGGATGCCGCACGCTGCCCAGCACCTTGCCGCCAGCCTGCTGCACGAAATTGGTGGTATCGCGCTCCAGCGCCGTGCCGAAGGCATAGTCGGCCGTGATGAAGAACCAGGTATCGCCGCCCGTCTTCACCATCGCCGCCCCGGTGGAATGCGCCAGCATCCAGGTGTCGTAGGTCCAATGGATCGTCGTCGGCGCGCAGGCCGATCCCGTCAGGTCCGCGGTCGCTCCAGTCGAGTTGATGTAAACCCGGTCCTTCTCCTTGCAGACGCCGTTAACCGCAAGGGCTACGCCAGAGTTGGCGACGTCGATGATCATGTCGACGCCGTCCCGGTCGATCCATTGCCGGGCGATCGTCGCGCCCACGTCGGTTTTGTTCTGGTGGTCGCCGGACAGGACCTCGACCTGGAAGCCCTTGGAGCCGAACTCCTCGACCGCCTGCCGCACGCAGGCGACCGAGGTGGGGCCGCTGATGTCCCGATAAACGCCGGACTGGTCGTTCAGCACGCCGATCTTGATCGTGCCGGACTGCGCCCGGGCGGGCCGCGCCAGGGCCGCCATCGGCGCGGCGGCGGTGGCGGCGAGAAGCGTGCGGCGGTTCAGGGTCACTGACATCTCTCCTAATCTCACACGCCGGCCAGGGCGCAGCCGCCCTTGTCGAGCGGGCGGAACGCCTGATCGGCGGGCGTGCTGCCGATCGGCTTGTAATAGTCCCACGGGCCCTTGCTTTCGGACGGCGACTTCACCTCCCAAAGGTACGATGGATGGATCTTGCGGCCGTCAACGCGGATCTTGCCAGGCCCGAAGGCGTCGTCCTCGGTCGGCGTGGCCTTCAACTGCACGACCGTCGCCGCTCCGTCCTGCTTCGCCTGCGCGATACCCATGGCGGAGGCGACCTTGAGGTAGTGCAATACGCTGGAATAGGTGCCCGCCTGCACCATGGTCGCACGCCGGGCTGGGTTTTTCGGCTTCAGGCGCTCGGAAAAGGCGCGGGTGCGGTCGTTCAGGTCCCAATAGAAGCTGTTGGTCAGCGCCAAGCCCTGCGCGACCTGCAGCCCCATCGAGTGGATGTCGCTGATGAACACCAGCAGCCCGGCCAGCTTCATCTTGCCGCCGATGCCGAACTCTTGTGCCTGTTTTATGGTGTTCACCGTGTCCGCGCCCGCGTTGGCGATGCCCAGGACCTTGGCGCCCGACGACTGCGCCTGCAGCAGCAGCGAGGAGAAGTCGGTGGTGCCGGGGAACGGATACTTCACGCCGCCGACGACCTTGCCGCCGGCCTCGGTGACGAACCCGGTCACGTCGCGCTGCAGCGCCTGGCCGAACGCATAGTCGGCGGTGATGAAGAACCAGCTATCGCCGCCGGCCTTCACCATGGCGCCGCCGGTGCTCTTGGCCAGCATATAGGTGTCGTAGGCCCAATGGATCGTATTGGCATTGCAGGCGGCGGCCGTAAGGTCGGACGTCGCGGCGCCGGAGTTGATGTAGACCTTGTTCTTGTCCTTGGCGACGCCCGCCACTGCGAGGCCGACCGCACTGTTCGCGACCTCGACGATGATGTCCACGCCTTCGTGGTCGAACCACTGCCGGGCGATCCCCGCGCCGATGTCTGCCTTGTTCTGATGGTCCGCCTGCAGGATTTCGACCTTGAAGCCCTTGGATGCAACGCCGAAATCCTCGGTCGCGAGCTGTGCCGCGGCGATCGCAAGCGGCCCGGCGACGTCCTGATACGGACCGGAAAGATCGGTCAGCACGCCGATTTTGAGCGTCCCCCCACTCGTTTGGGCAAAGCCTGGACGCACGCCCAAGATCGGCAGCGCAGCGGCTGCGGACCCCAGCAGGCCCCGGCGGGACATCGGCATTGTAAGCTCCTTGATGCTGGCCCGGCGCAGCGGCCGGACCGGTTGTTAAACGCCCAGGTACTCGTGCAGCTTATCCATATTCGCCGATAGCTCGCTGTTCGGGATCATGTCGATGATGCGGCCGTGCTCCATCACGTAGTGGCGGTCCGCCACCGTAGCCGCGAAGCGGAAGTTCTGCTCGACCAAAAGCACCGTGAACCCCCGCGCCTTGATCTCGCGGATCGTGTGGCCGATCTGCTGGATGATGACCGGGGCGAGCCCCTCGGTCGGCTCGTCCAGCAGCAGCAGGCGCGCGCCGGTGCGAAGGATGCGGCCGATCGCCAGCATCTGCTGCTCGCCGCCCGACAGCTTGGTGCCCTGGCTGTTGGCGCGTTCCTTGAGGTTGGGAAACAGCGTGTAGATTTCGGCGACGCTCATGCCGCCCGGCGCGATCTGCGGCGGCAGCATCAGGTTCTCCGTCACGTTCAGGCTGGCGAAGATGCCGCGCTCCTCCGGGCAGAAAGCAATGCCGGCGCGGGCGACGCCGTCCGGGCGCATGGTCGTCGTTTCAGCGCCGTTGAAGCGGATGCTGCCCTCGCGACGCGGCACCAGGCCCATGATGCTCTTCATGGTGGTCGTCTTGCCGGCGCCGTTGCGGCCGAGCAGGGTCACCACCTCGCCCTCGCGCACGTCGAAATCGACTCCGTGCAGGATGTGGCTCTCGCCATACCAGGAGTTGAGGCCGGCGACCTGCAGCATGGCGCCCTGGTTGGAAGCGGCGTCAAGCATCAGGGGACCCCAAATAGGCGGTGATGACGTCGGGGTTCTTGCTGACGCTGGCATAGTCGCCCTCGGCCAGGATCTGCCCGCGCGCCAATACGGTGATCCTGTCGCACAGGCCTTCGACGACGCTGAGGTTGTGCTCGACCATGAGGATCGTCCGACCGGCGCGTATGCGGCGGATCAACGCCACGACGCGGTCGACGTCCTCATGGGTCATGCCGGCCGTAGGCTCGTCCAGCAGCAGCATGGTCGGCTCGAGCGCCAGCGTCGTCGCGATCTCGAGCGCACGCTTGCGGCCGTAGGACAGCAGGGCCGCCTGCTCGTCCTCATACCCTTCGAGCCCGACATCGACGAGCAGAGCGCGGGCGTTGTCGTCATACTGGTGCAGCAGCGACTCCGGGCGCCAGAAATCGAAGCTGTTGCCGCGCACGCGCTGCAGCGCCAGCCGGACGTTCTCTAGCGCGCTGAGGTGCGGGAACACGGCCGAGATTTGGAAGCTGCGCACCAGGCCAAGCCGTGCTACGGCGGCGGCCTTCAGCCCAGTGATATCGCTGCCCTTGAACTTGATCGTACCGCGCGTGGGCGCCAGGAACTTGGTGAGCAAGTTGAAACAGGTCGTCTTGCCAGCGCCGTTCGGACCGATCAGGGCGTGGATCGTGCCTTCCTGCACGCGCAGGTCGACGCTGTTGACGGCGACGAACCCGCGAAACTCGCGCGTCAAGCCCGACGTCTCAAGAATAGCGCTAGGCACCCCGCCCGTTCCCCCGCTTTGTGCATTCCTTATATCGTTGGTTCGCATATCGGGCGCTGCGGCGCAAGATTGTTCCATGAATCCCGCATAATGAAGGGCGCCGGCCCATTATGCGGCAGCTCCGCCCCGCACCTGGCGGCCGGCGCCTTCGTTTGATGGAAACACGGTCGCCCAGCCCCATTTAAGAGTGGATCAAGCGTCGCCGCATCCCACGCCGGCTGGTTCCGGCAGGCGTGGGATGTGGCGCGTGCCCCCGTATTGCCATCATGGCCAGGTTTAATTCACGCGCATGACTGCCGATCCTTCTCCCGTTTCCGACCAGCACCTAATGGCGCGCACCGCCGATGGCGACCGTGCGGCATTTGATATGCTGGCGTCGCGCTACCTGCTGCGGCTGCGCCGGGCGGCGTTGCGCGTGCTCGGAGATCCGGCCGCCGCCGAGGATGTGGCGCAGGACGCGCTGTTGCGGGCTTGGACCCGGGCGCGGTCCTATGACCCGGCGCAGGCCGGCGTCGCCACCTGGCTGCATCGCATTGCCGTAAACGCGGCCATCGACCGTGTGCGCGCCACGCGTCCAAGCGTCGCCGTTCCCGACGACCTGCACGACACTGCCCCTGCGGCGGACAGCGTCATCGCAGGCCAGCAACGCAGCCGCCTGCTGGCCGAGGCTATCGCGACCCTGCCCGACCGGCAGCGTACCGCACTCACCCTTACCTACGGCAAAGGCTGGTCCGGCCACGACGCCGCCCAGGCGCTGCAGGTCTCGACGCGGGCGCTGGAGGGGCTGCTGCACCGCGGTCGCAAGGTGCTGCGCGCCTACCTGGAAGCGCGTGACGTATGATCTGGATGACCCCTCGGCGCCTCGATTGGGCTTTGCGCCTTTATGGGACCGAACTGGCCGCCTGGCCTGCGGCCGAGCGGGACGCGGCGCTGTCGCTGTTGCGGCGCTGCAGTCAGGCGAGGCAGATTATGGCGGCGGCGCTGTCACAGGAGGATGCGCCGCCGGCCGATACGGCGTTGCTCGCCAGCATGCAAAAGCGGCTCGGGCGACGCCTTTCGGCACCCGCCCCGGGGGTTCCCGCCATGCGGTGGGGCGGGCTGGCCGCCTGCGCGCTGGCCGGGCTGTATTTGGGCATCACCAACCTTGACGCCGAGCAGCCGGACCTGTTTGCCGCCGTGCAGTCCATCGCGATCGAAGCGGCCCTATGATCGACAAGCCTGCGATCGACAAGCCTGCGATCGACAAGCCTGCGATCGATCAGATCCTATAATGTTCGTCCTGCGTGAACCCTGGCGCACCAGGGTGCTGTGGCTGTCGATCGCCGGCAACCTGTTCAGCGCCACGCTGATCGGGACCCGTTTGGCGACCAACCATCCGTCGGGTCCGCCAGGGCTTGTCGGGGCGGCGGAGCGCATGGCGCGCGACTTGCCCGCCGCCGATGCCGCCCGGTTCCGCGCCACGCTGGACCGCGAGCGGCCCTGGTATGACATGGCCCGGCGCCGCATGGCCGAGGCGCGCGCCGACCTGTCCCGCAGCATCGCCCAAAATCCCTATGACGAGGCCGCCGTCCGCGAGCGGATGCTGAGCTTCCAGGCGCGCTGGGCCGAGACCTCCGGCCGGTTCGGCGAAAGCCTGCTGACCGCAATCGGCACCCTGTCCCCCGAGGGTCGTGCCAGGCTGGCCGAGACCGCGCAAGCTTCGGGCCCACGGTGATTGCCCGCCGTTCCGGGGCGCTGGCCGGCGTGGCGCTGGCGCAGGCGGTGCTGGCCGGGTGCAGCCTCGGCCCATTCTATCAGCGTCCGGGACTGGACATCCCGCCGGCGTTCCGCGCCACGGCGGACACTGCGGAGGCCGCGTGGCCCTCCGAGGAATGGTGGCGCAACTTCAAGTCGCCGGAACTTGATGGGCTGATCGCCAACGCCCGCGCTTATAACAACGATTTGGCGGCGGCGGCGGCTCGCATCGTTCAGGCCGACGCGCAGGTGCGGATCAGCGGCGCGCCGCTGCTGCCGACGATCGACGCCACGGCCAACGACAGCTATCGCCGCACCGGGCTCTCGGGCAGCCGAAGCGGCGGATCGGGCTTTGCAATCGACCCGGTAACCGGCGGCGTGGTGTCCGGATCGGGCGGCCGCAGCCAGCGATATTTCGACAGCCGGAGCTACAGCGGAGCGCTGCAGGTCTCGTACGACCTCGACTTCTGGGGCCGTAACCGCGCGCTGGCCCAGGCGTCGGAGGCGACCGCGGTCGCTACCCGGTTCGACCAGGTCACGGTCGCGCTGACCGTCGTGACCTCGGTCGCCAACACCTATTTCCAGGTGTTGGCGGCGCAGGACCGGCTGGGAGTGGCGGAGCGCAACCTGCACGACGCCGAGCGCATCCTCGGCGCCTTCCGCGCCCGGCTGACCGTAGGCACCGCCAACGCCCTGGACGTGTCGCAGCAGGAGGCGCTGGTGGCCGGGCAGCGCGCCGCACTGCCGAACGTGCGCAACCAGATCGAGCAGCAGCGGATTGCGTTGGGCATCCTGACCGGCGTTCCCCCGGAGCGGCTGGCGGTGGCCGGCGGATCGCTGGAGCGGCTGCCGCTGCCGCTGGTGGCGCCGGGCCTGCCGAGCGAGTTGCTGGCCCGCCGCCCGGATGTCGCCAACGCGGAAGCGCAGCTCGTGGCCGAGAACGCCAACATTCGCGCCGCCCGTGCCGCGTTCTTTCCCAGCGTGCAGCTTACGACGTCGGGCGGGCTGACGAGCGCCGTGCTGACCGGCATCACCGGGCCGGGCACCCTGGTGGCGCAGCTTGCCGGGAGCCTGACGCAGACCATCTTCGATAACGGGCTGCGCCGCGGGCAGCTCGACCAGGCGAAGGGGCGTTATGACGAACTGCTGGCAGACTATCGCCGGGCGGTGCTGCAGAGCTTCACGGACGTTGAGCAGTCGTTAACGGCGTTGCGCTATACGACTGAGCAGGAGGTGCTGGAGCGGCGGGCCATCGCGGTGGCGCAGCGCTCGGCCGACATCGCAAGGGCGCAGCTCGAAGCAGGGACCATCGACATCATCACGTCGCTTAACACGCAGGTTACCCTGTTCAACGACCTCGATCTGCTGACCCAGATCCGCCTGGCGCAGTTCCAGGCGCTGGTGAACTTATATAAGGCACTTGGCGGCGGCTGGTCGCAGCCTGCGGGAACTAGCCGATGAAGCGCGTGCTGTTGATTTTGCTGCTTGTGGGGACAGCCGGCGGCGCTGCCTATTATTACTATGGCTACCGCACGGCGCCAACGGAGCAGGCGAGCGCTTCAAGCGGCCGGCGGCGTGGCGGCGCTGGGGGCGGGCCTGGCGCCGAGGCGACGCCCATTCCGGTGCTGATCTCACGCAGTGAGACACGGGACGTGCCGGTCTATCTGGACGGGCTCGGCACGGTGCAGGCGTTCAACCTGGTCTCGGTCCGCCCGATGGTCGACGGCCCCCTGGTCGAGGTGCGGTTCCGCGAAGGGCAGGACGTGCACGCCGGCGACGTGCTGGCGCGTATCGATCCGCGGCCCTATCAGGCCAGCCTGGACTCCGCGACCGCTAAGAAGCAGCAGGACGAGGCGAACCTGGCCAACGCCCGGCTGGACGCCAACCGGTATGCCAAGCTTGCCGCCACCGCCTATAGCAGCGCGCAGCAGTCGGACACCGCCCGTGCCCAGGTCGGGCAGCTCGAGGCGCAGGTGCGCGGGGACCAGGCGCAGATCGACACCGCGCGCACGCAGCTTAGCTACACGACGATCGTGGCGCCGATCGATGGGCGGATCGGGCTGCGGCAGGTCGATAGCGGCAACATCGCGCGGGCGGGCGACGTCGTGCCGCTCACGGTCATCACCCAGTTGAAGCCGATCTCGGTCGTGTTCACCCTGCCGCAACAGGCGTTGCCGATCGTGGCGAACGCCATGCAGGACGGCATGCCGGAGGTGCTGGCGCTGAAGCAGGGCGACGCGGCTTCGGACCCGCTGGACCGCGGGCAGCTTGCGGTGCTGGACAACCAGGTCGATCCGGCGACGGGCACGATCAAGCTGAAGGCGACCTTCCCCAACGACAAGCTGCTGCTGTGGCCCGGCGGGTTCGTGAACGTGCGCATGCTGGCGGAAACGCAGCGTAGCGTCGTGACGGTCCCCACCGCGGCGGTGCAGCGCGGGCCGCGTGGCGCCTTCGTGTTCGTAGTCACGAGTGCGCCAGGAGCACAAGCGGTCGCGCAGCGGCGGACGGTGACGGTGGGGCACGAGGACAACCAGACCAGCGTCGTCGCCGAGGGGCTGCGCAGCGGCGAGCAGGTGGTCGTTGATGGAGCGCAACGGCTGACGGACGGTGCTAAGGTGGCGGTGGCCGGCCCGGACGGCAACGCGCCGGACGTGGTGCCGAAGGAGCGCAACGCGCCGGGCACGGCGCAGCGGCGGAACCGGTCGAGCTCCTAAATGGAGGGAACGATGAGCACGGGTACGACGCTGACTCTATACCACTCGCCCAACACCCGATCGACCGGCGTGCGGATTTTACTCGACGAGCTTGGGGTGGACTACCGGCTTGCGGCGTTGGACACGCAGGCTGGCGAGCACCGCAAGCCGGCCTACCTGGCGGTGAACCCCATGGGCAAGGTGCCTGCCATCGTGCATGACGGCGCGGTGGTCACCGAGCAGGGCGCAATCTATCTTTATCTTGCAGATTGCTTCCCAGCGGCTGGTTTGGCGCCGCCGATCGGCGATCCGCTCCGGGGCCCATACCTTCGCTGGTTGTTCTTCTATGGTTCGGCGTTCGAGCCGGCGCTAGTGGACCGGGCGATGCAGCGGGACGCCGGACGAGCGGCCATGTCCCCCTATGGCGATTTTGACACCATGATGGGTACGCTCACCGCCCAGCTTGGGCGCGGACCTTTCCTGCTCGGCGAGCGGTTTTCGGCTGCTGATGTGTTGTGGGGTTCCGCGCTGGGTTGGACGACGCGGTTCAAGCTGGTGCCTGAACACCCTGACGTCACTGCTTACGTAGCCCGGGTTAGCGGACGGCCCTCGGTGGCACAGGTACGCGCGTTGGATGAAGCGCTCGCGGCGACGCAGGCGGCGGCCGGGCGCGGCTGAGGGTTCTCCTATATGAATATCTCCGCCCCGTTCATCGCGCGCCCGGTCGCGACGTGCCTGCTGGCCCTGGCCGTGCTGCTGGCCGGCGTGCTCGGCTACCGGGCGCTGCCGGTTGCGGCGCTGCCGACGGTGGATTTCCCGACCATCCAGGTGACGACGCAGCTGCCCGGCGCCGGGCCGGATACGGTCGCGACCCTGATCACCGCGTCGCTGGAGCGGCAGTTCGGCCAGATCACCGGGCTGTCCAGCATGACCAGCACCAGCAGCGAGGGCACCAGCCAGATCACGCTGCAATTCAACCTGAACCGGAAGATGGACAGCGCGGCGCAGGATGTGCAGGCGGCGATCAACGCGGCGACGGGAACGCTGCCGGTCAACCTGCCGTATCCGCCGATCTACGCGAAGGTGAACCCGGCCGACGCGCCGATTCTGTCGCTGGCGCTCACGTCCGACAGCATCACGATCGACCGGATCAGCGACGCCGCGGACACGCTGCTGCAGCCGAAGCTCAGCCAGATCGACGGCGTGGGCAAGGTGACGGTGCAGGGCGGCCTGCGCCCGGCGGTGCGGGTGCGGGTCGATCCGGCGCGGGTGGCGGCATACGGCCTGTCGATGGAGGACGTGCGAACCGCTGTCGCGTCGGCCAACGTGAACGGCGCCAAGGGCGGGTTCGACGGGCCGCGCCAGGCCTACGCGCTGGGCGCGAACGACCAGCTCGTGACGCCGGCCGCCTATAAGGACCTGGTGATCGCCTATAAGAACGCGTCGCCGGTTCGCCTGTCCGACGTGGGAACGGTGGTTGCAGGGGTGGAGAACAACCGGGTGGCCGGCTGGTATAACGGCAGCCCTGCCGTGGTGCTGGACATCCAGCGCCAGCCCGGCGCCAACATCGTCTCCACGGTGGCGGCGATCAAGGAGGCGCTGCCGGGCCTGCAGCGCGCAATCCCGGCTGCGGTGGCGATGGCCGTCGTGGTGGACCGGACCGAGACGATCCGCGCCTCGGTCAACGACGTGCAGTACACCCTGATGCTGTCGATCGGGCTGGTGGTGTTCGTCATCTTCCTGTTCCTGCGCAGCGCCCGGGCCACGCTGATCCCGGCGATAGCACTTCCGCTGTCGCTGATCGGCACCTTCGGGGTGATGGCGCTGTGCGGCTACAGCCTCGACAACCTGTCGCTCATGGCGCTGACGGTCGCGACCGGGTTCGTGGTGGACGACGCGATCGTCATGATCGAGAACGTCGTGCGCTTCATCGAGGACGGAGTGCCGCCGCTCGAGGCCGCCTACCGCGGGGCGGCGCAGATCGGTTTCACCATCGTCTCGCTGACCGTGAGCCTGGTCGCAGTGTTCATCCCGCTGCTGTTCATGACCGGCGTCGTCGGTCGGCTATTCAACGAGTTCGCGGTGGTGCTGAGCACGTCGGTGATCGTCTCGGCCGTCATCTCATTGACGCTCACCCCCATGATGTGCGGGCGGCTGCTGCGGGCGAACGAGCACGCTGGGAGCGCTGCTCCGCAGCGGCCGAGCCGGCTCATAGGTTGGTTCGATCGCGGCTTCAAGGGCCTGACCCGGGTTTACGCCCGCACGCTCGGGGCGGCGCTGCGGTTCCAGGGCTTCGTGCTGCTGGTCGCGGTCGGCACGCTGGTCGGCACCATCCTGCTCTATGTAGTCGCGCCGAAGGGATTCCTGCCGCAGCAGGACACCGGCGTAATCGTGGCGGTGACCGAGGCGTCGCAAAGCGCCTCCGTGCCGCGCATGTCCGCGCTGCAAACCCAGCTCGCCGAGATCGCGCAGCGCGACCCGGCGGTCACGGGCGTCGTGTCCTTCGTCGGCGCCGGGACGATCAACGCGACGCCGAATACCGGGCGGCTGACCATCGCGCTGAAGCCGCGGCGGGAGCGCGATCCGGCGCCGGCGGTGATTGCGCGGCTACAGGCGGCGATGGCGGACGTGCCAGGCCTGTCGGTGTTCATGCAGGCGGTGCAGGACATCCAGATTGGCACCCGCATCAGCCGCACCCAGTTCCAATATACCCTGCTCGACACCGACGCTCAGGAGCTCGCGATCTGGGCGCCGCGGCTGCTCGGCCGGCTGCGCACAATGTCCGACCTGCAGGACGTCGCCAGCGACCAGCAGACCGACGGCTTCTCGACCCGTATCCAGGTGGACCGCGACGCGGCGATGCGGCTCGGCGTGACGATGCAGGAGGTGCAGGACACGCTGTACGACGCGTTCGGCCAGCGGCAGATCAGCACAATCTTCAGCCAGGCCAATCAGTATCGCGTCGTGCTGGAGGCTGATCCCGACTGGCAGGCCGACCCGCACTCGCTCGACCGGCTGCGGGTGCCGGGGCTGAACGGCGCGCAGGTGCCGCTCTCGGCCATGGCGACCATCACCCGCGGCACGGCGCCGCTGGCGGTGACGCACCAGAGCCAGTTCCCGTCCACGACCATCAGCTTCAACCTGGCGCCGGGCTCGAGCCTGAGCCACGCGGTCGCGGCGGTGGCCCAGGCGGAGCGGGAGATGGGCCTGCCCTCAACGATCGTTGGCAGCTACTCCGGCGACGCGGCCGAGTTCCAGGCCAGCCTGTCGAGCGAGCCGTGGCTGATTCTGGCGGCGGTCGTCGTGATCTATATCGTACTCGGCGTTTTGTATGAGAGCACGATCCATCCGGTGACGATCCTGTCGACTCTGCCGTCGGCCGGCATCGGCGCGCTGCTGGCGCTGGACTTCGCCGGGCAGGACCTGTCGCTGGTGGCGCTAGTGGGCATCGTGCTGCTGATGGGCATCGTGAAGAAGAATGCCATCATGATGATCGATTTCGCCTTGGAGGCGGAGCGGCTGCGCGGGCTCTCGCCGTTGGCCGCGATCACCGAGGCAAGCCTGCTGCGGTTCCGCCCGATCATGATGACGACCGCAGCGGCGCTGCTGGGCGCCCTGCCGCTGGTGATCGAGAGCGGCACCGGGTCGGAGCTGCGCTATCCCCTGGGGCTGACCATCGTTGGCGGGCTGCTGCTGAGCCAGGTGCTGACGCTCTACACTACACCGGTCATCTATCTGGCATTCGAGCGGACGCGGCTGCGGTTCGTACGACCGCAGGCGGCGGCGGCGGAGTGATGTTCCGATGCAATAGCCATCCGTGCTGCCACAGCCCTCACCCAACCCTCTCCCGGAGGGAGAGGGCTTCAGGACAGCTCCTCCCTCTCCCTCTGGGAAAGGGTCGGGGTGAGGGTTGCAAAATGCGCACGGCTTATCGCAACGCGCCATGAACATCTCCGCCCCCTTCATCCACCGCCCGGTCGCGACCTTCCTGCTGGCGCTCGGCCTCCTGCTCACCGGGCTCGTCGCGGTGCGCTTCCTCCCTGTAGCGCCGCTGCCCAGCGTGGACATCCCGACCATCGTGGTGTTCGCCGGCCGTCCCGGCGCCGATCCCGAGACCATGGCCGCCAGCATCGCCGCCCCACTCGAACGCCGGCTCGGCGAGATTCCCGGCGTCACCGAGATCACCAGCACCAGCAGCACCGGCAGCACGTCGATCGTCATCCAGTTCGACATCGACCGCGCGATCGAGGGCGCCGCGCACGACGTGCAGGCCGCGATCAACGCCGCCTATTCCGACCTGCCGTCCGACCTGCCGACACGGCCGTACTACCGCAAATTCAACCCAGCCGAGGCGCCGATCCTCACTCTGTCGCTAACCTCGGACGTGCTGAGCACCGCGCAGGTCTATGACGCCGCCGACACCATCCTGGCGCAGCGGCTGAGCCAGGTCGAAGGCGTTGCCCAAGTGCAGGTGAACGGCGCCGAGAAGCCAGCGGTGCGCGTACGGCTGAACCCGGCGGCGCTGCGGGCGGCGGGCTTAAGCAGCCAGGACGTCTATACCGCCATACGCAACGCCAACGTGAACGGGCCCGTCGGCGGCTTCCAGGGGCCGCTGCGCGCCGAGACGATCGAGCTGAATGGCCAGATCACCCAAGCGTCGGACTATGCCGGGCTGGTGCTCAAGACGACGAAGGGCGCCACGGTCCGGCTCGGCGACGTAGCCGAGGTGCTGAACGGCGTCTCCAACACCAAGCTCGCCGCCTGGCAGGGCACGCAGCCGGCCATCCTGCTGACGCTCACCAAGACCGCGGGCGCCAATGTCATCGATACGGTTGACCGGGTCCGCGCCGCACTGCCGCAGCTTATGGCCTGGATCCCGCCCGACATCCGCATGACCACGATCTCGGACCGCACGACGACCATCCGGGCCAGCGTCCAGGATGTCGAGTGGACCCTGCTGATCAGCATCGCCCTGGTGCTGATGGTGGTCGCGCTGTTCATGCGGCGGCTGGTGCCGACCCTGGCAGCGGCAGTGACGGTGCCGCTCAGCCTCGCCGGGACGCTCGGGGCCATGTATCTGCTGGGTTACAGCCTCAACAACTTCTCGCTGATGGCGCTGACGATCTCGGTGGGGTTCGTGGTCGACGACGCCATCGTCATGATCGAGAACATCTTCCGCCATCAGGAGCGCGGGCTGTCGCCGCTGCAGGCGGCTCTGGTGGGGTCGCGGCAGATCGGCTTCACCGTCGTGTCGATCAGCATCTCGCTGATCGCCGTGTTCATCCCGATCCTGTTCATGGGTGGCCTGCTGGGCAAGCTGTTCCATGAGTTCGCCATGGTGCTGGCCATTGCGATTGCGCTGTCGGCCGTCGTGTCACTGACGCTCACGCCGATGATGTGCGGAAGGTTCATGGCTGCGGAACAGCGCTCCCAGCGTGGCGCGCATGTTGCGCCGCGTGGCGTTTGGGGCTGGATCGATCGTGGGGTGGACCGTGCTTTCGATGGTGCCCAACGGCGTTATCTGCGCAGCCTCGACTGGGCGCTGCGCTGGCGGAAGCTGATGCTGCTAGTGACGCTCGCGGTCGTGGTCGGGACCGTTAAGCTATACGGCTACGTGCCCAAGGGTTTCTTGCCGATCCAGGACACCGGCCTGCTGATGGGCAGCACGCTTGCCAGCCCCGATATCAGCTTCGACGCGATGGCGGCCCGGCAGAAGCTCGTGGTCGACGCCCTGCTGGCCGACCCGGCGGTGGCCAGCGTCGGCAGCACCATCGGCATCACCTCCGGCTGGTCCAGCATTAACCGCGGGCAGCTTACGATCTCATTGAAGCCGCTGGCGGAGCGTAAGCTCAGCAGCGAGGAGGTGCTGACGCGGCTGCGGCCCAAGCTCATGCAGATGTCCGGCATCCAGGCTTTCCTGTTCTCGGCGCAGGACCTGCGCGGCGGCGGGCGTTCAGGCGGCACCGGCTTCCAGTTCGTGCTGCTGGATCAGGATTTGAACGAGCTGCGTGAATGGACGCTTAAGCTGCAGGAGACTCTGCGCGGCGTAAAGGGCATCGAGGACGTCTCCTCCGACCAGGACCGGCCGGGTCCCCAAGCCAACGTCACCATCGACCGCGACGCCGCGTCGCGCCTCGGCGTCCCCGTCAGCGCCATCGACGCGGCGCTGAGCAACGCCTATTCGCAGCGCCAGGTCTCGATCATCTACACGCAGCGGAATCAGTATCGCGTGGTGCTGGAGACGCTGCCGGGCCTGCAGATCGACCCGGCGCTGCTCGACCGGCTGTATGTCCCGGGCAAGGACGCCCAACAGGTGCCGATCACGAGCGTCGTGCGGCTCGACCGTGCGACGGCGCCGCTGGCGGTGCGTCACCAGGGCCAGTTCCCGTCCGCCAGCATCAGCTTCAACCTGCTGCCCGGGACCTCGCAGAGCGACGCGATCGCACTGGTGACCGAGGCTGCCCTGAACCTGCGCATGCCGGAGGGGGTGCGGACGGAGTTCGCCGGCAACGCCAAGTTCCTGCAGCAGTCGCTTGCCACCCAGCCGTTCCTGATCGGCGCCGCGATCGTCTCGATCTACATCGTGCTCGGCGTGCTGTATGAGAGCCTGCTGCATCCGCTGACCATCATCTCGACCCTGCCGTCGGCCGGGCTGGGGGCGTTGCTGGCGATTTTAGTGACCGGGCGCGAGCTGGATGTGCTGGCAATCATCGGCATCGTGCTGCTGATGGGCATCGTGAAGAAGAACGCGATCATGCTGGTGGATTTTGCGCTGGAGGCGGAGCGGGAACTGGGCATGGCGCCGCACGCGGCGATTCTGGAAGCGTGCCGAGAGCGGTTCCGGCCAATTATGATGACGACGCTCGCGGCCCTGCTGGGCGCGGTTCCTTTGGCCTTTGCGATGGGAACTGGGTCGGAATTCCGGCGGCCGCTCGGCATCTCTATTTGCGGCGGCCTGATCGTCTCGCAGATGCTGACGCTTTACACGACGCCGGTGATCTATCTGGCGCTGGAACGGCTGGCGAAAGGGCGGCGGACCCGGATCGAGGCCAGGACCGAGGTCACTCCGCAACCTGCGGAATAGCTTCCGGCCTTGATCGATCTTGCGTCGTGCCGGACAAGGTGAGCGCCGCCGTCACCAGCGCCACATGGCTGAATGCCTGCGGAAAGTTGCCGGTAAAGCGGGCGCTCTTGGGATCGTACTCCTCACTCAGGAGGCCGACGTCGTTGCAAAGGCCAATCAGCCGCTCGAACAACGCCCGCGCCTCGGCCGTCCGCCCTTGGCGATGCATGGCGGAGGCGAGCCAAAAGCTGCAGGCGAGGAAGGCGCCCTCGCCGGCTGGCAAGCCGTCCCCGCCGCCTTCGGTGCGGTAACGCAGCACGAAGCCGTCCACCAGCAAGTCGCGCTCGATCGCGGCGACCGTGCCGCAGACGCGCGGGTCGTGGTGCGGCAGGAAGCCGACGGCCGGAATCAGCAGCAGGCTGGCGTCGAGCGCCGTGGAGCCGAAGCTCTGGACGAAGCTGCCAAGTCTTTCGTCGAAGCCGTCGCGGCAGACCGTGGCGTGGATGGCGTCCCGTATGGTACGCCAGCGCTCGATAGGTCCATCGAGCCCGCAATCCTCCGCGTCCTTGATGCCGCGGTCGAAGGCGACCCAGGCCATCACCTTGCTGAAGGTGAAATGCCGACGGCCGCCCCGGGTCTCCCACAGGCCCTCGTCAGGGGTCTGCCAGACCTCCTCGAGATGCTTCAGCAGGGCGCATTGCAGCGACCAGGTTTGCGAATTGGTCAGCAGCTTAGCGCGCCGCGCCAAGTGCAGGGCGTCCATGACCTCACCGTACACGTCGAGCTGCAGTTGATCCGCGGCGGCGTTGCCCACGCGCACCGGGCCGGCGCCTTGGTAGCCCGGCAGAAACGGGATCTCCTGTTCCGTCAGCCGCCGCTCGCCGGCGATGCCGTACATGATCTGCACCTGGTCGGGATTGCCGGCGATGCTGCGGTGCAGCCACTCGGCCCAGGCTACGGCCTCGTCGTAGTATCCCGTCGACATGAAGGCGAACAGGGTGATGGTGGCGTCGCGCAGCCAGCAGAATCGGTAGTCCCAGTTGCGCGAACCGCCCAGGCACTCGGGCAGCGAGGTGGTGGGCGCCGCGACGATGCCGCCGGTTTGCGTGAAGGTGAGGCACTTCAACGTCAGCAGCGAGCGCTTGACTGCGTCCGCCCATGGGCCGTCATAGGCGAGGCGGTTGGACCAAGCGGCCCAGTGCCGCTCCGTCGCATACAGTGCGTCGTCGGCGTCGAGGCTGGGCGGCATCGGCAGATGCGACTCGCCCTGGGTCAGGACGAAGTGGATGCGCTCGCCCTCTGCGACCGAGAAATCGGCAACCGTCTGCATCGACTCGCCGCGCAGCGGGACGTTGGTGCGCAGCACGACCACCTGCGGCCCGGCAATCGCCACGATGCCGTTGCCGCCGGGCCGCTTGGTGACCCAGGGCACCGACGCGCCGTAGTCGAAGCGCAGCGCCAGCTCCATGCGCATCGGCACGACGCCGCGCCGCCCCTCGACAATGCGGACGATGCAGCTATTTGAGCTTCCGGGCACCATGAAGTCGATGACGGCAACCTGCCCGCCTGGGCTTTCGAACACCGTCTCGAGCACGAGGCTGCTGTCGCGGTAGCGGCGGGTGGCTGGAGCGGTTTGTGCCACCGGCGCCAGGAGGAAGCGGCCATTCTCCTCGGTGCCGAGCAAGGCGGCGAAGCAGGCGCTGCTGTCGAACCGGGGCCAGCATAGCCAATCGATGCTGCCGTCGCGTCCGACCAGCGCGGCCGTGCTGCAATCGCCGATTAATGCATAATCCTCGATCAGCAAAGCCGCAATCCGAATGCTTGTCATGGACATTCAGGACGCTGCATTGCCGAAAGGGTTGCGTCGCACAGCAGCGCGCGAAATAATAACGATGGCGGCATATCTCTAGGCTGTGTCGCATCCACCATGATTGGTTTATACGCCGCCGTATTTGCGCTGAAAAGCTTGACTTTCGCGTGTTATTTACCGATATCCCGGCTGCCGCGCGCCCCTTGGCGCGATCGCCTCGCGCGGGCGATTAGCCACCTCTATAGTATCGAGATGTATTTTTGACGGATAATACGGCCGCTTCCGCGGAAGACAATGCACACGCGGACCCTGAGCCGGCACCACCGGCAGAGAACGTGCATGCCGAGCGCGGGACGTTGCACGTTCCCGGTGGGACGTCGGACGACGTCGTCGCAGCCGAATCAGCCGATGGCATGACGGCGGCTGAGGCGGCGTATCACGACGAGGATGAGGCCGAACCGAACGGCTTTGCCGACCTCGGCCTGTCGCCTGAGATCCTGCGAGCGATCGACGACATGGGCTACCGCACGCCTACGCCGATCCAGGCGCAGGCGATCCCGACCGTGCTGATGGCGCGTGACGTGCTCGGCTGCGCGCAGACCGGCACCGGCAAGACTGCGAGTTTCGTGCTGCCGCTGATGGATATCCTGTCCGGCAGCCGCGCCCGTGCGCGCATGCCGCGCAGCCTGATCCTGGAGCCGACGCGTGAGCTCGCGCTGCAGGTCGCCGAGAACTTCGTGCAGTATGGCAAATATCTCAAGCTGAACCATGCCCTGCTGATTGGCGGCGAGAGCCTGTCCGATCAAAAAGAAGCTTTGATGAAGGGCGTCGACGTGCTGATCGCGACGCCGGGCCGGCTGATGGACTTGTTCGACCGCGGCGGGCTGCTGCTGACCGACACCAAAATTCTGGTGATCGACGAGGCCGACCGCATGCTCGACATGGGGTTCATTCCGGATATCGAGAAGATCGTCGGGTTCCTGCCCAAGGCGCGGCAGACGCTGCTGTTCAGCGCGACGATGGCGCCGGAGATCAGGCGGCTCGCGGACGCGTTCCTGTCCAATCCCAAGGAAATTACCGTCAGCCGCCCGGCCAGCGTGGCGTCGACGATCGTCGCCGGCCTGACGGTCGTGGATGACGGCGACAAGCGCGAGGCGCTGCGACGGCTGATCCGCAGCGAGGATGTGCAGAACGCGCTCATTTTCTGCAACCGCAAGCGGGACGTGGATATCCTTTACAAGTCGCTGAAGCGGCACGGGTTCAGCGTGGGTTCGCTGCATGGCGACATGAGCCAGCCCGAGCGGTTCGCGACCCTGGCGAAGTTCAAGGCGAATGAAATCAGGTTGCTGGTTTGCAGCGACGTGGCGGCCCGCGGCCTCGACATTGGCGGGCTGAGCCATGTGTTCAACTTCGACGTGCCGATCCACGCCGAGGACTACGTGCACCGCATCGGCCGCACCGGGCGCGCTGGGCTGACAGGGCACGCCTTTACGCTCGCCACTCCGGACGACCGCCAGTTCGTCGATGCGATCGAGAAGCTGATCGGCGCGCCGATCCCGCGCATGCAGGTCGAGGGCATGGAGGAAGTCGCTTTTGCCGAGGATGACGGCAAGCGGCGGCGTGGGCGCGGCCGGGGCACAAAGGTGGCGCCGCGCGCTGCAAAGGCCGCGAAGCCGGTCACCGAGCCTGCCGAGGGCGAGGCAGCGCCGAAAGCCGCCAAGCCGCGCCGCAGCCGGGCGAAGAAATCCGATGCGGCACCGGCGGCACCGGCGGCACCGGACCTGCCGCAGCCCGAGGCGGTGACCGCGCCCGATACGATCGAAGCGCCCGCAGCCATTCCGCCAATACCCGTCCAGGTAATCGAGCCGGCGGTGCCTGCGCAGGCCAGAACGGGGCGGTCTGAGCCGCGCCGCGGCGGCCGTAATGAGCCACGTCGCGATGAGGCCCGGCGCGACGAGGCTCGTCGTGAAGAGCCTCGCCAGCCGGACGTCCGCGCGCCGGACATGCGGGCGGGCGACAGCCGGGGCGGCGATCGTGGGCGGCCGCGCGACCATCGGCGCCGCGACGAAGATCTGGGTCCGGCGGTGCTCGGATTTGGGGACGACGTGCCGGCGTTTATGCTGCTACGCTCCCGTGCCGCGCGCAGTCCCGCGCCGGAGCCCGTCGAGAGCGAATAACCGGAGGACCCCCCAGCATGAACGTCACCTCTCCGATCCAGCAGCCCGAGGCCGCCGAAGCCAAGCTGACCGAGAACCGCCCGGCGGCGTCCCGCAAGCTTGGTCCGTTCAAGTGGGATGACGCCCTGCTGCTGGAAGACCAGCTCAGCGAGGACGAGCGCGCGATGCGCGACGCCGCCCACGCCTATTGCCAGGACAAGCTGTTCACCCGCGTGCTGCAAGCCAACCGTCATGAGCGGTTCGACCGTGAGATCATGAACGAGATGGGCGAGATGGGCTTCCTGGGCGCCACGCTCGACAGCCACGGCTGCGCCGGCGTCGGCTATGTCGCTTATGGGCTAATTGCGCGCGAGGTCGAGCGGGTCGACAGTGGCTACCGCAGCGCCTTCAGCGTGCAGTCGTCGCTGGTGATGTATCCCATTTGGGCGTTCGGGTCCGAGGACCAGAAGGACCGTTTCCTGCCGAAGCTGCGCTCCGGCGAGTTCGTCGGCTGTTTTGGCTTGACCGAACCCGACGCCGGCTCCGATCCGGCCAGCATGCGGACGCGCGCGCGCGCGGTGGACGGCGGCTTCGTGCTGAACGGCTCGAAGACTTGGATCACCAACTCGCCGATTTCCGACGTGTTCGTGGTATGGGCGAAAAACGATGCGGGCGATATCCGCGGCTACATCCTGGAAAAGGGCATGGCCGGGCTGTCGGCGCCGAAGATCGAAGGCAAGTTCGCCTTGCGGGCGTCGACAACCGGCATGATCATGATGCAGGACGTATTCGTGCCGGCGGGCAACGAGTTGCCGCACGTGAAGGGGCTGCGCGGTCCCTTCAGCTGCTTGAACAACGCGCGCTACGGTATCAGCTGGGGCGCGCTCGGGGCAGCGGAGTTCTGTTGGCACCAGGCGCGCAGCTACACGATGGAACGGCAGATGTTCGGCCGCCCATTGGCGCAGACGCAGCTGATCCAGAAGAAGCTCGCGGATATGCAGACCGAGATCACGCTGGGCCTGCAGGGCGCGTTTCGGCTCGGCCGGCTGATGGAGGAAGGTCGCGCCGCTCCTGAGATGATCAGCCTGATGAAGCGCAACAACTGCGGCAAGGCGCTCGACATCGCGCGGGTGTCGCGGGATATGCACGGCGGCAATGGCATCGCCGACGAGTATCATGTAATCCGGCATGTGATGAACCTGGAAGCCGTGAACACCTATGAGGGCACGCATGACGTGCACGCGTTGATCCTTGGCCGCGCCCAAACTGGCCTCTCCGCCTTCGGCGGTTAACGCACCCGTCCGCGTCCAGCGTATGGGCGCGGACGGGGACGGCGTGGCGGCGCTGGCGGACGGGACTGCGCTCTATTTATCCAATACCTTGCCGGGTGAGCTGGTGCAGCCCGGAGCGTTGTTGCGGCGTGGCGAGGGTTGGACGGCTGATGCCACGGTGCTTGAAGCGTCAGCGGACCGGGTTACGCCGCCCTGCCCGCATTTTGGACCTTGCGGCGGCTGCACGCTGCAGCACTGGCGGGACGACGCCTATGCCGATTGGAAGATATCGCAGGTCGTCGACGCGTTGCGGCGCATGGAGGGGTCAGTCGCGGATCGGTCATCCGTACTTGCGGCACCCCTCACCCCAACCCTTTCCCGGAGGGAGAGGGAGCAGTCCGAAAACCCTCTCCCTCCGGGAAAGGGTTGGGTGAGGGCTCGCGAAGAACCAAACCAAAGTCAAACAAACCTAACCCGCACGCCTCCCGAAGCCCGTCGCCGCATGGACCTGGCGATCCGGCGCGAAGGCCCCAAAGTCCGCGTCGGGCTGCATCGGCGACGCTCACGTGACATCGTGGACATGCACGCCTGCCCGATCCTGCACCCGGCACTGTTCGCGCTGATACAGGCGCTGCGCCCCGTGCTGCAACGGCTGACCGGCCTGCGGCGAGAAGGCTCTGCCGTCGTAAATCTGTTGGACAGCGGGCCGGACCTGCTGCTGCGCACGGACGCGCCGCTCACGGCCGGGGACCGTGTGCTGCTGACTGCGCTGGCCAATGCGCACGGATTGCCGCGTATCAGCTGGGAACCCGGCGCGCAGCGCGGCGGCGCCGGGCTGACCGAGCCCGCGTGCAACCTGCGTCCGGCGACGACGGCGTTCGACGGCGTAGTGACCGCGATCCCGCCCGGCGCCTTCCTGCAGGCGTCGCGCGAGGGCGAGGCGGCGATCATCGCGGCGGTGCTGGCGATGCTTCCCTCGGCGCTGCCGGCGAAGGCACGTATCATCGAGCTGTTTGCCGGGGTCGGCAGCATTACCCACGCACTCGCCACCTGCGGCCGGGTGCAGGCGTATGAGGGCGACGCGGCAGCATACGGCGCATTACGCCGGGCCGCCAATCCGCGTGTCACGGCGACGCAGCGAGACCTCGCCCGGCAGCCGCTGCAGGCGGCGGAGCTGAAGGGCACTGCGGCGATTGTGCTGGACCCGCCGCATGGCGGCGCGCTGGCGCAAATGCCGGCATTGGCCGCGAGCGGTGCGCCGATCGTCTATGTCAGCTGCAACCCGGCCGCACTGGCGCGGGACGGACGCGTGCTGATGCAGGCAGGATATACCGTGGCCTCGGTCGCGGCCATCGACCAGTTCCTATGGTCGACCCGGGTCGAGAGCGTCGTGGCGTTTCGCCCGCGCGCGGCGCTGCGTTGACTACGTTCCGCGACGCGGTCGAGGCCGACCTGCCGACGGTCGTGCGGCTGCTGGTCGATGACCGGTTCGGCCGTGGCCGCGAGCGGGACGAGACGCCGCTCCCGGAGTGCTATGCGCAGGGTTTCCGCGCCATGCTGGCGCAGGGCGGGCGGCTGATCCTGGCGGAGTTGGACGGCGTCGTCGTCGGCTGCTTGCAGCTCAATGTACTGCACGGCGTCTCTCAGCAGGGCCAAAGCCGGGCTCAGGTCGAAGGCGTGCGGGTGGACAGCGCACGGCGGGGCAGCGGAATCGGTGCGGCGATGATGCGGCATGCGATGGACCAGGCGCGGACGGCTGGTTGCGGCATCATGCAGCTCACGACGCGCGCCGACCGGACGGAGGCGCAGGCGTTCTATGCACGGCTGGGGTTCACCCATAGCCACGCGGGGATGAAAGTATCGATCTAATCTAGCGTGCAGATTTGGCCAAATAGTAAGGTAACCACAACAAGCTGCAATCACGCGTCAGAGCTTGTATTAAACCACTAGGCTCAATCTGGTCTAAGCACTTCCCTTATATCGGCCAGATCGCTTATGGCGGCTAGACGTGAAAGCTTTCCCCACACCCGCAGCGGCCCTTTTCGTTAGGGTTAGTGAACGTAAACCCCGAGACGAGATCCTTCACCTCGTAGTCCATGACGCTGCCAATCAGGAACAGGCTGGCCTTCCGGTCCACCAGCACAGTCAACCCCTTGTCGGTCACCGTCTCGTCGCCGGGTCCAGCGGCGGGGACCCAGGTCATGTCATAGCTGAGGCCCGAGCAGCCCTTCGTGTTGACGCTGACACGCAGCAACATGCCCTGCTGACCCCGGGCATACAGGCCGCGCAGACGCTCGGCGGCGGCGTCGGTCAGGGTCATCAGCTGCGGCAAGGCGCGGCGCGGGCGGGCGGCGGTCTGGGTAGCGCTCATCGAAGGCTCCGTCAGAACATGTTCAGCGCGAGGCGCGCGTCTTCGGTCATGCGGCTCGGGTCCCACGGCGGGTCCCAAACGGTATCGACGCTGCAGGAGGTGACGCCGGGCACCGCCATGATCGCATCCTGCACCTGCACCGGCAGCTCCTGCGCGCTCGGGCAGCCCGGCGCTGTCAGGGTCATTTCCACCTTGACCGCGTTCGCATCGTCGATCTCGACCGCGTAGATCAGGCCGAGCTCATAGATGTTCACCGGGATTTCCGGGTCATAAACGGTGGCTATGGCGGCCAGCAACACGTCCTCGGTCGGCTTCGGATTGACCTCGCCGTCTGGGGTCCAGGTCGACACTCCACTCACTGCCGAAACTTCACTCACTAGTAGTCTCCTTCTCGCCATCCAGGGCCGCCAGCAAGGCGTGCCATGGCAGGGTCACGCACTTCACGCGCGAGGGATACTCGTGCACGGCCGATAGCGGCTGTAGCCGGCGCAGCGCCTCGTCGCAGGCGTCGCAATGGCCGGTGCGAGCCATGGCGGCGACCTGGTCCGACAGCGCCCGGATGCGGTCGACCGGCTGGTTGCTGACGGCCTCGCACATCAGGTCGGCGCTGGCGATGGTGATCTCGCAGCCGCGCGCCTCGAACCCGGCCTCGGCAACGCGGTCGCCGTCGCGGCGGACGAACACCTGGACGCGGTCGCCGCACATCGGGTTGTCGCCCTTGGCAGCGGCGTCGAACACAGCCGGGCGCTGCCCATGGGCCGGGGTCCGCCCGTGCGTGCGGATCTCGGCACTGTAAAGATCACGGACGTCGTCGAACATTCAGCCAAAGAACTCCCGCACGCGGACCAAGGTATCAGCCAGGACGTCGATTTCGGCCTCGGTCGTGTAGATGCCGGTGCTGGCCCGGGCGCTGCTGTCCACACCCAGGCGGCGCGACAGCGGCTCGGCGCAATGATTGCCGGCGCGCACCGCGATGCCCTGGCGGTCGAGCAGGGTGGCGATGTCGTGCGCATGGGCGCCCTGCATGGTGAAGCTGAACACGCCGCCGCGGTCCTGCGCCGAGCCAAGCACACGCAGGCCAGGGATAGCGGATAGCCGCGCCAAGGCGTGGTCGGTCAGCCGGCCCTCATGCGCCGCGATGGCGTCAAAGCCGATCGCCTCGACGTATTCGATCGCCGCCGCGAGGCCGATCGCCTCGACGATGGCGGGAGTGCCGGCCTCGAACTTGTGCGGGACCTCAGCCCAGGTGCTGCGCTCGTAGGTGACGGTCCCGATCATGTCGCCGCCGCCCATGAACGGCGGCATGGCCTCAAGCAGCTCGCGCCGGGCCCAGAGCACGCCGATACCGGTAGGGCCATACAGCTTATGGCCGGTGAACGTGTAGAAGTCCGCGCCGATCGCTTGCACGTCGACCGGGCGATGCACGACGGCCTGGCTGCCGTCGAACAGCACCTTGGCGCCGTATTCATGCGCCAGCGCCGCCACGCGGCTCACGGGTACGACAGTGCCGAGCACGTTGCTCATATGCAGCATAGCCACCAGCCCGACCTTACGGTCCTGCAGCAGCGCCTCGAACCCGGCCATATCCAGCTCGCCCGCGTCGGTGATCGGGGCGACCCGCAGCTCGATGCCGTGCGCGTCGCGCAGCATCTGCCAAGGAATGAGGTTCGCGTGGTGCTCCATGGCGGAGATGACCACGGCCTGGCCGGGCTTCATGATGCCGCGGCCATAGCTGTGCGCGACCAGGTTGATCGCCTCGGTCGTGTTCTTGGTGAACACGATCTCCTCGCGCGACGGCGCATTCAGCAGGCGGGCGACGGCGTCGCGGGTGCCCTCATAGGCATCCGTCGTGCGCTCGCTCATCCAGTGCAGGCCGCGGTGGACGTTGGCGTACTGCGTCTCCATGGCGTTGACCATGGCGTCGATCACCGGACGCGGCTTTTGCGCCGACGCGGCGCTGTCCAGGAACACCAGCGGCTTGCCGCGGACCGTCTGCGACAGGATGGGGAAGTCGTCGCGGATACGCTGTACGTCGAAGCCAGGCTTAGTCATCATGTTCATGCGCGGCGCTCCCACCACTGTTCAATTGCGCGCTCAAGCAGCGCACGAGCTTCCAGGTGTGCGATCGGGTCCATAGCCTCAGCAAGGAAGGCGCGAACCAAAATCGCGCGCGCCTCAGCGTCGGGAACGCCGCGGCTGCGAAGATAAAAAAGCTGGTCGGCGTCAAGCTCGCCCACCGTCGCGCCATGGCTGCATTTCACGTCGTCGGCATAGATCTCAAGCTGCGGCTTGCAGTCGATCTCGGCATGCGGCGATAGCAGCAGCGCTTGGTTCATTTGGTAGCCGTCGGTCTTCTGCGCAATGCGCGCGACCTCGATGCGGCCCTGGAACACGCCGCGGGACCGGTCGGACAGCACGTTCTTGATCGTCTGCCGCGACCCGCAATTCGGCGCGTCGTGCGCCACCACCGTCGTAATGTCGCCGTGCTGCTGGCCGCCGAGCAGCTGCGCGCCGTTCAAATGCACCATGCCGTGCGGCCCAATCAGCCTGGCGTGGATCTCCGTGCGGGCGACACGGGCGCCGAGGGTCAGCACGAAGGCGTCATAGGTGCCGCGTTCCGCGACCTCGGCAAAGGTCGTGTTGACGTGGAAGGCGTCTGGGCTCTCGTCCTGCAGGCGGATGTGGGTCAGCACCGCGCCCTCGGCTACCACTGCCTCAGTGACGGCGTTGTGCAGATAGGTCCCCTCCCCGCGTGCAACCTCCAGCACCGTCAGCTTGGCGCCGGGCTCGAGATGGATACTGTGGCGGGGGTGAAAGGCGATTGGGCGATGGCCATCGGGCGTCACCGAAAGCAGCACCAGCGCGCCCGCGTCGACCCCGGCGGCGACGTGCAGCTGCACGCCGTCCTCGGCGAGCATGGTATTCAGCGCCGCCATCGGCTGCGCGATGTCGGGCAAGCGGCCAAAATAGGGATTTTCGGCAAACGGCGTGACCGTGACCCCGGCGGGCGGCGTAGACAGGCCGGGCTGGTAGCGGCCGTCGATCAGCACCACGCGGGGCGCGTCGATAGTCGCGCCGAGGTCCGGAGCCTGCGATACGGCGCTCAGTGGTTCCTGGAAATCGCCTTCGGCCAGCGCCCGCAGGCTGGTGTAGCGCCAGGCCTCGTCCCGTACGCTGGGCAGGCCGCCCTTGGCGAACGCGGCAGCCGCGGCGGCGCGAATTGCCGGGTCGCCGGGCAGACGGTCATGCAGGCCCTGGTAGCGCGCGAGAAAAGCATCCGCGCCGTTGCGCAGCGACTGGTTCATGCCGCCTCCGCCACCACGCCGGCGTAGCCATTCGCCTCCAGCTCACGCGCGAGCTCGGGGCCGCCCGACCGGATGATGCGGCCCTGCGACAGCACGTGGACGCGGTCCGGCACGAGGTGGTCGAGCAGGCGCTGATGATGGGTGATCACGAGCGCCGAGAAGTCCGGGCTGCGCAGCGCGTTCACGCCGTCGGCCACGATGCGCAGCGCGTCGATGTCGAGCCCGCTGTCGGTCTCATCCAATATCGCGAGCTTGGGCCGCAGGATCGCCATCTGCAGCACCTCGTTGCGCTTCTTCTCGCCGCCGCTGAAGCCGACGTTGACGTTGCGCTTCAGCATGTCGTCCGGCATCGCGAGCCGCTTCGACTCGGCACGCGCCAGGCGAAGGAAGCCCACGGCGTCAAGCTCCGCCTCGCCCCGCGCGCGCCGTATGGCGTTCAGCGCAGTGCGTAGGAAGTTGGCGTTGTTGACGCCGGGCAGCTCAAGCGGCCCCTGGAACGCCAGGAACAGCCCGGCTGCTGCACGCTCCTCCGGCTCCATCGCCAGCAGGTCCGCGCCGTTGAACGTCGCGGTCCCACCAGTGACCTCATAGCCCTCGTGCCCCGCCAAAACATAGCCCAGCGTGCTCTTGCCGGACCCATTGGGACCCATGACGGCGTGCACTTGGCCGGCCGGCAGGTCGAGGCTCAAGCCGCGCAGAATCTCCTTCTCGTCGATCCGCGCATAAAGTTCAGAGACTGACAGCATTATCCAACCGACCCCTCAAGCGAAACAGCAAGCAGCTTCTGCGCCTCGACCGCGAACTCCATCGGCAGCTCCTTCAGCACTTCCTTGCAGAAGCCGTTCACGATCAGGCCCACGGCGTCCTCCTCCGACAAGCCGCGGCTGCGGCAGTAAAATAGCTGGTCGTCGGCGATCTTGGACGTGGTCGCCTCGTGCTCGACCGTCGCCGTCGGGTTGCGGCTTTCGATGTAGGGCACGGTATGCGCGCCGCACTGGTCGCCGATCAGCAGGCTGTCGCACTGCGTATGGTTCCGTGCGCCGCTGGCCCGCGGCAGGATACGGACCAGGCCGCGATAGGTGTTGTCCGACCGCCCGGCGCTGATGCCCTTCGACACGATCGTGCTGCGGGTGTTCTTGCCGATGTGGATCATCTTGGTGCCGGTGTCGGCCTGCTGCCGGTTGTTGGTCACCGCGACCGAGTAGAACTCGCCGATACTCCCCTCGCCCTGCAGCACGCAGCTCGGATACTTCCAGGTGATCGCCGACCCGGTTTCTACTTGTGTCCAGCTCACCTTGCTGCGGGCCCCCCGGCAGGCCGCGCGCTTGGTGACGAAGTTGTAGATGCCGCCTTTGCCGTTGGCGTCGCCAGGATACCAGTTCTGCACCGTGCTGTACTTGATGGTGGCGTCATCGAAGGCGACCAGCTCGACCACGGCGGCGTGAAGCTGGTTCTCGTCCCGCATCGGCGCGGTGCAGCCTTCGAGGTAGCTGACATAGGCGCCGTCGTCGGCGATGATCAGCGTCCGCTCGAACTGGCCGCTGTTCTTCGCATTGATGCGGAAGTAGGTGCTGAGCTCCATCGGGCAGCGCACGCCCTTGGGAATATATACAAAGCTGCCATCGGTGAACACGGCGCTGTTGAGCGCGGCGAAATAGTTGTCCGACACGGGGACGATAGTGCCGAGGTACTTTCGAACCAGCTCCGGATGCTCGCGCACCGCTTCGCTGATCGGGCAGAAGATCACGCCCGACTTCGCCAGTGTCTCGCGGAAGGTGGTGGCGACCGACACGCTGTCGAACACGGCGTCGATCGCGATATTCGGGTTGCCCGAGCCGATTACGCCCTCCATGCCGGCGCCCTCGACGCCGGCCAGGATCGCACGCTCCTTCAGTGGAATGCCGAGCTTCTCGTACATCGCCAGCAGTTCAGGATCGACGTCGTCGAGGCTTTTCGGCGCCGGGCGCTTGGGGGCGGCGTAGTAGTGGATGTCTTGATAGTCGATCTTGGGATAGCCGACCTTGGCCCAGTTCGGCTCCGTCATCGCTTCCCACGCCGCGAAAGCGGCCAGGCGCCACTCCAGCAACCACTCCGGCTCCTGCTTCTTGGCGGAGATCATGCGGACCGTGTCGGTGGTCAGGCCCTTGGGGGCGATATCCATCTCAATGTCGGTCTCGAACCCCCACTTGTAGCCAGACTGCGTGAGGGACTGGACGGCATCGATCGTCTCGGTAACTGCGACCATTGGAACCTACTCGGCGGAAAGGGTGGCGAGAACCAGGGCTTCTGGCTGTTGGACCGCGGGCCGCGGCTGAAAAGCGCGCGGAATATTGCGGTCCATATCGGCGAGGGTGATGCGGCTGAGCGCCTGCCGCACCGCATCGTTCACAGGGTCCCAGCGGCCGCGTACCGGGCAAAGGTGCTCAGCCTCGCAGCCGGCGCCAGAACCCTCCACACAGGCGGTGAGCGCGATCGGACCGTCGATGGCGGTGATCACGTCGGCGACCGGGACGTCCGAAAGCGGCTGCGCCAAACGGTAACCGCCGCGCGCGCCGCGCTGACTCGTAACCAGCCCGGCGGATGTCAGCGCCTTCAGCACCTTCGCCACCGTCGGCTCGGGCACCCCGGTGACCGCGGCGATGCCGGGCGAGGTCTGGATGGGCTCGCCCCGCGACAGCCGGACCAGCACCACGACGGCATAATCCGTGAGTTTCGACAACCTGAGCATGATGTGACCTGTAATCGGACCTGCGCAGTCCTGATTACTCTCAAATGAGGGATAGGGCCGGCCGCGTCAAGGGCGGCAGCATCAATCCATCGGTTCGCTAAGCCTTATTAACCCATCTTATTCAGGGCATGGCAGGGATTCGGCGGCGGGTGTCGCGTAAGCTGCTGATGGTGTTTACGGATTGGGTGTCGACGCCATCCATTCACCCGATCACGCCGAGCCACACCCGCCAT
>JAABUR0100000774.1_pt1 | contig 64497 bp, 68 predicted proteins | sample 5560091 | NCBI WGS metagenome assembly JAABUR01 (sample SAMN10711879, study PRJNA513375) | rock metagenome | isolation source: Antarctica rocks | place: Antarctica: Victoria Land, University Valley sud
TCGGGTTCGGCTTCCGCAACTTCGACAACTACCGACTGCGGCTGCTGCTGCACTGCGGGGTCGACTGGCAGACTCCTACCGCCACCCCGATCAGAGGCCGGCTACCACGGTTGGTGGCGTAGAGCCGGCAATCTGGGCCCCGGTTGCGCCGGTCAGCGGCGCCTTGTTTGGGTGCGCCGTCCAAAGTGTGTTTGGTCTACAGAGCTGGACGGGCGCCGGCACCCGAGTACGTCAGCGACTCGACGGTCCGGATGTGACCTTGTCTCTTCAGTCAAGCGGAGATTGGAGCTTGCCGATCCGCGCGACGAGGAGCGGAGGGCTGGGTGTCTTCTCGGAGTCGGTCGACACCCGCAACCCGCAGCGGCCATCGATCAGTTGGTGCGAGACCCAACGTGAGTCGACGATCGGCGAGAGCAATTGGGCGCGAGCCAGGAAGGCGACCAGCTCGCGGTCGGTTACTGGTTCGGCGCCGTAGAAGTGGTACGACCGTCCGCTCTCGAACAGCAGCCCGCTCAGACCCAGGCACTCGATCGCGTCCACGGCGGCGGCCTCGCCGTCCTGACTCGGTGTCACGCCTAGATCGAGTAGCGGCAGGTGCAGCCGACGCTCGTCGCTGGCGACACAAACCGGTGAGTAGAATGCCACCAGGTCGCGCGGGGGCAGCTCCTCGAACTCTCCGGCCGCAAGTTGTTCCGCGAATACCTCCCGGTCCATGTGTACACGGATCGCTTCGTTGCTGTTGTGCCGAAGAGCGCCTTTCAGCAGCCCGCGCCGGGTTTCGGGGTCGGCGGTCACGGTCTGGGCGAGAACGAGCTCCCAGAAGCCGAAGCCGCGGCAGCGATGCTCCTCGCGCGCGGGGTCGGTGAGCGACTTGGCCAGCGAGGAGACTTCTCCACCCTGGAATGAGGGACGTCGGTGCAGCACGTCGAGCTCGACCGTCTCGACGTGGGCTGCCCGCAGCAGGTCCGGCAGGTGATGGGCGAGGCGACGAGTATCGGAGCCCGCTACGTCAGCGGCGGGCTCTTCAGGCAGTGGTTGCTCCGGCCGTTCGGGCTGCTGCGGGCCGGGTACGTCAAGACCGGTCACGGCGCCACCGTCCTCGGGCTGTCGCGCCAGTTGAAGGGCTGTGAGATCGAACGTTCCCACAGAGCCGCGGCTTCGGCGGCGTAGTCGACGTTGATCCGCCGCGCCAGGACCAGCGCTGCGGCCGTGTTGTGTCCGGCGTCGGCAATGGTCGCCGCCGCGCTGTTGATGCGCGAGCCAGTCGTGTACACATCGTCCAGCAGCAGGATGCCGGACGGCGGCAGATTGACCGCCACGCGATATCCCGCCCGGTTCGGGCTACGGAAGCCAAGATGACCGGTTCCGCGTTCGAGCATTGACCAGCGCGGCACGTCGAGGTCGAGTGAGTCCACCAGGGCCTCGAGAGGGTGCGGCGGAGCGCGGTGGGTCGAGGGCACGACGACCAGGCCGTCGATACCTCCAGCAACCCCCGCAAGCCGATCGCCGTGTTCGAGCAGGTAACGGCCCAGCATGGCGCGCACCACTGGCACGCACTCGGGGTCGAACGTGTCGGCCTCATCCTCACGCCCCTTGTAGCGCGTGAGCAGGTCGCGCAGGGCCGACGGCTTGCGGTATAGCGACACCACCGAGAGCGAGACCGGGGCTCGGCCGAGCGCAACGTGCGCCTCCGAGCAGTTCTCACAGACGGCCTGATCCTTGATCTGACCGACGGGAGGCCCATGCGCCTCATCGCCTGCCGGCTCGGCGGGCTCGGCGTCTGTGATCGGCATCCAGGTGCTGCATCGAGGGCAGACGTCTCGTCCCGGCGCCGGGGGCGCAACGAGGTCGGGCACGAGAGCATCCGAGGCGGCAAGGATGAGCGCAAGATCATCGTCGTTGCGCCCCACCCTCACACGATCAAGCGTGCCAGATGTTCGCGTACTTGAGCTGCCGACTCCACGAGTCGCGCAGCGCCAGTCTCGACGAGGTCGCGCACCCAGGAACGGTGCGCCAGTGCGGGGGCCCAAGCGAGGACCGGCCGACCGTACGCGACAGCCTGTTCTACCTCGTAGCGGCTCCCACTGCGCTCGTCGCCGTCCATCACCAGGGTTACGTCGCTCATGGCAGCGATGACGTGGTTGCGCAGGAGGAAAGAGGAGGGCGTCCGCGGAGCTGGTGGCACGAACTGCGACACGAGGGTTCCGCTCCGTGCGACTTCGGTCGCCAGGTCGAGGTTGGACTCGGGGAAGACGAGGTCGATACCGGTGCCCATTACGGCGACGGTGTAGCCGCAGGCAGCCAGAGCGCCCCGATGCGCTGCCGCATCGACGCCGGCGGCGAGACCGGAGATGATCGAGATTCCGGCTTCGGCCAGATCAGATGCCACGAGTTCGGTGCCTTCCACGACCTCCCGAGAGGTCTCGCGCGAACCGATGATGGCGACAGACGGGTAGGCGCTCAACGCATCATCGAGTCGCGCCGCCGATAGGATCGCCTCCCCATTGCCGTTGTACCCGGTCGACCTGGCCGCAGCCACGCGCGCATTCGCCCTCGATTCTTGGCCAACGCTGTGGAACAGCAGCGGCGGCGCGTCCCACACCTCGCGGAGCCGCGACGGATAGCCAGGGTCCGTCACCGGCAGCGGGCGGTAGCGTCCCTCGCTCATCCCCCGGTCGACGACCTTGGTCCAGTGCTCGATCCGTCCCTGGTCGATGTGATCCGCCAAGTAGCGAGCCAGCGGAGTGGCTTCTTGTCGGACACTCGCTGTCGCAGCGTGACGCGGTTCAGCGCTCTCTGACCAGCCGTCTGCCTCCGCTTGCGGGCCCATCAGGACGTGACGATCATCGCTCAGCAAGATGGCGGTGACGTCAGACGGCTTGCCCGGGGCCAATTCGAGCGCCGCAAGGATCACGCCTGCCATCCGCGTCTCGTCCATGATAGGCACCGTAGGCGGGACCACCGACAGAGCCGACGTTCTGCGGGCGAGCGGCATCTCGGCTGGCTCCAGTGTTAAGCCTCCGGGTGGCTCTCCAACTAGTGGCCAGAGGAGTACATGGCCTGCGCGAGAAGCGTCGCGGCCGCTCGGGCGGCGACGTCGGGGTCGGACCCGAGGCGCTCCCACACGGCGGGGTCGGTCTGGCGCCCGCCCAGGTCGGGAGGGCTGGCCCGGTGTGCGTCCCAGTAGTCCCCGGCTGTTCCACCGGATGCGGCGACCGGCACAACGCCAGCGCCAAACTCCGTCGCCCATGCGATCTCTTCGTCGGTCCTGGTGCCGCCACCTAGAACAAGAACAGCACGACTCTCGTCAAGGAGACCGCGCACGAGCGGCTCGCGCTCGAGGTCGTCGAAGACGGACGTTCCAATGCGCTCGTCCATCTCTCGGGGAGGCGGCTCATCCTTGCGTCTTGAGTGGAAAACGAGCCGTGTTGCGTTGTAGGTGTTCTCAGCGCGACGGATCCGTGCCAACTCGCGCGTCGTAGCCCATCCGGCGTGCCCCCCGAGAGAGCAGACCTCCCACTCGACACGATCGGCCAAGGCCCGCGCCATCTCCTTGCACGAGCGATCGAACGTGTCGTCGGTCTCGCTGCCGGAGATGAACAGCCGAGGCGGGCGTGTGCGCCGGACGAGCGCGGTGAGCAGCCCGGGGAGGTCGCCATGGCTGGCGACCTCGTGAACGCGGACGCCGCTGGCCTCCAGGTCGCCGACCCGCAGGTTGTGGGCGCGCAGCGCCTCGGGCTCGTCCTCGCCTGGACGCTTCATCACGGTCACGTGTCGGTCCTTGGCAGCCGTCCCGTGACGTCGTGCCAGGCGTTGGAGGATCTCAATGTTCGGGTCGGAGAAGCTGAAGCCCAGGAAGAGCAGCGTCTTGGATAGGTAGGAAGCTCGAAGCAACGCCCACAGGCGCCGATGGTTGTCCTCGTAGGTCTCGAAGTCGGTGCGAGTGATGACGGGTGGCTCGTCCCATGTGGGGATCGGCCCGTCGGGGTTGATGCTCCCGTGCATCTTGATGATGGTCTTGCGCGCGGTTCCGATGAGTCGGGCGTCGTTGTCGCGCGAGATGATCAAGGCGTCGGGGTCCGAGCGCTCGATCAGTGGGTCGTAGTTGGTCGTCCAGACCTGGTCGATACCCAGGCGTGCCAGGGACCGGTGGCTGTCCGTGGCATCGACCCCCGCCGCGATCGTGCGGTCGAGGATGTGCTGCTCCAGGCGGGCACGGGAGTAGGTCGTCTCGAGCAGGATGTACTCGGCCATGAGCGGCAGGTCGGGGTTCAGCGGGACGTCAGAGGCCTGACGGGGCTCTTCCAGCAGCGCCGCCCAGCCCGGCAGCCCGGCTGCCGTCGAGAGCCCCGCGCCGACGAAGATGCCGGCACTGCCCAGGTCGCATGCGGTGCCGAACGCCTCGATGAGATCGCGGCGAGTCATGGGCACGGGTCGAGTATCGCGCACGTCCTTATTCCCCTCGATCATCGACGCCTGTTGCGCAGGCTGCTCTTGAGCCGCCGTCGAGGACGACTACACGAGACCCCCCGTGGGCGAGCTGCGGGGCAAGCCCTCGCAACGCGCCACCATGGGCGCCGGACCCGGAGACCGGGCAGAACGTCCCGAAGCTCGTTCTCGGGACTGCAACACGGCTGACCGACATCTGATCTGTGGTCCGCGCAGCAGTCCGGTTCACGGTTCCACTCTTCGAACTCGGCGGTACACGTGAGACGGTGGCGGCATGACCGGTGTGATCGTGCTGGCCGACGAGGCCGGCAATGTTCAGCCCTTTCCCCGCCATGCGCTCAGCGCCATGTCCGGAACGACTAAGTGCGGCAAGCAGGGCGGGGCTGTCCTCCCAAGCCTCCGCTTCGAGCAGGTACCGCTCGAGGAGCGCTGCGAGCAGTGCATGCGATTCGACTCGACGCGCCGTCGCGGCTGACTCCTGCAGCGCGGCTGCAGCACCGGTGGTCGCTGCCGACATCGTCGGCATTCGACGATGCGCTTCGTCCAACGCATGGTGCCCAGGTGAAGAGGAAGGCCTTCCAGGCCGACACGGCTGCGGCCCTCGTCGTGCTCCACCGTTTGAACGTGCTCCAGACCCGATTGGTGCTGCGCGGGCACCGGGGCCCGTGGGTCGGTCGCATCGAGACGGCCGTTGCCAGCGCAGGTCGCGCCGGCTGGTCACCATGACGCTCTTGCCGTTGCCGGCAGGCCCATGACAACTTGGGACCTGTGGCGGCGAGGTTTACGACGCCGCGCCGACGGTCGATCGGCGCAGGAAGGGCCACCACGCCACCTCGGTGCAAAATCACCGGCGGTCGGAAGTGAGTGGCGCCGGCGCGGCTCCGCTTGGCTAGATCCGCCGCGAGCGTGCTGTCGATCTTGCCGCCGCGACGTGCCCCTGGCGAGCTGGCGGGCTCACTTACCATGCAGTCAGCCGCTCGTTGATCCAGATCTCCTCGATCGTGGGGTCGTCGAGGTGTCGCTGCAGCGGGCCGAATCCGGCGACCGCGTCGAAGACGGTGCGGGCGGCGTACCCGACATCGGGGAGCGGCGGGAGCGAGCTGGTGAGCGTGCGCTCGTCGTAGTCGGTGATCACATCGTCGACGAGCCGGCGTACGGCGGCGGCATCGGTGGCCGGATCGAGACCGCGGCGGCGTACCAGCTCGCGGACCTCGTCCTCGACGACGGTGATGGCGTTCACGGGCGTGCGTCTCGCTTCAAGCAGGCGCCCGGCGGGGAGGCTGTCCCGCCAGTGCGGGGGCACACGCTAGTGACGGTCCATCAAGTCGGCAAGACCTGCTCTTTACCGCTTGTGGACAGCGGCGCCGGATGCCGCTTCAGCTCGCCGGACCGGTCCTGGAACTGAAGAGGATGCCCCGGAACCGGGGTAGCAGCGCGCTGGCGATCGTAGTGATCACCAGCCCGAGCAGGAACGCCCAGCCACCGGTCAGGCGCCGCGTTCCGGCGCGGTCGGCTCGATCGCGGAAGAACCAGGGCTCCGCGAGAAGGAATACGGCCCAGAACAGCGGCACCGCCATACCGAGCCAGAACCACGCCCACCGGGTCGCGATAGTCGGGTCCGGACCGGCAACCAGCAGCAGCAGCGTGAGCAGCAAGAACAGGCCCGACCAGTCCGTGTACGAGCGAGAAAAGGTCTGCGGCACCGTCTGGACCTCGACCGGTCGCGGCGCCGAATCCGCCGCCCGCCGCAGCTCATCAAGCAGATCATTGCCCGGTGCGGCGAAGTCCCCGGTGCCCGGTCCAACCGCATACGAGGTCACCCAACTCCGCAGGAACCCCGTCGACCAGCCGACGTCGAGGCCGGACGCGATCACCCCCTCCCGGGGTCGCTCGACCGTGACCGACGCGGTCCGCCCCTCCCGAACGTCGTCCAGTAGCTGCCCGATCGTGGTGCCCTGCGGCCTGGCCAGCAGGTGGGCCCCACCGAAGGCGAGCCCGCCGGCAAGCACCAGGCGAAAGGCTATCTGCGCAAGGTCACCGGGCGGCCGCAGGACCGCGGACAGCTCTGCGCGCATCGTGCCTCTTCAGTCTCGAGAACACGCTGGTAAGACGCGGCAGCGTACAGGCCGGTGCAGGCCGGCGGCGAGGCATCGGCGGCAGCCAGTACCGCTCGGCGCACTTTCACGGCTCACTCGCCTGGCTCGGGTTGGCGGACTCCCCGGCCTATCCCGGCGAGCCAGAGTGCAACGGCTGCGCCGAGCGCTGGATCAGAACGCTCAAGGAGCAGTGCCTGTGGGCGCGGACCTACCGCGACGTCGATGACCTGCACCAGGCGGTCGCCGCCTTCGAGCTCTACAACCGCGAGTGGCTCATCGAGCGCCTGGGCCACCGCACACCTCGGGAGACCTACCAGCTGCGGCTTGCCGGCAGGGAGCAGCCCGCGTGATAGTCAGCCGAACTGTCCAAGGGACCCGGTCCGGTTCACACCCACCCAGCCCAGCCAGCCGCCGAGCAGGAGTCCGACATGAATGAGCAGCCCACGTCCCGGCCCCCGCAACCGCGTCCACCGGTGCCGCCGTTCACGGAGGAGACTGCCCGCGCCAAAGTGCGGGCCGCCGAGGAGGCCTGGAATGCGCGCGACCCCGACCGGGTCGCCCTTGCGTATACAGAGGACTCCGAGTGGCGCAACCGCGAGGAGATCTTCGCCGGCCGAGAAGCCATCAAGGCGTTTCTGGCCCGCAAGTGGACACGCGAACTGGACTACCGGCTGAGCAAAGAGCTGTGGGCTTACACCGGCAACCGGATCGCGGTTCGCTTCGAGTATGAGTCCCACGACCCTGACGGGCAGTGGTGGCGCAGCTACGGCAACGAGATGTGGGAGTTCGACGAGCACGGCTACATGCGCCGCCGTTACGCCTCCATCAATGACAGCCCCATCGCGGAGGCCGACCGCCGGCTCCGCTGAGCCTGGCCCGGGTCGACCGGCGGTTGGGGCTGAAGGTGACCTCGGCTTGTACGGACGAGGCTGGTGGAGTAGCGAGGCCGGACTGGTGTCGCACTCGACGACCTTCCGGATGCGGGAGCATGCCGGCATGGTGGACATCAACGTGGCGCGAGACCCCGTGGTCGTTCGGCACCAGACGACCGACGGAGTGCCCCTCGGCTCGTCGGGGCGTGCCCGGCTCAAGCTCTACAACCAGCCGCCCGACGAGACGGGCTATGCCCTCATCGAGGGCAGCCATCAAGCCGGCGAGCCACGCATTCGTGACCATGTCCACGCCAGGCACGAGGAGACGTTCCTCGTGCTGGAGGGCGAGTACCGGATTCGCCTCGGTAACGAGATCGTCGTCGCCAGCGGGGGGGACTACATCTTCGTCCCGCGCGGCACCCCGCACACCTACCGCAACGTCGGACCTGAAACGGCCAGGATGCTCAACATCATGAGCCCCGCCGACGGGGTCGAACTCCTCGTTGAGCTTGGAGCGCTCGCGGGGGCTACCGTCGGCGAGGAGGTCCTGACCGAGGTGCACGCTCGGCATTTCGCAGTTCTCGTGAACCCGCTCACAGGCTGGTAGGTCGCCGGGCGCCCGATCAGAGATATGTCCAGGCGTCATCGGTGGGCCGGTAACCCAGTTCGGCGGCGGTGTCGGCGAGGTCAGCGATCCGGTAGCGGTTGGCGGAGACCCCATTGGCCACCACGAAGCTGATCCCGTCAGCTTCCACCGCGGCCCGAAACAGCTCGGCGCAGTCGCGCGGGCTCAGCCACGAAGCGAGGTCGCGAGCCGTGACGTCGCTTCCGGTCGGTGGCCGGGAGGCGAAGTAGCCGATCCGCAGCGCCACCACCGACGTCGACGAGGTCGACGCTACCCAGGCGCCGAGCGCCTCGGCCCAGGCCTTGGTGGCGCCGTACAGATTGGCTGGTCGCGGTGCGTCGCTGGCACGCACCTGAGTCCCGGCCGGATAACCCGACACGGCTTGCAGGCTGCTGGCGAGTACCAGGCGGCGTACGCCGCTGTCCACAGCGGCCCGGGCTACCTGGTAGGCACCGACCACATTGGCCGGGAGCAGTGCCTCCCAGGGCGTCTCGGGGTCGGCGATCGCTGCCAGATGCAGGACAGCGTCCGCACCGGCGAAGGCCGCTCGGCAGGCGTCTCCGTCGCTGACGTCCAGCACCCAGGATGTACCTGGCGTTCGGTCGGTCAGGACCAGGTCCCAGCGAGTGGCGAGCAACGGCGCGACCGCCCTGCCGATTGAGCCAGCGGCCCCCGTCACGACCACGCGGGAAGCTCCGGTCACGAGGCACGACCGTAGCGGTCAGGCATCGGCGGACTTCCGAGGCTGACCTCCGCTTTCGGGAGCGAGCCGCGCGGGGGATCCTTGACAGCACGCCGGTGGGCGGCGGATGGACAACTTCCGAAGGGCTGGCATGGAGATCCGGTACTTGGGACCTGACCGACTCGCCGTCTCCGCGATCGGTCTGGGCTGCATGGGGATGAGCGATTTCTACGGCGCCGGCGACGAGGCCGAGTCCGTGACGGTCATCCAGCGCGCGCTGGACGAGGGCTGCACGTTTCTCGACACCGCCGACATGTACGGGCCGTTCACCAACGAGGTGCTCGTGGGCAAGGCCATCGCCGGCCGGCGGGACGAGGTGGTGGTGGCGACGAAGTTCGGCAACGAGCGCCGTGTCGACGGTTCCTGGGTCGGCGTGAACGGCCGACCGGACTACGTCCGCGCGGCATGCGACGCCAGCCTGCAGCGATTGGGGGTCGACCACATCGACCTCTACTACCAGCACCGGGTCGACACCACGGTCGCGATCGAGGACACCGTGGGGGCGATGGCGGAGCTGGTCGCCGCCGGGAAGGTGCGCCACCTCGGGTTGTCGGAGGCAGCGCCGACCACGATCCGACGGGCCCACGCCACTTCTGCGATCACCGCCCTGCAGACCGAGTACAGCCTGTGGACACGGGATCCTGAGGCGGAGATCCTCTCCACGGTCCGCGAGCTCGGCATCGGTTTCGTCGCCTACAGCCCGCTCGGCCGCGGCTTCCTGACCGGCCGGTTCACTCGACCGGAGGACCTGCCCGAGGACGACACCCGCCGTCGGCATCCGCGCTTCCAAGGGCAGAACTTCCAGCGCAACCTCGACGTGGTCACCCGGGTGCGAGAGATGGCCCAAAGGAAAGGGTGTACGCCGAGCCAGCTCGCGATCGCCTGGCTGCTCGCCCAGGGCGACGACGTGGTGCCCATTCCGGGCACCAAGCGACTTCGCTACCTGGTGGACAACCTCGGCGCAGTAGACGTGACGCTGACCCCTGACGAGCTGGCCGACATCGACCGGGTCGCTCCGAAGGGATTCGCAGTCGGCGATCGATACGCGGACATGTCGACGGTGAACCGTTGACCTGAACATCGGCCCGCTGACTCGGCCGCGGGAATGCGATCGGCAGTGGAGGGACTCTGGAACTTGACGGTTCGACTAACGGCACTCCTTGCCCACGGGGCACCGGTACGCAGAGAATCCATGTTGATCCGAGGAGACACTCATGGCGGCGAGCCCGTGGCCCACGATCCATGCCGAAAGGGCCGCGCTCGCCCGCGATCTGGTCGGCCTGACCCCAGAGCATTGGGAGGCCCCTTCGCTGTGCAGCAGGTGGACCGTGCATCAGGTTCTGGCGCACCAGGTGGCCACCGCAACGATGACGCCAGGCAGGTTCTTCGTGAAGTTCGCCGGCTCGAGGTTCAACTTCGCGAAGTTCGCCGACAAGGAGATCGCTCGGGAGGCAGCCAACGGCCCGGCGGCGACGCTCGCGGCGTTTCGACAGGTCGAGACTTCGACGAAGGCCCCGCCCGGGCCGAAGGACAGCTGGCTTGGCGAGGCGCTCGTGCACGCCGAGGACATCCGGCGGCCGCTGGGCATCGGCCACGACTATCCGCTGGCGTGGGTGACCCGGGCGATCGAGTTCTACGCCAAGAGCAACGCGATCATCGGGGGTAAGAAGCGGGTGGCGGGCCTGACGCTGACGGCCACCGACACCGACTGGTCCCGCGGCGCCGGACCGATGGTCGAGGGTCCGGCCATGGCGCTTCTCCTCGCGACCTGCGGGCGCACGCTCGCCCTCGATGATCTCACCGGCCCCGGCGTACAGACCTTGGCCGCGCGCTGACGGACACGGTTCCGCTGAGCTGCTGGCAGATTCGACGCGCTAGTTGACGTCGTTGCGAACCTGACCGCAGAGAGCATGAACGCGGCTGCTTCGCGGCCACATCGCAGGGTTCAGCCGCGGCTTCGCGGCACCGGCCGCGTGTTCGCGCACCGTTCGTTCCGGGTTGGCCGGCCGACCCCATCCAGGCCATCAACCTTGGGTTCCCTGGCGCCACCGACCCGTCACGCCGAGCAGAGGGACAGCCATGACTCGAAGTGCCGCCAAGAGGTTGCTCGCCTTTGCTGGTACCGCTGCCCTCTGCGCCGCCGTGGTGAACGCACCACACCTCGTCGCGCTCGTCCGCGCCGGCGCACGATTCGAACGCGGCATCCTCGTCGAACGCGAACCATCGATCACCGGCACCGAGGAGGCAGCCTAAAAGATCTTGACCCACAGGTCTTGACTATCGCTCCAGCGCGTCCAACTGGGATACCGTGGCCGCAGAACATCGTCGCGCTGTCGGGCGGCATCGTGCGAGACAGTCGTGGGGCGGCGCCATGCGTACAGACCACCGTGATTCACCGGCACGCCGGCAGAGCGACCGCGGGCCTCGAGCGTGACCGACGGCCCCGCCGTCCGACGTGTTGCCGAACGCTATGCCCGGGTTGTCGAGCGCCAGGAGTGGTTGAACAAGCCGGGCTACAAGCTGGAGCACGGCATGGCTTTCGTGTTCGGTCTGGCCGGGGCACGTGCCCGCCCCCTGCAGGATCTGTTGAACGGAGTTTGGCTCGGACATCCCCTGCATCCGGTGATCACCGATATCCCGGTTGGTGCCTGGACTGCTGCCCTTGTGCTCGACACGGTGGACATGATTGCGCCGAGACCAGCAGGGTTCCATCAAGCAGCACAAATGTCCGTCGGGCTAGGTGTTGTCGGTGGTATCGGCGGGGCGCTTACGGGTCTCACGGATTGGCAGCACACCCACGATGACGCACGGCGGGCGGGAATGCTGCACGGGGCGCTCAACACAGTGGCGTTGTCCCTGTACGGACTTTCGTGGCGCGACCGGCGTCGCGGCCGGCACGGCCGGTCGAGGATCACTAGCACCCTTGGCTACGGGCTGACGATCGCCAGCAGCTATCTAGGCGGCCGGCTGGTCTTCCGACACCGAGTCGGTGTCGACCACGTTGACGGCCGGTTGACGCCGCGGGAGTTCGTTCCGGTGCTGGCTGAGTCCGAGTTGGCCGAGGACAGCCCGACTGCGGTCGACTGCTCAGGGGTGCCTGTGGTCCTCATTCGGCACGAGGGACGCATCTCGGCTTTCGGTGGTCAATGCCCGCACCTTGGAGCCCCGATGGCAGAGGGCTGGCTGTACCGAGATCAATTCGTCTGCCCCTGGCACGGGTCACGCTTTGACCTGCAGACCGGCGCTGCCATGTCCGGGCCGGCGACCTCCCCGTTGTCCAGCTTTCAGACCCGGCTTCGAGACGGACAGATCGAGATCCGCCGGATACCGCCGGCGCGACTGGCCACGCCCGGCGAGACAGCAACCATGCAGGGGGCTCAAAGCCATGAAAGCTGACCAGGTGCTGATCGAGCACCACAATGTACTGCGCGGGCTGTTGACGCAGCTAGAAGAGACAACCGACGAGCAGGGCAAAGAGCGTAAGAAGTTGCTCGACGATTTGGTGAGCGAACTCGGTGTCCACGTACGGATCGAGGACGAACTGTTCTATCCGGCCGTTGAAAAGGTCACTCCGCTGCTTGCGATCTCGCAGGCCGAGCACCGCGCAATCGATGATCAGCTCGCCGTCGTCCTACGCACCGACACCGGTGGACCCGACTTCGCAACTGAGGTGAAGATGCTCGCGGCGACGCTGCACCATCATGCCGGCGAGGAGGAACGCCTCATGTTTCCGCAGTCGCATGCGCTCGGCGAGGAGGCGCTGGAAGCGCTGGGGACGCAGATGGAGCAGCGCAAGAGACAGTTGGAGAACTCAACGGTCACGCAGACCCTCCGAAAGGCAAAGCGAGAAGTGTTGCGCCGCGTGTGAGCCAAAGGGCCGCACGTGCCGTGCGGCTAGTGCGCTAGGTGGCTGTCGCTGCGACGGCCGAGGAAGAATCCGAACACGATGCCGAGCACGCCCAGGGTCAGATGTATGAGGTTGTCCAGCACGGTCTTGTACTCACTTGGCAGTAGCCCGAACATGTCCGGCACGAAAATGCCGAGCACGCCCACGAGCAGGTAGACGATGCCCAGCCCGCCCACTACCGAGCGGACGGCGCGGTCCGAACCGCGGAAGCCCACCGCGGCCATCAGGCCGCCCGTTACCAGGTGCACGATGTCTTCGGCGATGTCGATATTGAGGACGCCCAACAGCGACTTTTCACCCAGTATCAGACCGCCGACGCCGATGAGCACGATGACGACGCCGACGACCTTGGCGTACGTGCGCGCATCCATGCCGACCCTCCCGCTCTCTGGTTGCAGTGTGGTCGACGCGGCCGGTTCGGGTCAATCGCTGAGCGTCGCAGGGTGGCTGGGCGTGGTGGACCGCACCCGCAACCGTGCGCGTAGTTGACGACACGGGCAGCTGGACGCTGGCCTGCTGGACGCTTGCCTAGTTCCGCGTCCATCGGCACTGGAGCAGCTGCGACCCCGGCGGCGTGCCCCTGACCCGGCATGGACTGCGCGGGGTCGCTGCCGCCGCGGCGACGAATGTCCACTCTGGATTGTCCGCAGCTAGTACTACAGCCGTAGATCGTGATCATTGGTGCTCCCGTCGTCGGTAGTGGCTGTCTCGGGCTCTGGCTTGATGTTTTCGGCGCCATGTTGACCAGCGCAGCAGCGTGGTGTGGGTCCAGGTCGGTGTCAACGGCCAAGTCGTGGTCCCCGCTGGTGGCCAAGTAGAAGTCCCCACCCCCCTCGGGTTGATAACGCCGCGGTCTTCAGCCGGGTGCGGGCGTTGGACGGCCGGAGCAAGGGGCCCTTTGCCAATTGGGTCGACCCGGCCAGGGATGGCACCAACGAGGGACCGGCTGCTGAGTCCCATCGGGAGTACCGGGCCCGCAATCGCGCCAACCTCGCCTGGCTCGACGCCTCGTTCGCGGCCGCGAAGTCGGCGCACTCGGAGGCCGTCATGATCGTGCTTCAGGCGGACATGTGGGACCCGGAGGCCGCCGCGGAGAATGCCCTGGTGCACTACGCGGACACCAAGAACGCGCTGGCGCGGCTCGCCATCGACTTCCGCGGGCCGGTGGTCCTTGTCAACGGGGACAGCCACAGCTTCGAGATGGACAAACCATTGACCGACGCGGCGACCGTGAACGCCGCGGGCGACGACGGGCCCAACGTGATCGAGAACTTCACCCGCGTCACGACCTTCGGTGAGGCTCAGAACCACTGGGTAAGCGCGACGGTCGACCCGACGGACCCGAACGTCTTCTCCTTTCACCAGCACATCGTGCCGGCGAACATCCCCTCCTACACGCCGCCGCCAGCTCCGTGATCGTCAAGCCCTGACCCGCTGCGCGCTGTTGTCATGACTCACAGGGTCCGGTCACGGGCGGAGCGTCGGCCCGCCCCACCCCTGACGCGACCATTAGCCTCGGGCAGCCGGCGCAGCCCGGTGCCGGTTCACCCCGTAGGGAGACCGAGATGAGCGATCAGTTCAATGCCGGTGACCCGTATGCCCCGATGGCAGCCGAACCGCCGGCCGGCCCGGCCAGCCGCGGTCCCGCGCCGCCGTCTGTGCTGAACGCCGTACGCCTGATGTTCATCCGGGCCGGCCTCGGCGTGCTGGGGCTCATCATCCTGCTGGCGACCAAGGACACCCTGAAGACCGAGATCCTCAAGAAGAACGAGACCGCCGACCCGGCCAGGTTGGACGACCTGCTGAACACCGCGATCACGATCGGAATCGTGGTCGGGATCATCTTCATCGTGCTCTACATCCTGCTCGCCCTGCAGGTGCGCAAGGGCAAGAACTGGGCCCGCATCGTGACGTGGGTCCTCGCCGGCCTCGGTGTGCTCGGTGCGCTCGGGTCGTTGGCCCAGGCGGCGCCGGCCCTGAGCCGGATCGTGACTCTGATCGCCGCCGCAGTCGACATCGCGATCATCTTCTTCCTGGCCCAGCGTCCCAGCAACGAATTCTTCCGCCGCGCCAATTGAGCCGTGGCGGTCCGCCGTCCTAGAGTCTGCTTCTCGCACACGCTTTCGACAGGGGAAGACATGAGCGACCGTGAGCAGCAGCGCAACGCCGAGAAGGATCCCAGTGACTGGGTGACAGGCGACGAACCCATGACCGGACCGCAGGAGTCCTACCTGCAGACGCTGGCCCGGGAGGCCGGTGACAAGGTACCCGCCGACCTGACCAAGGCCGCGGCCTCAGAGAAGATCGAGGAGCTCAAGGACAAGACCGGTCGCTGACTCCGTAGGTTGCCAGATGGTCGGCGACTCGCGGCCTCACAGCCAGGTACGCAGCTCCCACAGCAGCGGGTAGTAGCGCAGGTTCAGGCGGCCGCGGAGGTACGGCGCACCGGTGGACCCGCCGGTGCCGGACTTGGTGCCGATCATCCGCTCGACCATGGTCACGTGCCGGGCTCGCCACTGCGCCGAGAGCTCGTCGTGCTGCAGCAACGCCTCGGCCAGGTCCCAGAGATCCCCGTGGGACCGCCGGTCGGTGGCCAGCGCGAGCAAGGATGCCCGCAGACCGGCCTCGTCGTACGCCGGCAGGCCGCGGTTGGCCAGCGCCGCCAGGAACCCGTCCCAGAGGGTGGGCTCGGCCAGCCGGCGTTGCAGCCGGGAGCGCTCCTCGTCGGTGGCATCGGCGAGCCGGTCGAGGTACCCGGCGTCCTTGACGCCGGAGAGGAACTCGATCTCCCGGAACTGGACCGACTGAAAGCCGCTGGCCGGCGCCAGCTTCTCCCGGAAGGCGAGAAAGTCCTGCGGGGTCATCGTCTCGAGCACCGGGATCGCCTCGATCAGGACGCGCTCGACGACGTGCACCCGACCGAGCAGGTGCCGGGCGGTCCACAGATCGCCGGCGAACGTCGCCTCCCGAGCCGAGGTGAGCTCGTGCAGCACCAGCTGGAACCACAGCTCGTAGACCTGGTGGATGGTGATGAACAGCAGCTCGTCGTGCGCCGGTGGATCGGACTCCGGGACCTGCTGGGACAGCAGCTCGGGGAGCCGCAGGTAGGAGCCGTAGCAGAGCCGGCGACCCTCCTCGCCGAACTGTCGACCCGCCCCGGTGCCGTGACCGGTCTGGGTCAGCGCCGCGTCGAGCTGCTCACCGGTGCCCACTGCGGTCAGCCCATGAACGGGTAGCGGTAGTCCGTCGGCGGGACGAAGGTCTCCTTGATCGTTCGGGGCGACACCCATCGCAGCAGGTTGAGGATCGAGCCGGCCTTGTCGTTGGTGCCGCTGGCCCGGGCACCGCCGAAGGGCTGCTGGCCCACCACCGCGCCGGTCGGCTTGTCGTTGATGTAGAAGTTGCCGGCCGAGAAGCGCAGCGTCTCGGTGGCCGACGCGATCGCCGCCCGGTCCTGCGCGAAGATCGACCCGGTCAGGGCGTACGGCGACACGTCGGCGGCCGAGGCGACCACTGCGTCGTACCGGTCGTCGTCGTAGACGTGGACGCTCAGGATCGGCCCGAAGTACTCCCGGACGAAGATCTCGTGCGCCGGGTCCCTCCCTTCGAGCACCGTGGGCGAGACGAAATACCCCTCGCGGTCATCGGCCTTGCCCCCGACCAGTACGTCGACCGACTCGTCGCCTTCGGCCGCCTGCAGTACGCCGGCCAGCTGGTCGAAGGAGCGGTCGTCGATCACCGCGCCCATGAAGTTCGAGAAGTCGGTCGGGTCCCCCATCCGCAGCGCGTCGACCTCGGCCAGGAAGTCGTCCCTCATGCCGGTCCAGATCGACCGCGGAACGTAGGCGCGGGAGGCGGCCGAGCACTTCTGGCCCTGGTATTCGAACGCGCCGCGCACCAGCGCGGTCCTCAGCGCCGCCGGGTCGGCGGATGGGTGGGCGATCACGAAGTCCTTGCCACCGGTCTCGCCCACCAGCCGCGGGTAGCTGCGGTAGCGGTCGATGTTGTTGCCGACCGTGCGCCACAGATCCTGGAAGACCGCCGTCGAGCCGGTGAAGTGGATGCCGGCGAGCTCCGGCGAGGTCAGGGCCACCTCGGAGACCGGCCGGCCGTGACCGGTGAGCAGGTTGATCACACCGGCCGGCAGCCCGGCCTCCTCGAGCACCCGCATCAGGTAGTGCGCCGACAGTTGCTGGGTGGTAGCCGGCTTCCAGATCACCGTGTTGCCCATCAGCGCCGGGGCGGTCGGCAGGTTGCCGGCGATCGAGGTGAAGTTGAACGGCGTGATGGCCATGACGAAGCCCTCGAGCGGGCGGTGGTCCATCCGGTTCCACATGCCGGCCGAGGAGAGCGGCTGGTCGGCCAGCACCCGCCGGCCGAATTCGACGTTGAACCGCCAGAAGTCGATCAGCTCGCAGGCGGCGTCGATCTCCGCCTGGTGGATCGTCTTGCTCTGTCCCAGCATGGTCGCCGCGTTGACGGTGTCTCGCCAGGGCCCGGCAAGCAGGTCGGCGGCCTTGAGGAAGATCGCGGCCCGGTCACCGAAGGACAACTCGCGCCATCCCGGCGCGGCCGCCGAGGCCGCCGCGATCGCAGCCTGTACGTCGTCGTTGGTCGAGCTCCCCATGGTCCCGAGGACGGCCTCATGCCGGTGCGGCTGCACGATCTCGATCCGCTCGCCGCCACCGAGGTAGCTCCGGCCCCCGATGGTCTGCGCAAGCTCGATCGAGTCCGCTGCCATCTCCTTGAGCCGGGCTTCGACACTGGCCCGTTCCCGGCTGCCAGGGGCGTAGGAGCGGACCGGCTCGTTGGCCGGGACGGGCACGGTCGCAACAGCATCCACGATCGATCGACACTCCCCGCGGTCTTGGATCGGCCCGGCCGGCACCCGCCGGCGCCGACAGAGATGTTGCCATGGGCTTACCGCCCCGGTGCCGCCCAGGGGTACGCCGCCGCCTCGCCGTAGGGTCGAAGCGGCATGGGCGGACTAGTCGGGCTTCGGCCAATCCGCTCAACCCGATGGTCCGAATGCCGAAAAACCAATACCGTCAGGTTTCCCTTCCCGGAGGTTTCGCCGATGCTTCGACGTGCCAGCGCGCGCCTCATCCTGGGCGCCGTCGCGGCCGTCTCGGTCGTCCTCACCGCCGCTCCCGGCCTCGCCGACCCGTCGCCGTCGCCGTCGCCGTCGCCGGGAGCGGGAGCAATTCCGGCGTCGCCGTTCGCATTGCCGGCCACCTCGCCCGGTCCGGTCGTCGACATGTCGCCCCTCGCGGTCGCCCAGCGCCAGGCGGCCGCCCTGCAGCTGAAGGTGGAAGCGCTGCGGGTACGGACCGAGCAGGCGATCGAGCACTACAACGGGGTCCAGGCCACCTACCGGCAGGCGGCCGAGCAGCATCGGGTCGCCCAGCTGGCACTGAATGCGGCGCTGGCGACCGCGCAGTCCCGTGACGACGCGGCGACCAGCCGGATCCGGGCGCTCTACATGACCGGCGGCGCCGGCGGCCTGGCGATCGCGGTCGTCGACGGTGCCAACGTCACCGACGTACTGAGCCGTTACCACGGCGCCCAGTCCGTGGTCGAGGACGACATCGCCCAGGTGCTCCAGGCGACGGTCGCCGCGCAGGCGGCCCAGAGCGCGGAGCTGGCGCTCGCCGACGCCGCGGTGCGCCAGAACCAGCTCCGCCTCCAGGCCGGGGTGGCCGCCCAGTCGGTGAAGAGCCAGCTCGCCGAAGCCCAGCACCTGCTGGACTCCGCCAGTGTCGCCGTACAGGCCCTGGTCGCGGCCCAGCTGAAGGCCGAACGTGACGCCGCGGTCAAGCTCGCCGCGCTGCTGCGCAACGAGCAGGTACGAAACGGCGGCAAGGCGGTCGCCTTCGGCACCATGCCGGACAAGCTGGCACCGCAGATCGCCGCGATGCTGCTGGACGCGGAGGCGCAGATCGGCAAGCCCTATCAGTGGGGCGCGACCGGACCGAACTCCTTTGACTGCTCAGGCTTCACCCAGCACGCTTACGCCGCGGCCGGAATCGCGCTGCCGCGCACCTCGCGCGAGCAGTGGTACGCCGGCCCCCACCCGGACACCGCCGACCTGTTGCCCGGCGACCTGCTGTTCTGGGCGAGCAACACTCTCGACCCGGCCACGATCCACCACGAGGCGATCTATCTGGGTGGCGGCTACATGATCGCGGCGCCGCACACCGGGGCCTTCGTCTCGGTTCAGCGGATCTACGCCACCGGGTACATCGGCGCCGCCCGCATCGTCGAGCCGGCTCCTACGCCGGCCGCTCTGCCGCCACCAGCTCGCTGATCTCCGAGGTCGCGTACCACTGCAGCTCGTGGGCCTCGGCCTCGTCCACCAGGAACTCGGCGTCCTCGTCGCCGGCATCGGCGTCGGCCGCTGCGAGCGCCCGCACCGCTGCATCCACCGTCGCCACGGCTGCCCGGTCATCCACGTGCACGGCGGCCACTCGGGTGAGCGGCACGGCGACCGAGATGAAAACGGCGGGGCGGTCCGGGCCGGTGCCCGTCCCCGCCGGCCGGACCGTGGTGTCGGCGACGTCCGCGGCCATCACCACCCGCCGGCGCGGCGCGCTCGGATCGGCCGCCAGCAGCCGAAGTGACGCCCGGGCGGCGGCCAGAAGTGCGACGTACTCCAGCTCCTCGGAGTCGCCCTCGACGTACCACTCGCGCAGCGCCGGCGTCACGGCGCAGGCCGTCAGCGGCGGCGGCGAGATCTCCCCCGCGGCCACGGCCGACCGCAGCCCCACCAGCGTCGACGGCAGGTAGACCCGCATCGGCTCAGACCGTGTGGACGAGTTCGGCCAGGCAGTCCTCGATGAGGCCGCCCAGCACGTCGACGTCGGGCATCGCCTCGCGGTCGGCGTTCAGCCCGTAGAACACGCTGCCGTTGTACGACGTCAGGCCGATGCTCACCGCCTGGCCCTTGACCAGCGGCACCACCGGAAAGGCGGCCAGCATCTGCGCGCCGGCGGCGTAGAGGGGAAACTGCGGCCCAGGCACGTTGGTCACCACCAGGTTGAAAAGCCGGCGGCTGTAGGTGGACACCACCCGGGCCCCGAGGGCATGGATCGTGGGAGGAGCGAAGCCGGACAGCGCGACCAGCGCGTCGGCGCCCACCGTCTGGCCCTCCGCCTTGTGGAGCCGCATCGCCGCACTCACGGTGGCCAGCCGGCGTACCGGATCGGCCTGGCCGACCGGCAGGTCGACGAGGTACGCCGAGATGCGATTGCCGAGCGTCGTCGCCGCGTCATCGCCGCGCAGGCTGACGGGGACCAGCGCCCGCACCGTGGTGGCCGCCGGCACCAGCTCGCCGCGAGTGAGCAGCCACTGCCGCAGGGCGCCACTGACGGTCGAGAGCACGACGTCGTTGACCGTGCCGCCGTGGGCCTTGCGCACCCGCTTGTAGTCGTCGAGATCGGTGCAGGCGGTGCCGTAGCGCCGGGAACCGCCGATGTCGACGTTGAGCGGACTTGCCGGCGCCAGCCGGGCCGCCTCCCGGATCGCCGCGAGCAGGCTGCCGGCGCCGGCGAGCGCTCCGCCGGCGGTACGGCGGGCATCGCCCAGCGCGGTGCGGACGGTGTCGAGCAGGTCGGTCGGGGTCGCGACCAGATCCGCCACCGCGTCGGCCAACAGTTCGAGCGAGGAGGGCTCCGGCGCCGGCGCCCACTCGGCGCGGGGTAGTTCACGCGGCCGTGGCGTCGGATCAAGGATCAGCTGGCCGATGTCCACCGCGCTGACGCCGTCGACCATCGCGTGGTGGGTCTTCGTGATGATCGCGAAGCGGCCGTCGGCGAGACCTTCGACGACGTAGATCTCCCACAACGGCCGGCCCCGGTCGAGCGGGCGGGCCTGGATCCGGCCGACCAGCTCGCGCAGTTGCGCGTCGGTGCCCGGCCGCGGCAGCGCGCTGCGCCGGACGTGGTAACCGATGTCGAAGTCGGCATCGTCCACCCAGACCGGATTGGCCAGGTGGCCAGGGACGAAGCGCACCTTCTGCCGGTAACGCGGCACCGAGGCGATCCGCCCGGAGATCAGCTCGCCCAGCGCGTCATAGTCGTAGCCGGCCGCCGGTTCGGCGAAGGTCGCCACCCCGCCGACGTGCATTGCCGTGGTGGGCCCCTCGACGTACAGGAACGAGACGTCGAGCGAGCTGAGCCGTGACCGCCGGGGTGGTTCCACGTTCAGCTCACCTCCCCCGGCTCCGCCGCCATGCTAACCAGCGGGAGACCGCCCGGCCTTCCCCTCAGCGACAGGTCGGCGACGGTCGCGGGGACGAGGCCGCCCGAGCCTTGCCGGCCTTCGTCGCCGCCGTCACCTCGGCCGGCGTACGCAGCCGGGTGAACCCCGACCCCAGCACCAGGTCGACGCGCCCGCGCACCCGGGGATCGGAGACCAGCGCTGCCGAGGTGAGGTGCAGAGCGACCAGCTCCGCGGCGGGCCGGCCGCCGGGACCGTAGCGGAGGACCGGGATGCCGCTGGCCGGACGGGTGTTGCCGACGGCGTCGACCGGAAACCCGCGGGCCTGCAGCAAAGCCCCGGTCGTCTTCGCCAGCCCGGTACGACCGGTGCCGTTGAGCACCCGCAGATGGACGCCGGCCGGGGTCAGCGGACGCGCCGGGAGCGAGCTCGGCGCCACCGACCCGCAGGACGGTCGCGGCTTGGCACCGTCACCGGAGGACGTGAGCAGGTAATAGCCTCCGGCCGCGATCGCGGCGAGCACGACGACCGCGAGCACGCCGACCAGCGGCCCGATTGAGCGTCGGCGCCGGCTGCGGGACGGCGCCAGGTCGCCACGCAGGACGCTCAAGTCGCGCCGGTGCTGTCGCGGACGAGCGGTGTCACGACGGGGACTCTAGGCCTCGCGGCGCCGCCGACCCGTCCTGCGGGGCCGCGTCGGCGCGTCCACCAGGCCGGCCGCGAGCGCGGCCAGCGCCAATCGCGCCGGTGACTTCGGCGCCGCCTCGGTCAGTAGTCGGCCGCCGACCAACGCGGCGTCCAGGCCGGCCCGGTCGTAGGGGACGAAGTGGACGGCGGGGACGCCGGCGTACCGCTCCAGGGCAGCTCGGATCCCGGTTTCCGGATCACCCGTCATGACGCTTCGCCGCAGCCGGTTGACGACGACCCGGGGTTCGATCGCGGGAAGCGTCTCACCGAGCTGGCCGAGCCCCCGCACCAGCCGCTGCAGCGAGACCGGGTCGGCGGCGCCGACGGCCAGGACCGTGTCGGCATCGGACAGCACGCCGAGCGTCGCGCCGTTGCGACGGGGGGTGGCCGTATCGAAGGCGAGCTCTTCGTCCTGCTCGAGGGAGAACCCGCAGTCCACGACGGTCACGGCGGCCAGGCTGCGGGCGAGGTGGAGGACCGTGTGCACCGCGGCCGGGCGAAGCTCGAGCCAACGATCCGCCCGGGAGATCCCGGTCAGCACCCGTAGTGAGGGGGCCAGCACGCAAGCCAGCCGCGCCAACCCCGGCAGATCCAGGCTGCCGGCGTTGGCCTGCCGGGCGGCGGCGGCGATCCCAGGTGCCTCGTCCAGCAGTCCCACTACCTGGGCGATCACGCCGCCGTAGACGTCTGCGTCGACGAGCAGCGTCGAGGTCCCGAGCCGCGCCAGCTCGGCGGCCACGCCGACCGCGACGGTCGTCCGCCCCGGCGCACCAGTAGGGCCCCACACCGCCACCACCAGTCCGCCACCGGGCGGAAGATCACCCGGCTCCGCCTCGGCGGGATGCGGCGGATCCGGCAGAGCCGGCAACGCCGCCCGCGGGTCGCCGTACTGGTGGGCGAGGTCACCGTTCGCCGCCGTACCCGCCCGGACCGCCTGCACCACCGCCGCCGAGATCGAGGTCGGGCCCGAGTCCGCGGCCAGTACGGCCGGCACGCCGAGTTGCCGGAGCCGGCGTTCGGCGTCCTCGTCGCCGGGGGGCACCAGCCCGACGACCGCCACCCCGGCGAGGGTCAGCCGGCTGAGCGCGTCGCTGTCCAGGCGGCGCAGGTCGGCGGAGAGCAGCGCCGCCCGCGCGGTTCCGGCGGCGGCGGTGGCAAGCAGGTCGGCCAGGTCGACGCACCGGCGTACGACGGTCACGCCCAGGTCGTCCCGCTCGAGGGCGGCGACGAGTTCCGCCTCCCACACCGCGTCGGTGACCGCGGTGAGTACCGGAACCCTCATGGCGACGAGGGAGCCGGCGACGGCGCCGACCGGGCGTCGACCGGCAGCAGGACGAGGTCGATGGTCCCGGCCTGCGCGGCGGCGACCACGGCCGGGACCGCGGCCACCGGTACCCGCAGCACGACGCCGGTCTCGTCCGCAGCGGCGAGCCGTGAACCCCGCTCGGCGACCGAGTCGACCGGCACGCCCGCCAGTACCAGGGTCGGCGCTGCGTTGGCCTCCTTGCCGGTGCCGCGGCTCAGATAGACGTCCACTGCCCGGCCGTGACCCAGGCCCGGCGGCAGGTGGTTGCGGCGGACCGGCAGGGCAACCAGCCGGACCGGTACGGCGGCCGCGGCCGCCGTCAGGGCCAGCCTCGGGAGCAGCTCGTCGCGGCCGACCGCCCGCAACAGCACGTATCCCGCCGGCTTGCTGCCCGCGGCCGAGACGTAGCGGTCACCGTTGGCCAACAGCCGGACCCGGGCCACCCGGAGGTCACTGTCGGCCAACGCCGTACCGGCGACCAGGTCGCGGGTCGCGGCGTACACGGGCACCGAGGTGTCCGCACCAGCCAGCACTCGAGCTCCGACCACCACCGAGGTGAGCACCAGCAGCAGGCCGAGCAGGAGCCGCCGGTCCAGCCAGGAGGGCGGTCGCAGCCTGGCCGCCCGCGGCGACGGCAGGTCGGACACCACGGCCCCTCGCTTCCCGCACACCCGCCCGGCGCCAGCCGGTGCTGAGACAATGCCACCGGCCGGCAGCAGCCGAAGGCGTTCTCCACAGATCTGCCGCGCTTGTGCATGGCGGCTGTCCACGGGCGACGGCAATCGCGACACTGGGAGCGGGCGTACGCCGACGCCCAGGTGAGGGGGGTTGCGCGGCCGATGAGCGGGCGGTTCCTGCTGATCTCCGACGTGGCGGAGCTGCTGAACATCAGCGCCGCCCAGGCATACGCGCTGGTCCGCACGGGTGAGCTGCCGGCGATCAAGGTCGGTGGCCGCGGGCAGTGGCGGGTGGAGCGAGAGCAGCTCGAGGCCTACATCCAGCGGGCGTACGCCGACACGCGCAGGTTCGTCGACGCCCATCCCTTCGGGCGGGGCGAACCGGAGCCGACCGAGAACTGACCCGCTGCTGCGGGGAGTCGGCCGGCCGGAGGGGTCAGTCCGACCGCACAACCGCCAGCGCTGGGAGCGGGATGGTGCGCACCGCCCGTACGCCGGCCGCCCGGCGCGGCTCCCCGGGCGGGTGTTCAGCGAGCTCCACGTGGTCCACCCCCACCCGGTCCAAGGTGCCGACGACGGTGGTCCCGTCAGTAAAGGTGACCGTCACTGCCGACCGGTCCCTGGCCAGCCCGCGCAGGGCGAAGCGCAGGTCGAGCCGGGCACCGACCAGCCCCTCGCTGCCGGGCTCGCTGGCGTAGGGACCGAGTCCGGTGACGGACAGCACGGCACTCGTCGGCACCAGCGCGGACCGCCCGGCGGCCTCGGCGAGCAGCAGCCAGTCCGGTCCCAGTGCGTCGAGCCGGCCGGTCAGGACCACACCTCCGGCGGCCCGCACCACTAGGGGGTGGCCGACCGAAGCCCGCAGCCGATCAGCGAGCCGGAGCCGGGCGCCCTCCCGGCGGGTGCGGTCGGCCACCTCGGCGGTGAGCTCGGCAGCCTCCGCCGCCACCAGCTGCGCCTCGAGATCCGCGAACAGCGCCTCCCAACGCACCGGGACCTCCCCACGGGCCGGCTGGCCGGCTGGCCGGCTGGCCGACTGGCCGACTGGCCGACTGGCCGACTGGTCAGTTATCCCAGCCTCTCGCCCTCGTCAACAGGGCCGGTTGACCCCGGAGCGTCGCCGTACTACAAACTGCCAAGCGCCCGCAAACGGAGGCAAACGCATGAGAACGGCCCGGAGGACCGGCGCACGGGTCTTTCCCGTTGTGATGCTCGTCGTCGTAGCGACCTGTGTCCTGGCGTGGACGGGGCCACGCCCGGGCGACCTGCCGCACAACTCCGGCGAACTGACCCGGCTGCTCGCGCAGGGGTCCGTCGACGAGACGATCGCCATCCTGGCCGGCCTGGCGGCAGAGCTGTGCGTGCTCTATCTGCTCCTCACCACACTTCTGGTCGGCTGCTCCCAGTTGTCCGGGTTCACCGGTCGGCTGGCCGGCGCCCTCGCCGACCGGCTGGCGCCGGCGTTCCTCCGACGCAGCGTCGAAGCGGCGCTGGGAGTCGCCGTGGCCACCGCCTCGGTGTCGGCAACCGGAGCGCCCGCCCTGGCGGCCGGCGTGGCCGCGCCCCGGCCGCAGCCGGTCAGCACCGCGGCGGCGCCGGCCCAAACCCCCGCGCCCCGACCGCCACTCCCGTCGCTGGACCGGCCGGGAAGCCCGCGGCCGGCTCCGGTGCCGATCCTGACGCCGGGTCGGGTGGTCGTGGACGACGTGGTCGTCGTGCGCCGCGGCGACAGCCTCTGGCGGATCGCGGCCCGCCACCTCGGCCCGAATGCCACCGATGCACAGGTGGCCGCGGCCTGGCCGCGCTGGTACGCGGCGAACCGGGGCGTGGTGGGGCCGGACCCGGACCTGCTGTTGCCCGGCCAGCGCCTCAGCCCGCCCCGTTGAGCCTCGCCGTACCGACGATCGGAGTTCGCCATGACCGGAACGCAGCGACCGGACAAGCCCCTCGTCTCTCTTGCGGTCCGCCGGCTCCCGGCCCACCCGCTCGAGCCGCCGTACGACGACGAAGGGGATGTCGCGGTGCCGACGCCCCTGACCGAGGGGTCGCTGGCGCTGGCTTTCCCGCTGCCCTCCGGGGTAGCGGCCGCGCCGGAGGCGCCGGCTCGGCTGCGGTTGGTCCCCGCCGCCACCGGCGGCACCGGTACGCGGGCCGAGCCGGCTGGCGGGCACACCGTCGGCTCACCTCGGCCGTGGGCGGACCGGCTGGTCCAGGCGGTCGTGGAGGTCCTGGCCGGCGACCGGCCGGCGGCGCAGCTCGCCCGATGGACGACCGCCGGCGTCTACTACGACCTGCAGCGCTCGGCGACCCGCGCCGCCCGGGAGCGGGCGGTGTTCGCTCGCCGGCCGCCCGCCGACGCCGTTCGCTCAGTTCATGTCAGCGAACCGGCAGCGGGCGTCGCGGAGGTGTGCGCGCTCGTCGAGCGCGGACCTCGGGTCCGGGCGCTGGCGCTGCGGCTCGAGGAGCTCGACGGGCGCTGGCAGTGCACGGCGCTGCGGCTCGGTTGAGCTCGGAGTGCCCGGCCGCCGCAACCGCTGACGATCTCCAACAGCTCACCGAGACGGCGCAGGTCACCGGCCATGCGGGTGTGGAGCAACCGCCGCTGCCGCGGCTGAGGCCGGCTATCGGTTGCGCGGATCGCCGTGGCAGCGCTTGTACTTCTTGCCCGACCCGCATGGGCAGGGGGCGTTGCGGGGTGTGTCGGAGCCGACCGCCTGACCGGGATGCGCTCCCTCCCCGACGGCGGTCGGGGACATGGGGCCGCCGCTGCGCGCCACGCCGCCCTCACCATCAACGGTCGGGGCGGAGTACTGCAGGCGGGAGGGCCGGCGCGGCGTACCCAGACCTGGCGAGAGCACCTCGGTGACCTGCCGGTGCGGCTCGGGGGCTACCGGTTCCGCCTCGGTGCTCGGCTCGGTCACGAACGCGGCCGGCGCGCCCGAGGGCACCGGCTCGGCGCTCACGCCGACCGCCTTCGGCTCCGCCGGTGGATCCTGGGCCGGTGCCTCCTCGACGTTGACCTCGAGGTTGAACAGGAAGCCGACCGACTCCTCCTTGATGCCGTCCATCATCGCGGCGAACAATGCGAATCCCTCGCGCTGGTACTCCACCAGCGGGTCGCGCTGTCCCATCGCGCGCAGACCGATGCCCTCCTGCATGTAGTCCATCTCGTACAGGTGCTCGCGCCACTTGCGGTCGAGCACCGAGAGGACGACCCGCCGCTCCAACTCGCGGGCGACCTCCTCGCCCAACGTCTCCTCCCGGCGGTCGTACGACGCCTGCCCGTCGGCCGTCAACTCCTCGGCGAGGAACTCCGTCGACAGCGCACCGCCGGCCCGTTCCGCCAGCTCCGCGACGGTCACTCCGACCGGGTACAGCGTGCGCAGCGCCGTCCACAGCTGCTCGAGGTCCCAGTCCTCGGGGTACCCCTCGCTGGTGGCGGCGGCGACGTAGGCCCCAACCACATCGTCGATCATGTGGCGCACCTGCTCGTGCAGGTCGGCCCCCTCGAGGACGCGACGGCGCTCCTCGTAGATCACCGTGCGCTGCTTGTTGAGCACCTCGTCGTACTTCAGGACGTTCTTGCGGATCTCGAAGTTCTGGGTCTCCACCTGCGTCTGTGCCGAGCGGATGGCCCGGGTTACGATCTTCGACTCGATCGGCATGTCCTCGGGGATGTTCAGCCGGTCCATGATCGCCTCGACCGCGTTGGCGTTGAACAGGCGCATCAGGTCGTCCCCGAGGGACAGGTAGAACCGGGACTCGCCGGGGTCGCCCTGCCGGCCCGACCGGCCGCGCAGCTGGTTGTCGATCCGGCGTGACTCGTGCCGCTCGGTGGCCAACACGTAGAGTCCGCCGAGCGCGACCACCTCCTCGTGCTCGGTCTCGACCGCGGTCTTGGCCTTGTCCAGCGCGTCCGGCCAGGCCGCCTCGTAGTCGTCCGGGTCGTCCACCGGCGAGAGCCCGCGGTTGCGCAGTTCGGCGGCCGCCATGAACTCCGGGTTGCCGCCGAGCATGATGTCGGTGCCGCGGCCGGCCATGTTCGTCGCCACGGTGACCCCGCCCTTGCGGCCGGCCTGGGCGACGATCTGCGCCTCCTTCTCGTGGAACTTGGCGTTGAGCACCTCGTGCGCCACGCCACGCTTGGAGAGCAGGTCCGACAGCAACTCGGACTTCTCCACGCTGACCGTGCCGACGAGGACCGGCTGGCCGCGCTCGTAACGCTCGGCGATGTCGTCGACGACCGAGGTGAACTTCGCCGACTCGGTCTTGTAGACCACGTCGGCCTCGTCCTTGCGGATCATCGGCCGGTTCGTCGGGATCGGTACGACGCCGAGCTTGTAGATCTGGGAGAACTCGGAAGCCTCGGTCATCGCCGTACCGGTCATGCCGCCGAGCTTCTCGTAGAGCCGGAAGTAGTTCTGCAGGGTGATCGTGGCGAGGGTCTGGTTCTCGTCCTTGATCGCCACACCTTCCTTGGCCTCGATCGCCTGGTGCATGCCCTCGTTGTAGCGGCGGCCGTAGAGGATGCGGCCGGTGAAGTCGTCGACGATGAGGACCTCGCCGTCCATGACGACGTAGTCCTTGTCCTTCTTGTAGAGCTCCTTCGCCTTCAGGGCGTTGTTGAGGTAACCGACCAGCGGGGTGTTGACGGCCTCGTAGAGGTTGTCGATCCCGAGGTAGTCCTCGACCTTCTCCACACCGGACTCGGTGATCGCGACCGTGCGCTTGCCTTCCTCGACCTCGTAGTCGGACTCGCGCACCAGCCGCGGCGTGATGCGGGCGAACTCGTTGTACCACTTGGCGCTCTGCTCGGCCGGGCCGCTGATGATCAGTGGGGTCCGGGCCTCGTCGATCAGGATCGAGTCGACCTCGTCCACGATCGCGAAGTTGTGCCCGCGCTGGACCAGCTCCTCGGCGCTCCACGCCATGTTGTCGCGGAGGTAGTCGAAGCCGAACTCGTTGTTGGTGCCGTAGGTGATGTCGCAGGCGTAGCTCGGCCGGCGCTGCTCGGGCGTCTCGTTGGCGATGATCACCCCGACGTCGAGGCCGAGGAACCGGTGCACCCGGCCCATCCACTCCGCGTCGCGGCGGGCCAGGTAGTCGTTGACCGTGACGACGTGCACGCCCTTGCCGGCCAGCGCGTTGAGGTACGCCGGCAGCGTGCCGACCAGGGTCTTGCCCTCGCCGGTGCGCATCTCCGCGATGTTGCCCAGGTGCAGCGCCGCACCGCCCATGAGCTGGACGTCGAAGTGCCGCTGGCCCAGCGTGCGCTTGGCCGCCTCGCGAACCGTGGCGAAGGCCTCGGACTGGATGTCGTCGAGGGTCTCCCCGTCGGCGAGCCGGGCTCGGAACTCATCGGTCATCGCCCGCAGCTCGGCGTCGGTCAGGTCGACGAAGTCGCTCTCGATGGAGTTGACCTGGTCAGCGATCGCCTTGAGCCGGCGCAGGATCTTGCCCTCGCCGGCCCGCAGAATCCTGTCGAGTACCACTGAAGATTGCTCCCGCCCGCGATTCGTTCGGTCCGGTCCATGGTAGGCGCCGCTGCTGCTGCGAGCCCGCCGTCGGTGGGCACAACGCCGCGGGCGTGGACGATGTGCCCGGCTCGCGCGTCACGCGTCGGCCGGCAGCAAACGCACGGTACGACGGATGGCACTCGCCCGAGATCAGGTGATCTCGAGCAGCTTCTCCCGGACGGCGTAGACGACGGCCTCCATCCTGGAGTGCAGCTGCAGCTTCTCCAGGATGTTGCGGATGTGGTTCTTGACGGTGTTCTCGCTGATGAACAGCGCCTTGGCGATGTCCCGGTTGTTGAGGCCCTTGGCGACCAGCCGGAGCACCCCCATCTCCCGCTCGGTGAGCCGCGGGCCGGGGATCGGCTGCCGCTCATCCCCGCGCTTGATCATGGAAGCGAACTCGGTGAGCAGCTTCGTGGCCATCGAGGGACTGATCAGGCTCTGTCCCTCTGCTACCGCCCGCACCGACCCCGCGACCTCGTCGATGGAGATCTCCTTGAGCAGGTAGCCCATGGCACCGGCCTTGATCGCCTCGAAGAGGTCTGCCTCCTCGTCGCTGATGGTCAGCATGATGATCTTGGCGCTCGGAACCGCGTCCTTGATCGACGTACAGGCGTCGATTCCACCGCCGCGCGGCATCCGGACGTCCATCAGGACGACGTCCGGCGTGGTCTCGATCGCCCTGGCCAGCGCCTCGGCGCCGTTCCCGGCCTCGCCGACCACCTCGATGTCCGGCTCGGCGTCGAGCACCATCTCCAGACCGCGGCGGAACAGCGCATGATCATCGACGACCAGCACCCGGATCGGCTCCCGTGCGGCTCTTCCCGGGCTCGGGTCGGGGCGATCGTTCACGTGCCCTCCCCTGCTCGCGCTCGTCACCGTCGATGATGACACGGGGGAGCAGTCCTCTTGGTTCGAGCCGGAGCCTCAGCCCTCGAGCCGGATCACCCCGTAGGCATAGCCCCTGCGCCGGTAGACGACGCTGGGCCGCCCGGTGGTCGCGTCGGCGAAGAGGAAGAAGTCGTGTCCGACCAGCTCCATCTCGAACAGCGCCTGCTCCAGCGTCATGGCGTCCGCCTGGTGCACCTTCTCCCGTACGACGAGAGCACCCCCGGCGCCGTCCTCGACACCCTGCGGGTCGGCATCGCCGGCTTCCACCGCTGGGCGATCGGCCGCCGGCGCGTCGGCAAGCGGGGCCAGCGCCGCCGCGACGGACACCGGCGTACGGCTGCCGTGATGCACCCGGCGCCGGTCAGCCGCCCGGCGGAGTCGCGACTGGAGCTTGGCGGCGGCGAGGTCGAGAGCGGCGTAGGGATCGGCCGCCGCGGCCTCCGCTCGGATCACCGGGCCGCGGGAGTGGCAGGTCAGCTCGACCCGCTCGCTGGCAGCGGACTGCCGGGGGTTGTGTTCGCGCGAGAGTTCCACATCGAGCCGGAGGACCTTGTGGTCGAACTTGTCGAGCTTGGCCAGCTTGTCTGCTGCGTGCTGGCGGAACCCGTCGACGACGGTGGTGTGCCGGCTCCGGACGACGATCTCCACGCAGGTCCTCCTCGGCTGCCGCTGTGCAGATGGACAGGCGCCCGCCCGGCCGACCTGGTCTTCGTCCCCACATCCGCCTGCTGAAGGTTTCGCGGCACTGCTGCCACTACCGCCCTTCTCCCTGGCCGGCGGGCATCGGACCCTCCGCTGGGGCAGGACTGACATCTAAGCCGCACCGTGATCGGTCGACGAGAAGTCGCCTTACGTGGGCCGTTTCGCCTGCGGCTGGCATCGGCTTGCCGAACCGTCGGGACGGGCGTGCCCGCCCGCGTCGGCTCGGCGCAACCACGGACCCGGGCGGGCGCCATCGTTCAACGCTAGCCCGCCCGGGGCCGGTTGTGCAGAGCCGGGGGCCCGAAGCGCAGTTCGGTGGCCGCGACCACGGCCGCCCCGGCCACCCGTACGCCGGCCGCCTGGATGGCCCGCGCCGCCTCCGCCAGGGTGGCGCCGGTCGTGAGCACGTCGTCGACGAGCACCAGGCTTCTCCCGGCCAGCAGCCCTGCGCGGGAGGCTGGCACCCCGAGCGCGCCGGCGAGGTTGAGAGCCCGGGCTGCGGCGTCCAGGTCGCCCTGGTCGGCAACCCGCCGGGTGTGCCGAAGCACCGGCAGCACGGTGGCCGGGACGCCGCAACGGCGCAGCTCGGCGGCGGCCACCCGGGCAATCCGCAGCAGCGGGTCGTGGCCGCGGGAGCGGAGCGCGGCCGGGCGGGAAGGCACCGGCACGAGGCCGCACGGCCGGCCGGGGAAGCCGAAGGCGCCTTGCACGGCGGCCACCGACCGGGCCAGCGCGCAGCCCAACGGCCGAGCCAGCGCGAGCTGACCATGCTCCTTGTGGGCCACGAGCAGGGCCCGTGCGGGCCCGGCGTACGCCGTCACCGACAGCACCGGCGGCAGCCCGGCGGGGGGTGGCCGCGGCAGTGCGATGGAGGCGGCGCCGGCAAGCCCGGTCAGGCAGTCCGGGCAGGCGGGTCGCACGTCGACCCCGGTTCGGCCGCAGCCGGGACACTCGGCCGGCAGCACAAGGTCGAGGAGATGGGCCAGCAGGTTGGCAGGCACGGTCCCAGCCTGCTGTGGTTGCGGCGCCACCTCCGGCCCGGCTCCCGGACGGTGGACGCGCCGGCGGCTGTGGACACCGGGCTCAGCCCGACCAGGTGGGAGCTGTGCCGACCGCCACCGGAGCCCACGCCCCGCCGCCGCTGCTCGAGAAGATCGATCCGTTCGCGGTGGCCAGCAGGTCGTTGTCGGGACCGCCCGCGAGCCGGCTGGCGCCGCCCGGCGGTAGCCCACTGGTTGTCACCGCAGTGGTCATCGACCCGTCCGCCTCAACCACCCACGGCGTACCCGGACCGGCCGCGCCGGTCCGGCCGAGCACGGCGATCCGGTCCGCGTCGACCCACGACAGCGAGGTCGGCGCCTGCAGGCCCACCGCGACCGGCCGGAATTCCTCCAGCGAGGGCGAACCTGCCCGGTGCACGACCACCCGGCCCACCACCAGACGCCGGGCCTTCCCCGCCCCCACGATGGCGGCGGCCCTGGTGCCGTCCCTTGAGATCTGCAGCTCGGCCACCGGCCCGGCCCTCAACAGGGCGGCGGCCGGCACCGCAACGGCGGTGGTGGTCGACGGGGAGATCCGCAGCACCGCGGGCGAGACTCCTGACCGGACGCTCCATACCGCTCCGGACCGGTCCACCGACGGGGCCGTCAGCCCGCCGTGGGCGACCGACACTCTTGCGCCGACGTCCCCGCGCAGCGGTCCGGCGTACAGCACGGTCGCGGTCGCGGTCGTCCGCAGCCCGGCCACCACGCCGCCACCGAGCGACGGGGAGGCCAGGGCCAGCGCGCCGGTGCCGACCGCCCCCCGGATCGCGTCGCCGTCGAGTGACCGCAACCGGCCGGCCTGGACGAAGTAGAAGCCGGCGTCCCGGCCGTGCGCGTCCGGGTCGAACTGGGACCAGTCCACGATCGGCTGCACGTCACCGGAGTTGCCGACACCGATCGGTACCCCGTCGATGGTGATCCGTACGCCGGAGACGTCGGGCAGCTGCCGCAGTGTCCACACCAGCTGCGCCGACATGGCCTCCCGCACCTTCGGGAGGGCGCTGGCGGCCTCGCCCGAGAGGTTCACCACGACCACCGTGCCGTCCAGCGGGACGTTGCCGATCAGCTTGGTCCCCGGCGGGAACGCGGTGGTGACGGCCGGCGCCAGCCAGCGGGTCGGACCGTCCAGCAGCGCCCTGACCAGCGCGGTCGGACGCCCGCGCTCTGGCGCCCGCAGGAAGACGTGATCGGGTATCACCATCCCCTGGGCCGGGTCGAGGAAGTAGGTGTTGACCGCCCGGAGGTTGCGCTCGACGTCGGTCGGGGTCAACAGGAGGCCGGGCGGTACGTCGGACAGCCGCCAGTCGGCACCCTGGCGGACCAGCCGCAGCGTCGTTTCGACCCGGCCGGGGGCGAGCGCGTAGCCGCCGTCGGCGCCGATGGTGGCTATCCGGGGCGCCGTCAACAGCACGGTCCGAGCCGTCGTGCCTGTCGGCGGGGCCGCCGGCGGGACCTGCCGGTCGGTGGGGTCGTACACGGTGATCCCGCTGTCGGGGTCCCAGCTGGCGGCGGCGGCCGGGGTCAGATAGCGCTTGGCGTCGGAATGGTCGTTGTCGAAGTTGGCCGAGGCCCGCAGGAACCCGATCACCACGTCCGTCGGACTCTGGCCGGGCCCGGGCGGCGGCGGCAACACATGGATGTCGGAGTCGTCGAGCCCTCCGCCACCCTGGCTCACCGCCCGGCCGTAGCGCACCGCCCCGTCGTCGGGGACGGTAGCGCAGCCCGCCAGCCCCCAGGCCAGGACCAGCCCGCCGACCATGGCCGCCAGCCGGTGGCGGCGGGTCTCAGCCACCCGACCGACCGGCGCCGAGCGGTGAGCGCGGCACCCTGGCGGGCTGGCCGGCCGGCGGATCGCTGCGACGACGGCCGGTGGCGGTCGCCCGCGTGTCCACCGGCTCGAGCGGGAGCGGCGAGCTCGCGAGCTGGTCGCCGGCCCGGCGGGGGACGGTGAGCCGGAACTGGCTTCCCCGGCCGGGCTGCCCCCAGGCCTCCAGCCAGCCGCCGTGGAGGTGGGTGTCCTCGATCGCGATCGACAACCCCAGCCCGGTGCCGCCGGTGGCCCGGGCGCGGGCCGGGTCGGCACGCCAGAACCGGTCGAAGACCATCGACGCCTCCCCGGGACGCAGCCCGACGCCGTGGTCGCGCACCGTGACCGCCGCGGCCGCGGCGTCGCCGACCAGCGTCACCTCGATGGGGCGGCCCTCCCCGTGCTCGATGGCGTTGTGGATGAGGTTGCGCAGGACCCGCTCGATCCGGCGCGGGTCGACCTCCACGACGACCGGCCGGGACGGCAGGTGCGGCACCAGGGCGCTGCCGCGGCGTTCGGCGAGCGGCTCGCTGGAGGCCGTGACCCGACAGACCAGATCCCGCAGGTCCACCGGCTCGGCGTCGAGGATCGCTGCACCCGCATCGTGCCGGCTGATCTCGAGCAGGTCCGCGAGCAGCGCCTCGAACCGGTCCAACTGGGTCTGCAACAGCTCGGCGGAGCGGGCCACCTCGGGCGGGAAGTCCACCCGGGACTCGTGCAGCACGTCGGCCGCCATCCGCACCGTCGTCAGCGGCGTACGCAGCTCGTGGGAGACGTCGGCGACGAACCGGCGCTGCACCCGGGACAGCTCCTCGAGCTGGCGGATCTGGCTCTGCAGGCCGGCCGCCATCCGGTTGAACGAGGACGCCAGCCGGGCCAGGTCGTCCTCTCCGCGGACGGCCATCCGTTGCTCCAGCCGGCCGGCGGCGAGCCGCTCGGCGGTGCGGGCGGCGTCCCGCACCGGACGCACCACCTGCCGGGTGACCAGGGCCGCGATGCCGGCAAGGAGCAGGACGAGCGCCAGTCCGGTGAAGATCAGCGTCCGGCGTACCAGGGCAAGGGTGTCCTGCTCCTGGCGCAGCGGGAACGCGTAGTAGAGCTCGTACGGGCTGGCGCCGACGCCGGTGAGCGGCGCACCCACGACCAGTCCGGGCTCGGTCTTCCCGTCCGTGTGCCGCAGGGCGGCGAACGTCCACGCCTGCCGCCCGGTGGGGTCCGCACCCACCGCTGCACGCAGCCGCCGCGGAACACTGTCTGCGGTTATGTCACCGGACAGGCTGGTGCTGGCGGCCGAGGAGGTGCTGAGCAGGGCCAGGTCGTAGATCCCCGCCCTGCTCCCCCGGTTCGCCAGTGTCTTGGTCAGCCCGTAGAGCTGGGCGTCGAGCTCGGTGGGGTCGGTGCGGTCCGACGCGGAGAGGTTGGCCTGCAGGTAGGCGAGCCCGTTGGCGGACTCGACCAGCGCGGCCTTGGTCTTGGCGCCGAGCAGCCCGTGCGACACCTGCTGCAGCACCACCAACCCGAGGAGTACGACGACGGTCGCCGAGATCACCAGGGTGCTCACGACCATCCGGGTCTGCAGCGAGCGGCGCCAGTGCGCGACGAAGCGGCGGATCGACCGTGGCAGTGTCCGCCGGGCGCTCGCCGCGGGCGCCACGGCCGTCATGGCGGGCCGGCCTTGTAGCCGACCCCCCGAACCGTGAGCACGATCTCCGGGTGCTCGGGGTCACGCTCGATCTTGGAGCGCAGCCGCTGGACGTGCACGTTGACCAGCCGGGTGTCCGCGGCGTGCCGGTAGCCCCAGACCTGCTCGAGCAGCAGCTCGCGGGTGAAGACCTGGCGCGGCTTGCGGGCCAGCGCCACCAGCAGGTCGAACTCCAGCGGCGTCAGCCCGATCGAACGGCCGTCGCGGGAGACCACGTGACCGGCAACGTCGATGGCCACCTCGCCGATGGACAGCGACTCCGGGGCCGGATCGGCGGACTGCCGGAGCCGGGCGCGGATCCGGGCGACCAGCTCCTTGGGCTTGAACGGCTTGACGACGTAGTCGTCGGCACCGGACTCCAGGCCGACCACGATGTCGACGGTGTCGGTCTTGGCGGTGAGCATGACGATGGGTACGCCGGACTCGGCGCGGATCTGCCGGCACACGTCGATCCCGTCGGTGCCCGGCAGCATCAGGTCCAGCAGCACGAGATCCGGCTTGGTGGCGCGGAAGGCCGGCAGGGCCCGGTCACCGTCGGCGACGAAGAAGGGCTCCAACCCCTCACCGCGCAGGACGATGCCCAACATCTCCGCGAGCGCCGTGTCGTCGTCGACGACCAGCACGCGGCCCTTCACGCCGCCCGACTCCTCATGCACCAATCGTGCCACCTCCGCAGCCGGATGCCATCGGCGTAACGATCGAGATTGGGTATCGGCTCCCGGCGGGCGTGCGACCATCCCGGCAGCCGGTCGCGCCGGAGCCGGCGGCGGACAGACTGAGAGGACCGCAACCATGAGCGAGCCGCCCCGCTGGGAGCCGCCCGCCTCTACCGGCCCCGCCCCCGGACCGACGTGGGACCCGCCGGCCGGCTGGGGCAGCCCGCCGCCCGGGCCTGGCTGGGCACCGCCGCCGGGCTGGTCACCGTCACCGCCGCCGGCCCAGCCGGGCGTGGTACCACTGCGCCCACTCGGGGTCGGGGAGATCCTCGACGGCGCCTTCCGCACGGTACGCCGGCACCCCCGGGCGACCCTGGGGGTGGCAGCGCTGGCCGCGGCGATCCAGCTGGCGACCTCGCTGCTGGTCGCGGCCGGCACCGGCCGGCCACTGTTCTCCTCGGTGCGGATCGCGGGCGGACTGCCTGCACGCACCGGCGTGTCCGCGGCGAGCCTGCTGACGGTGCCGCTGGGAGCGGCCGTCGGCGCCGTCGTGACCGCCATGATCGCGGTTATCGCCTCCGACGCCGTGCTCGGCCGGCCCACCGGCGTGCAGGTCGCGTGGAGCCGGGTCCGGCCCCTGCTGTGGCGGCTGCTGGTTCTCGGCGTGGTCACCACCGTCGGGTCCACCCTCGGACTCGTGCTGCTCGTGGTCCCCGGGGTGTTCCTGTGGGGGGTGTGGGCGCTGGCCGTGCCGGCCATGGCGCTCGAGCGCACCGACGTGCGGGGAGCGCTGCGGCGGTCGTGGCGGCTGGCCAAACCGGACTGGTGGCGGGTCTGGGGTACCCGGGCCCTGTCGGTACTGCTGGGCGCCCTGGTGTCGGGCCTGCTGTCGCTGCCGGCGGCCTTCTACGGCGCGGTGTCCCTGTTCCAGAGCGGCGAGAGCGGCGACATCGGGGTCGGCCCGGCCGTGGTGCTCACGCTCACCTCCGCGGTGGCCTCCATCCTGGTCGAGCCGTTCCTGGCCGCCGTACTGGCGCTGCTCTACATCGACCGGCGGATGCGGGCGGAGGGCCTCGATGTCACCCTGGCCGGCAGCCTGAAACGGTGACCGGACCCCTGAGCCGGCTCTGGGGGCGATCGCTGCCGTTGGCCCCCAGCGACCCGGTGGACCGGGTGGCGGCGCGGGAGGCGGCTCGGCGTGAGCTGTCCACGGCGATCTACCACCGGGACGACCCGCCACTGCAGGTACGGGTGCTCCAGGCCGTGTTGCGCTGGCTCGGCCGCGCCTTGGACGCCGCCGCCGCGGTATCCCCCGGTGGGGCACTCGGGCTGGTGGCGCTGGTGGCCCTGGTGGTGATCACGGTGGTCGTGATCCGGCTCAGGGTCGGTCCGATGAAGGCGGCCAACCGGCTGCCTGCCGCGCTCGCGGCGGCGCGGCCGCTGACCGCCGACGAGCACCGGCGGACCGCTGACCGGTACGCCGCAGAGCAGCGGTGGGCCGAGGCCGTCCGGGAGCGGCTGCGCGCGGTCGCCCGCGACCTGGAGAGCCGCGGAGTGCTCGATCCCCGGCTGGGCCGGACCGCCGACGAGGTTGCCGCCGAGGCCGGCTCCGCGCTGCCGGAGCTGGCCCCCCGGCTGCGCGCGGCCGCCCAGCTCTTCGACGAGATCTGGTACGGCGGCCGGGCCGCGACCGCGGCGGCCGACGACCGGCTGCGCGAGCTCGACGAGGCGGTCCGCCGCCGCGGGGTACCGGTGGCCGCCGCGGCGGCGCCGCCATGAGTGTGGGCGCCACGGTCGGCACGGCGACCGGGCCGCGGGCCGGCGAGATCTGGCGGGCGGCCCGGGTGCCGGTGGCTATCGCCGTACTGCTTGTGGTGCTCGCCACCCTGCTGGCCGTGGCCCGCAGCGGCGGCCGCCGCGGCGAGCTGGACCCGTCCGCGGTCGACGACACCGGCAGCCGGGCCCTGGCCACCCTGCTCCGCGACCGCGAAGTCACCGTGCAACGGGTGACCACGGCGGCGGCCGCGCTGGCGGCGGCGGGTCCCGACAGCACCGTCTTCGTGCCCCTGCCCGAGCGGCTGCCTACCGGGAGCCTGGGGGCGCTGGCCGAGGACGCCGACGGTGATCTCGTGCTGGTCGACCCGGACAACGCGACGCTGTCCGCGGTTGCGGGCGGCGTACGCAAGGACGGCGCCGTAGGGGTGGGCCGCCGCCAACCGGCCTGCGAGCTGCCGGTCGCGCGAGCGGCCGGCAGCGCCGAGCTGGGCGGCACGGCGTACTCCGTCGACGACCCGGCGGCTCAATCGTGCTACGCCGCCGGTGGTCGGCCCACCCTGGTCTCGCTGGCGGCCGCCGGCCGGACGGTCACCGTGCTCGGCACCGCGAAGCCGTTCACCAACGACCGGCTGGACGACGACGGCAACGCCGCGCTGGCCCTCGGGCTGCTGGGCCGGCAGCCCCGGCTGGTCTGGCTGCTCCCGGCCCGGGGCCAGCTCGCGCCGGCGCCGACCGGGGAGTCTCCCGGGCTCCTCGACCTGCTGCCCGACCGGCTGCTGCTCGCGCTCGGCCAGTTGGCGCTCGCGGTAGCTCTCTTCGCGTTGTGGCGGGCCCGCCGGCTGGGCCCGGTGGTCGCCGAGTCGCTGCCGGTCGTCGTACGTTCCGCCGAGGCCGTAGAGGGCCGGGCGCGCCTCTACCGGGCGGCCGGGGCCAGGGCAGAGGCGGCCGGAGCGCTGCGGGCCGGCGTCCGGTCCCGGCTCGGCGACCTGCTCGGCCAGCCCCCCGAGGAGTCCCCCGCGGGTCTGGCCCACGAGGTGGCGGGCCGGACCGGCCGGCCGGCGGCCGGCGTCGCGGCCCTCCTGTACGGTGCCCACCGGGACGTGCCGGATGACTCGGCGCTGGTCCACCTGGCCGACGAGCTCGACGCCCTGGAGCGGGAGGTACGCCGCCCGTGACCTCGCCAACCGCCGCGGGCTCGGCCGCCGTTGCACCAGGACCCGGCCCCGCTCCGGCCGGCGATGCCCGGGCGCCACTCATCGCGCTCCGGACCGAGGTTGCCAAGGCAGTCGTCGGTCAGGATGCGGCGGTCACCGGCCTGGCCGTCGCGCTGCTCTGCCGTGGCCATGTGCTGCTCGAGGGCGTCCCGGGGGTCGCCAAGACTCTCCTGGTCCGGGCGGTGGCTGCCGCCCTGGCGCTGGACACGAAGCGGGTGCAGTTCACCCCCGACCTGATGCCGGGCGACGTGACCGGCTCGCTGGTCTACGACGCGCGCACCAGCCGGTTCTCCTTCGTCGAGGGGCCGGTGTTCACCAACCTGCTGCTCGCGGACGAGATCAACCGGACACCGCCGAAGACCCAGGCCAGCCTGCTCGAGGCGATGGAGGAGCGGCAGGTCACGGTGGAAGGCTCCGCCCGGCCGCTGCCCGAGCCCTTCGTCGTCATCGCGACGCAGAACCCGATCGAGTACGAGGGGACCTATCCGCTGCCGGAAGCGCAATTGGACCGGTTCCTGCTCAAGCTGACCATGCCGTTGCCGGCACGCGACGACGAGCTCACCGTGCTGCGCCGGCACGCCGCCGGCTTCGACCCCCGGGACCTCGCCGGTGCCGGGCTACGGCCGGTGGCCGGTCCGGTCGAGCTGGCGGCGGCCCGGGCGGCCGCCGCCGCCGTGACCGTGGCGCCCGAGGTGCTGGGCTATGTCGTCGACGTCTGCCGGGCGACCCGGGCGACGCCGTCGCTGCAGCTGGGTGCCTCGCCCCGCGGCGCAACCGCGCTGATGGCCACCAGCAAGGCCTGGGCGTGGCTGTCCGGACGCGACTTCGTCACGCCGGACGACGTCAAGGCGCTGGCCCGGCCGACCCTGCGGCACCGGATCTCGGTACGCCCGGAGGCCGAGCTGGACGGCGCGACCGCCGATGGCGTGCTGGACGGCGTACTGGCCTCGGTGCCGGTCCCGCGCTGAGGCAGCATGGCCCTGACCTGGCGCGCCGGCGCGTTGGTGCTGGGAGGCGCCGTCATCGCGCTGCTCGCGCCGCTCGGGGGCCGGACGCCGTGGCTGGTGGAAGCGGTGCTCGTCATCGGCGTACTGGTCGACCTGCTGCTGGCGGGCAGCGTGCGGCGCCTGCGGTTCGCCCGCTCGGGGGACGTCTCCACGCTGCTGGGTGAGACGGCCACCGTGCGCCTGCTGGTCACCAACCCCGGCCGGCGGCGGGTCCGCGGTGTGCTCCGCGACGCCTGGCCGCCGAGTGCCGGGTCGACGCCTCGACGAGCGCCGGTCGAGGTGCCGGCCGGTGAACGCCGCTGGGTGGAGACTTCGCTGCACCCGACCCGGCGCGGCGACCGGGCCGCGGCGCGGGTGACGGTCCGCTCGGTCGGGCCGCTCGGGCTGGCCGGTCGGCAGGGCAGTCACCTGGTGCCATGGGTGGTGCGGGTGCTACCGGGCTTCCCCAGCCGGAAGCACCTGCCCGAGAAGCTGGCCCGGTTGCGCGAGCTCGACGGGGCGGCGGCGGCCCGGGTCCGTGGCTCGGGCACCGAGTTCGACTCGCTGCGCGACTACGTGGTCGGCGACGACGTCCGCTCCATCGACTGGCGTGCCACCGCCCGCCGCGACGCGGTCGTCGTGCGGACCTGGCGGCCGGAGCGGGACCGCCGGATCGTGATCGTGCTGGACACCGGGCGGACCTCGGCCGCCCGGGTCGGTGACATGCCCCGGCTGGACAGCGCGCTGGACGCCGCGCTGCTGCTCGGCGCGGTGGCCGGCCGCGCCGGTGACCGGGTCGACCTGGTGGCGTATGACCGGCGGTTGCGGGCCAGTGTCGAGGCGGCGGCCGGTCCCTCGCTGCTGCCCTCGATGGTGGCCGCGATGGCGCCGCTGGAACCGGAGCTGGTGGAGTCCGACGTACGCGGGATCGTCGCGGCCGTGCTCCGGCGGGTGCGCCGGCGCTCACTGGTGGTGCTTTTCACCGGCCTGGACACCGCGGCCGTGGAGGAGGGGCTGCTTCCCGCGTTACCCGCACTGAGCTCGCGGCACGTCGTGCTCGTGGCCGCGGTCGCCGACCCGCAGGTCGCCGCCCTGGCGGGGGGTCGCGGGGACGCCGAGTCGGTGTACGCCGCGGCGGCGGCCGAACGGGCCAGAGCGGACCGGCGGCGGGTGACCGCGGCGCTGCGCCGCCGGGGGGTCGAAGTGGTGGACGCGCCGCCCGGTGAGTTCGCCCCCGCGGTGACCGATGCCTATCTGAACCTCAAGGCCGCCGGCCGGCTCTGACCACGGCGGTTCCGGTCGGGCCGATCGTGCGCCGTACCAGAGATCCGATCGTTGTTTCTTGTACTCGCCGGATCCGCCGAAATCGGCGGGTAGACGGAACAACGATCGATCCACTTGCCGGACGGCCGACCCCGCATCAGCCGGCGGTGGGTACGGCGTCGGGGCGCAGGCCGACCGGCAGGTCTCCGGTCTCCCCCGCCCGCACCGCGCGCCGCCCGAAGGCCGCGACGTAGGCCAGGAAACCCAGCTCGGCCAACACGCCGATGCCGATCCGGGCCCAGGTCGGCAGGGCCGACGGCGTCACGAAGGCCTCGATGGCCCCGCTGACCAGCAGCACCACGACCAGTCCCAGGGCGATCGTCACGGCGGCCCGGCCCTCCGCGGCCAGCGCGTCGACCCGGCGGAGCGGTCCCGGATCGACGACGGTCCAGCCGAGCCGCAGGCCGGTGCCGGCGGCCACGAAGACCGCAGTCAGCTCGAGCAGCCCGTGCGGCAGGATCAACCCGAAGAACAGCCCACCCTTGCCCGCCGCCACCAGGAACCCGCCGGCGATGCCGACGTTCAGCGAGTTCTGCAGCAGGATGAAAAGCGTCGGCAGCCCGAGGAGTACGCCGAGGCAGAGCGCGATGGCGGCCACCCACGCGTTGTTCGTCCACACCTGGGCGGCGAAGGCCCCGGCCGGGTGGTTGCGGTAGTAGCCGGCGAAGTCGTGCTCGACCAGCCGGCGTACCCGCGCCGGCGGCAGCAGCGCGGACTGGACATCGGCATGGGTGGCGACCCAGGCACCGACCGCGAAGGCCACCAGCAGCGAGCCGGCCGCGGTGGCGGCCGACGCCCGCCAGGTCCGGTACGCCGCCGCCGGGAAGGTGACCCGGAAGAACCGGGCCAGGTCCTGCCAGGCCGGGGCCGACCCGCCGGCCACCGCACCGCGCGCCCGCGCCACCAGCGCCGACAGCCGGCCCACCAGCGCCGGGTCCGGCGAGCTGGACTGGACGACGGACAGGTGGGTGGCGACCCGCTGGTAGAGATCGACCAGCTCGTCCACTTCGGCGCCGGACAGGCGGCGCGGCCGGCCGGCCCGCCGGAGCAGGCCCTCCAGCCGGTCCCACTCGCCCCGATGGGCGGCGACGAACGCGTCGACGTCCACGGGCAACCTCGTTTCCGTCGCCGTACCGCCCGGAGCCGGCACCTGGGCGCGACACTATCCCGGTGAGCGATGTCGTCACCGGCGAGGCGGTGGCCCTGGACCTGCGGCTTGCCGCGCTGCCGTCGAGAGCACTGGCCGCGCTACTGGATCTCCTGGTCCAGGTGGCCGGGGTGATCGTGCTGTCCCTGCTCCTGTCCGGCCTGCAGATCCAGATCGAGAGCGCCTGGCAGGCGGCGCTGGCCCTGACGCTCTACGTCACGATCGTGATCGGCTACCCGGTCGCCGCCGAAACCCTCTGGCGCGGCCGCACGGTCGGGAAGGCGGCCCTGGGACTGCGGGTGGTGCGTGATGACGGTGGTCCGATCCGCTTCCGCCAGGCGCTGGTCCGCGGACTGGTCGGCGGGATCGTGGAGAAGCCCGGCGTACTGCTGTTCACCGTGGTGATCGCTCTGGTCTCGTCGCTGGTGAGCCGCCGCGGGAAGCGCCTGGGTGACGTGCTCGCCGGCACCGTGGTGCTGCAGGAGCGGGTGCCCGTGCGCGGCGGGCCGGTCGCCGCCATGCCGCCCCCGCTGGCCGGTTGGGCGACCACCCTCGACCTTTCCGGCCTGCCGGACGACCTCGCCCTGGCCAGCCGGCAGTTCCTCGCCCGGGCGTCCCAACTCGAGCACCGCGCCCGCGAGGAGCTCGGCGGTCGGCTGGTGGGAGCGGTGGGGGCAGCGGTCCGCCCGCCGCCGCCACCCGGTACCACCGGTTGGGATTTCCTGTCCGCCGTCCTCGCGGAGCGCCGGCGCCGCGAGGAGGAGCGGCTACGGTCGCGGGTGCCGGCACCGTCCCGCGCTCCCGCCCCGGCCCTCACCCCGACCCCGGCGCCGGCCCTCATGCCGGCCTCGGCCACGCCCGTCCCACCGGCCCCACCGCCGGGCGGCTTCGCACCACCCGGCTAGACACCACTTCGCCCGAGCGCCCCGTCAGGAGACCCGGAATGATCACCAGTACGCACGCGATCATCTACGCCGAGGATGCCGAGGCGGCGCGGGCGTTTCTGCGCGACGTGCTCGGCCTGCCCTTCGTGGACGCCCATGACGGCTGGCTGATCTTCCAGCTGCCACCGGCCGAGCTCGGCGTCCATCCGAGCTCCGCGCCCGACCTGCCCCATGGCCGCCACGAGTTGTACTTCATGTGCGACGACATCGACGCCACGGTCGAAGAACTGACGGCCAAGGGCGTCACCTTCACCGGCCAGGTCAGCGACCAGGGGTTCGGGCTGGTGACGTCCCTTCGGATCCCCGGCGGCGGAGAGATCGGTCTTTACCAGCCGAAGCACCTGACGGCGTACGACCTGGCGCCTTGACCGCCCGGTGCCCGCGGCTGGTCAGGAGCCGTGCTCCCAGGAGTTGAGGTAGCTGTCCTGCTCCGGCGTGAGTACGTCGATCGCCACCCCCATGGCGGCCAGCTTGAGCTGGGCGACCTCCTTGTCGATCTCCTCCGGCACCTCGATCACGCCGGCCGAGAGCGAGTCGGCGTTCTTCGACAGCCACTCGGCGGTCAGCGCCTGGTCGGCGAAGGACATGTCCATCACCGCGGCCGGATGACCCTCGGCCGCGCCCAGATTCACCAGCCGGCCCTCGGCCAGCAGCAGCAGCCGACGGCCGTCGGCCATCACGTACTCGTCGGTCTGGTGCCGGATCTTCGACCGCTTCTCGACGGCCAGCGCTTCCAGCGCCACGATGTCGATCTCGATGTCGAAGTGACCTGAGTTGGCGAAGATCGCACCGTCCTTCATCGCCTCGAAGTGCTCGCGGCGCAGGACGTCGCGGTTGCCGGTGACCGTGACGAAGACGTCACCGATCGGGGCCGCCTGCGCCATCGGCAGCACCCGGAAGCCCTGCATGGTGGCGTCCAGCGCCTTGGTGGGATCGATCTCGGTGACGACCACGCTGGCGCCCATGCCGGCAGCCCTGGCCGCGACGCCCTTGCCGCAGTAGCCGTAGCCGGCGACCACGACGGTCTTGCCGGCGAGCAGTGTGTTGGTCGCCCTGAAGATCGCGTCGATCGTCGACTGCCCGGTGCCGTACCGGTTGTCGAACATGTGCTTGGTGTCGGTGTCGTTGACCGCCACCATCGGGAAGGCCAGCGCGCCGTCCTTGGCCATCTGCCGCAAGCGGATGACCCCGGTCGTTGTCTCCTCACAGCCGGCCTTGACGCCGTCGAGCAGCTCGCGGCGGCTGGTGTGCAGCACGTTCACCAGGTCGCAGCCGTCGTCGAAGACGAAGTGCGGCTCGCAGTCCAGCGCGGCGTTGATGTGGGCGTAGTAGCCGTCCCGGTCCACGCCGTTGCGGGCGTAGACGGCCACGCCGTACTCCTCCACGAGCGCGGCTGCGGAGTCGTCCTGGGTGGACAGCGGGTTGGACGCGCACAGGTGCAGCTCCGCCCCACCGGCCTGCAGGGCCCGCATCAGGTTGGCCGTCTCCGTGGTCACGTGCATGCAGGCCGCGATCCGGACGCCGTCGAAGGGCCGCTCCTTCGCGAAGCGCTCGCGGATCTGCCTCAACACCGGCATCGAGCGGTCCGCCCATTCGATCCGGAGCTTGCCCGCGTCGGCGAGCGATGCGTCGGCGATGTCGGACTTCGGTACGTCGGCCATGCGGAAACTCCCGGTGCGGTCGAGGGAATGTTCGCCGACGATATCTGCGGTCCGGGTCGGATGAGAAGCGCGACCGGCCGTTCTTGACACAAACCCGTCAGGTTGGCCAGGCTGGAGCGGTGGCGACGTCCCTCAGCATCGGTTCGGCGGCCGCCCGGCTGCGGACAACCGCCCGGATGCTCCGCTACCGCGAGTCGCTCGGCTTGCTGTCCTCGACCGACCGGGCGGGCGGCGCGCACCGCCGCTACGGGGACACCGAGCTCCGCGCGGCAGCGGCCGCGATCCGGCTGGAGTGCCGGTACGACGTGAGTCCCAAGGCGCTCGCCTTCGCGCTGCGCGCTCTGACCGAACCTCAGGTGCACGCAGAGTTGCGCGAGCTCGGCCGACTCTGCGGCCGGCTGCCGTCGGAACTGGCTGCGCTGCACTTCGACCAGCAGAAGGCGCAGCGGCTGCTCCGGCCGACGCGATGAGGCGTGACCTCGCCTCACTCGGAGGCGCGACGGGGCGCCTTGGCTGCACTGCGGCGGCTGCTCCGGTGCAGCGGAGCCCTTGCCGCTAGGCGGAGTCTTCGCGCCGAGCAGCACGTGTAGTGTCACCAATTGATGCGCACATCCGTGCCTGGAGGTGGACGCTCGTGCGGACAACCCTCGCTCTCGACGACGAACTGCTCGCCGAGGCGCAGCAGCTCACCGGGACCACTGAGAAGAGTGCGCTCGTGAGGGAAGCCCTGCGGGCCCTGATCGAGCGGGAGAGCGCCCGCCGTCTCGCGATACTCGGAGGGAGCGAGGCAGACCTCACCGACGTCCCTCGGCGCCGGTCCGGCTCTCTGTGATCCTCGTCGACACCTCGATCTGGATCGACCACCTCCGCAGTGGAAATGCCGCCCTTGCGCGTCTGCTCGGTCGCGGCGCCGTCCTCGGGCACCCGTGGGTCATCGGGGAGCTGGCGCTGGGACGCCTGTCCAAGCGCCAGGAGGTTCTGCGGCTCCTACGGAACCTGCCGACCGCCAACGTCGCCACGCCGGATGAGCTCCTGCTCTTCATCGAGCGCCGCCAGCTGGCCGGGCACGGGATCGGTTACGTGGACGCCCAGCTCCTCGCCGCCGCGCGGATGACGCCGTACGCCCAGCTGTGGACCAGCGACAAGCACCTGAGCACTGCTGCGGCACGCCTCGGTCTCGCAGTTGATCGGGAGACGTTGAGCAGGGAGCACTAGCAAGGACCGGTGACACGCTCGGCACGACGCTGGGGCTTCGGCTCACGTTGCTCGTAGCTGCCATCGGCGGCACGCTGGCCCTTTTCTGGCTCTTGCCCTCGCCGATCCGCACATCGCGGGCCTGGGCGGCAGGACTTACCGGGAGACCACCCATGACCGCTGTCCTGATCACCGGAACGTCTTCGGGCATCGGGCGGGCCACCGCACTCCGGCTGGCCCGCCGCCCGGATCTGACCATCTACGCCACGGCTCGACGCGTGGAGGCAATCTCCGATCTGGCAGCAGCCGGCGCCCGCCTGCTGCCGTTGGATGTCACCGACGAAGCGTCCATGCACGCCGCCGTTGACGCGATCGAAGCCGAGCACGGTGCGGTGGGTGTGCTGGTGAACAACGCGGGTTTCGGGGAGTACGGCACCATTGAGGAGGCCGACCTCGCCCGGGTTCGCGCCCAGTTCGAGACCAACGTGTTCGGCCTGGCCCGGATGTGCCAGCTGGTGCTGCCCGGCATGCGCGCCGCGGGGGTCGGACGGATCATCAATGTCGGGTCGATGGCCGGCCGGTTGGTCTTCCCCGTCGGCGGCTACTACCACGCCAGCAAGTACGCCGTCGAAGCCCTCACGGATGCGTTGCGCTTCGAGGTCGCCCCGTTCGGCGTCCAGGTCAGCCTCATCGAGCCAGGACTGATCCGCACCGGGTTCGGTTCCACTGCGGGTGAAACCCTGGCGGGCAGCGCCGCCCCGGTGGGTCCCTACTCGGCCCTCAACGCCGCAGCCGACGAGCAGATGGCCGCCGCTTATCGATCGAAGCTGGCCGCTCCACCGCAGGCCGTGGCCGCGTTCATCGAACGGGCCATCACCGCCCGCCGACCCCGCACCCGCTACGTGGTGACGGTCGGGGCCATGGCCGTCGTCCACACCCGCCGGCTGCTCGGCGCGCGCGTCTTCGACACCTACCTGAAGGTGCAGTTCCGGCCGAGAAGATCGCCCGGGTAGCCACCCGACCCGCGCGCTGAGCGCCACTGAGCTCTGCGGCGACAGCGGAGGACCTGCGGAGCGGCACGGGACCCTGGTCGCTGGTCCGTCCGCGCCGACACCAGCCTCGCGATCAAGGAGCTATGCCCCTGTTTCGATCGTGTGAACGGGGTCATAGCGCCTTGATCGCGTATGGGTGGCTGGTGAGGCTGTGAGGCTGTGAAGCTGATGAGGCAGAGCGGAAGTGACGGCTACCCGGTCGGCTAGCCCAGCAAGTGCAGGACGACGTCCGTGCCGCTCTCCGTCGGGGTGATCGCCCCGTAGCCCCCGACGCCGGTGTAGAGGCCGGTCCCACCGGTGACCACGGCCTCGAGGCCGTGCCCCGTCGAGATGGCCCTGGTGGTGATCGTCCCGCGGGTCAGGGCGTAGTCGACCTCGCAGATCGTGACGACAGGGGCCGAGATCGACGTGAAGGTGCACTGAGCTGTGCTGATTCCGTCCCGCGCACCGTCGCGGACGATATGGCCGGCGACGACGAGGCCGTCCCCCGCCGAGTGGCCGGTCGGCGCAACGTCGATCGGGGTGAACGAGGACTGCTTGGTGCTGAACTTGAGCGTCCGGCCCGCACTCGCCGACGAGCTGGCCTGGAAGCCGACCCCGACGACGGCGATCGCGATCGCCGCGGCGCCGACGGCGCTGAGAACCTTGCGCATGAGCTCCCCCTGACGTGTCGGGTACATGAGATTCATGTACCACGATGAGACTGCAGTACCATGGCGTGGGTGTCAACCCACTACCAGGACACCGGCCGAACGGCACAGAAGCAGCGCACCCGGGACGCCCTGGTCGCCGCCGCTCGCAACCTCGTGGCAACGGGCGTCACGCCCACCGTCGAGGAGGCTTCGGCGGCGGCCGCCATCTCGCGCGCCACGGCGTACCGGTACTTCCCAAACCAACGGGCGCTGCTGATGGCCGCCCACCCGGAGACCGGTACCCGGTCCCTACTCCCGATCGACCCACCCGAGGACCCAGCGGCGCGCTTGGATGCGGTCGTCCGGGCCCTTACCCACCTCATCGTGGAGTCCGAGACCCAGCTACGGACGATGCTGCGGCTCTCGCTCGAGGTGGACCCTGTCGAGCCAGCCACGCTGCCGCTGCGTCAGGGTCGGGCAATCGGTTGGATCGAGGAGGCCCTTACACCCCTGAGCGGCCAGTTGTCCGACCAGGCGCTGCGTCAACTGACCCTGGCGATTCGCAGCGCCGTCGGCATCGAAGCCCTCGTCTGGCTGACCGACGTGGCCGGCCTCTCACGGGAGGACGCTGTCCGCCTGATGTGCTGGTCGGCCCAGGGCCTCCTTCATGCGGCGCTTACCTGGACGCCGCCGGAGACCGCCGCCTCCGAGTGACTACGAGAGGTCAGACCGGCTCGGCCAGCTCGGCGCGGTAGATGTCGGGCTCGAGATACATCATGGTGGCGGTCGGTACCGCCGCGCGTACCCGCGCCTCCGCGGCGTTGATCGCGCGCGCGATGTCGTCCATGTCGGTATCGGGCGGGAATGCGATCTTGGCGGCCACCAGCACCTGCTCGGGCCCGATGTGCACGGTACGCAGGTGGATCACCCGGCTGATCTCGCCGTGGACGAGTGCGGTGCGGATCTTCTCCACGTCCGGCGGGCTCGCCGCCTCGCCGATGAGCAGGCTCTTCATCTCCACCGCCAGCACGAAGGCCACCGCCCCCAGCAGTACGCCGATCGCCAGCGTCCCGACGCCGTCCCAGCGCGGCTCGTCGAACAGCAGCGTGAAGCCGACGCCGACAAGCGCGAACACCAGGCCAAGCAGGGCCGCGGTGTCCTCGAGCAGCACGACCGGCAACTCGGGGTTCTTGCTGTGCCGGATGAACCCCGGCCAGGACATCCCGGCCGGCTTGACCTTGCGGGACTCCCGGTAGGCGGTCCGGAACGACAGCGACTCCAACACGATCGCGACCAGCAGTACGCCGATCGCGACCTGCGGAGTGTCGATCTCGTGCGGGTGCCGGAGCTTCTCGAAGCCCTCGTAGAGCGCGAAGAGCGACCCGACGCTGAAGAGCACCAGAGCCACGACGAACGCGTAGAAGTAACGGTCCATCCCGTAACCGAACGGGTGCTCCGCGTCGGCGGCCCGCTTGGCCCGGTTGCCGCCGAGCAGCAGCAGCGCCTGGTTGCCGGTGTCGGCAACCGAGTGGACCGCCTCGGCGAGCATCGAGGAGGAGCCGGTGAACAAGAAGGCGACGAACTTGCTGACCGCGATGCCCGCGTTGGCCAGCAGCGCGGCGACGACCGCCGCCCGGCCCCCCGCGGCGCTCACTGCGCGATCCGCTCCTTCAGTTCGGAGATCGCGGTCACCGGGGTCGGGTCGATGCCTAGGAGCAGCGCCAGGTAGACGGTGGTGTAGTCGATCAGGGCGACCAGGCTGGCCAGCTGCTCCAGCGGTGAGTCTCCCTCGGCGACCAGCTCGCTGACCTCGATGCCGCGCTGATCGGCGAGCTCGCGGGAGACCTCGGCCCGGCGGGCGGCCTGCGGGTGTTCGTCCGGGTCCCGCAGCAGCACCAGCCGTAGCCGCGCGCCCTGGTCCGGGTCCTCCGCTCCCCGGTCGCGGAAGAGATCCTGCTCCGCTGGCCGGCCGGCGTACGGACCGTCGAAGGTCACCACCGAGTTGTGGTTCGCCTCCGGCAGCACGCCGTAGACCCCCGGATACTTCGCGTTCTCAGCCAGCTGGGTGCAGAAACGGTACGCCGCGACGCCGGCCAGCGCGGAGCTGCCCCACACCAGCGGCAGGGTGCCGGCCAGCTCGACCGCGAGCGTCTTGGCCGGGTTGACAAAGGAGTCGCTGGAGGGGCGGCAGCGCTCGCTGACCGCCGCCAACCGGGCGGCCGTGCCCTCGAGCACCGCGGGAGGTGCCGGCAGCAGCTCGAGGGCGTGCGCCGCCACGATCAGCGGCACCGAGAGCGCCCACAGGCTCGCCCGCGGCTGCCGGCCGCCGGGGACGACGACGTAGGGCGCCCCCGCCTGCTCGGCCCGCTCGGACAGCGGCGAGTCCGCACCGCCGACCATGAGCAGCCGGCAGCCACGGCGTAACGCCTCGTCGGTCGCCGACAGCGTCTCCTCGGTGGAACCCGAGCACGACACCGCCGCCACCAGGTCCGCCGGGCCGACCCAGCCGGGCAGCCCGTAGCCGCGGTGGGTGACGATGGGGACCGGGCAGCCGATGCCGGCCACCGCGGCCAGCACGTCGCCGGACACGCCGGAACCGCCCATCCCGGTGACGACCACCGACCGGGGCCGGCCGTCCGCGGCGACCCGGGCGACATCCGCCTCCTCGGCGAGGGTGACGGCCTGGCGGACCTGGGCCGCGGCGGACGCGACCGCGCGCAGCATGCCGGCCGGATCGCCGTCTTCCAGAGCGGCGACATCGTCGAGCCGGGCCTGCGCGTCCGCGGGCTTCATGAGGGGCTCGGCGCACCGTCGGGCCGGCGGGCCTCGTCGACGAGCAGCACGGGGATGTCGTCGCGGACCGGATAGGCCAGCCCGCAGCCGGTGCACACCAGCTCCTGCGCCGCCTCGTCGACCCGCAGCGACGCATGGCAGGCGGGGCAGGCGAGGATCTCCAGCAGCCAGGGTTCGAGGTTCACGGTCGCTCCAGTGGGACGGCAGGAAGGGCGGTCAGCCGCGGATACGGGCGAGTACCTCGTCGCGGAGCCGGGTCATGGCGGCCGAGTCGGCCGCTTCGACGTTGAGACGCAGCAGCGGCTCGGTGTTGGAGGGCCGCACGTTGAACCACCAGCCCTCGCCCTGCACCGTCAGCCCGTCGAGGTGGTCGAGGGTGACGCCCGGCTGGTCGCCGTACGCCTGCGCCAGGTCAGCCAGCTTCGCGGGCGCGTCGGCGACGGTCGAGTTGATCTCGCCGGAGTCGACGTAGCGCGAGTACGCCGAGAGCAACGCGGAGAGTGGTTCGGGCTGCTCACCGAGGGCCGCCAACACGTGCAGCGCGGCCAGCATGCCGGAATCCGCCCGCCAGAAGTCGCGGAAGTAGAAGTGCCCCGAGTGCTCCCCACCGAAGACGGCACCGGTCTGCGCCATCCGGGCCTTGATGAAGGAGTGGCCCACCCGGGTCCGTTCGGGTGTGCCGCCGTTCTCCCGGACGATCTCCGGTACGGCGTGCGACACGATCAGGTTGTAGAGGATCGTCGCGCCGGGCTCACGGGCCAGCTCGCGGGTGGCGATCAACGCGGTCAGCACGCTCGGGGAGACCACCTCGCCCCGCTCGTCCACGACGAAGCACCGGTCGGCGTCACCGTCGAAGGCCAGCCCGATGTCGGCACCGATCTCCCTCACCTTGGCCTGTAGGTCGCGCAGGTTGGCCGGATCGATGGGGTTGGCCTCGTGGTTGGGGAAGGTGCCGTCGAGCTCGAAGTACAACGGGGTGAGGTCCACCGGCAGCCCGGTGAACACCGTAGGGACGGTGTGCCCGCCCATCCCGTTGCCGGCATCGACGACCACCGCGAGCCGACGGATCCCGGACAGGTCGACCAGCTTCTTGAGGTAGTCGGCGTACTCCGTGAGCAGGTCGCGGCTCGTCACGGTGCCGGGCTTGCCGTCGTACGCCGGCAGGCCCTCGGCGAGGTAGGTCTCCGCGAGGGCCCGGATGTCGGCCAGGCCGCTGTCCTGGCCGACCGGCGCGGCTCCGGACCGGCAGAGCTTGATGCCGTTGTAGCGGGCCGGGTTGTGGCTCGCAGTGAACATCGCGCCCGGGACGTCGAGGTACCCGGCGGCGAAGTAGAGCGTGTCGGTCGAAGCCAGGCCTGCCTCGACGACATCGGCGCCCTGGCTGGACGCCCCCTCGGCGAAGGCAGCGGCCAACGGGCCGGACGACGTACGCATGTCGTGCGCGGTGACGATCTCGTCGGCCTCGGTGAACCGGACGAACGCGGCGCCCACCGCCCGGGACACGTTCTCGTCGAGCTCGTCAGGAACGACGCCGCGGATGTCGTAGGCCTTTACGATCTTCGACAGGTCGGGCACGCGCTGCTCCGGTCTTTCGCTGGTCGAGGGCATCGACCGGCGAGCCTACCCGGGGTGCCGTCAGGTCCCGGGCTTGCGTGCCTTGTCCATCACCGAGGTCAGCGACAGGTCGTCTCCACCCTGCTCCCACGACTTCGCCTCACACTTGCGGCAGGAGCGGAACCGCACCGGCGAGCCGTCGGTCAGCGTCATGGCGATCTCGGTGAGCCGGTCCCCCCCACAGGCCGCACAGAGCCCGGAGCTGCCGGCCGCGCTGTCGGCGCTCTCGGGGCCCCGGTGGCGCGGCGTGCTCGGACGACGGTGGGCAGACATCAATCAGCTCCTGTTTCAACGGGGGTCATCCCCCCTTCGACGGACCCCCCCGGGCACTTGAGTACTCCACTCGGGGGATTGTTCTGGGCTATCCGGGTGATCGTAGGGCGCGCAGGTGACCGCGCCGGGCACCGTCACCTCCATCGTCCCGCGGCGGCGGGCGGGCGCCTCGACCGGCCTCACGGACCGCGTCGGCAAGCGCCTCGAGGTCGTCCGCACTCGGCCCGGCCAGCCCGCCGTCCTCCAGCTGACGCAGGACCTCCCACCCCAGCGGGGCGGTGAGCCGGGCGGCATGTGGCTGGCAGAGGTCGTAGCAGTGCGGCTCGGCGTACGTCGCGAGCGGGCCGACGACCGCCGTCGAGTCGGCGTAGGCGTAGGTGAGCGTGGCGACGGCGGGCGCCGTGCACGCGATTCGCGAGCAGCGCCGGAGGGGGCTCACGAGCGCGAACGGTAACGCCCGGACCGGCCGCCGGCCATCACCGCCGGCCGTGTCGTGCGACTACGCTGCCGGCGTGATCGACCAACGGCGGGTGTCGGCCACCGGCCGGCCGGCACGGACCCGGCGGCGGGACCGGCACGGCCGCGGGCTGCGTGGCCCGCTGGTACCTGCCGGCGTGCCGCTGGCGCGGACCCGCTCCGAGCAGTTCGACGACCTCGTCCTGGACGCGGTGGAGCACCTGGAAGGACGCTGGGGGTCAGAGCTCGCCGCGGTCGAGTTCGCCGTCGACGAGGTGCCCGGCCTCGGCCCCGAGGCGGAGCCGGGCGAGGAGCTGGCCGGCGAGGACGGCGTACCGCTGGCCCGGCTGGTTGCCGGCGACGGCCGGGCACCGAGCCGGATCGTGGTCTACCGCCGTCCGGTGGAGGCCCGGGCGCCGGACCGGGGTGAGCTGGCGGACCTCGTGCACGACGTGATCGTCGAACAGGTCGCTCGGCTGCTGGGCCTCGACCCAGAGGTCGTCGACCCGCCGTACGACGGGGACTAACTAGGGCACCATGATCACAGTCGAAGTCGGGCTGACTAACCAGCCTAGTTCGGACTACATGGAAGGCGATCGCCGCTGTCTGTTGAGAAGAAAGCAACCAGCAATTGCCGCCGCGACGCAGAGGGCGCCTGCCACCGACCAAGTAATTCGGTCGGGCCCTCCGGCGCGCCGGACCACCGCCACAAACAGCATAAATATGCCTACGCCGGCGAGGGCCCCGAATAAGGTTGTTGAGTTGGGTGAGAAACGACCCGCTACCCACAGTGCGACAACAGCGAGTGGTGCTAGCAGCAAGCCGATGGACAGAATCGTGAGTGCAGCCGCGGCCGCAAGGAAGGCGGCGAGCGCCCAGGCGCCGAACCCAACGGCGACGGCCCGGTCAGATGCGAACCCGCTCGATCGGGCCGGCCGAGCTGCGCCCCGCCGAGCCAAGATGACCCCCCACGCGGCGACCGATAGGAAGACTAAAAGGAATAGAGCCAGCATATCAGCTTTCCGGATCAGGTGACGCGGACGAGCTTGTAGTGATCATACAGAGGCGCACACCCGCCGTTTCCCGAATGGTTGACCGTGCCTACCCCACCTGCTAATCCTCCGTCAGAATACCCTACTACCAGGATATCGCGGTAATGACTGTACACCGTGTTTGGAAAGCAAAACCCGGTGTTCTTGTAGTCGGCTTGGGACGAGACCTGTGCGAATGCGCAAATTCGATAGATCCCTGAGCTGTTGTTGTACGGCGGCTCCCAGCCCGATCCGGACCGCCAGTAGTAGTTGACGGAGCCGCTGCCTGACTGTGTGCAGCCACCACTCCAGGACCAAGAGAGATTGGACTGGACCGAATTGACCGTGAGGTTTACGATATCTGTTTGCCACGCCTTCTCGTAACCACTGCCAGAGCCCGACGCGCTCACCGGCTGCGCACCGGGAGCGGGATGTGCCGTGCTTGATGCCGTGGAGCCGGCCCTGCACGGCTCCCCTCCTGGAGGAACCAGGAACAAAGGAAATGTGGTTACGACGCACGGCCTAGGTTTCTGCTGCTGGCTTACACCACAATGAGGGATCTGTCAAGATTCCGCGTTGACTCGTGATCAGCTAGGGCACTCCGGCGGCGGGGTCCCCGACCACGACCGGGACGCGGACCGTGGCCTCGGTCTGCACCAGGGTTAGCTGCGAGAGCCACAACCCGCCGCTCCACTGTTCGTACAGCTGCCTGCTGCCGTAGACGGGGCCGGACCCGGGCGTGGGAGCCACGACCAGCGAGAAGTCCGTCGCCGCCGGCGCGAGCGACTGCAGGGGTACGGCGACCGTGCGCCCGGCCGGCACCCGGACCGAAACCTGGACGGGTGCCCGCGCCGGTACCCCGGAGCTGCGGCCGGTGAGGGCGGTGAGGGCGACGGTCGCGGCGGTGTCCGGAGCGGTCAGCAGCAGGACGCTCCTGGCCAGGGGGAGGGCCGGCACCCGATTGTCCGGCAGCAGCGCCGGGCCGGCCAGCGGCGACGTGGCGGCGCTCCAGGCGAAGTCGGAGTTCTGCCCTCGCGGGTCGGTCGAGCTGGAGAAGCCACCAGCGATCACCGGCACGTCGCTGCTCAGCACGACACCGGCCGGCCGGCCGGCGAGCACACCGGCCAGATCCACCTGGGCCACGGTGCCGGCCGGAACCGTCACCGCGTTCAGCGACGCCGGAACGAACGACCCGTCCGCGGTGATCACGCGCAGCTCTACGGTGGCGTCGTCCGGGCCGGGTACCGCCAGCGACACCAACCGGGGGCCGGGCCCCGCGAGCAGGCCGGGAACCACGGCGCTGCGGGCCGGGCCGGCGGTCGGCGGGACGTAGTCCACGCCGAGCGCCACCTTGGCGCGGTGCCGGCTGTCGACCAGGATCGCTGCCAGCCGGCCCGAGACCACCACGACGTGGGTCGCGAGCGCCGGCAGGTTCGGGGCGAGTGATTCCAGCGCCACGGTGACCGAACTGCGGGGAGCGACCTCGATTCCCTGCGCGATCCGGGGCGCGACCCGGCCGGTCGCGGTCAACAGGCTCAGGTTGGCGGTGGCCATGACCTCGCCGGTGTTGACCAGCAACAAGGCCGCCGTTGCGCCCACCGCCGTTGACCCGCCCACGAACCAGGTGTCCGCGGCGGCGGCGGCGCAGCGGGTCTCGGCCAGGCCGCGGGCCGGGCCGAAGTAGGAGCGGGTGACCAGCTCGGCGCCGACGCCGGCCGCGAGCGATCCGCCGGCATCGACCCGGGTGATGCCCCCGATCACCCGGACGTCAGTCGTCTTTCCGCTGCCCGCTGTCGCGAGGGCCGGCAGCGGGACCGGGAAGGACCCACCGAGCCCGGTCATGGCAGCCCGGCCGGGGCCGCCGAGCCCGGGCAGCGTCGCCACCGAGGCGCGGGCGGAGACACGGGCCGGCGCGCCGGACACGTTGGGGCAGGCGAGGGTGCGCTCGACCACGGCTGCGGTCGTCGGCGGCCGCGCCGGGGCCGGCCCCCTGGGCAGCACCGGCCAGCTCAGGGTGGCGGCAGTGGTGGCGCCGGCCACCAGCACCGCCACCGCGAGCGGAGCAAGCAGCCGCCGGCTCATCGGCGCACCGGCACCGGCAGGTCGGCCGGGTCGCGCAGGTCGATGACCCGCGGTGCGACCTCCGGGCGGCCCGGCGGATCGGCCGGCCGGCGACCGGCCGGCACCGCCAGCAGCAGCAAGCCGGCGATCACGGCACCCTGGACGAGCAGGTCCCGGCGGTGGGCGCCGTCCTCGTGGCGAAGAGCCAGCCGGCCGCCCTCGGCGGGCACCGCAAAGGCCTGGGCCCAGCCGTACGCCGTACGCCGGGGCAGTGGCCGGCCGTCCACCGTCGCCCGCCAGCCGGGATCGGCCGGCTCGGCCAGCACCAACTGCCGGCCGGCCGGGCCGAACGGGAGGGCGGCCGACGTGACCGCCGCTTCGGTCGGCACGGCGGTCGGCACGGCGGTCGGCGACCACAGTGTCAGCCGGCCGACCGGCCCGGCCACCCGCCACAGGGATACGCCCCCGCCGGCCGCCACCCGGCTCAGCCCGGTGTCAGCGTCCAGCGCCCGGACCAGCCGGGCCTCGGCCGGTGGCGGCAGGTAGACGTATCCCACCGCGGCCGCTGCCAGCCGCCGGGAGACCTCGCCGCCGCGACCGGCCGCGAGGTCACGCACTAGTGGGCTCAGCCGGGCCGACGTGCCGGGAGCCGGCAGCAGGTCGGCGTCCCCCAGCCGGCTGCCGGCCCCACGCAGCAGGACGTATCCCAGCGTCCCGTTCGGACCGGGCCGCAGCAGCAGCGCCCGCGTGCCGGCCGGGCCGCCTACCTGGGCGGCGACGAATGCCGGCAGCGCCGCGGCCGGGCGGCGCGCCAGCATCGTGTCGCCGGCTCCCCGGACCCAGGACACGGCCGCCAGCAGCGGTACGCCGACGGCGGCGACCGCCAGCGCCACCGCCAGCGGCTGTCGCCAGCTGAAGCTCGCGCCGGTCAGCCGCCCGAAAAGCCCGTCGGCGGCCACCACCGCGGCCAACAGCAGGCCGGCTCCGGCGACCGCCGTCGCGACGCCGGGCCAGGCCGGGGAGACCGGGCCGCCGCCGAGCGGGGCACCGCTGACCCGGGCGACCAGGACGCCGCCGGCGAGGCCGACCGCGGCGAGCCCCCAGCCGGCCAGGGCCAGCCGCCATCCCCGGCCCCGGGCCAGGCCGGCGAGGGCGGCCAGCAGCAGCGGAGCCGCCAGCCACACCGTCGGCAGGCCGGGGCCGCCTGGGTGCAGCAGCAGCACGTCGGTCGGCCGCAGGCCGCGATCGGCCAGACCGGGAGCGCCCGGACCGAAGCCGGTCAGCGCCGACGACGGGTGGTCCAGCAGATTGATCGTCCACGGCAACAGCACGAGTGGCGGGACCGCCAGCAGTATCACCCCGGCGAGCGCCCGGCGGGTACCGCGGCGCCGGTTGCCACGCCGAGCGGCCAGCCCGAGCCCGAGAACGAAGGCGACGACCAGGAGCGGGACCCCCAGCAGGTAGAGCAGCGGGGAGAAGGCGGCTGCCACGGTCAGGCCGAATGCCGCGAGCCACGCGGTTCGCCACCCCTGCCGCCGGTCGGCGGCCAGCGCCCGCGCGGCACCGCTGACCACCAGTGGCAGGAGGACCATGGCCGCCGCGGCATCGAGGCGGCCGCCGGCCACCGCCCCGGTCACGGCCGGCAGCAGCGCATACGCGGCGGCCGCCCACAGCCGCAGTGCGACCCGGGCGGTGAGCCGGCGAGTCGCGGCGTACGCCGAGAGGCCGGCGAGCGGCACGGCGCCGAGCAGGAGCACGTCGACCGCCAGCGGAGCACGGCCGAGGAGCGGCGCGGCCAGCGCGGCGAGCAACGGGAGGTACGGCGGTGCTTCGGCCGCCGTACCGGCTCCCACCGGATGCCAGGAAGCCAGGTAGGTCGTCCACAGGTCGCTGGCACCGCTCGGTGCCGGCAGCAGCCGACCCCCGGCCAGGACGCCGCTGGCCAGCAGCGAGCTCAGGGTGACCAGCGTCAACGCGAGCAGCCCGGCGCCGAGCAGCACCCATGGCCGGCCGAACAGGAACCGGAAGGCACCGGACCGGGCGCCGACCTGCGTGCTTCGCCCGCTCCCCCAGCCGACCAGCGCGTCGGCGCGCCGCCGCCACCGCAGCCGTGGATTCGCGAGCAGCTGGTACGGCGCCCTGGCCGGCACCGTCCGGGTCCGGCGCCGGACCCAACGGGCCCGGACCAGCCGGACCGGATGCAGGAGGACTCCGAGCACCGCGAGGAGTTCGTCCGCCGCCGCGGCCGGCCGGCGCAACACCAGCCGGGCCAGGCCGCCGAGCGTGGCACCGAGCACCAGGCGCGGCACCAGGAACAGCAACCGCAGCGCCGGCATGTTGACGACCAAGGTGTAGAGAACCGCGCGACGTCGGCCCCGGCGGGTCCGGCGGCCAATCGCGGCCGATGGCCGGCGGCCGACCTCGGCAGCGGCGGCGTGGTGGACCACGGCGTCCGGTACCACGACCACCCGGGCGCCGGCCAGGTTGGCCCGCCAGCCCAGGTCGATGTCGTTGCCGAAGACCGGCAGCGCCGGGTCCAACCCACCGAGGCGGTCCCAGAGGTCCCGGCGTACCAGCGATCCGGCGGTTCCCACGGCCAGCACGTCGCGGACGCCATCGTGCTGGCCCTGGTCGAGCTCCCCGCGCTCGACACCGGTTTCCCGCCGGCCGGCCCGGTCGATGGTGACGCCCACCTCGAGCAGCGTCCGCGGCTCGTCCCAGCCACGAACCTTGGGCCCGAGGACGCCCGCCGATGGGCTGTCACCGGCCTGCTCGAGCAGCGTGCCCAGGGTTGCGCGCTGCGGGGCGCAGTCGTCGTGCAGCAGCCAGACCCACTGCTGCGTGCCTTCGGTGGGCTCAGGGCCGAGTTCGGCGGCCCGGGCGAGGCCGGCTGCGACCGCTGCGCCGAAGCCGGTACGCCGGGGCAGCACGAGCACCGCGTCCAGGCCCGGCGCGGCGGCGAGGAGCTCCGCGGTGGCGTCGGTACTGCCCGTGTCCACCGCGACCAGCCGGTCCGGCGGCCGGGACTGGGCAGCCAGCGCGGTCAGCGCCGCGGGCAGCCAACGGGCGCCGTCATGGGCGACCAGGACGGCGGTGACGTGGTGACGGGGGGGGGCTGATGTGTGCATGCGGTCCGGGTGGGCGGCCAATTTGCAAGGCCACGTCGGCGGTCGGTCGTCGTCGGTCCGGGCCGGACCGGCGGCCAGGCTACCGGTCAAATCGGCCGAAGCGGGCCGGTCTCGTACAGCCGGCTCAGCCGGCTCGACGCTTGAGCCGGCGGCGCTCCCGCTCGGACAGCCCGCCCCAGATCCCGAAGCGCTCGTCCTTTGCCAGGGCGTACTCGAGGCACTCGACCCGCACCTCGCACCGCACGCAGACCTTCTTGGCCTCGCGGGTCGAGCCGCCCTTCTCCGGAAAGAAGGCCTCGGGGTCGGTTTCGGCGCACAAGGCGAGGTCGTGCCAGCCGGGCTGACGCTCCTCCTCCCCGTCGATCCCCTCGACTCCCAGGACGAAGCTCATCTCGCTCACGGCGCTCTCCGATCTCGACCCGCTCGGCCGCCGGTGCGTAGCAGGAATGACAACGGTGGAATTACACGCAGGGCAGACCCGGCACGTCAAGCCTGGAACCGACAACCGGCCCGGCCGGTGCAGGACGGCACGGGCCCGGCGGCGGCGGCACTGTGTTGCCGCTCTCCGCTGACAGCGCCTCTGGGGTGCAGTTTCCGGTGTCCGGCGTCGCTGAATGGCCCGACAATTGCACTGATGGCGTCCGGCGACCGGGAGGGTCTGCGGCCCGACTGCGTCCAGTCAGGGAACGACGACACTGCGCTCGACCGCGGGTACGCCGTAGGTCGTCGTCCGCTCCCGGGCGGGCCGGCCGACCCCCGCCGGAATGGCCACCAGATCGGCCACCGACTTGCGGGAGCCGTGCTGCGAGCCGGCCATCCGGCTGATCGTCTCCTCCATCAAGGTGCCGCCGAGGTCGTTCACTCCGCCGCGCAGCAGCTGCCGGCAGCCATCGACGCCCAGCTTGACCCAGGAGCACTGGATGTTGTCGATCCGGCCGTGCAGCAGCAGCCGGGCCATCGCATGCACCGCGCGGTTCTCCTGCACCGTGGGACCGGGACGGGCCAGTCCCGCCAGATAGATCGGTGCGTTCTGGTGCACGAAGGGCAGCGGCACGAACTCGGTGAAGCCACCGGTGCGGTCCTGGATCGCGGCCAGCACCCGCAGGTGAGCGACCCAGTGATTGGCATTGTCGACGTGCCCGTACATCATCGTGGAGCTGGACCGCAGGCCGACCTCGTGCGCGGTGGAGATCACCTCGACCCAGGTCGCCGCCGGCAGCTTCCCCTTGGTGAGCACCCAGCGGACGTCGTCATCCAGGATCTCCGCCGCGGTCCCCGGAATGGTGTCGAGCCCAGCCTCCTTTGCCCGGATCAGCCAGTCGCGGATCGACAATCCGGTCCGCGTCGCGCCGTTGACGACCTCCATCGGGCTGAAGGCGTGGACGTGGATGTCCGGCGTGCGGCGCTTGACCTCGGCGACGAGGTCGAAGTACGCCGTGCCGGGCAGCTCCGGCGAGATGCCGCCCTGCATGCAGACCTCGGTGGCGCCCGCGGCGCGAGCCTCGACCGCGCGCTCCCCCACCTCTGTGAGCGAGAGCGTGTAGGCGTCCGCGTCGGTACGCCGCTGCGCGAACGCGCAGAACCGGCAGCCGGTGTAGCACACGTTGGTGAAGTTGATGTTGCGGTTGACGACGTAGGTGACGTCGTCGCCGACGGTGTCCCGGCGTACGTCGTCGGCGAGTGCGCACAGCGCCTCGAGCTCGGCGCCCCGCGCCCCGAACAGCGCGACCGCCTCGGCGTCGGTCAGCCCCGCCGGGTCGTCGGCAGCCCGGCGTAACCCGGCCCCGACGTCGCCGCCCAGCCGGGCCGGCGCACCGTACTGCATCCGCTCCCGCAGGGCGTCCCAGTCGCCGTAGGCGACGTCGAAGTCGCCCCGCCGGTCGGTATGCCGCCCCTCGGTGTCGATCGAGGCGTTCAGGTCCACCCGCCCGGTGGACGCCACCAGGCCGCCGTCCGGCTCCTGCCACGTGGCGCCGGCGGCGCGCCGACCCTCGACCGCCAAGCCGTCCGGACCGGCCAGCGCGCGGACGTGGCCGAGCACCCGCGGGTCGATCCACGGCTCGCCGGCGAGGACGTACGGCGGGTAGACGGTCAGCCGCTCGCGCAACGTGAAGCCGGCGGCGGCCGAGGCCGCGGCCAGCTCGTCGATCGCCGGCCAGGGTGCCTCCGGGTTGACGTGGTCCGGCGTGACCGGCGAGACCCCACCCCAGTCGTCGATGCCGGCGCGGAGTAGCAGTGCGTACTCCTCGGCGATCAGGTTCGGGGGGGCCTGGATCCGCATCGACGGGCCGAGGACCAGCCGGGCCACCGCCACGGTCGCCGCCAGCTCGGCCATCGGGGGCTCGCCGTCGCCGCGCATCGCGGTGTCCGGCTTGGCCCGGAAGTTCTGGACGATCACCTCTTGGATGCCGGCGTAGGCCCGCGCCACCCGGCGGATCGCGAACAGCGCCTCGGCCCGCTCGGCGCAGGTCTCACCGATGCCGATCAGGATGCCGGTGGTGAAAGGCACCGCCGTACGGCCGGCGTCCTCGAGAACGCGGAGCCGGACCGCAGGCTCCTTGTCCGGCGAGCCGTAGTGCGGGCCACCCGGCTCCGACCACAGTCGGGTGGCCGTGGTCTCGAGCATCATCCCCATCGAGGGGGCCACCGGCTTGAGCCGCTGGAGGTCGGTCCAGGTCAGTACGCCGGGGTTGAGGTGCGGCAGCAGCCCGGTCTCCTCGAGCACCCGGATCGCCATCGCCCGGACGTAGTCGAGCGTGCCGGCGTACCCCCGGCTCTCCAGCCAGCCGCGAGCCGCCGGCCAGCGGTCCTCCGGCCGGTCGCCGAGGGTGAACAGCGCCTCCTTGCAACCGAGGGCCTGGCCCTGCCGGGCGATCTCGAGCACCTCGTCCGGGGAGAGGAAGGCGTCCGGCACCCGGTGCGGCGTGGTCGCGAACGTGCAGTAGTGGCAGCGGTCGCGGCAGAGCCGGGTCAGCGGGACGAAGACCTTGCGCGAGTAGGTGACGACGCCGGGCCGGCCGGCCGCCTGCAGTCCAGCGTCGCGCACCCGGGCCGCGCTCGCCAGCAGGTCGTCGAGCTCCGCGTCGCGGGCGTGCAGGAGGACGGTGGCCTCGGCCTCGTCCAGCGGTACGCCGTCGCGCGCACGGCGCAGCGCCCGCCGCAGGGCGCTCGGGCTTGGCTTCGCGCTGTGCACGAGCCGAGGCTACGTGGGGCCGGGACGTGCCGCCGGTCGGTGGCGGCATCCGCCCGCTCTCACGATGAGACGGCCTCGTGACGAGTGCTCTTCTCACGGGCGTTTGCGGCAGCACGCGGCGAAGGTCACGCCGTCTGTTGAGCGTCGCAGGCTTCCAGATCCGCTTCCACGGCGGCCACACCGGGCTGCGACCGAAGAAACTCACGGACCACCTGCTCGTAGGCACGACCCCCGTCGTGCGGGCTACTGGCCCGGTAGACCTGCGTGTTGTTCTCGACAGCGTCGAGCAGCACCCGGCACTGGTCACCATCGAGATTGCGGAGCTTGCGCAGACGTTCCCAGACCTGATCGGTGTTCTTAAAGCTCCGGGACTCACGCACGGCCTTGACCAGTGACGAGGCCAGACCGCCATGGAGCTCGGCGCGAGCTTCGAGCACATCCAGCAGCAACTCCGCGAGCGCCGGCGCATCCTTACCCGCTGCCGCGATGGCTTGACGCTCCCCGAGTGGCCCGTAGGGCGCCAGGTCGAACTTGAGCGACATCACAGGGACGCCGCGGCCCAGCAACCCTTGTGGGCTCGGTAGCCGCAGCGTTGGACCGTTACGGCATCGAGCTGTTCGTTGCCCACGAGGACATCGAGCCCGACCGCGAGTGGAAGGACGAGATCCTCAACGCGCTGGGCACGACCGACGGCAGCGTGGCCTTCCTCCACCAGGAGTTCAAGACGAGTGACTGGTGTGGCCAGGAGGTCGGCTGGCATCTTCGCCCAGACCGGCACCGGGTGGCGGGCCTACGAGGAGTCCATGCCCTCGCCGTGCGCGCTGACGAACTCCGGCCTGTACGCCGTACGGCACATCCCGCCGCCTACTACACCGGCACCCGGGCCGCCTGCCAGACGCAGGACCTGCCGCTGGCGGCGACGCCGGACCTCGGTGCCCGGTTCACGTTCGTGACCCCGAACCTCTGCAACGACATGCACAGCTGCCCGGTCGCCAGCGGTGACCGCTGGCTGGCGGGGTTCGTGCCAAAGGTGCTGGCCAGCCCGCAGTACCAGGGCGGCGACACCGTGCTCGTCATCACCTGGGACGAGCGCGACGTGGGTGCCGGCAACCCGGTGGCCCCCATCGTGGTCGCGCCGTCCGTGGCTCCCGGGACCCGCAGCGCCACGCCGTACACCCACTACAGCCTGCTGCGAACGACCGAGGAGCTGCTGGGCCTGCCGCTGCTCGGCGCGGCCGCGACGGCGACCTCGATGCGCCCGGGCTTCGGGCTCTGACCGCCAGGCATGGAGACAGGCCGCTTGCTAGATCGCGTGCAGGTCCAGGCGGTCGTGGAGTCGCCGTAGGTCCTCGGGGTCACTGCTGATCACCGGCGAACCGGCACGGAGGGCCACGACGACGACGTGTGCATCGACGGTGTCGTCCGTACCGCTCTTGCCGAGCAGGACGCCGACAGCACGAGCTGCGGGCTCATCGAGAGGGACGATGTCGACCTCCCGCGAGCGCAGCAGGCGCGCCAGCCGCGCCTGCCGCGGCCCGCGCCACGCCTGCGCTACGACGCCCGCCGGTATCAGGATCCGTTGGCGACGTTGGCTGATCCGATCGAGCAGCGCCAGCAGGCGGGCGCTGCCTCGGTCGAGCGCGATCAGGGCGCCGGTGTCGAGGGTCACGCTCATGTCTGCTCGCGGCGGCGTCGTGGCCTGGCGGCTGTTGCGTGGCCGAGAACGGCGTCGGCCCAGACGTAGTCGTCATCGGAAGGCACTCCGTCTTCGACCATCCAGCCGGCGACCAGGTCGGCCAGCGCGTCGTCCTGCTGCCGTCTCGCCAGCGCTTCGGAGACGTAGGACGACACGCTCGCGGCGCGACCTTCACGCACCGCCTGCCTGGCGGCGTCGATCTGCTTCACCGGCAGGCTTACTGCGATCTTGCCCGTCGCTGTCATACTCGGATCATACCGGCGCGGTGGTGGATGAGCGGCCAGGAATGGCTACCGTCTCCGTCAGTGTCAGGGTGACGGCGCCGCTGTTGCGGTGGTTGGGTTCCTGACCGTCGGTGGCCTGGCTCCTAGCGTCTGTGCCGTCCTCGGACTGGCGATCATGCGATGTGCCGGCCGCCGATGGTCAGG
>JAABUR0100000775.1_pt1 | contig 64423 bp, 68 predicted proteins | sample 5560091 | NCBI WGS metagenome assembly JAABUR01 (sample SAMN10711879, study PRJNA513375) | rock metagenome | isolation source: Antarctica rocks | place: Antarctica: Victoria Land, University Valley sud
GGACGACACAGCAGTAGATCTTGCCCTCACGGGTGTGGTGCTCGGTGATGTCGGTCATCCACAGCTCGTCGGGTGCTTCGCGGCGGAACTCGCGCCGCACCAGGTCAGGGCCTCCGACCCTGCCGACACGGGCGCTGCGTGGCATCCGCCGCTTGGGCAGGCCCTTGATGCCGAGCTCGTTCATGATCGCGGCCACCGCGTTGTGGCCGACGACGATCTGGCGTCCGAAGCGAAGCTCGGCGGTGATGCGGAGCGCGCCGTAGACGCCGGCCGAGGCGCGATGGACATCGACGATCTCGCCGGCGAGGAAGATCCGCCGAAGCGCCCTCGGCGAAGTCGGGCGGCTGCGCCAGGCGTAGTAGCCGGACTCGGTGACCCCAAGGAAGCGGCAGGCGTGGCGCACGTTTTTTCCCTGCCCAGTGCGTCCGTCGGACATCGTTGCTCGCATTGGTGGCGACGAGTTCGTCGTCCTGCTCGCGGATGTCGACCAGCAGCAGGCAGACGAGGTGGCCGAGCGGGTCGTTCGGAACCTCGGCGAGGTCCTGTTCCCCGTCGTCGGCGTCGGCGGCCTTCGCGCCGGGTGCAGCGTCGGCGTCGCCCTCGCCGGCCGGGACGATGTGATCGACAGCGTGCTCGCTCGCGCCGACGGCGCCCTCTACCAAGCGAAATCCGTCGGCCGGAATGGTTGGCGCGCCGCCCTCGTCACCTAGTGCAGGGGTACGAGCGGTCGATCTCCAGCATGCCCGAGTGGTGGCGGCAGAACACAGCAGCGCGACGTTGCTTCCGGATCCTCCCGCCGTCGGTGACCTCCTCGCGGGCGCAGCCGCCGCTTCCGAAGTCAGTTCCTGACTATAGGCAGCCGTTTCAGGTCGCTTTGCCTGGCGTCGCAGCGCCTCGCGGCGGGCGAAGGTCCCTTACCGGGTGCTCGGACTCGATCCGCAGCAGCCGGTTCCATTTCGCGGTCAGCTCGGAGCGGGTCGTGGAGCCCACCTTGATCCGTCCGGTCCGCCAGTCGACCGCCAGATCTGAGAGCCAGCTGTCCTCGGTCTCGCCCGAACGGGCCGAGAGTACTGTGGCGTAGGCGGCGTCCTGCGCCATCGTGACGACCTGGCGAGCCTCGCTGAGCGCGTCGACCTGGTTCGGCTTGCCAGGACAACGTTGGCGATCCTTCCCGGATGCTGGCGTCGAGCTGAGGGGGCGAGGTGACGAAGTGGTCGTCGCCGAGCAACTGGATGCCACCCGCCAGCCGGCCGCCACCCCTCCTCGTCGTCCTCGCCGAGTGGATCCTCGATGAGCCGTGGTTCTCGCTTGCCAGCACGTAGGTTCCGTCGACGAGTAGATGGGTAGCGGCGACGTCCACGGCGATCGCAACCTCTCTGCCGGGCTCGAGACCGCTCCGCTCGATCCCCTCCAGGACGACGTCTAGGGCGGCGTGGTTGGAGGAAGCGGCGCGGCGAGTCCTCCCTCGTCGGCGACGAGCGCGACGCCGTGGCCTTGCTCGTGGAGGATGGCTGCGGTCGCGGCTCGAGCACGGGAGGCCCATTCGATCGCCTCGGCGAACGTCCGCGCGCCGAGCGGGATGACGAGGAAATCCTGGACGTCGACGAGTCCTCCTGCGTGGGCGCCGCCCGAGGTCACGTTCACCATCGGTAGCGGCAGCAGAGGCGGGAGCTGCGCGCTTAGGGCTCGCCAGAGCGGTGTGCCCACACTCCCGGCAGCAGCGAGCGCCTTGGCCAGCGAGGCGGCGAGAACGGCGTTGGCGCCGAGCGGGGCGAGCGTCGGGGTTCCGTCGAGTTCGCGAAGCGCGGTATCGACACCACCCTGGTGAGTGCGTCCCTCGCTATATCCGCGAGCGAACCCGTCTGCGAACCGGTCACCTGTTTCGAGATCCGGTGCGTCGCCATCAGCAGATCCGCGGCAGTGGATCCCCCACGAGCATGTCGACCACGCGCCTGCCGCCGAACGCCGTCTCGAGGAGCACGAGCCCGGGTGGCTCGTCGCGGACCTCGCCCACCAACTCGGTATCGATCCCGAGCTCGTGCGACGCGAGAGCTGCGAACGCAGCGGCCGCTGCCTCCGTTGCCACGATCGCCATCAGCTTGCCCTCGTTCGCGACGTAGAGCGGGTCGATCCCGAGGATCTCGCAGGCGCCGTTGACCTCCGGCCGCACCGGCAGCTTTGACTCGTCGATCACGATGCCGACGTTAGCGGCAAGGGCGATCTCGTTCAGCACGGTTGCAAGGCCGCCGCGCGTCAGGTCGCGGAGGCAGCGAACGCCGTCGGTCGCGTCGAGCAGCGCTGCGACGAGCCCGCCGAGCGGCGCGGTGTCGCTCTCGAGCTCGACCTCGAGCTCGAGGTTGCCCCGTGCGACCATCACGGCCATGCCGTGGTCGCCGAGCGTGCCCGAGACCAGGATCTTGTCCCCTGGCCGGACGAGGGTGGGGGACAACTCCAGCTCGCGCTCGAGCACGCCGATCCCGGCCGTGTTGACGTAGACGCCGTCGCCCTTCTCGCGCTCGACGACCTTCGTGTCCCCCGCGATCACGGTCACGCCCGCAGCTCTTGCCGCCGCGCCCATCGAGGCCGCGATCCGGCGGAGGTCGGCCGTGGGAAACCCCTCCTCGACGATGAAGCCGGCGGTGAGGTAGAGCGGCCGGGCGCCCATCATCGCGAGGTCGTTGACGGTGCCGTTGACCGCGAGCTCCCCGATATCGCCCCCGGGGAAGAAGAGCGGCTTGACCACGTAGGAGTCCGTCGTCAGCGCAAGCCGGCTCCCGCCCTGGGTGAACACCGCCGCATCGGCGAGCGGCGAGAGCAATGGATTACCGAGCTCCTCGAGGAACAGCGCCTCGACGAGAACGTGGCTCGACTTGCCTCCGGCCCCGTGCGCGAGCGTGATCAGCTCGTCGGTCAGCTTCGGCTTGCGCCGGCGCCGCCGCTCGACCGCCTCGAGCACCTCCTGCTCGCGGCCGGTCATCGCACCGTCTCGAGCCTCCGCGAGAAGCGGCCGTAGTTGTAGTAGGCCGCACAGGCGCCTTCGCTCGAGACCATGCACGTTCCGATCGGCCGCTCGGGAGTGCACGCGGTGCCGAACACCTTGCACTCCCAGGGCTTGATCACGCCCTTCAGCACCTCGCCGCACTGGCACGCCTTCGGATCGGCGACACGGACTCCGGGTACCTCGTAGCGCAGCTCCGCGTCCCAATCCGCAAACTCCGATCGCAGCTTGAGCGCGCTCTGGGAGATGAACCCGAGCCCGCGCCACTCGAAGGTCGTGCGGAGCTCCATCGTCTCGGCGATCGCCTCCAGGGCTAGTTGGTTGCCACCCTCGCGGACGACGCGCGTGTACTGATTCTCCACCTCGCAGCGACCCTCCGCGAGCTGGCGCAGGATCATGTACGCGGACTGGAGGACATCGAGCGGCTCGAAGCCCGCGACCACGAGCGGTTTGCCCCACTCCTGCGCGATGAAGCGGTAGGGCCGCGTCCCGATCACGGTCGAGACGTGCCCCGGCCCGATGAAGCCGTCGAGCCGCAGGTCGGGCGAGGAGAGGATCGCCCGGATCGCCGGAATGATCGTGACGTGATTCGCGAAGACGAAGAAGTTGCGGATGCCCTCGGCGCGGGCGCGGAGGAGCGTCAGCGCCGTCGAGGGGGTCGTCGTCTCGAAGCCGATCGCGAAGAAGACGATGTCGAGGTCGGGATTCTCGCGGGCGATCCTGAGCGCGTCGAGGGGCGAGTAGACGAGCCGGACGTCGGCGCCGCGCGCCTTTGCCTCGAGCAGCGAGCCGTTTCCACCGGGGACGCGCAGCATGTCGCCGAAGGTCGTGAAGACGACGTTCGGGCGCTCGGCGATCGCGATCGCGTCGTCGACCCGCCCCATCGGGATCACGCAGACCGGGCAGCCGGGGCCGTGGATCAGGTCAACCTCGGGCGGGAGCACATTCTCGACGCCGTGCTTGTAGATCGTGTGCGTATGCCCGCCGCAGACCTCCATCAGCTTGTACTCCCGGCCCGGCTCCACGAGCCCGGCGATCTCCTCGACGACCCGCTTCGCGACGTCGCCGTTCCGGTACTCGTCGACGTATTTCATGCGCGCGCCCCGACGACGTCGAGGAGCAGGTGGTAGATCGTCGCGTGCGCCTCCTGGACGCGCGGGATGTAGTCGCTCCCGCAGACGAAGCGGTAGTCGAGCCAGTCGAGCTCGGCCAGCCGGCCGCCGTCGCCCCCCGTGATCGCGCAGGTGAGGAGCAGGTGTCGGTGCGCCTCCTCGAGTCCGGCGAGGACGTTGCGCGACGAGCCGCTCGTCGAGATCGCGACCGCGATGTCGTTGCCGCGGGCGAGCGGGATCAGCTGGCGTGCGAAGACGTTCTCGTAGCCGACGTCGTTGCCGACGGCGGTGATCGTGGCGACATCGTCGACGAGCGCGATCGCGGGCCAGCCGAGCGCGCGGCAGTCGTGGGCGAGATCCTGGGCGTCGGTCGAGGACCCGCCGTTGCCGAAGGCGAGCAGCCGGCCGCCGCGCTCGAGCCGGGCGCGGACCGCCTCGCCGCACGCGACGACCGCCTCGACGTCGATGCCGCGCCGGAGCGCGATCGCGTCAGCACCTTTCTGCAGCGTCGAGGCGCGCACGTCGGCAAGCACGTTCGGGAGATCGGACTCCGTGCGCTCGAGGAATGGATAGAGGAAGTCCGTCAAGCGATCCGCTCCAGAGCGACGCCCGCATGGCAGAGCAGCGTGTCGCCGACCGCGACACCTTCGACGAGATCGACGGCGACCTCCTCGCGCGCGCCGTCGAGCTCGATCACGGCCGTCCGGTTCGCGACCGCGACAACCCGCGCCTCGACCGCGACGTCACCGCAGGTGATGCACGCGTCCGCAAGCAGGCCCGGATGCTCGAAGAAGACGTGCACGAGCTCCCAGAGCACGTGATAGGCCGTCTCCTGCACCTCCTGAACGATCGTGCGGTCGTCGCTCGGAACGGAGAAAGAGAAGTCCGCGTCGATTCTCTCGGCCCCGGTCAGCGCGATCGTCAGCAGCCCGGGTCGGGCCAACAGCTCCTCGACCGCTGCGTCCCGGCCCCCGTGGACGATTCCAATCGCGATGTCCCCGGCTCGGGCCAGCTCTGGGGCGGCGAGCGCTGGGAGCGCGCGCTTGCCGACGATCACAGGGTGCATGAACTCGACCGCGACGTGGGCCGCGTCGCTCGCCGCCGCGCCGCTGCCCCAGGCGACGAGCGTCCCTCCAGCCGTGAACGCCCGCGCCATCGCGTGGCAGGCGAGCGCGAGCTGCTCCTGCTCAGCGGCGAGAAACGTGCTGAGAACACGCTCGCGCTCCGCAATCTTGCTCGCCAAAAGCGCAGCGCCCGGCGTCACTCGATCGCGCTCGCCCGGAGCTCGTCGAGCTCCTGCTCGTAGGGCGCACCGAGCTGCTCGAGGAACTCACGCGTTGCCTCGGCCTCGGCCTCGTCGATCTTCGACATCGCAAAGCCCACGTGGATCAGGACCCAGTCGCCGACTCCGACTGCGTCCGGCCCCGTCGCAAGCAGACCGATGTTGACGTTCCGCCGGACGCCTGAGACCTGCGCCTTGGCGATGTGGTGCTCGTGGTCGACGAGCTCCACGATCTGGGCGGGGATCCCGAGGCACATCGCGCGACTGCTCTAGAGCGACTCGGACTGGGGCCCGACGACCGGCTCCATCACCGGCTGGCTGTCGGCCGAAGGCTGCGCGCCTACAATCCCCTCGAGCGCGCCGGCGACCTGCTCCAGCGCGCCGTTGATCTCACCGAGCACCGGGCCGATCGGCGCGGTCTGCTTCTCGATCGCGCGCACCCCGAAGGTGACGAGTCCGAGCGTCTTCGAGACCTTGCGCAGGGTCGAGGCGATCAGGACGAGGTAGACGGCAAGGACGACGACGAGCAGGACGAGCTCGACGAGCGTGGCGATGATCAGGACGGTCTTCACGGGTGGCTCCTTTCGGCGAGTCGGGCGTGCTCGCCCAGCTCGGCGAGGAGGTCGCCGCCGCGGGCCTTGGTGGTCTGGAGGAGATGCGTCGTCTGAGTGTTCTGGGCGACGAGCTTGCCCGCAGTCCAGATCGCGGTCGCGCCGGTCTCCACGTCGTTCACGGTTCGCCGGAGCAGCTCGAGGAGCGTCCAGACGACGACCGCAACGACGAGCCCGACCGCGATTCCGAGCCCCCAGGCCAGCTCGACGCCGTTCGAAAGGGCGAGCAGGCCCATCAGGCTTTCCCAAGCTTCTGCAGGTAGGCGACGGCGAGTCCGGGGACGGCCGTCGCGAGGTCGCGCGTCCGGACCGCCTCGTCGACCCCGTCGAGGTTGCGCGTGATCCCGAGGCCGGCGTCGAGGATGTCGCGGGAGTAGCGCTCGATCTCGAGGGCGGGCCGCATGATCTTGCTGAAGAGCAGGACGACGACGATCGCGACCACGAGGCCGAGCGCAAGACCGATCCAGGCCAGCACGATCACGTCCCGGACACCTCCTTGCGGACGGCACCGAGGTCGCGGGTGATCCGCATGAGGTCGTGGTTCGTGGCGGCGACGTCGAAGAGCGCCGCCGTGTTCGCCTGGGCGCCGTCGAGCGCTGCGACGATCGCGCCCGCCTGGCCGACGATCCGGCGGCCGAGGAGGATGATCGCGATCAGGAGCGCGGCGACGAGCGCGATCACTACCGCTCCGAGGACGGAGCCGATCACCCACCACCCTGTCGTCGAGACGGCTACCACGCGCAGCCTCCAGGCCTCTGCATGCATTCCGCACTTACCGGGCACAGCCTAACGCATGGGCAGGGCCGACATACGCCGGGATGCCGCCCGGGGCGTCGTCGCGGCGATGGCGATGACCGGTTTCAGACGGCTGTCGGTCGGGCTCGGCCTGCTCGAGGAGACGCCGCCCGAGGTCATGGCCGAGCAGGCAAAGGTCCTCCGGCCCGCGCTCGAGCGGGTGCCCGAGCGCCTGCGGGGCGAGGCGGTGGAGCTCGGACACTGGCTCTACGGCGCTGCCGGCGGAGCCGTTTACGGCGCCCTGGTGCGGCCGCGTCTCCGCGGGCGCTGGGTCGGCCCCGCATACGGCCTCGCGATCTGGGCCGCGTTCGAGACGGGCCTCGTCCCGTTGCTCGGCCTCGAGCACACGGAGGAGCGAAAGATAGTCTCGCGGCTTCTCGTTGCCGCCGACCACATCCTCTACGGCGTCATCGTCGCCGGGGAGAGCGTCGACTAGCCCTTGTCGCGGATCAGGCTCTGCGCGTAACGAGCCAGTGTCTGCGCCTGGGTGAGGTCGACGCCGTGCACCTTCTGCGCATGTTCGACCGCCTTCGCGAGCACCTCCTCCTCGGTCTCGCCCTCGATCTTCGTCCGACAGACGACGCCGCCGTGGCTGCACTCGAACGTCTTCGTCATCCAGCCTCCTCCCGATTGACTTGGTAGGTTAGCGTCCGCAGTATGCCGGACACATCTACCGGGTAGTCCGCAGCGTGAGCGAGGGGGCGAAGGGTGGCGACGAAGGTGACGAAGCAGACTCCGGCCGAGAAGCTGCTCGATCTGATCGGGCCGGTCGACCGCTACCACGACCACGAGTCGAACGGCGACTTCGGGATGCCCGCCCGGATGACAATGGAGGACTATCTCGAGCCGGTGGCCCATGCTGGGCCCGCCTCCCGCCTCGGGCCGCTCGAGAAGGTGCACGCGTTCTGGTTCGCCGGGATGAGCTGCGACGGCTGCACCGTCTCGGTGACGGGCGCACAGGCACCGAGCGTCGAGAGCCTGCTCCTCGGGGCCCATCCCGGCCTGCCGCGCGTGATCCTCCACCACCCGGTCGTCAACATCGAGTCGGGCCCCGCCTACCTGCGCGCCCACGAGGACGCCCTCAAGGGCGAGCTCGACGCGCCCTACGTGATCATCCTCGAAGGCTCGATCAGCGACGAGACGCTCGTCCACTCGCTCGGCGGCTACTGGTCGGGGCAGGGCGAGGAGCCTTGGGGCCCGGACGGCGAGCTGCGGACCGTCTCGACCGACGAGTGGGTCGCGCGCCTCGCTCCGGGCGCCGCCGCCTCGATCGCGATCGGCACGTGCGCCACCTGGGGCGGAGTCCCAGCGGCCCACGGCAACCCGACGGGCGCAATGAGCCTGATGGACTTCCTCGGCAAGGAGTACCGGAGCGCGCTCGGCGTCCCCGTCGTGAACGTCCCCGGCTGCGCGCCGGTCGGCGACAACTTCACCGAGACCGTGGCTGCGATCCTCTACTTCCTTCAGGGCTTCGGCCCCCTCCCGGAGTTCGACGAGCTCGGCCGCCCCGCCTGGCTCTTCGGCGAGACCGTCCACCGCCACTGCGTCCGCGGCGCCTACTACGAGGAGGGCTCCTTCGCCGATGCGTTCGGCGACAAGGAGTGCCTCGTCGAGATCGGCTGCTGGGGCCCGGTCGTCAACTGCAACATCACCTCGCGCGGGGCGATCAACCACGCGGGCGGCTGCATGAACGCCGGCGGAGCCTGCATCGGCTGCACGATGCCCGGCTTCCCGGACAAGTTCACGCCCTTCTACAAGGTGGCGCCCGGCTCTCGCGTCTCGTCGACGGCGTCGCGGATGGTCGGGAGCATCATCAAGCCGCTGCGGATGTTCTCGAACGACAATCTGAACCGCGAGGTTCGCTGGGACGTCGAGGGCGAGATTCCGAGCGGCTGGGCCGCGGAGAAGGCCGAGCCGGGCGTAGTCAGCAAGGCTGGTCACAAGGCCTACGACGTGCTCCGGCGTCGCGGCGACGCGGGCAAGGGCTCGGGGGGCGAATGGGGCAAGACCAAACGAGAGGATTCCTGACGTGTGCTTCAAGAACCTGCCGGTCGAGTTCGACTCGAACGGTGCAGCCAGGCTCGTCGGAGGGATCCCCGATCCCTATTCGGTGACCGTGACGCGGCCCGAGGTCGCGATGACCGACGCCGAGCGCGAGGAGCAGATCAAGCGGCTGACTGCGCGGAACGGCCACATCAAGGACCTGAACATGGACCCGGTGACGCGGGTCGCGGGCGCGCTCGCGGTCAATGTCGTCGCCGATCTCGACAGCGGCCGCTACCTCGACGCTCGCTCGCAGGCCACCCTCTTCCGCGGCTACGAGGTGATCCTGATGGGCCGCGACCCGCGCGACGCGATCTTCATCTCCTCGCGCGCCTGCGGCGTCTGCGGCGGCGTCCACGCGCACTGCTCGGCCTACGCGATCGAGATGGCGATGGGGCTCGAGGTGCCGCCGCTCGGCACCGTCGTTCGAAACATGCAGGAGTCCGCGGAGATGGGCTACGACAACCCGCTCCACCTCTACCTCCTCGCCGGGCCCGACTACTCGGAGGCCGTCGTCAAGGCCGTGAACCCGGAGCTCTGGCCGAAGGCGAAGGAATGGAAATGCAAGGGCGTCGAGCACCACGGCTTCAAGACGATGGCCGAGCTGATGACCGCGCTCAACCCGCTGACCGGGGCGCTCTACCGGGAGGGGCTCGAGTTCACCCGGATCTCGCGCGAGATGTTCGTGATCCTCGCCGGCAAGTACCCGCACCCGCAGACGGTCGTCCCCGGCGGCGTTTCCTCGACGGTCTCGCTCCAGACGCTGAACGAGTACCACTCCAAGCTCGGACGGATCTTCGACTACGCGAAGCGGATGCTGGCCGTCTGGGACGAGATCCCGGACTTCTTCTACACCTGCGACGAGCGCTACAAGATGGTGGGCGCGCGCCCGATGAGCCTGATCGACACCGGCTTCTGGGACGACCCTCACGCCTACAACTCGAGCTACGCGGACTGCAACGATTGGGGCGAGCGCCGTTGGTCGACTCCGGGTGTCGTGATCGACGGTGAGCTTGTCACCACCCGCCTCACGGACATCAACATCGGCTTCGAGGAGTTCGTCGAGCACTCCTACTACGAGGAGTGGGCCGGCGATCGCTACGCGACCGACCCGCGCGGGGATCCGATCAGCCCTTACCACCCGTGGAACAAGCAGACCTTGCCGAAGCCCGGCGAGAAGAGCTGGAAGGACAAGTACACCTGGGCCTGCACCCCGCGCTGGGACCGGAACGTCGTCGAGGCCGGCGCCTACGCGCGCCTGTTCATGACCGCGATGGCGCAGAAGCAGCCGGCGAACGACTTCATCGAGACGACAGGACGCAGCATGAAGCTGAACGTGCCGAAGGGCCTGACCCCGGAGATGCACTGCGAGTGGCACGTGCCGGAGGTCTGGAACGCGTTCGAGCGCAACCGCGGGCGTGCCTACCACTACGTCTTCTCGCAGCTCGTCGGGCTCGCGAGCCTGCTCGAGGCCTACCGCCTCTTCAAGCACGGCGAGCGCAAGGTGGCGGCGATCCCGCCCGACCAGCTGGAGAAGCACATGCCGAAGGACGAGCGGCTCGGCGTCGGCTGGTGGGGCGCGGGCCGCGGTTACCTCACGCACCATCTCGTGATGGACAAGGGGAAGATCACCAACTACCAGATCTGCACGCCCTCGACGATCAACGCGTCGCCGCGCGACCCGTGGGATCAGCTCGGTCCCTACGAGGAGGCGGTGCTGAACACGCCGATCATCGAGGACACGTCCGACCCGTCGAAGTTCACCTCGATCGACATGCTCCGGGCGATCCGTAGCTTCGACCCGTGCATGCCGTGCACGACGCACGTCCACACGGGCCACGGGGTCGTCGAGCGCGAGGTGAACACCTGCGCCTGCGGCGCTGACTAGCGTCCTGGTCGGCGGGGTCGGCGAGCTCTATCAGGGCGACCTCGATCTGGGCCGACTCGCGGTGGAGCGATTGGCCGAGGAGGAACTCGGGGAGGGCGTGCTCGTCGAGGAGCTGCACTACGGTGCGGTCGCGGTCGCGCAGCGGCTCGAGGAACTGCGTCCCGACCGGCTGATCCTCGTCGGCGCCGTCGCGCGAGGGCGGCCGCCGGGAACCGTGGAGCGACGAGCTGTGGAGCCGATCCCGCTCGACACCGCCGAGTTCCAGGCCGCGATCGGCGACGCGGTCACGGGCTACGTCGGGATCGATCTCGTCGTCGAGGTCGCCTCCGGCTTCGGGGCGCTTCCCGCGGAAACGGTCACGATCGAGGTCGAGCCGGCCCGAGTCGAGCCGTCCGAGACCCTCTCCGCGGAGGCGATCGAAGGGCTGGAGCAGGCGCTCGAGCTCGTCAGGCGGGAGCTAGCTCGAGGACGCCCAGATTCTGAGGCGGAACGGCCAGCCGCCGTCCCGCGTCCGTCTCCAGCACCAACGAACCGTCGATCGACGAGCTGACGGCAGTCCCGCGCGCCTCGGGCCCTCCAGGTCCGAGCGGAATCAGCCGCGCGACCACGGCGCGGCCGATCGTCTCGCAGCGGCGCAGGTACGCCGCCAGGACGCTCGCACTCGAGGCGACGAGGCGAGCCTCGATCGCCTCGACGATCCGCGGGACGAGATCCGCGTCACGCTCTCCGGTGACCAGGACGTTGACGACCGCCCAGTCGACCCCGATCGGGCCGAGCTCGGCATAGACCGCCACCGCGCCCGCCCGCGCCCCGTCGCGTCGAACCACGTCGGGCCACTCGATCGTTGCCTTCTCACCGAGCGCGTCCGCGAGCCCGGAGACGGCCACGGTGTAGAGCCAGCCCTCTCGTTGAGCCGGAAGCCGTGGCAGCGGGCGAAGGACGAGCGAGAACGCGAGCCCGTCGCCGACGTCCCACTCGAGGCCCGCCCGTCCGCGAGGCGAAGCCTGGTAGCCCGCCGCGACGACGGAGCCGCTGGCCGCGCCCGCCCTGGCCCAAGCGAGGGCGTCGGCCTCGGTCGAGAGCAGCGCCGGGTAGAAACGAAGTGGCCGCTCGCCGAGGGCGAGGGTCAGCGCGTCGCCTAGCTCCACGGCTCGCCGAGCTCTGCCGCAAGGCGCCGGAACGTCTCCTCGAGCCGCAGCAGTTGCGGGACGTGGAAGCGGGACGACGCCTGCGAGACGTCGGCCCGGAACCGCTCCTTGGTCTGGACGTCGCGTTCGTGGAGCGTCTCGAGCGCCGAGCGGATGTGCAGCTCCATGATCTCCGGCGGCAGCTCGAGCAGCGCTCCCAGCCACGCTTGGGCGAGCTCGACGCTCGAGCCGTCGATCCAGGTCGCGGCCTCGGCGCGTTGGTCTGCCACGGGCGCGTCGGAGACGCGGACGACCTCCTCGCGGACAAGAGACTCCCAGCGGTCGACCGGCTCCTGCGCGAGCACGTGCCGCAGGTCGTCGGCCGCCGCGCCGACACGGTTGAGCAGCTCCTCGGCCTGAGCGACGACCGGCGGGGGCGAGCCGGCGACGCCGAGAGCCTGCCGGGCGGCGAGGCGCGCCCGCGGCAGGTCGCCGACCAGCTCGTGGGCCAGGGCCAGGTTCGCCTTCGCCATGGCGAACTCGGCCGGTCGCACCGAACGGGGATGCGCGCCGGCGGCCTGTCGGAACGACTCGATCGCCCGTTTGGGGCGTCCTGCGGCGAGGTGGACGAGCCCGAGCGCGTTCGCCGCGCCGCCGTAGCCGGCCGCCTCGCCTCGCTCCGCCAGCTCGAGTGCCCGCTCGAGCGTCGAGGCGGCCTCCTCGAGCTCCCCGAGCTCGAGCAGCGTGGCCCCGAGCTCGCGCAGGACGGCCGCCTCGGCCGCCCCCGCGACGAGGCCGGCTGCGCTCCGGAAGCACTCGGCCGCCCCCTGCGGGTCGTGGCCGCGGCTGACAAGTCCCAGGTTGAAGAGGGCTGCGCCGCGTTCCTGCTCGAGTCCCGCCGCCTCGAATAGTTCCGCCGCGCGCTCGAAGGCGACGGCCGCGGTGTCGAGCTCGCCGACGAGCCGTCGCGCGGCGCCGAGCGCGTTCAGGGTCTTCGCGTGCTCGACCGGCAAGAGCTCGGGCGCGAAGAGCTCCGCAGCATGCGCCAGCGACTCGAGCGCCTCGTCGAAACGACCGACGTCGGTCAGGACGACGCCGAGGTGGTAGCGGGCGGTCGCGTGCTGGACGGGGTAGCGCGCCTCGTCGTAACGGGCAACCCGCTGCTGCAGCTCTGTGATCGGGTCGAGCACGTCCCTATCCTCCCCGACATGAGGATCATCGTCGCGGGAGTCGGGAACGTCCTCCGCGGCGACGACGGCTTCGGCGTCGCCGTCGCCGAACGCCTGCTCGGGCAGAAGCCGCCCACAGAAGTGGAGATCTTGGATGTCGGGATCGGAGGGATCCACCTCGTCCAGGAGCTCCTTGCGGGCGCGGACGCCCTCGTCGTCGTCGACGCGGTCGACCTCGGCCGGGCTCCCGGTACGGTCGTGGTTCAGCGACCTGAGATCCGCGAGATCGAAGGCCCGGACGATCTCGCAAGCGTTCATTACGCAACGCCCGAGCGCGCGCTGATGTTCGCGCGCGGCCTCGAGATCCTGCCGGCCAGCGTCTGGCTCGTCGGCTGCCAGGTGGTCGACGCGGAGAGCATCGGCCACGGCCTTTCGGCCGAGCTCGCCGGAGCGGTCGAGGCTGCCGCTGCCGAGGTGCGACGACTCGTGACAGGGCTTGGTGTCCCGTGGATCTGATCTAGACTGCTCTTCATGAAGCTCGCCGTCGCCGGCAAGGGTGGTTCGGGAAAGACGTCGATCTCCGGGACGATGGCGCGTCTGCTCGCCCGCGACGGGCGCAAGGTTCTCGCGATCGACGGTGACTCGAGTCCCAACCTGGCGCTCACGCTCGGGATCCCCAGTGAGCAGATGAGCGCGATGCCCACGCTGCCCCGGGATCTGCTCGACCGCTCGGGCGGCAGCGCGGTGCTGACGAAGACGCTCGAGGAGATCTGCGCCTCGCACTCGGTTCAGGGCCCGGACGGCGTCACGCTCCTCGTGATGGCGCACCCACAGCACGCGGGCACAGGGTGACTGTGCGGCATGCACGCTACCGTGCGTAGCGTGATCGAGACCGCCCCGGCCGAGGATGTCTGCATCCTCGACACGGAAGCCTCGCCCGAGCACCTGTCGCGCGGGACTGCGCGCTATGCGGATGGACTGCTGGCCGTTGTCGAGCCGTACTTCAAGTCGCTCGAGACAGGTCGGAGGATGGCCGCGCTCGCGAACGATCTCGGCCTCGAGCGGGTAGCGCTCGTCGCGAACAAGATCCGAGACGAGCGCGACCTCGCCGCCGTTCAGGAGTTCGCCGCCCAGCACGAGCTCGCGATTGCGGGGATCATCCCGTTCGACGAGCAGCTGGCGGGCGCGGAGCGGGCGGGTGTGGCCCCACTCGACTTCGATCCCGATTCGCCGTCCGTGACCGCGATCGGGAAGCTCGGACGCGACTTCGTGGGCGAGCGATGAGCGAGCTCGACGCCTTGCGCGTACGAGAGGAAGTGCTTCAGGCGATGTACTGGATGCGCGCCGAAGGGCTCGGCGACTCGCCGTCCGCCGCGGAGCTCGCCCGCTTTCTCGCCGTTCCGGCAGCGACGCTCGGACCGTATCTCGACCGCTTCGTGGAGGAGGGCTATCTCGAGCCCGCCGGCGAGGGCTTCGGTCTCACCCCGATGGGGATCGAGGCCGGCAAACGTACCTTCGCAGAGGAGTTCGCGGACTTGACCCGGCCGAGCCACGGGGAATGCGACGCCGACTGCTGGTGTCATGACTCCCCGGAAGAGGCCGCACGTTGCCTCGAAGACCGAGTGCAGCATGCGCACTGAGGACACCGCCCCGGCTCTTCCGAAGAGCTTCCTGCGGCCCTGCCTGCTCCTCCTCCTGCGCGAGCAGCCCGCCCACGGCTACGAGCTGCTCGAGCGCCTGCGCCCGCTCGGCTTCTCCGGAGACGACCCCGGCGGCCTCTACCGCGCGTTGCGAACGCTCGAGCGGGACGGCCTCGTCCACTCCGCCTGGGAGCCGTCCCAGAGCGGCCCCGCCCGCCGCATCTACCAGCTGACGAGAGCCGGGATGGAGGAGCTGCATCGGCGCACCAAATCGCTTGTGCGCGCCCGCGAGACCCTCGACGTCTTCCTCAGCCGTTACGGCGAGTTCGTCGCTCTCGACGACGCGTCGGCGGCAGTCCGCTCGCGCCGCTAGCTCCGTTTCTCCGCTGCGGCACTCTCAGCGGGCGCGGCGGATCATCCGCCATGACTGCCACGTGATCCGCAGGATGACGGCCGTGATCGCCAGTCCGATCAGCGGATCTCCGATCTCCAGCCCGAGGGCGACGATGATCGCGCTCGCCACGACCCCGAGTGAGACGAGCCCGTCTGTCCGTGCGTGGTACCCGTCGGCGACGAGGGCCTGGCTCTCGAGTCGCTTCCCCGCGCGAAGCCGGATCAGCGCTGCGATCTCATTGCCGACGAACCCGATCGCTCCGGCGGCGGCCAGCGCACCGAGGTGGGAGAGCGGCTGCGGATCGATCAGGCGCCCGACCGTCTGCACGAGCGCGACACAAGCGCTGAAGAAGATCGTCGCGACGACGACGTAGCCCGCACCATTCTCGGCCCGAGCGCTACGAAGCAGAAACGCGATCCCGAGAGGCACCGCAGTCAGAGCGTCGCCGAAGTTGTGAACGAGATCGGCGAGTAGCGCCACGCTGTCGCTGAGCAAGAAGATGGCGACCTGCGCCAGCGCCGTCGCGAACAAGACGCCGAGGCTGAGCGAGACGGCTCGGACTCCCGCTCGTGAGCGAACGATGGAACGATCGACGAGCCCGTGCGAGTGGCCGTGGCCAGAGCGATGCGACTTCCGGCCCTCTTTTCGCGCTTCGTTCAACCCGGAGCGACTCTAGTGGGTGCCGCCAGCGTCCGGACTCGAGGAGGCTCAGGACGCGGTGAGAGCCCAATCGAAGCAGTCGGGGCAGAGCTGCTTACCGCGCAAGAGGCGGATCCGGGTCTCCATCGTCTCTTCGCGACAGCTCTCGCACTCGACCGAGACGTGCACCCTCGCCTTTCGCGGTGGGGCATCGTCGACCGGCACGACGGTGAAGAGATCATCGGGCTCGAGCTCGAGGATCTCGCGCGAGCGCTCGTGGTGGAGCTCCCAGAGTCGCGTCCGCTCCTCCGGCGTGGCCTCTCCGGCGCCGACCCGCTCGAAGAGCGTCTGGTGCTCGGGCGTGCGTCTCCGGACGTTCGGACGTCCGGAGACGCGGATCGCCTTGCCGTCCGAGCGTCGCCAGAAGGTGTAGGCGTTCTTGCCGAGATCGCGGTGGACGAGGTTGCCCTTACCGAAAGTGCAGCCCGTGAGGAACTGGATCGCGTCGACGGCGCACATGTCCGTCTCCACGGTCGCCACCACCTCCTCGTCCTGCGCGTGAGCGCCGATCTCGCGCAACGCGATCCGCGCGGCCTGAATCCCGAGCGCGAGTCCGGGACACATGTGCCCGTGGAACGCGACGATCCGGTCGAGGGTCGCGCCTGCGACAGCGTCGTTCGTGTGAGCCGACTCGGGCACGAGCCCATTCAATCTCTCCACCGCTCGGCCCGGTAGATGTCACGTGCACATATTGCTAGACAACATTGACCGTGGATAGATTCGCGCGGCAATGAAACGGCGCGTACATCGGATCGCAGGTGGGGGAGTGTTGCTCGTCCTGCTCGCGCTCTCGGCGGCATCGGGCGCTGCCGATAGCGCGCCGGCGCCGAAGCCCCGCTTCGGGGGCACCCTGGTCGTCGCCGCCGGCGACCCAGGCCCGCTCAACCCGGCGATCACGAGCTCGGGCCAGGTCCATCCCGTGACGGGGCAGATCTTCAACGGCCTCGTCCGGCTCGACCGCTACTTCGCCCCGAAGCCCGACCTCGCGCTCTCCTGGACAGTGTCGAAGGACGGCCGTACCTACACCTTCAACCTCGCCCCCAACGTGCGCTGGCACGACGGCCGTCCCTTCTCCTCCGCCGATGTGAAGTTCACCTATGAAGAGATCCTGCTCAAGCTTCACCCGCGCACCCGGACCCTGGCCGAGGTGATCGAGCGGATCAGCGCCCCAAGCAGGAACGTCGTCGTCTTCAGGCTCAAGCAGCGCTATGCACCGTTCCTCTCCTGGCTGGACGAGGACAACGGAGCGATCCTGCCACAGCACCTCTACCAGGGAACCGATCCGCTGACGAACCCGATGAATCTGCGGCCGATCGGCACCGGCCCCTTCAAGTTCGAGTCCTACACACCGGGCGACCGAGTCGTCCTCGTTCGGAACCCGACCTACTTCAAGGCGGGCCTGCCGCGGCTCGACCGGCTGGTCTTCCGCGCGATGCAGTCGGCCCAGGCAGCGCAGGCGTTCGAAGCCGGCGAGGTCGACATCTACATGTTTCCGGCGGGCGCCGACGCGCTCCGCTTCTTGAACCGTCCCGGCATCACCGTCACGGAGCGCGGACGCGAAGGCTCCGCCCGCGTGGTGCCGCTGATTCTCAACAATCGCAAGAGCCCGTTCGACGACGTCCGGGTGCGGCGCGCGATGGCCTATGCGCTCGACGTCGAGTTCATCGCGCGCACGGCCTATGCGGGAGTCCTGCGGCCCGCCAAGAGCCCGCTCACGCGATTCATCCCCTGGGCTTACACGTCGAAGGTGCAGCAGTACCCCCATAACACGGCGCGGGCGAACGCCCTCCTCGACGAGACAGGTGTGCGGCGCGGCTCGAACGGAGTCCGCTTCCGCACCTCGCTCATCTACGACGCCGGCTTCGCGCGCCAGGCGGAGCTGATCAAGACGCAACTCGGTGAGGTCGGGATCGTCGTCGACCTGAGGCTGATGGACATGAACTCGTGGGTGCGGCGGCTCTACATCGACAAGGATTTCGACATGGGATACACGAACTTCACGCATCCTGCGGATCCGGACGTCGGCTGGAAGCGCATCTACCTCTGCTCGAACTACGTCAAGGCGCCCTTCACGAATGGATCGGGCTACTGCAATGCCGAGGTCGACAAGCTCTTCGCCCAAGCCGTCGACGAGCTCGACCAGAAGAAGCGAGGCGACATCTACAAGCGGCTCCAGCGGAAGCTGGCGAGCGATGTCCCCGTGATCCCGATCGCGGACGGGATTGGACCCTGGATCTATCGTAACTCGGAGTTCCGGGGCTTTGGGAACGCCGGCTCGAAGGAGCAGTTCGCGTTCGGCGAGAAGGTTTGGTGGACGAAGGGATCTTCGAGTCGACGCTGACGAGACGGGGCCTCCTCCGCGCGGCTCCCTTGCCGTCTTCCTCATCCGCCGGCTCGTCTCCGGCGCTCTGCTCCTCGCGGTCGTCACCGCCGCGACGTTCCTCCTGATCAGCCTCGCGCCGGGCGATACGGCGCAGGTGCTCGCGGGTCAGTCCGGAGCCGATCCGGAATACCTGGCGCTCATCCGCGAGCGGCTGCAGCTCGATCGGCCGCTCCCGTACCAGGTCGGCTCGTACGTCAGGGAGGCCGCTCAGGGAGATCTCGGCTTCTCGGTCGTCCAGGGCCGGCCCGTCCGCGACGCGATCGCGGGTCGGCTCGGGGCGAGCCTGCTGCTCGGCGGAACGGCCGTGCTCCTTGCCGCGCTACTCGGGATCGGGCTGGGAGTCCTTGCTGCCGCGCGGCGAGGGAGCGCAATCGACGCTGCGATCTCAGTGTTCTCGCTTGTCGCCTATTCGCTGCCGGTCTTCTGGCTCGGCCAGCTCCTCGTGGCGTTGTTCGCTGTCAGGCTGCACTGGCTGCCGGCGGGCGGGATGAGCTCTGCCGATGGGTCGGGTGGCGTGCTCGATGTGGTCCGGCATCTCGTACTTCCTGCGTCGACGTTCGCGCTGCTCCTCGTCGCGCTGATCGTGCGCGTGACCCGGACCGCAACGGCCGAGGCGCTCGGCGAGGACTACGTGGTCGCGGCGCGCGCCAAGGGTGCTCCCGAACGGCGTGTGCTGTTACGCCATGCCCTGCCGAACGCACTCCGGCCGGTTGTCACCGTGCTGACCGGCTATCTCGGGATCGTGCTCACCGGAGCGGTTCTCGTAGAGACCGTTTTCGTCTGGCCCGGGCTCGGGCGACTTCTCTATGACGCCGTCCTCTCACGCGACGCCCCGATGCTCGCCGGTCTCCTGCTGTGCGCAGCGACACTCGTGATCTGCGCGAATATCCTCGCCGACGTGCTCTACCGGCTGCTCGACCCGCGGGCTCGCTTCGGATGAAGTTGAGGCCCCTGCTCGGCTCGCGCCGGTTCCTCCTCGGTACCGGCTTCCTCCTCCTCGCCCTGCTGGCGGCGCTCGTCGCGGCCCTCACGGCGGGCGACCCGTTCGGAACGAGCGAAACAATCCTCGACGGGCCGTCTCGCGGCCATCCGCTCGGCACCGACGAGCTCGGGCGCGACGTCCTGACCCGGATCCTCCATGGCGCTGCGACCGCGCTGAAGGTGGCAATCGCCGCTCCGATCGTTGCCGGAGCGATCGGCACCACCGTGGGGCTTGCGGCCGGCTACTTCGGCGGGCTGCTCGACGAGGTTCTGCTGAAGCTGATGGAGCTCACGCTCGTCGTTCCTCGCTTCCTGATCGCGCTCGTGGTGGCCGCGTTCTTCGGCGGTCACCTCTGGCTGATCGGCGCCATCCTCGCGGCCACGTTCTGGCCGAGCACCGGTCGGCTCGTCCGCGCGGAGGCGATCTCGCTCCGCGAGCGGGAGTTCGTGGAGGCGAGCAGGTCGCTCGGCGCGAGCGACGTCTGGATCCTCTCGAGGCACCTCCTTCTGCTCGTCGCACCGATCGTCGCGGTGAACAGTTCGTTCCAGGCGGGTCAGGCGGCGCTGATCGAGGCCGGTCTGGCCTTTCTCGGCGTCGGCGACCGGAATGTCATCTCGTGGGGCGCGATGCTCGCGGACGCGCAGTCGTATCTCGGGGTTGCCTGGTGGACTTCCGTTTTCCCCGGGATCGCACTCGCGCTGCTGATCCTCGCGTTGAATCTGCTCGGCGATGGGCTCGCCGACACCTGGAACGTGCGTAACCGGACGCGTCTCTGAGGAGTTCTGCCCGGGGCGGATCCCGCGGCGCTCTCACGCTCCGATCGCGTCGCACGGCCATCGGCCAGCGCCCGAGAAGCCGAGCCGGGTGGGTGCGTCGAGATGCCGGCGCAGCCGAAGTTTGTGCGAGACCGCCGACTGCTACATGCCGACGGACTCACATCCGACCCCAACTCGAGCGCCATGCCGATCGAGCCGAATCGTCCCTATCGTCGTCAATCGTCCAGAGCCGACTCCTAGCCGGACGAGCTTACGATCGCCGGTCGATGCGATGGATGCCTGCGTTGGGTACAAAGACGCGTACGTACGTCGGGGCGCGTCCGGTAGCGGCCGTCCCACCGGCTGAAGACGATTGGCGTCTTTTGCAGCGAAAGCGTGCCCATCTGAGCCCGCGAGTTGGACGCACGTTCGCTCCTTGTCCGCCCTCACATTAAGGGGCCCGCAGTTTGAATCCGTGCGTCGGCTGCCACATCTGGCGCGGGTTCCGCGGCTGAGGTGCCTGCCTGCCGAGCCGCCTCGATGGTCGAACCCTTCGCGATGAGCAGCGAAGCTATGCCGAAGATCGTCCGACCAACCTCATCCCGATCATGCCGGAATCCGGGTGCGCTGGCGCATCAGCTGGCGCACGGCGGTAAACATCCTGCAAAGCGGAATATTCGCAACAATCTTCAAAACCGGTCCGGTCGTGCAACCCACGGCTTGGTGGGTTCGACTCCCACGCCGCTCCGTCTCCCAAACTCGCATGGGTGAGGGATATCTGAGGCTCCGACCCTTTTTTGCGTCAGTCCGCCTGAGTCCGCCAAAGTCCGCTGATTTCGGGGCTTACTGGCGCACGAATGGCGCACGAGAATCGGGCAGGTGGACATCCGCCACAGGTCGCCTCGCCCCGCGGATCCGGTCCGCGCTCGCTGGTGGACACTCACCGCACGAGACTCGGGCCGTGGTACAGCACCGCCGCAGTGAAGGATCCGTTGCCGAGCCGGATGCGACGTCAGCGGATCGCGAGGGCGGCGAGACGACTGCGCGTGTTCGCGCGCTCGAGGTACGTATCGAGCAGTGAGGCCGCCTCATCCTCGTTGCCGGGCATCAGGTGCCCGTACCGATCGAGCGTAATCGTGATGCTCGAGTGGCCCATGTAGCTCGAGAGAGCCTTCGCGTAACGTTGGCCGCGATCATCAGGGAGGCAAACGTGTGCCGAGCCTCGTGCAGCGTGATCGGCTCGAGCGAGGCCTCGTCTGGCGAGCGGCGCGCATTCATAGCGTCCCAAGCGCGACGTGCACGCTGCGTCACGGTCGAGATGTCGAATGGATGCCCTGTCCTACCGGCAAACACGAGCCTCTCGCCCTCGCCGGCGTCAAACCGGAGCTCCACCAGCAGGTCGCGAAGCGCCCGCGCGATGGGCACACGCCGCACGCCCGCCCTCGACTTCGGTAGGCCAAACGACCGCGAGCGCCGATCGTAGGACTGTTCCACGCGGATCACCCCACCCGCGAGGTCGATGTCCGCCCAGCGCAATGCCATCAGCTCACCACGCCTGAGGCCAGCGTAGATCGCGGTGGCCCAGAGGGTGCGGTCGCGGCCGGCAGGCAGCGCAGCGAGTAGCGTCGCTGCCTCGTCGGGCGACACAATCCGGTCGCGACGACCGCGCACGGCCGGCAGCTTGAGGTGGTGAAGCGAACCGATGAACCCCCGATCGGGTGGTGAATCAACAAGGTCCGGCAGCCGAAGATCTGCGCATGTTGACCAGTTCGCTCCTCATGATCGAGGCGTTCATCCTGAGCGGAGTCGGCGGCGCCTCGGCGCTCCTCGTTCGCGCGGTGCGCAATTCGCGCTGAGTTACGGGCGTTTGTTGCTCCGGCTACTCTCGGCGGCGCATGGAGCCGAGTCAGCGGAGAGAGCTGTTGCGCTGGGCGGAGGCGCTCGAGCGTTCGGACGATCCTGACCTGAAGGCGGCCGGTCGCGGGATCCGTCTGCTCTGCGAAACCGGAAACGAGCTGCGACAGGGTGTCGTCTTACCTTCACTGTCCAAGATCGAGAGGCGTGAGCTCGAGAGCTGGGCGAAGGAGCTGGGCGGAGCCACGATCGCCGAGCTCCGGGCGGCAGGCCGGGCGATCCGTTCCCTCTGCACGGAGCTCGATGAGCTCGAGCGCGGACACGCCGCGACAGACGCCGAGGTCGCCCCGAGCGAAGCTCCTTCGCGGACGCGCCGATCGCAGTCGCCACCCCGTGGACACCGAGCGCGGCGTCCGTCGCGGCGGACGGCGTACGCGGCTATCGGCGCGCTTGGCCTGACCGCGCTCGCGCTAACACTAGCCGCGCTCGCCGCCAGGCCCGAAATCGAGGCCACCGGGCCGGCGGAGGGAGCGATCGTCGGGAAGACCGCGCTCGCCGACCTTTCCTTCTCGTCACCGAGTGACGCCGCCGAGTGGTCGCTCGATGGCAAGTCGGTGCGTCCGTCGAGAACGAGCGGCGAGACCGTCTTTCGCCCGGCCGATCTCGCCGAAGGAGCACACGAGCTCGTGATCCGGAAAGAGGGATCGATCTTCGGCGCCGCCGAGCGCTCGTTTCGGTTCGTCGTCGATACGAGTCCGCCGAAACTCGAGCTGGCCGGCCCTGCGGTCGTCAACCGCGGCAAGCCACTGCGAATCGCCGGCACACTGGAGCCGGGCGCGGCACTCGCTTCCGGAACGAAGACGATCCCCGTGGCAGCCGACGGGACCTTCGAGCTCCATTCCGAGATCGCACCGCGACGGCTCCTGCTGACAGCGACCGATGCTGCAGGGAACTCGAGCCGGTGGCGAGTTCCGGTGACGGTCGTACCGCGCCGACCGAGCAGTCCGATCCGCTCCGTCCACGTCACTGCCTACGGCTGGGCCGACGATTCGCTTCGAGCGGGCGTGATGGAGCTCATTCGCGCCAGAAAGATCAATGCGGTCGAGCTCGACCTGAAGGACGAGTCGGGTGACGTCGGCTGGCCATCGGGGGTGCCGCTGGCCAAGCAGATGGGCTCCCAACTCGAGATCTACGACCTGAAGCAGGTGACGACGGAGCTGCACCGGCTGGGGGTGCGCGTGATCGGACGGCTGGTCGTCTTCCGAGACCCGATCCATGCGCAGGCTGCCTGGAAGGCGGGCCGGCGCAACGAGGTCGTTCAGAGCCAGGATGGTGCGCCGTACTCCGGCTACGGCGGCTTCACGAATTTCGCCAACCCGGCCGTTCGGAAGTACAACATCGATCTCGCGGTGGCGGCCGCGAAGCTCGGGGTCGACGAGATCCTCTACGACTATGTGCGCCGGCCCGATGGGCCTATCTCGTCGATGGTCTTCCCGGGGATCGACGGGACGCCCGAGCAGGCGATTGTGCGCTTCCTGGCCGAGAGCCGCGCCGCCCTGGCGGACACCGAGACGCTGATCGGAGCGTCCGTGTTCGGTGTCGCAGCCACGCGCCCAGAGGAGGTCGCACAGGACATCCCCGCGATGGCACGGCACCTCGACTACGTCGCGCCGATGCTCTACCCCTCCCACTGGGGCCCCGGGGAGTACGACGTCGCCGACCCGAATGGCCAGCCCTACGAGATCACGCTCGCCTCGTCAAAGGACTTCGTCAAGCAGGTTCGGGGCAGCGGCGCGCGGATCGTGAACTGGCTCCAGGACTTCTCCTACGGCCGCACCTACGGCCCGGCCGAGGTACGCGCGCAGATCAAGGCCTCGCGCGACGCCGGCGTGGACGAGTTCATCCTCTGGGACGCGGCCGTCACCTACACCGCCGACGCGCTCGAGCCCACGGCGCAGCTTCCTGCCCTCGGGATCAGCTTGGAGCCTCCTCGCGACGCGCCGATGCCGGTGCGGCTTCCCAGCGACGCACCCGCGGCGCTGGCGCGAGGTGGCGCGCGCCGGCCGGCGACCGACCCTCGGCCTCAAGCCGGCCTGCCCGCCAACGAGCTCGGCCAAGTCCCCGTCGTGATGCATCACATGATCCGCGCCGATCGTGTCGGCGACTACGACCAGACGCCGCAGGAGTTCCAGGCTGAGCTCGAGTACCTCTGGACGCACGGCTACACGCCGGTCGCAGTCAGTGACCTCGTCTCCGGGAAGCTCGACGTGCCCCGAGGCACGACCCCGGTCGTGCTCACGTTCGACGATGCGACCACCTACCAGTTCGAGCTCGATTCCAACGGGAGCGTCAAGCCGAAGACCGCGGTCGGAATCATGCTGGAGTTCGCACGCACCCATCCCGGCTTCCGTCCATCCGGCACCTTCTACGTCAATCGAACGCCGTTCGGGAGCGCCGCCAGGGTAAAGAAGTCGCTGCGTTGGCTGACCGAGAACGGCTTCGAGGTCGGCAATCACACGCACGACCACATCCCCCTCCGGACGCTCTCGGAAGCGGACGTGCGGAAGCAGGTCGCGACCGGTGCCGAAGTGATCGAGCAGCCTCTTCCCGGCTACAGGATCCGCTCCCTGGCCCTTCCCCTCGGCTCGATGCCCAAGGACGCGGCACTGGCCGTCCGCGGAAGCTGGCAGGGGCGGAGCTACGGTCCGTACGCCGTCTTGCTCGTCGGCGCGAATCCAGCCCCTTCGCCCTTCTCGAAAGCCTTCGATCCTGCGGCTATTCCGCGAATCCGCACCTCGCACGCCGGCTGGAACGGCGAGGCGGACTACGGCTTCAGTTACTGGATGCGGCAGTTCGAGGTCAACCCGAAGACGCGCTTTATCTCGGACGGCGATCCCGCGACCCTCGTGATTCGTCCCGGCGCTGACCGGGACGTGAAGCCCCGGTTCGCTGCCCGGGTGCGAACGGCGCCCTAAGAGGGTTTGATGAAAGGACAGGCGCTACCGCCGCGGCTGCGGATCGGCAAGCCGGAACCCCTGGCGTGTCTTCCGCGTTGGATGCTGTGTGACCTTGCTCACAGTTACGAGCGGTGGCCTTGTTCGGTGGGCGACCGAGACCGGCAACGGCGCCGACGTCGTCTCTGCGCTGGCGCCGGCCCCGCAGGACGGCTTCTTGTCAGGGCCTGCTATTCGGCCTTCGATCACACCGCACTGGAGCTTCTGCTGACCGAGCTTGCATCCTTCGAGGATCGCGTGGCGTCGGACGAGCCGCGGCGTGAGGCGTTCGTAGTCCGTCGAACCGCGCCTGCCGAGTACGTGCGGCTATCTGAGGCGCCCGTTCCTGCCGAGGCTGCGTTCGTGGCCCAATCAGGCCTGAGCGCTGTTCCGGAGATACTGGCCTGTTTGCAGGCTATTTCTCGGTTGAATGGGCCTTCATCGCATCGTGACGTTTGGGCCACAAGGCGAGAGATCGCGTCTAGACAGACAACAAAAAACCCTATTTGCAGGCACTTCTACAGACGGGAGCGACGGGACTCGAACCCGCGACCTCCGGCGTGACAGGCTTGTTCCGCGAAGACGACGGTTGGCGACGATGGACACGCTATCGCTCTATTCTGCGGGTCGCGGGCTGTCGGCGCTGATTTGCGCACGATTGCGTAGGCTCAATTTCGGAGGTTTGCTGCCCTTCTGCTGCCCAGACGGTGGGGGCTCGAGGCCGCGGCAAAGAGAGGTCGTCGGTCACGCTTCGATGGTCTTTCTCCGGGGCGTCCGGAACGTCTCCGGGGCGAGTTCGAGACGGGGTGCCACAGCCGTCGCCGACTCGTCGCTCTCCCGGTACAGCAGGATCGCTTCCTCACAAAAACTCTGGCGACCGCTTCGACAGACGACCCATCCTGCTGACTCCTCTCTGGAACCGCCTGCGGCCCGTACCCGGGCGACCACGGACTGCGTTGTGCCTGTGCAACTTTCGTCCGCGTCCTCATCACACACAGGAGAAGGAATGGGAATCATCGCATTCGTCGTGCTCGGGCTCATCGCGGGGGCCATCGCTAAGGCGCTTCTTCCCGGCGACGACCCGGGCGGCTTCATCGTCACCGCGATCATTGGAATTGTGGGGGCGCTCCTTGGCGGCTTCCTTGCCAGCGTGATCTTCGACGCGCACCCGCTCGATGAATTCTTCGACATCTCGACGTGGCTGACGGCGATCGTCGGCGCGATCGTGCTGCTCCTGATCTACCGAATGGTCGCGGGAAACAGCCGCCGCGGCGCCCACGTATAACGGCCCCGCGTAGTCGCTGCGGCCTGCGCCGGTGACCTAGCTAGAGGACCGGCGCAGACCCCCGCAGGCCGTCGACGGCGGCAGGAGGATTCGAAGCGTTCCGAAGTCGCCTCAAAGAGAAGAACGTAGGCGCCGAAAGCGCGTTTTGCGTGGAACAAATCGGGAAGGCGAAGGCGTTCACCCACAAGAGGAGGACACTGATGGCAAGTAGCGATAGCGGTCTTTGGGATTACAGCGATCCGTCTAGCGGTGCGGATTTGACTGGGTACTCGGTCGAGGCGACCGACGGGGGAATCGGGAAAGTCGATGAGGCGACCAACGAAGTCGGCTCGAGCTACATCGTCGTCGACACAGGGCCATGGATCTTCGGCAAGAAGAGGATGTTGCCCGCAGGCGTGATCGATCGGGTCGACCGAGATGACGAGAAGGTGTACGTCAACCGGAGCAAGGACGAGATCAAGGACGCTCCCGAGTTCGATGACACCACATCGCGGGAGGACGGATACCGCGACGAGGTCGGTAGCTATTACGGAGCCGGCCCAACGGGTGGCCGGGGGTCAACGGACATTGATCCCGTCTAGCTCTTTTGGGAGCCGTGCAGGGCGATCGCGCCTTTGTCCGATCGTCCTGCGTGGTATGCAAGGCTTAAGTGAAGGGGACTACTGGCCCTTGATCCCGCGGACCGGATGGTCGAATCCCCGAGTCCGAGCTCCGCGCTGAGCGACGTTGGCGAGAGAATTGTCGCTTAACCCGACGGATCGAGTCTCGGGGGCGGCTGTGGAAGAGAGGTGTCAGTGTCAACGTGTCCGAGCATTTCACGCGTCCCAGGAGAGGAGAATTAGATGGCGATGTTGGGAAGGCTGATCGGTCTCGCGAAGAGCCCTCAGGGGCGGAGGCTTTTAAACCAGGCCCAGAGGGCTGCACGAGACCCGCAGAACCGGGAGCGGCTCCAGGAGGTGCGGAGTCGGCTCCGCAAGGGGAAGACGGCGCCGGCCCAGGATTCTCAGGCCGCCGATACGCGAAGAATCGAGAACGCTGTAAGACGGGGAGTGACTCCGGGAGGCCGCCGCGGTAGCGCTGCTGGGGAATCTGGTGGTCGCTCCTCGGCCGGCGCCGAAGGGAGTGGAGCTGGGGAAGAAGAGAGCCATCTCCTGAACCCCTCCTAGATGATTGATTCCACGGGTTCGGGCGATGTAGGTGACGAGTGCGCGGCTGGGGCGTCCGAGTTGGTTGGTTGAGGCTGATGCAGGCTGCGAGGCAGAGGAAGCGTTGGAGGATGCGTTCTTTGATGCCGGGGAGGGTGCGGGCGCCGTGGCGTTCGAGTGTGAGGAGGTCTTTGCAGGTCCAGAAGATCGACTCGATCCGCTGCTGGATCGGCGCCAGGTGCGGTCCTTGGCCGGGTTCGTCTTTGCGCCGCGGGCGGACGATCGTGGCGTTGAGTTTGCTGACGGCCTCGGCGAATGCGCGGCCGGCGTAGCCCTTGTCGCCGAGCAGGGTTTCGCCGCCGGTTCGGTGGCAGCGGGCGAGCAGCTCGAGGCCGACTTCACGCTCGTCGCGTTTGGGCGAGCTGAGTTCGAGCGCTCTGGGAGTACCGTCGGGAGCGAAGATCGCGTGCAGCCGGAAACCCCAGAAGTAGCGGGATGCGATGCGCACCAACCGTAGTCGGCGGCGTCTGCGAGCGCGGAGCGTTTGACGGTCTCGCGGCTGCGCGCGCATTCCACCGGAGTGGAGTCGATCAGCAGCAGCTCATCCTGAAAGCCCGAACTCTGGCTGGCAAAGACCTCGATCAGCCACTCGATCGCGTCCGCCAAGCCGCGTCGGCGCTTGAAGTAGCCAGACTGCGCCGGCAGCTCGGGAAACAGGTGGCGAAGGCGTTTGCCGGCGACCGCCAGGAAACGACGGTCGCTGGGGGTCCCCATGATCGCTTGCGCCACACAAAGCGTGACGACCTCCGCGTCTGTGACCAGACGACGCGCGTTTCCTGGCGGTTCCGGCAGGAGATCGTCCGCCGTGCAATAAACGGCGATGCAGAGAGTGTCGAGGTCGGCGTCCATCGTGGCCTCCTGGTCGACGAGGCAATCAGCACCGCCGACTTCGGCCTCTCTGCAAAAAACCCCTCGAACACAGCGACCGCCGTGGAATCAATCATCTAGCTGCTCTAGGCCCCGAGTTGCCGTGCGCCATTGGCGACCATCAGGTCTCTCCTGGCGACGTCGGCCAGATCCCGGGCTTACTCGCCCCGAGCAGCGGAGACGGCCCCCTCCTCGCCATCGACGCTCTCCGGCCAACCGAGTCGGCGGACCGACACGTGTTCGACGTCGGGCGTCGGGAGGCCGACTGCCGTGAGCGGATCGCCCATGTTCCGCCCGAATGCCAGATGGTCTCCGTTCGTCGGAAAGACGTTGACGACGACAAATCCACCGCGCTCGCTTCGCCCCGCGATCGCGTGAAGCGGGCCTGAAGAAGGGTCACCGAACGTCTCCCGCCACGCAGCAACGGCCCTCTCATATCGCTCGAGCGCCGTGTCCGGATCCGCCTCCCAATGGAGGATCGCCATGACTGGCTTACTCATTTGTTCCGCCTCCTTTTACTACGGCTGCCTTAGCTAAGGCAACCGTAGTATCTTGAGCCCATGATGTCAAGTGATCGCCGCAAGATCGGGCAGCTCCTGATCCAGATGACGAAGCTCTTCCGGAAAGACCTGTTCGCACGTCTCAGCGACGAACCCGGACTGGCAGGTATCCGGCCGAGTCACCTGCACGTGTTCGCGAACATGGTGGGAGGAGGGAAGCGGTTAACCGAACTCGCCGATACCGCATCAATGTCTCTCCCCTCCATGCAGGAACTCGTGGATGACCTCGAACGTCGAGGGATAGTCGAGCGCCAGCCGGATCCGAGCGACGGACGCGCAAAGCTCATCGTTCTGACCGACAAGGGGCTCGCCGCGCTGGCTCCTGCGGACTCGATCATCGCAGGGCTTGAACGCGAGTACGCCGACCGGATCGGAACTGACCGCTTCGAGGAGATGTGCCTCGCGCTCGACGTCCTCATCGACGATCTTCTCGAAGACGACGAAGGGCGACCGAAGTGACCACAGCGGCCGTCCGCTGACGGTCCACCGCTTCCTCCGCGTTGCGGATGTGGAAACGGCCGCCGTGCATCACCGGTGCATCACGAGGACAGCTCTTGACGCCCTTCTACGGCTCGAACTTCGAGGCAGAAACCGCATAGCTGAGCCAAATCACGCAGATCTGACGAGCGTGTGGCGAAGAAATCCGGCTTACAGGCCTGCTATGGAGAAAGCCCTGGAAACGGGGCTTTTTCTATGGCTGCCGATTAGCCGGCGACTCATCCGGCTGGCTCCGTGGCGTGCCCAACGAAGGCTTCATGGACCCGCTCGGCGCGGTCGCCCGGCGTGACTCTTCGTCGTGGCGGCAAGGAGCCGCTCCGCGAAGCGGAGCTACCGTTCCCGACGTTCGGAGTGCGGCGCTCAAAACGCCGCCGCCCGCTAGTGAGAGGCATCGTCCCTTTCCATCGAAGGCGCTGTTAGCCACGTGGGGGCGCCCTCGATCGCCGAAGCGCCGACAAAGAGGCGGATCAGCTCGCCGCGCGAGTAGACCTCCAGCTTGCGGTAGACGCGCGTCAGGTGCCACTCGACAGTCCTCGCACTGAGAAAGAGGGCGGCGCCGACCTCGTGGTTTGATCCACCCTCCGCGACGGCGAGCGCGACCTGGAGCTCTTGCGGCGTCAGTTGCGAGGCGGCGGTCGCGTCGCGGCGGCGAAGCCGCTGGCCGCTCGCTCGCAGTTCCTTGGCCGCTCGGGCCGACCACGGAGCGGCCCCGAGGGCGTCGAAGACGTCGAGGGCGGCTGTCAGCTCGTCGCGCGCGATCCGGCGCTCGCCGGCTCGGCGCAGGCGCTCGCCGAAGCAGAGCCGCGTGCGGGCCTCTTCGAAGGGCTGGTGTCCCAGGCGATGGTGCTCGAGCGCTTCGGCGAAGTGGTGCTCGAAGCACGCTGGCGGCGCGAGCAGGCCCCGGCAGCGCGCCGCGAGCGCCCGGAGCGTCGCGTCGGGGTGTTCCTCGAACGAGATCATCGTGAGCCGGTAGGCCTCATGCGCGTGCTCGAGCTCGCCGTTGCGGAGAGATGCCTCAATCAGGTTCGCCGCACTCAACTGGAAAGCGGCGGCGCCCTTGGGCTCGCTGGCCTGTCGGAAGTGGCGGACGGCCTCGCCCGACCGTCCTGACGCCAGTTCGAGCACGCCCAGAGCGTTCTCGGCGAAGGAGCGAAATCTCGCAAGCCCAAGCTCCGTCGCCAAGGCGATCGCCTCGGCTGCGTGCTCGCGACACGCGGTCTCCTTCCCCTGCGCGGCCTCGATCGCCGCGAGCACTCCGAGGCAGTCGCAGAGCTGCCCGGTCTGCTGGGTCTCCCGGGCTAGGTCGAGTGCCTCGTACGCCGACGCGTAGGCCTCCGCCCACCGGCCGAGCCAGAAATCGATCCGTGCGCCGAAGCGAAGGGCAAACGGAAGCGCACCGAGTGCGCCTCGCTCGCGTGCCCGCCTGATGGCCGCTTGCACGAGAACCCGAGCCTCGGACAGCCGACCGAGTGCAGCAGGGGCAACCACCGCCCAGGCCAGGTAGTAGGGATCGTCGAACAGAAGGTCGTTGGACTGGACGATCTCGAGCGCGCGGTGCGTTCGGACGCTGCCTTCCTCGCGCTGTCCGTTCATCATCAGTGCCGTGCCGACCGTGAGCTCCGCCAGAAACTGGTGGCGGAGGTCGTCCGGCGCGGCGAGACGATCGAGACGCTGTGCGGTGGCCAGCATCTCCTCCGCTGCGCCCGCGTACAAGCAGGACTCGACGGCGTCTGCGAGCATCGTCACCGCCCGATCGGGGTCTGTGCCCTCGACGAGCCCTGCGGCCTCGTAGAGAAGGTCGCGTGCGCTCGGGTCGCCGGCCAGATGTGCGATGTGGCCGCGCAGAGCGAGCAGCTCCCCGCGGAGTGTGGGCTCGGTCGCGCGCGGCAGTGCTTCTGCGAGCACGTCGATTGCCCGCTCGGTTTGCCCGGCGCGCGAGGCGGCCTGCGCGGCCGCGAGAAGCCGCCGGACGGCCTCCGGCTCGCTCCCGCTGAACCGTGCCGCGCGCTCGAGCCCGCTCGCCGCGGCGGCGAACCCGCTCCGCTGTTGTGCGTCCAACGCAATCTGCTCCAGCTCGATGGCGACCGACTCGTCAGGCGCGAGCGTCGCTGCCGCGAGATGCCAGCCGCGAATACCGCTCCGCTGCGGGAGCGCGTGCGCGAGCGCCGCGTGCGCAGTCCGACGCTCCGAGGGGGAGGCTGCGGCAAAGACCGCGGAGCGAACGAGCGGGTGACGAAAACGAACGTGAGGCCCGTCGAGCTGGACGAGCCCGGCATCCTCCGCCTCTTCGAGACTGTCGAGGGCCAGACCAAGTGCGGCCAACGCCCCCGCGATCGCTTCGAGCTCATCCGACGCTCCGACGGACGCGACAATCAGGGCACGCCGTGCCGCATCGCCGAGAAGCGCCGCGCGCCGCCCGAAGGCCTCCTCCACCCGCCTTCCGACCGGCAGCGGCTCCTCGAGCGGCGAGACGCCTGTGAGCGACGCGGCGTCGATGACTGCCGGGAGCTCGAGCAGGGCGAGCGGGTTGCCGAGCGTCACGTCGTAGAGACGCTTCGCAACGTCGCGCGCGATCGGAACCCCGCTCGTGCCCGCGAGCAACGCGTCGGCGACATCGCGCGGGAGCCCGCGCAGCTCGATCACGTCGGGCTCGGGAAGCGCGAGAGGGTGCCCCTCGCCCTCGCGTCTTGCGAACAGGAGTGCTACTGCGTCGGCTGCTAATCGGCGTGCCGCGAAGACCAGCGCATCGAGGGAGGCGTGGTCAAGCCAGTGCGCGTCGTCGGCGATGACGAGCAGCGGTCGATCCTCGGCTGCTGCGGCGAGCAGGCTGAGGGTCGCGGCGCCAATCAGGAAACGGTCGGCCGTAGCGGCCGTCTCGAGCCCGAGAGCGCCGCGAAACGCGGTCGCCTGCGGCCCGGGAATCGTGTCGAGGAGCGCGGTGATCGGCCGGCAGAGCTCGAGTAGCCCGCTAAACGGCGTCTCAGCGTCGCGCTCGACGCCGTGGGTGCGGAGTACGCGCATCCCGACCGCCCGCTCCTCCGCCCAGGCGAGCAACGCGGACTTCCCGATCCCGGGCTCACCCTCGACTACGAGCGATCCGCTGCGACCCCCTCGAGCTGCATCGAGCAACTCCTCGATGCGCTTGCGCTCAGGCTCGCGTCCCACCAGCATCGAGTCGAACGATACTGCCGGCACCCGGGCGCAACACCGGGGATTGCCCTGGCGCGAAGAGCGCGATTTCTGACGGACGATGCTCCCAGAGGGTCGAGGCTACCCCGCCCGACTCCACACATCAGGAGGAGAATCAACCGTGCCCAGAATCAAGCACCTGCTGCTCCCGACCGCGATGATCGCGGCGGTCCTCGCCGCCTCGACCGTGGCGGCGGGGGGCCAGTCGACCGAGGAGATCTACGTCGATGGCCAGACGTACACGATCAACACCACCGCTGCCGTCAGGCTCGATCCCAGCGACGGCCTGCTCGCTGGGGCGACGCCCTTCTACATCATCGGCTTCCCTGTCGCGCAGGGAACATCGGGTCCGATCACGCTTCCTTCGGGCTACCGCCCCCAGAACAACGGGCTGCCCTCGCCGATCCCCTACCACGACCACGTCACCACCGGGACGCCTGGCCCCAGCGCGAACGGCACGGCGGGCCACTCCAGCGCTTCGAGGCGAGTGGTGGCGATGCGCTACTCGTGGGCCTACGCCTACAGCCCGTCATTCGTCCCGATCCGGAGCGTCGACGAGTTCGCAGCGGCCGAGGCATCGGGCAAGTTGCAGGCGATCAACCCGGGTGCTGCCGACCCCTTCCAGATCTGGACGACAACCGTCCTGATCCGGCCGATCGTTTCGGCACCGTGAGGAAGCAGCCGTGAAATCGGCCGTGCCCCAGCGGACGAGGGTCCGCTCGTACGACGCTCGCCTCGGCCTCTACCGATCCTTTACCGCCGTCGGTGAGAGCCAGGCGGTCACGCCAACCAAGGAGGTACCGATGGTACGCAGGCTCTACACGATTGCTGCAGCGGCCGTTCTCGCGGGAGTGCTGACCGTCAGCTCTTTCGCGGCCGCACCGAAGAGGGGCGCGCTCTACGAAGGGACGCTCTATGCGAGCGGGACGACGGCGATCACGAAGATCGTGCGGCTGAAGGTTGCGGCGTCCGGAAAGACGGCCCGCGTCAGCTGGTTGTGCGGTACCGGGCGCGCGCCCAGCACCTTGCAGTTCGCGATCGCCGCCAATGGAACGTTCAAGGCCTACAGCAACACGGGGAGCCTCACCGTCTGGTCGTTCGTCGGCCGTTTTGTCTCTCCGACTGCAGCCCGAGCCGTGCTCCGCCTGAACGCAACCTGCGACGGCAAGGGCGGGACGCTCAATTTGAAGCTGAAGGCGTAGTCCCACCGTGCCACGCACCAACTACGCGGTCGTCCAAGGCGTGCCGGCGAGCTGGAACGTCTATCTCCCAGGCGCACAGCATCGGCAGGAGCAGATGCCGGGCGGCCTCCTCCTGCACGCCGCCGGACCAACCGACGAAGGATTCCGCGTAATCGACGTCTGGGAGTCACAAGCCGACTGGCGCATTATCGAGACCGGCAACCGCTGGAAACATTCGCCGGCCCACTTGCGACGGCCTCAAACCCACACCACGCTCCGCGACCTGAAGTACACGACCTCTACCTGACCGGCTCTATACGCCACCGGAACACTGAACTTGTCCCTCGAGGCGCTGAGAATCTCCCATCGGAAGGATGACGTGATGACGAACACATCAAGGTCGGCAAAGACCCGAGTTGGCCGCCTCCGCCACGGGCCTCGCGCCGGTCACGACCGCGCCGGCGAAATCCTTGAACCAGAAACGCGCTGTCGGGAGAAGGCCCAAGCCATTGGTAATGACCGCCGACGCTGAGAGGAGCCAGATGCATTTTCAACGGATTGGTCAGCGGCTGCCGTCGCTCCTCGCCGCAATCGTGACCAGCGTCGTCGTCGCGACGATCGCAGTCGGCGGTACGAGCACCCAGCCCACCGCTGCCGTTTCGCCGCCGACACCAACCGGTCAGCTCGCTGGACAGCTCGTCATCGACGGCAAGACGATGCCGATTCTCGGCTACTCCGTGGGGGCCTCAAACCCGACCCCGCTCGGCTCCGGTAGCGGCACCAGCGCCGGCAAAGCGAGTTTCTCCTCGCTCGACCTCATAAAGGCCGTTGATGCAAACTCGCCTGCGCTCTTCACCGCCCTTGCGCGCGGCGAGCGCTTCCCACAGGCCATCTTCACGGCGCAATGGGGTACCGGTAGCACGAGCGCAACGATGACCTACAAGCTCGAGGAAGCCGTTATCGACGCCGTTTCCGATTCAGGCAGTGGCGGAACTCCGACCGAGGCATTGTCACTCGCGTTCGCGAAGGTCACCTGGACATACACGGATGCCTCAGGCACCACGACCGGAAGCTGGAATCTCACCACGGGCACCCCGTAACAGGAAAGCGGGCGTCGCGGCGGTTCGCCGCGACGCCCTCGACGCGATCGAGGGGTGGAGGCCCTTGCCGATCGGTTCTCGTGTCGCCGCGCGGCGGTGGTCGTCGTATCCGCCGCGCGTCGCCGCTCGGGCACGGCCTTGAGCTTCGCCCGCCGCGCTGTGCAGTCGAGTGGCGTCTCGTTACCGGCTTGACGCCTGGCCAGTCGATTTGACAACGAGACGCTACGGCGCGAACGTCCGGTAGTGAAGCTTCTCGCTGCGTGCGTCGGCATCGCGCTCACCCTTGCGGTTCCCGCAGCCGCGGTCGACGAGCCTGCCGCCTACGGCATGGCGCAGCGAGGGACGCTCAAGGTGGTCGCAGCCGTGCTCCTGACCGAGCGGGGCGGCGAGATGAAGGGCGTCTGGCTCGACGGAATGAAGGGCTGCCTCGACCGGCGCTCGCTCCGGGTCGCGATCCACATCGACCTGGTCTCGCCGGCCGGCAAGACGACCCGCGTCAAGCGGTCGCGGACAGGATTCGTCGACAACTGCGCCGAGGGCGGCCCCAACTTCGGCTACGACCTCTCGCCTCGCGCGCTCGGGATGGGCTGCGCCGACGGGCGCTGGCGGCCCGGCCGGTACTCGATGACGACGAAGGTGACCCATCTCGCGTCGGGCTTGATCGCCCAGGCGAGCCTCTACCGGCAGGTCACGCGCCGCTGCTACTAGAGGGTTGATGCCACGAGATCGCCCGTCTCGGGCGCAGGATCAAACGTCGCCGATGCCGGTCGCATCGGTGACGGGCTGAACACGGGCAGCGGAGGGCGCGGCCTCCAGACACGCCAGATCGCGCATCCGAGCGCGCGAGATCGTGGCATGAATCATCTCTAGGCCCGCAGAGTCACCTCGACTGCGGTGCCGCGCCCCGGCTGCGAGCGGAGCGAGAAATCTCCGTCGATCGTCTGTGCGCGCTGGCGCATGTTCTTCAGCCCCTGTCCCGCCTCGCCCTCTTCGCCGTCGAACCCGGTGCCGTCGTCTCGCACCCGGACGATCCTGCGGCCGGCGCGCTCGCCGATCCAGACTTCCGCGCTTTTCGCCCCCGCGTGCTTGCGGACGTTCGCTAGCCCTTCCTGAACGATCCGGAAGACCTCGATCTGCTCGTCGGGCGCAAGCAGGAGCGTCGACTCGATCTCCAGGTCTACCGCGAGCGTGCCGTCGGCAGTGAGGAAATCGACATAACGACGGAGCGCCGCATCGAAGGTCGCGTTGCCGCTTGCCGACGAGAGCGCCAAGACCGCGAAGCGCGCCTCCTGCTGCGCAGCGGCGGCCGCGTCTCTCAGCTTCGGGAGGGTCGTCTCGAGCGGCGCACCCGCCGCGAGCATGCTCGCGTGCGTCGAGATCGCGAAGAGGTACTGGGCGAGGCCGTCGTGGATCTCGCGCGCAACCCGCGCCCGTTCCTCGGCAACCGCGCGACCGAGCTCGGCAGAGCGAATCGCCCGCCACACGCCCACGAGCAGGACGCCATATGCGAGTACCCGGAGGAAGTCGCCCTGCGAGACGACTTCGCTCGAGAGCGTCGGCGTCAGCACGTAATGGAGCTCGGCGAAGAGCGTCAGCGTTGCCCCGAGCGCGAGCCAGCTATCGAGATCCTCGCCGTGGTTGCGGAAGCGGATCGCGAACCCCAGCCCAGCGAGCAGCGCGAGCAGCGCGAGAACCGACAGTGTCACCGTCACCTCGAACGGCCGGTCGCCCCCCGTCCTCGAGTCGAGCGGCATCAGCGATCCGCCGAAGCTACTGAGCGACAGCCAGATGGCCAGAAGGGCGAGCAGCAAGAGCGCGATTCCGACGAAGAGAGAGCGACTGCGAGCGGCGATTCTCCGACCGGGGAGGATCGGAGCAAGGACGATCAGGACTGCTGCGAGGATCCGCGCGCCAAGGGCCGACCAAGCTTCCGCTAGACCCTGAGGATCGCCTCCGAGTAGGGGCGCGACGGAGAACGCGAGCGTTCCCAGACCGGCGACGAAAAAGCCGGCAGCGAGCAACAGGTCGAGTCGCCGGCCTTCGACGGAGAAGCGAACGCCCGCGAGGATGGCGACGATCGTCGCCGCGAGCACGACCGCCGTATCGAGCACAAGCTGACCTTCCGGCAGCTCGTAAGTGCTCCGCAGTGACGGATTCGTCAGGAAGAGAGCTGTAGCCGCTCCGAGCAGCGCGACGAGGAACAGCTCGCCGACGACCCACGACTCGAACGTCTGCTTCGAGCTACGGTTCACGACATCCTCATCGGCAGTCGGCTCGATGCCGATGAGAGCCAACGATGGCCGAACGCATTCTCGTCGTCGACGACCACCCCCTCACCCGGGATGCGCTGTCGTCCCTCCTCGCCCAGGGAGGGTTCGAGGTCGTCGGCGAGGCGGCGGACGGCGACGAGGCGCTCGACCTCGCCGAACGTCTCCAGCCCGACCTCGTCCTGCTCGACCTCTCGATGCCCGGACTCGGCGGCCTGAAGGCGCTGCCGGGAATTCGCACGGCCGCTCCCGGCTGTGAGGTGGTCGTGCTCACCGCCTCGGGCACGGAGGACAACCTGCTCGCCGCGATTCGCGGCGGCGCCGCCGGCTACCTGCTGAAGAGCGAGCCTCCCGAGCGAATCGTTGCGTTCCTGCGCGGCGTCGCAAACGGGGAGGCGGCTCTTTCCGGCCAGGTCGCGAGACGTCTGCTCGAGCAGGTTCGCACCGGCGCCCGCTTCGACGGTGGCGTCCCGGACGACATCGCGCACGCACTCTCGGCGCGCGAGCTGGAGGTTCTGCTGCTGCTCGACGATCACCTTGCGACCGACGAGATCGCGAAGCGTCTCTTCATCTCCGAGCACACGGTTCGCTCGCACGTCAAGAGCCTTCTGCGCAAGCTCGGCGTCTCCTCGCGGCGTGAAGCGCTCGAGCGGCTCTCGCTCGCACGTGGGTAGCTCCCGGTTCTTCAGCACGAGAGGCCCTCGCGGGCAGCGGTGACGAGGCGCGGCAACGTCGCCAGGTTGTAGCCGCCTTCGAGCACAGCGGCCACGCGCGGGCAGAGCGTCGAGCAGATCGCCCCCAGCTCGCGAAACGCCGCGTCGGTCAGCCCGAGGCCCCCGAGCGGATCGTCCTCGTGCGCATCGAAGCCGGCCGAGACGAGGACGAGGTTGGGAGCAAACCCACGCACCGCCGGCACGACCCGCCCCTCGAAGACGGCGATGTAGCCGTCATCGTCGATCCCGGCGCGCAGCGGCAGATTCAGCGTCGATTCGTCGCTCGTCCCCGGGCCCCCCGTGCCCGGATAGAACGGCCACTGGTGGAGCGAGACGAAGAAGACCGAGTCGTCGCCGCGGAAGATCGCCTCGGTGCCGTTCCCGTGATGGACGTCGAAATCGACGATCGCGACCCGCGCGAGCCCGAGCTCGGCCTGTGCATACCGAGCGGCCACCGCGACGTTGTTCAGCAGGCAGAACCCCATCGCGCGCTCGGCGAGCGCATGGTGGCCGGGAGGCCGGACGAGCGCAAAGCCGCCTCGGTCGACGGCCTCGAGCGCGATTCCGGCCGCGAGTCGCGCAGCGCGCCACGAGGTCTCGGACGCAACCGTGTCGGCGTCGAGTTGCGTCAGCGTGTCGATCGCGCGCAGCCTCTCGATGTGCTCGGCGGTGTGCGCTCGTCCAAGCTGCTCCTCGCTCGCAAGTCGCTCGACGGTTTCCCCGGAGAGCACGGCCAGCCGCTCCTGGCGTTCCGGATGCTGCCCGGTCGGATGGAGCCGCGCGAGCTCCGGATTGGTCAGGAGCTCGACGATGCCTCCAGCGCGGCCAAGCGCTCCGAGAGCCGGCCGAGCCCCCACTCGCGCGCGAGCCCTGCGGCGCGGCCCCAAGTCGGCGTCTGATCCTCGAGCGGCGGCAAGGGGGCAGCCGCGTCCATCGTGGCGACCCGGAGATAGAGCCGCAGCGCCTCGGCCTCCGTGGCGAAGCGACCATCGGCGAGCGCTGCCTCGAGACCGTCGTAGCGCTGAAGAAGCTCCGCGGCCGTCTTGGCGCCAACTCCGCGGGCACCCGGGATCTTGTCTGAGGGATCGCCGCGCAACGCGATGAAGTCCGGCACCTGCTTCGGCTCGACGCCGTAGCGCTCGCGCACCTCGGCAGGCCCGATCCGCGCCAGCGCACCGCCGCCACGCTGGGGCTGGAGGATCGTCGTGCGCTCGCTCGCGAGTTGGAACATGTCGCGGTCGCCGCTCGCGACGAGCGTCAGCCCGCCCCGCGCCTCCTCGTGCGCGACCGCAGCGGCGAGGAAGTCGTCGGCCTCGTACCCGCCACCCCTGCCGTTCACAAGGCCCATTGCCTCGACGAGCTGCGGAGCGAGGTCGAGTTGCTCGAGCAGATCGTCGTCGAACTCGCGCCCGCCCTGATAGCTCTCGAGCTCGCGATGGCGATAGGTCGGGACGGTGAGCGTGTCCCAGGCAACGAGCACCGCCCGCGGCGACTCCTCCTCCCAGAGCCGCGCGAGCATGTTTCCGACGCCAGTGAGCAGCCCTGCCGGGCCGCCGTCGGCTCGCCGAATCGACTTCGGCAGCGCGTGGTACGAGCGGTGCGCGAACGAGTCGCCGTCGACTGCGAGCAGCGGCTTCTTCACGCCGAAGCCTCGAGCTCGCGGATCGCCTCCATCAGCCGCTCGGTGGCGACCTGCGGAGCGTCCTCGCTGCCGGCGAGGTCGTCGAGCGGCACGGGCCGGCCGTACGACACCCTGAGTTGCGCGAGCCGGCCCAGCCGGTCGGTGCCGACGATCCCGGCGGGCACGAGCGGCACGCCCGCCTCGAGCGCGATGCGCGCGGCGCCGCTGTGCGCACGCGCCTCGTAGCGCTTCCGCAGCCCCTTCGTGCGCCGCGTCCCCTCGGGGAACATGACGACGATGTGTCCCTCGCGACAGAGCTCGATCGCGACGGCGATCGCCTCGAGGTCGCGCTCGCCGCGGCGGACGGGGAAGGCGCCGCATGCGACGATGAACTGCTTCAACGGCGTGAAGAAGAGCTCCGACTTCCCCATGAATCGGAGAAACCTGTGCGGGTAGAGCGGCAGCCCGAGCACCCACGGGTCGAAGTTCGAGTTGTGGTTGGCGGCGAGCACGTAACCGCCGGCGGGTAGGTTCCCGAGCCCGCGCGACCGCAACCGGAAGAGCATCTTCACGAGCGGCCAGCTCACACCGCCGATCGCGAGATAGGCGGGACTCGGGCGGGGGTCTCTCACAACCGCGCGAGCGACCACTCGTCGATCCTGCACACGGAGCGGGGCTGGAGAAGCGTCAGGTGTTCTTCGTCCTCGGAGAACCCCCCGTGGTGGAAGACGACGGCCGCCCCCGCCGGATCGCCCGTCTCGTACACGTTCAGCGAGCGCCCGTCGACCATCTCGATGCACGTCGTCGCGACCACGCAGCGACTCTACGGGAGCAGGCCGGGCGGACAGAACCGACCAACCCCCTCGCTATGGTGTCCCGCGTGGCAGCCAAGTCGAAGAGCGGCGGCACGCGCCGGCTCGTGATCGTCGAGTCGCCGGCAAAGGCGAAGACGATCGCGGGCTATCTCGGCAGCGGGTACGTCGTCGAATCGAGCATCGGCCACATCCGCGACCTTCCGAACCGCGCCTCCGAAATCCCGGAGAAGCTGAAGAAGGAGCCGTGGGCACGCCTCGGCGTCGACGTCGATCACGACTTCGAGCCGCTCTACGTCGTCGACGCGGACAAGAAGCAGCGCGTCGCCGACCTGAAGCGCAAGCTGAAGGACGCCGACGAGCTCTACCTCGCGACGGACGAGGACCGCGAGGGCGAGGCGATCGCCTGGCACCTGCTCGAAGTTCTGCAACCGAAGATTCCCGTCCGGCGAATGGTCTTCCACGAGATCACGAAGGACGCGATCGACCGCGCGCTCGGCGAGACGCGCGAAGTCGACAAGCGCCTCGTCGACGCGCAGGAGACGCGGCGCATCCTCGATCGCCTCTACGGCTACGAGGTCTCGCCGGTGCTCTGGAAGAAGGTGATGCAGGGTCTCTCCGCCGGTCGCGTCCAGTCGGTCGCGGTCCGCCTCGTCGTCGAGCGCGAGCGCGAGCGGCGCGCCTTTGTCTCCGCCGGCTACTGGGACGTGAAGGGAAGGTTCGACCCGGGCAGCTTCGAGGCGCGGCTCGTCTCCGTGGACGGGAAGCGCGTCGCACAGGGTCGCGATTTCGCGCAGGACGGGACGCTGAAGCCGAAGGATGCGGTCGTCCTCGAGGAATCCGTCGCGCGCAAGCTCGCCGAGCGTTTCGGCGGCTCGACGTTCGCAATTCGCTCGGCCGAGGAGAAACCGTACACGCGGCGCCCGGCGGCCCCGTTCATGACCTCCACGCTGCAGCAGGAGGCGAGCCGCAAGCTCCGCTACTCCGCACAGACGACGATGCGCGTCGCCCAGCGCCTCTACGAGAACGGCTACATCACCTACATGCGCACCGACTCGACGACGCTCTCCGAGTCGGCGCTGAAGGCCGCGCGGAGTCAGGCCGCCGAGCTCTACGGAGCCGAGTACGTCCCCGAAGCGCCGCGCCGCTACGAGCGCAAGGTCAAGAACGCGCAGGAGGCGCACGAGGCGATCCGGCCGGCCGGCGATTCCTTCCGCACTCCGAAGCAACTCGCCCGTGAGCTGAACCGCGACGAGCTGGCGCTCTACGAGCTCGTCTGGAAGCGGACGGTCGCCTCGCAGATGCACGACGCGCGCGGGCTGACGCTGACGCTGAGACTCGGCGCAACCGATGCGGAGACCGACGTCGAGTTCGGCGCTTCCGGGACCGCGATCACCTTTCGCGGCTTCCTCGCCGCCTACGAGGAGTCGACCGACGACGACGTAACCGCGCCGAAGGACGAGGAGCATCAGCTTCCCCACCTCAAGCCGGGCGACGAGCTTCGTGCGCTCGAGCTCGAGCCGGAAGGTCACGCGACGACGCCACCCGCACGGTTCACCGAGGCAAGCCTCGTGCAGGCTCTCGAGGAGCGCGGGATCGGCCGCCCCTCGACGTACGCCTCGATCATGGGCACGATCCTCGACCGCGGCTACGTCTTCAAGCGCGGCACCGCCCTCGTTCCGTCATTCCTCGCCTTTGCCGTGATCTCCCTGCTCGAGCAGCATTTCGGCCAGCTCGTCGACTACCAGTTCACCGCCCGGATGGAGGACGATCTCGACCGGATCGCCGCCGGGGACGAGGCGCGAATCGACTGGTTGCGCGCTTTCTACTTCGGCGAGGCCGACGAGATCGGACTGAAGGCTCTCGTCTCGGATCTGGGCGAGATCGACGCCCGCGCCGTCAACACACTCCCGATCGGCGACGGAATCTCGCTTCGGGTGGGGCGCTACGGGCCGTACGTCGAGCGGGGCGAGGAGCGCGCGAGCGTTCCCGAGGATCTCGCGCCCGACGAGCTCACCGTCGCCAAGGCCGAAGAGCTCCTCGCGGCCCCGAGCGGCGACCGCTCGCTCGGCGAGCATCCGGAATGGAAGCGGGAGATCGTTGCCAAGAACGGCCGGTACGGCCCCTACGTGACCGAGGTGCTCGAGGAGGGATCGAAGGAGAAGCCGCGGGCGTCGTCGCTCTTCAAGTCGATGTCTCCCGAGAGCGTCACCCTCGAGGACGCCGTGCGCCTGCTCTCGCTCCCGCGCATGCTCGGCACCGACCCGGCCGACGGCGGGGAGATCACCGCCCAGAACGGCAAGTACGGCCCCTACGTGAAGAAGAATGCGGAGTCACGCTCGCTCGAGTCGGAGGAGCAGCTGCTGATGATCACGCTCGAGGAGGCGCTCGCGGTGCTCGCCCAACCCAAGGAGCGGCGCGGACGGGGCGCCGCGAAGCCGCCCTTGAAGGAGCTTGGCCCCGATCCGGCCTCCGGAAAGCCGATGATCGTGAAGGAAGGCCGGTTCGGCCCGTATGTCACCGACGGCGAGACGAACGCGAGCCTCCGGCGGGGAGACGACCCCGTCTCGATCACGGTCGAGCGCGGCGCCGAGCTTCTCGCCGACCGGCGATCGCGCGGCCCCGCACCCAAGAAGAAGGCCCGGACACGCCGATCTGCGGCCTAAGCCTCGCGAAAGCGCAAACTTTCGGTGCCAACTCGCGTCTGAAGCGGTACGGGTGCAACCAGCCGCGCTAGTCTCGTGCGCGAACACCTATTCGCGCCCACCGCGGAATACCCCGAAACACCAGCACGTTTTGAGCTTGTAACACCCGGCTCGGGTCGGTTCCCCTGGCAAAAGCAGGGATCAGAGCTTATGGTGAGGAAGTTTGTTGCTCCCCCGCGAGGAAGAACTCGAAAGGACTGACGTTTCGCTTTGACGCAGAGCCAGCTCAACGAATTGATCGAATCCGACCAGGTCAAGGCGCTCGTCGAGCGCTCTGAGGAGCGCGGCTTCATCGAGCCGACCGAGCTCGAGGCGTTCGTCCTCGAGCACGATCTGAACGACGAGGAGACCGAGCAGCTCACTCGTGAGCTCGAGACCCTCGGCCTCGAAGTCGGGCAGGCGCGTGCCGGTACCTCGAAGGCCGCCGCCCCCAAGGACGAAGACAAGGACGAGAAGGAGGAAAAGGCTCCCGTCGCGGAGGCCTCTGTCGCGACCGGCGCCGCAGACAGCCTGCAGCTCTTCCTCGCCGATGTCGGCCGCCACAAGCTCCTGACCGCGCACGACGAGGTCGTGCTCGCGAAGGCGATCGAGCGCGGCGACCCGGTCGCCAAGCGCCGGATGATCGAGTCGAACCTGCGGCTCGTCGTCTCGATCGCGAAGGGTTACCGCGGGCTCGGAGTCCCGTTCCTGGATCTGATCCAGGAGGGCACGCTCGGGCTCAACCGCGCGGTCGAGAAGTTCGATTGGCGCCGGGGCTTCAAGTTCTCCACCTACGCAACCTGGTGGATCCGCCAGTCGGTTCAGCGTGCGGTGGCCAATCACGCGCGCACGATCCGCGTCCCCGTCCACGTCGTCGAGCGCCAGCAGAAGCTGTCGCGGGCGGCCCGGCGGCTCGAGGTCGAGCTCGGCCGCGAGGCGACGAAGCTCGAGCTGGCGGAGGCGACCGGCCTGCCGATCCAGCACGTCGAGGAGGCGCTCGGCGCCGCCCACGCCTCCGTGTCGCTGAACCAGACGGTCGGAGCGGACGACGAGGGCGAGCTCGGCGACCTGTTCGCCGACCGCGAGGCCGCGGATCCGTTCGAGGAGGCAGAGGAATCGCTGCGCAAGCAGGGCGTTCGCCGCGCTCTCGACGCGCTTCCGGAGCGCGAGCGGCGGATCCTGGAGCTGCGCTTCGGCTTCGAGGGCGAGCCCTGGACCCTCGAGGCGATCGGGCACGAGCTCGACCTGACGAGAGAGCGCGTCCGCCAGCTCGAGGGCCAGGCGCTGTCTCGTCTCGCGGCGCTGCGAGATCTCGCGTCGCTGGCCGCTTGACACGCAACTAGGATCGGGATCCGCCCGAGCGGACCCCGATCCTGCGCGAAGATCCCTGAAAGGAGCGGCTCGGCCGCCCTGCTGGCCGATCACCGGCCTCGCACCCAAGCCTTCGACTGCAGGATCCCGCTCTATGGGCCTGTGCGCAAATGAAATACACTCACGCTTCACACAGGTTGGTCCAGCGAAAGGAGACACCTTGAGGACGAAGTGGCACTGGATGCTGCTGCTCCTCGTTGCCGGCGTACTCGCCCTGGCGGCGGGTTGCGGTGGGGACGACGAGGAGGAAGGAACGCCTAGCGAGACGACGGCGACCGAGACGGAAGGCAGCGGAGAGGCCAGTGGCGGCACGCTCGTCTTCGCCGGTGCATCCGACCCGGTTTCGCTCGACCCCGCCCTCGTCAGCGACGGCGAGTCGATCCGGCCGATCACGCAGATCTTCGAGACGCTCGTCGCGCTCGAGCCGGGTGGAACGGATCTCGTCGCCGGTCTCGCGAAGAGCTGGGAGGTCGCCGAGGACGCCAAGGCAATCACCTTCACGCTCGAGGACGGCGTCACGTTCCACGACGGCACCGACTTCAACGCCGAGGCCGTCTGCTTCAACTTCGACCGTTGGTACAACTTCACCGGTGCGGCGCAGAGCGCCAGCGCTTCCTACTACTGGCAGGCCACGTTCGGCGGCTACGCCAAGAACAGCGCGGAGAACGAAGGCCTCGGCGACAGTCTCTACGCGAGCTGCGAGGCCACCGATGCGACGACCGCGGTGATCAACCTGACGAAGCCGTCGGCCTCTGTTCTGGGCGCTCTGGCTCTGCAGGCGTTCGCGATAGCGAGCCCGAAGGCACTCGAGGAGTTCAAGGCCGACGAAGGCACCCTCGACGAGGAGACCGGCTTCCAGCCGACCGGCACGTTTGGAACCGAGCAGCCGATCGGCACCGGCCCGTTCAAGCTCGAGTCGTGGCAGATCGGCGACCGTCTCACCCTTGTCCGCAACGAGGACTACTGGAGCGAGGACGGGAAGGCCAAGCTCGACAAGCTGATCATCAGGCCGATCTCCGACAACGCCGCTCGACTCCAGGCGCTCCAGACCGGCGAGATCCAGGGCTACGACCTCGTCGAGCCGCAGGACGTGCAGACGATCGAAGGCGATTCGGAGCTCCAGATCCTCGAGCGGCCGGCGTTCAACGTCGCCTACGTGACGATCAACCACAAGGTCAAGCCGTTCGATCAGCTCGAGGTGCGCCAGGCAGTTGCCTACGGCCTCGACCGGCAGGCCGTCGTCGACAACTTCTACGGCGGACGCGGCGAGGTGGCGAAGGAGTTCATGCCGCCGAGCCTGCCCGGCTATGCCGACGACGTGATGGAGTACCCGTACGACCCGGCGAAGGCGAAGCAGCTTCTCCAGAAGGCCGGGCTGACGCTGCCGGTGGAGGTCGAGTTCTGGTACCCGACCGATGTCTCGCGGCCGTACATGCCCGACCCGAAGCGGAACTTCGAGGCCTTCGCAGCCAGCCTGAACAAGTCCGGCTTCAAGGTGATCCCGAAGAGCGCTCCGTGGCGGCCGGACTATCTCGGTCGCGTGGACACCGGCAAGGCCGGCGCGTTGAACTTGATCGGGTGGACGGGTGACTACGCCGACCCGGACAACTTCGTCGGCGTCTTCTTCCAGGGTCAGAAGCCGCAGTGGGGCTTCGACAACCAGGAGCTGTTCGACGCTCTGGACGCGGCCGAGGTCGAGCCCGACACGGCGAAGCGCGAGGAGCTCTATCAGGACGTCAACCGGCAGATCATGGAGTTCCTGCCCGGCGTCCCCTACGCGCATTCGAAGCCGGCGCTCGCCTTCGCGGCGAACGTGAACGGCTTCGAGCCGAGCCCGACGACGAACGAGTCGTTCGCGTCGGTCTCGATCGAGGAATAAAGCAGGTAACGGGCTAGAGTCCGGCGGGCGACATGTTGCGATTCGTCGTCCGCCGGCTCTTGCTTCTCGTGCCCATCCTGATCGGCCTCTCGATCCTGGTCTTCGCGTGGATCAGGGTGCTGCCGGGTGGGCCCGCCGAGGCGCTGCTCGGCGAGCGCGCGACCGAGGCCTCGATCAAGCAGATCGAGAAGCAGTACGGGCTCGACAAGCCGCTTCCCATCCAGTACGTCTCGTATCTGAAGACCGTAGTGCAGGGCGACTTCGGCTCGAGCATCACGACGCGGCAACCCGTGACCGAGGAGATCAAGCGGCGATTCCCGGCCACCGTCGAGCTTGCGTTCGCTGCGGGCCTCTTCTCGATTCTCGTCGGGATCCCGCTCGGCTTCTTCGCGGCGAAACGTTACGGCGGCTTCTTCGACCACGCGAGCTTGCTCGGCTCACTGCTCGGGATCTCGATCCCGGTCTTCTTCCTCGGAATCATCCTCAAGTACATCTTCTCGGTTCAGCTCGATCTGTTACCGACGGTTGGCCGGATGTCCGTCTTGATCGACGTCGACCATCCGACCGGCTTCTACGTGCTGGACGCGATCCTGGCCGGAAACATGGAGGCGCTCTGGGACGTGCTCAAACATCTCGTCCTGCCGGCGGTCGCGCTGGGGTCGATCCCGCTCGCGATCATCGCTCGGATCACGCGCGCAGCGGTGCTCGACGTCCAGAACGAGGACTATGTGCGGACGGCGAGAGCGAAGGGCATGTCGCCCGGAATCGTCGATCGGCGCCACGTCCTTCGCAACGCGCTCCTGCCGATCTCGACGATCATCGGACTCCAGGTCGGGCTCCTGCTCTCGGGTGCCGTCCTCACCGAGACTGTCTTCGCCTGGCCGGGGATGGGTACGTGGCTCGTCGACGCGATCGACAGCCGCGACTTCCCCGTGCTCCAAGGCGGGATCCTCTTCCTCGCGGTGATCTTCGTCTTCGTGAACCTGATCGTCGACCTCTCGTATGCGGTCATCAACCCTCGGATTCGCCTCTCGTGAGCCTGGCCGAGCTAGAGGCGCGAGAGATTCAGCTCGAGTCGCCGAGCGGCCTCTGGAGCGAAGCGTGGCAGCGCCTACGGAAGAATCCCGGCGCGCTGATCGGGTTCGCGCTTGTCGTGACCTTCGTGCTCGTCGCAGCGCTCGCGCCCCTGCTAGCGCCGTACGAGCCGCGTGAGATCAATCTCTCCCTGCTGCGCGACGGCTGCTGCCCCGGCCCGTCGGGCGACCATCTGCTCGGCGTCGACGAGCTCGGCCGCGACGAGCTCTCGCGCATCATCTTCGGCGCGCGCTACTCGCTCCTGATCGGGATCGTCTCGGTGACGGTCGGCCTCTCGATCGGCCTCCTCCTCGGCGCCGTCGCCGGCTACCTGGGCGGAATCGTCGACACGCTGATCCTGCGGGCGATGGACATCATGCTCTCGATCCCCGGACTGTTGCTCGCGATCGGGATCGTCGCCCTGCTCGGCCCCGGGATCTGGCAGATCATGATCGCGGTCGGGATCGTCAACGTGCCGATCTTCACGCGGCTCCTGCGCGGCTCGGTGATCGCGCAGCGGGAGAACGACTACGTCCTCGCCGCCCGCTCCGTCGGCGTGCCGCGCCGAACGATTCTCGCCTCGCACATCCTTCCGAATGCGATCTCGCCGGTGATCGTCCAGGGCACGCTGGCGCTCGCGACGGCGATCATCGACGTCGCCGGCCTCGGCTTCCTCGGCCTCGGCCCGCAGGACCCCTCGACCCCCGAGTGGGGAACGATGCTGACCGGCACCGTCCGCTTCCTGCAGACGGCGCCGCACCTCGCGATCTTCCCGGGTGTCGCGATCGTGATCTCCGTGCTCGGCTTCAATCTGATCGGCGACGGCCTCCGCGAGGCGCTCGACCCGAAGCTCAGAGGCCGTGGCTAGAGAGCCCATCCTCTCCGTCGAGGACCTGCACGTCCGCTTCGGGACGGGCCGCGGGCCTGTGTACGCGGTCAACGGGATCTCGTTCGACATCGCGCCGGGCGAGACGCTCGGGATCGTGGGCGAATCGGGCTGTGGCAAGAGCGTCACCTCGCTCGCGCTACTCGGGATCCTGGCGCGCAACGGCCGCGTCACCCAGGGCCGCGCCATGTTCGAAGGCCGCGATCTCTTGGCCTTGAACGATGAGCAACTGCGCTCGATCCGCGGCCGCGAGATCGCGATGATCTTCCAGGACCCGATGACCTCGCTCAACCCGGTGCTGACGATCGGCCGACAGATTCGCGAGGCGCTCGAGACGCATTTCGGGATGGAGAAGGACGACGCGAACCGCCGCGCGGCCGAGCTGCTCGACCAGGTCGGGATCCCGAGCCCCGACCTGCGGCTGAAGGACTACCCACATCAGTTCTCCGGCGGCATGCGCCAGCGCGCGATGATCGCGATCGCACTCGCGTGCGAGCCGAAGCTGTTGATCGCGGACGAGCCGACGACCGCGCTCGACGTGACGATCCAGGCGCAGATCCTCGAGCTTCTCCGGACCCTCGTCGCCGACCGCGATACGGCCCTGATCCTGATCACGCACGACCTCGGCGTCGTCGCCGGCATGTGCGAGCGCGTCAACGTGATGTACGCCGGCATGTTCATGGAAACCGGCACCGCCGACGCGCTCTTCGCCCGCCCGCGCCATCCCTATACGCTCGGCCTTCTCCAGAGCGTGCCGCGACTCGACGCGGGGCGGCGCCAGGAGCTCCAGCCGATCCCGGGCGCGCCCCGCAACATGCTCAGCCCGCCCGCGGAGTGCCCGTTCGCGCCACGCTGCCGCTTCGAGGTCGAGGAGTCGCGCCAGGCCGTGCCGCCGCTCGAGGAGCTCGAGAGCGGGCACCACGTTCGCTGCTTCAATCCGGTGCCCGCGGAGGAATGGCAGCGCACGCGGGTGGGTGGGGCGGCGTGAGCGAGAACGGCACCCCGCTCGTCGACGTCGACGAGCTGAAGGTCTGGTTTCCGATCCGCAGTGGGCTCGTGCTCGACCGGCATGTTGGCGACGTGAAGGCGGTTGACGGGGTATCGCTCCAGATCCAGCGCGGCGAGACACTCGGACTCGTCGGCGAGTCGGGCTGCGGCAAGTCCACGGTCGGCCGCGCTCTGCTGCGTCTCTACAAGCCAACCGGTGGCACCATCACCTTCGACGGTCAGGACATCACGCATCTCGGAGAGGGCGAGTTGCGACCGCTGCGCAAGCGGATGCAGATGATCTTCCAGGATCCGTATGCCTCGCTCAACCCACGCCATTCGGTCGGCCGCATGGTCGGCGAGCCGTTGCGCGTCCACCGGATGGGTGGGAACGTGAACAAGCAGGTGCGCGAGCTGTTGACGATCGTCGGGCTCCCCGCCGATGCCGCAACCCGGTACCCGCACGAGTTCTCCGGCGGCCAGCGACAGCGGATCGGGCTCGCGCGTGCGCTGGCGCTCAACCCGGACTTCGTGGTCTGCGACGAGCCGGTCTCGGCGCTCGACGTCTCGATCCAGGCGCAGATCGTGAACCTGCTCGAGTTGCTGCAGAAGGAGTTCGACCTCACCTATCTCTTCATCGCGCACGACCTCGCGGTCGTGCGACACATCTCCGATCGGATCGCGGTGATGTATCTCGGTCAGATCATGGAGCTCTCCCCCGCGGACGATCTCTACGACAACCCGCTCCACCCGTACACGATCTCGCTGCTCTCGGCGATTCCGATCCCCGATCCCCAAGTCGAGCGCAAGCGCACCTCGATCCTGCTCCAGGGTGATCTGCCGAGCCCGGCGAACCCGCCGCGCGCGTGCCGTTTCCATACGCGGTGTCCGTACGTGCAGCCGACGCGCTGCCGGGAACAGGAGCCCGAGCTCCGCCCGGTCGACACGCATCTCGTCAAGTGCCATTTCGCCGAGGAGATCAAGGCCGGGACGCTTCAGCCGCAGCGTCGGGAGGTCGTGTTCGAGGCGCCGGCGGCGGCCCCCGAGGCTGTGAGCTAGCTCCGCCGAAGAGCGCATCGACATCCGCTGGAACGATCTTGATGGCTACGGCCACGTCAAAGAGCCGCGCGCTGACAGATGGCGAGCGCGCTGCACTTCAGACCCAGAGTCCCCGCACCCCGACAATCACGTCGATCAGTCCATAGGTCGCGCGTTGCATCGTGGCTGAGGCCTTCTGCTGTGGGCTCGACCTCGCCCCTCTGCGCGCTGAGCCAAACGAGCGTTCCGAGCAGGTGTCGCAGGCGCTGCGCGGCGAGCCGCTGACCGTGGAGGAGCGCCGGGGCGGCTGGGTGCGCGTGAAGACGGCCTACGAGTATCCCGGCTGGATCGCGGCCGCGGCGCTCTCGCCGGCGCCCGCGGACGGCTGGCTACCGCCCCCGCGCGCGGGCGATCCGGTCGAGGAGGCGCGCGGCTATCTCGGTGCTCCGTACCTCTGGGGCGGAATGACCGCGCGCGGAATCGACTGTTCGGGCCTTGTGCATATGGCCTACCGGCGGTTGGGTCGGCTCGTGCCGCGCGATGCCGATCACCAGGAGGAGGTGGCTGAGCCGGTAATCCAACCGCGCTACGGCGACCTCGTGACCTACGGCGCCGAGCACGCGACGCACATCGCCTTCTGGCTCGAGGAGGGTCGGATCCTCCACGCGCCCGGCGGTCGGAAGGTGGTCGAGGAGAACGAGCCGGCGAAGCTCGGGCGGCGGCGGCGGTTCTATGTGCGGCTGGCGCTCGACTGATTCGGCCGCAGTACCTCGATCGAGCTAAAGGCGGGCGCCCGCACGGTCGATATCGGGGCCGTGGACGCTGCTGAGCGCAAGGAGATCCTGAACCGATATATGGACCACAGCCGAAGGTTCGAAGCGGCTGCGACTCGCCGATCGAGCGGCACCGCCGATGTGATCCCCTTCACGGCACCGCTTCGGGAGCTCCCGCAGGAGCCGACGCTGCGCGAGATCGAGGTACTTCAGCTCGTCGCCGACGGTCTCGTCAACCGCGAGATCGGCCAGCGCCTCTTCCTTTCGGAGGAGACGGTCAAGAGTCACGTCCGCCACCTGCTCGCGAAGCTCCAGGCGCGCTCGCGCGCCCATGCGGTGTCGGTCGGCTTCCGCCGCGGCCTGATCGGCTAGCGGCCACGCCGACTCACCAGGCAAGAGAAACGCATCGGAGCCGCCCCGCCGTGCTGCTTAGCGGTGCGGCTCCGATGCAAAACGTGCGGAAGCCTCTGGTTTTCCACCTTTCCCACAGTCTGTGGACAAGTCCCCCTAAGGAGGGATGACAGTCTGCTAGGGGAAAAGCAGTATTCGAGGGCTTCTACCAGCCTCGTGCGCCACCCGCGATGATCGCGCGAGACATAAGGCGAGTGAATGAACGCATACTGACCACTCCTTCAGAGGGGGACTAACGGCTCAGCCATCGTATCCCCCATTAGAGGTAAATACAAGACTTTGTCGATTTTTTCCAAATTTGCGCAGATCCACCGCGGCGACCTGACGCTCTACCTCTACACGGCTGCTCTCGGGTTAGCTGCAGTGGGCATTTTGCTCGCTCTGACGGCAGACGGCGTCGAAATTCCCAGCCCTTGGGCTGTCGCGGCGCTGGCGGTGCTCGGCGCTGCTGCCGAGCGCGGAAGAGTGCGCTTGAGTTCCAACCTGGAACTCTCGATATCGCTAGTCCCGACGCTGTTCGCGGCGGTCGTCTTCGGTCCGCTCGCCGCCACGCTCGTCGCCCTGGCATCAATGGCCAGCGATTTCCGGCGGCCGTACATGAAATGGGCTGTCTACTCGCTGAGTGGGTCGATCACGGGAGCTAGCACGGGTTTGGTCGCGGGCCTGGCCGCGGACCGGGCAGACAGCCTTGCCGGTTCGATCGCATTGGCCACCATTGCTGGAGCTGTCACGGCCCAGGTACTCGACACCTGTTTTGCCGCCACAACCGTCACATTGCGAGGTACAGGGCGACCCCTCGAGGTGGCAAAGACGCTCGCTCCGGTGCTTGGTGCGTCGGTTCCCCTTTATACCCCTGTCGTCGCTCTCCTCGCTTACGTCTATTTGACGCTCTCGCCGTGGACGCTGCCATTGTTCCTCGCGCCAGCGCTGGCGGCACAACATCTGTTCGGTCTTTATCAGAAACAGCGATCACTAACCGACAACCTGACACAAGCGAATGTTCACCTGGAGCGGGCTAATCTGTCTTTCGCTGCCGCTCTTGTGGCCACGCTCGACGCACGCGATCGCTACACCGCGGGCCATTCAGCGGCCGTCGCCGTGTATTCCCGCGACATCGCACGTCGAATGGGCCTTTCAGAGACCGAGCAAAAGCGCGTTCATCTTTGTGGACTCGTCCACGACATCGGAAAGATTGGCCTTCCAGCCGGTCTGGTAGAAAAAACCGGTCCATTGACTCTCGAGGAACGTCGCGCGATGCAAGAGCACCCAGCGATCGGAGAGCGCATCCTCTCAAACGTCGACGACTATCAAGAAATCGCGCAGATCGTCCGCCACCATCACGAGCGTGTCGATGGCAACGGTTATCCAGACAATCTGGCTGGAGATGAAATCCCCCCTCTCTCACTTATCATCGCTGTCGCTGATGCCTACGACGCGATGACCTCTGACCGGCCGTATCGCGAAGCGATGCCGAGTCGCGTCGCCCGTCTAAGGCTTGCACAGGCCGTCGAAAGCCAGTTCGACACCTCCGTGGTCGCGGCCTTTGAGGCGATCCTCGCAAGCGCTCTTCCGGAGTATCGCTCGGGGGCAGGAATCGTCGTGAGAAACGCCGCGGATTCGATGATCGACGCTCAGGCGGTCACTCAAGTTGCGTGAGCCGAGCAAATGGAGGAACGCGCAGCGCGGCGGCGGTTCGTGAAGAAACGCCGAGCTTCGCGAGTATGTTGTGGACGTGCACTTTCGCGGTCGCTTCGGCGATGAATAGCCTTCGGGCTATCTCACGGTTCGTAAGCCCGATGGCTACTAGTTGGAGCACGTCGCGTTCGCGAGGAGATAAGTCGCCCCACGCGCCAAACGGGACGTCGGTGAGTGCGGATCCCTCATAACGGCTGATTTCATTCGACGCGACGAGCAGCGGTACGAGTGCCTGCCGCGTTTCGGGCGACTGGAGAAGAATGGATCCGAGGTCCGGGAAGCCTCTGAGCGCCGTTACAAACGACTCTACAGCACCGAGCCGTAGAGCTGAACGGAATGCCCTCTCAGTAGCAGAGAAGGCATCAGCTGTTGCCTCCTGAATGGCCACAATAGCTTCGACGCACTCGGCCATCACCACAATCTCCGAGGATTGAGTCGCTGCCGCGGCACCCGTGGCCACAACTATGGCATCGCGCGTGCGTCCCGCGCACGCGAGCGCCACGGCATGACTTGCATCGATCTCACACTTCATCGATACCGTGCTCGACGCCACGAACTTCACAGCAGAGACGATGGCAGCATTAAACTCGCCGACGGATAGCAGCATCCGCGTTCGGATCGACACCACATTAGCTAGCAGGAACTTGTCTCCCCGGCTTCGGGCCTCTATCTCAATCTGCTCGAGAAGACTCTCAACCTCGGAGAACCGTCCCTCGAACAGGGCAATGAGAGCCTCAATGACGTACGCATACGCGTGTGAGAAGTCAATCCTGTATGTAAGCGCATCGATTCGCTGATCACGGAGGACAGCAGTTGCTTCGGCGGTCATGCCGGCCATCGCAAGTGCATATGCGAATACGTTGCGGAAGGATGTCCGCGATATAGGATCCGGCAGGACCGACAGTAGTTGATAAGCGTTCCTGGCCTCCTCCCATTCGACCGGTCGACCGAACCGAGCAGCCAACGCAATCGCTCTTCCAGTTAAGATGATCTTATGCTCTTGAGAATAAGACGCTCTTTCGCAGTTCAGTTGCTCTAACAGTTGTACGGCTTCAGGAAGTTCGAGATCGATGACCGCCGAAAGCTCGCCGAGCGCCGCGGCACTTCGTTCGAGATGCGTTGTTGCGATCTCTTTCCCTCTTCGGAAGTACGCCAATGCTTGCTGTTCGCGAGAAGCGGCGTGCGCCGCTCGACCCGCCGCGATAAGGGCCTCCGCGCGCATGAAGCGAGCCTGAGCGACTCCTGCAACCTCTGCCGCAAGAGATTCTGACTCGGAAAACTTCCCTAACCGAAACGCAAGTTCCGCTTTCGCAAGCGCTACACGCGGGCTCGTACTGTCGTGGTCGGCTGCGTAATCCAGCCAGTCCCGCAATGTCGACACTCTCCCAGCCTCTAGGAGTTCCCGCCACGCCGATTCAATGAGCACGACGATCAGCTCATGGATGGATGACGCCCGAATGATTCGAATGGCCGCATCCCAATGCTTGTGCTGGATGAGCGCGTCTGCAACCTTGTGACAAGTTCGTCGAAACTCCAGGGGATCATCCGCTTCAAGCTTCTTGCATAGGAATGATCCGAGGAGCGGATGAAAATCAACCTGTGCTCGTCCGTCGCTGGTCAACCAGCCTGCAATGAGGCCACGTCGGATTATTACATCACCGTCATCGATGAGATCACGTATGACGTCTTCATCGTCAGTGCCCGCCAATGCAATCTTGGCTAGACCGTGCGCGACTTCCGGTTCGAGGCTTGAGTACAGCTCTTCAGCAAAGAACGTGTAGAGGTGCTCTGGAAGATCGCTGACGTGTTCAGGGAACTCGCCACTCTGCTGATTCAATGCTGCTAGAGCCAATACGGCTGGCCACCCCTCGGCTAGGTGGACGAGGCCCGGCATCAAGTCTCCTTCCGGACTAAAGGCTGCACTTGCCTCGTCGTATGTCATCGCTAGAGCAGTTCTGCTCACCTCTGTGACGTTGTTGTAGTAGATCATTCGAGTCGACACCCAGGCTGGGCGCTCTCGACTAACTAACAACACCCCGAACGGCACATTCTGGACGAAGGCCTCCATGATCAGTTCTCCATATTTGGATCCGAGCAAGACCTGATTGTCATCGATCCCAATCCATGCGATAGAGTCAGAGATTTCGAGAGCTTCGATAAGGATGTCGAGCAACACGCGCCATTCGCTCTCGGGCTCGGTCGTAAAATCCAGCCGTTCCTGAACTCGAGCGTCACATCCTGGTTGAATGGTTGCCGAGAGCGCGGCGAGCTCCGTGATGAGCACTGCAGGATCTGTCGAGGCCGCAGTCAGGGCCAGCCAACCATGCTCGTTCCGTCCCTTGAGCCACTGCCGGGCCAGGGTTGTCTTGCCGTAGCCGGCTGGGGCTACGAGCATCTTGATCCGCGCCGGCGAATCGTCGAGCATGCGCGTGAGACGAGGTCGCTCGATGATTCGGCGAAGGCCGAGCTGCGGCTTGTCGACAGTGCCCTCCGTCATTGCAACCCGGTCCATAAAGACCACCGCTGATCCAAGTGGGCTTACGTTAGCGCCTCACAGTGCTGCGCACATAGTCGTGCCCGCGACCCCTCTGGAGTCGCGAGCACGCTGCCGTCAGTTCCCCGACGTGGTGCGGTCGAGGTCTTGTGCGAGAGGATCGTCACCCGTCAGGCTCCGATACGCGCTCGGGATCTGGCGTCGGCGTGGCACGCCGAGCTTCTGACGCAGGACGTCGCAGTGCGCCTTCACCGTCCTCGGGGAGATGCCAAGCCGCTGGCCGACCTCATCGTTCGAGCAACCGGCCGCGATGAGCACGATCACCTCGCGTTGACGCTCCGTGATCGACGGGTGCCTCTCGACCATCGTGTTTACCACCATTCGAGAAAGCTATGACTCGCCCTCGACTGCGAACATTCGCCGGAAGGTGTATTCGCGGACGTAACCCCTACAGGCCGCCGGCTACGCCGTCGCCGCGACCGTCCGAGCCGCCGACGAGAGCCTCGCCATCGACGAGAACGCACTGGCCGACGCCGAAGCCATGCTCATCCATAGCGACCGACGCGTCGTGGCCGAGCATCCGTAGCGCGTCGAGCTCGGACGCCAAACCCGGCTCGAGGGAAACCGTCCTGCCCTCGTCCACCCTGAAACGGGGCGCGTCGAGGGCGCGCTGCGGATCGAGCCCGCGGTCGACGAGCGCATGTACGAGCTGGAGGTGTCCCTGCGCCTGCATGGGGCCGCCCATGACGCCGAACGGCCCCCAGAGCCGCCCGTCGCGGAGCAGCAGACCCGGGATGATCGTGTGGAAGGGGCGCTTGCCCGGCTCGAGTCGGTTCGGATGCGCCCCTCCCGCCGAGAAGCCCCAAGCCCGGTTCTGGAGCACGATCCCGGTGTCGCCCGCAAGCACGCCCGAGCCCCAGTGGTAGTAGGTCGACTGGATCAGCGAGACGGCGTTGCGATCACCGTCGACCGCGCAGAGGTAGGTCGTGCCGCCACGCGGCGGCAGCGAAGGCTTCGGGTCGAGCGCCCGCTCGGGCGAGACGAGCGCGCGCCGGTGAAGGAGGTGCTCCGGGTCGAGCAAGAATCCGGGTAGCAGGCCGTCGGCGAAGTGACCGTAGGCGTCGGCGAGCGCCAGCTTCGTCGCCTCGATCCGGCTGTGGAGCGTGTCGGGCAGGCCCTCGAGTAGGCCGAGCGCGATCAGCGCAGCCGCGCCCTGGCCGTTCGGCGGCAACTCGCAGACCTCGACGCCCCGAAACGCGAGTCTGAGCGGCTCGACCCATTCGGAGGCGTGCGCGGCCAGGTCGGCCTCTCCGAGCCAGGATGCGGCCTTGATCTGCTCGGCAACTCGGCCGCGGTAGAGCGCGTCCGGCCCGTCCGAGGCGATCCGTCTCAGTGTCTCGGCGAGGTCGGGCAGGCTGTAGATCGCGCCGCGTGCAGGCGGAGGCCAGGGCGCGCGACCGCTGCCGGCCCAATGAAGTGCGACGCGCTCGGTGGCCGCCACGCCACGCTCTGCCGCATCGACCGCGGCCATGAGCGCCTCATCGAGACCCAACCTCCCGAAGCGCTCCGCGAGATCGGCCCACGCTCGGACGGCGCCGGGCACGGTCACCGAGCGCGGGCCGAACTCCTCCACGGCCGCCGCCTCGGGCAGCTCAGCGGGGGCACGCCCGGAGCCGTTCAGGCCGACGAGCTTTCCGTCCCACCAGAGCTGTGCGAAGAGGTCACCGCCGACGCCCGTGTGTCCCGGCTCGGCCACGCAGAGCATCGCGGCCGCCGCCAACGCCGCGTCGACGGCGTTCCCGCCGCGCTCGAGTGCACGCACGCCCGCGTGCGTGGCGAGCGGATGGCTCGTCGCCACCATCGCCTCGCGCAGGATCGTCGGCCGCCTCACACCGGTTACCTTGCGGGGAGATGCTGACGGGTATCGATCACGTCCAGCTCGCCGCCCCTCCAGGCTGCGAGCCGGCGGCGCGCAGGTTCTTCGGCGAGACGCTCGGGCTCCAGGAGATCGAGAAGCCCGCAGAGCTCAGCGCGCGCGGCGGCGTCTGGTTCCGGTGTGGGAGTCAAGAGATCCACATCGGGGTCGAGGAAGGGTTCTCGCCGGCACGCAAGGCTCACCCAGCATTCCACGCCGGCGACTACGACGCGCTGCTCCAGCGATTGCGGGAAGCCGAGATCGAGGTCGTCGAGGACGACGCGATTCCGAGCCTGCGCCGCTGCTTTGTCAGCGACCCTTTCGGCAATCGGATCGAGCTGCTCGCGTCGCTCATCGAAGGCGCACAACCTGCCGATAACCAGACGGATGCACGTCCACTCCCCTGACGAGCGGATCCTCATCGTCGACGACGAAGGGCCGATTCGCACTCTACTCGCGCGCCTGCTCGGCGTCCGCGGCTTCGACTGCCTGACCGCCGAGAGCGTTGCCGAAGCACGCCGCCTGCTCGCTGCGGAGCATGTCGCGCTCATCCTCAGCGACGTCAACATGCCCGAAGAGTCAGGGCTCGACTTCGCCCGTGAGGTGTCGGCCGCCTACCCAGACGTCGCGATCGTGATGGTCACCGGTCTTGACGATCGCGAGTACGCGGAGGCAGCGCTCGAGCACGGTGCCTACGGATATGTGCTGAAGCCGTTCAAACCGAACGAGCTTGTGATCAACGTGGTCAACGCCTTGCGGCGGCGCACGCTCGAGATCGAGAATCGCGGCCATCGCGAACGCCTCGAGCACACCGTGCTCGAGCGCACCTCGAGCCTGCGCGAGACGATCTCGCGGCTCGAGAGCTCCGAGGGGGAGCTGCGACGATTGAGGGAGGAGACGATCCGGCGGCTCTCGTCGGCGGCCGAGTTCCGCAGCCAGGAGACCGGTCAGCACATCGTTCGGATGAGCCTCTACTGCGCCCTGCTGGCGCGGCTCGCCGGAATCGAGCCGGAGCGCGTGGAGCTGATCCGAATCGCCAGCCCGATGCACGACGTCGGCAAGATCGGGATCCCGGACCGGATTCTCTTGAAGCCCGGACGACTGACCGACGAAGAGCGTCTGATCATGGAGTCGCACGCCGCGATCGGCCACCGCATCCTCGCCGGCTCGAACGTCGAGTTGCTCGAGCTGGCCGCGCTCCTGGCGCTCACCCATCACGAGCGGATCGACGGCGCCGGCTACCCCAACGGTCTCGCGGGTGAGGAGATCCCCATCGAGGGCCGGATCGCCGCGATCGCCGACGTCTTCGACGCACTCACCTCCGACCGGGTCTACCGGCCCGCCTACCAGCCCGACGAAGCTCGCGAGATGATGCTCGAGGGCCGCGGCACCCAGTTCGACTCGCAGCTCCTCGACCACTTCATCGGCGGTTGGGACGACGTGATCGCGATCCGCCGAGCCGCCACGGACGCGGCGGTCGAGTCGGCGCTACTCGCGAGCTAATAGGGCTCGATAAGGTCACGGCATGGGCCGGCTCGACGTCGAGATCGTCGTCGTCGGCGGCGGTGTGATGGGCCTCGCAACGGCGCGCTCGCTCGCGCGGGCGGGCCGGGAGGTGGCGCTCGTCGAGCAGTTTCGGGTCGGCCACGAGCACGGCTCGAGTCACGGCGGCTCGCGGATCTTCCGGCTCTCCTACCCGGACGCGCAGTGGGTGCGGCTCGCGCTGGCGGCGCTGCCGCTCTGGCGCGAGCTCGAGGCCGAGGCCGGCGAGCCGCTGATCGAGCGACACGGCTCGCTCGATCTCGGTGACTGGAAACCGAACCGGGATGCGCTCGCGGTGAGCGGGATCGAGTTCGAGGTTCTCGACGGCGCCGAGATCGCGCGTCGCTTCCCACTCGAGGTCGAGAACGGGGAGACAGGGCTCTTCCAGGCTGACGGCGGGATCGTGCGCGCCGACGCAGCGCTTCGCGCGCTACTTGCCTCGGCGGTCGCCGCGGGAGCACGGGTGCTCGAAGAGACCCGCGTGACGTCACTCGAGCCGGACGGAACGGGCGTGACGGTGGCGGGCGCGGCCGTCTCTTTCCGCGCCGGCGCCGTCGTCGTCACGGCCGGGGCCTGGGCGCGGGGCCTCTTGGAGCCGCTCGGCGTCGCGCTCGAGGTCGACCCGACGCGCGAGACTGTCTCCTACTTCGAGCTAGCCTCGGACGAGCCGGTGCCGTCGCTGATCGACCTCGCCGAGGGAGCCGGGCCAGGCCAGCTCGGGTACGCGCTCGTCGCACCCGGGATCGGTCTGAAGGCCGGCATCCATCACACGGGGGCGCCGACGAACGCCGAGGAGCCAGGCGTCCCAGATACGACGATCGCCGGCTGGACCGTCGACTGGGTGACGAGGCGCTTCCGCGGAGCCGTCCCGAACCGCCGCCTCGAGACGTGCCTCTACACGAATACGGCCGACGAGAGCTTCGTGCTCGAACGGCACGGGCGGATCGTGGTCGGCTCGGCGTGCAGCGGTCACGGCTTCAAGTTCGCGCCGATGGTCGGCGAGCGGCTGGCAGCGCTCGCGGTCAACGAAAGAGATCGCGCTCGGCGGGCATGACGAGGTCGCGGCCGCGACCTTCGCCCGTCGTGTCGAGTCCGCGGATGACGGCCGCCGGGATCCGCCGAAGCTTCCCAAGCACGAGCTCGGCGGCACCGGCCAGCTCGTCGGCGATCGCGATCTGCGTTCCCTGGAGCTCGTAGCCGGCCGCATCGCGCCGGCCGGCCAGGTCTAGGAGGGCCGTCACCCCGGCGACGCCGAGCGCGACCTCGGTCGTCCCCTGCCGCCACGCGCGGCCGAACGAGTCGCTCACGATCACGCCCACCTCCGCCCCGGTGTGCTCGCGCAGGCTCACCCGGAGCGCGGCAGCGGATGCGTCCGGGTCGAGCGGGAGCAGGATCAGCGTCTCCGCTCCCTTCGCGTTCGAGGCGTCGACGCCGGCAGAAGCGCAGACGAAACCGTGGCGGGTCTCCGAGATCAGGAGCGGCGGCCGGGAGCGGACGATGCGCGCCGTCTCGTCGAGGATCACCTGCACGTGCCGCGCGTCGCGGTCGGCCGCAAGCTCGATCGCGCGCGACGAGGCCACGACGTCATCGAGCTGGACAATCCTGCCCTCGGCCTTCGACACGACCTTCTGCGCGACGACGACGACGTCGCCGTCCTCGAGCCCGCCGGCTCGTTCCGCCGCCTCCGCAAGGCGGCCGGAGAGGTCGTCGCCGGGTTCGATCTCCGGAACCCCCTGAAGCCCGAAGACGCGGTACTCGAGACTCACCGCCGCGAAAGACCGGTGACGCGCAACCCCGCGTGCGCCTTGTAGCGCTTGTTCACGTTCACGATCACCGCCGTCATGCCCTCGAGCGCGCGGGCGCTCGCGAGCGGGCCGGCGTCGACGGCGTTGCCCGAGACGAGGCGTGCGGCCAGCTCGAGCGCGAGCTCCTTTGCCGGAGCGTCGTCGCCACAGACGAGGGCGTCCTCGTCCGGCGGAGCGTCGGCGAGGCTCGCAGCGGCGAGCGAGTGGAGGCCGGCAACGACCGGCCCGTCGAGCTCGGCCTGGATTCGCTCGGCGATCGAGGTCGCCTCGACCGTCGGTTTCACCCCTCCCGACTCGAAGCGGAGCTCGGCGCATACCGAGAGCACCGGCGTCGTCCTGATCGCGGCGCGGAGCTCGCGCGCGGTCTCGACTGCTGCCTCGGACTTGACCGCGAGCAGGACGAGATCGACGTCGCGGACGGCGTCTTCGTTAGAGGCGCCCTGCGCCCCGAGCGGCGTGGCGGCCTCCCGCGCGCGCCCCGCGTCGCGAGAGCCGATCACGATCTCGACTCCGACATCGACCAGCCGCTTCGCGACCGCCTGGCCGAAGCTGCCGGTCCCGCCGACGAGCGCCACCTTCATGCGGCGGCCCCCAGAACGGTCTCCGCAAGCCGGCGCGACGCCGCGAGATCGGTCATCAACGTCCGCGTCACGACCGCGCGAACCGCGAGCGCACCTGTCGGATCCGACTCGTCGACGACGAGCGCATCGATCAAACCTTCGTAGCAGGAGGCGACGTGCGCGGGCGACGTGCCGCCGGCCAGGCGTGCGAGCATTCGATCGGCCGGCCCCTTCACGGCACGACCGCCGACGAGCGGGCTGACCGCGATGCAGGGGACGCGACGCCGGCTCAGCGCGTCGCGGATCCCGGCAACCGCGAGAATCGGCCAGATACTCACATAGGGGTTGCTCGGCGCGATCACGATCGCATCGGCGCTCTCGATCGCCTCGAGCACGCCTGGCGCTGCCGCGCACTCGCCTTCGAACCGGACGCCGTCGACTTCGTCCCGGTGCCCGCGCGCTACGAACCACTCCTGGAAGGGGAAGCTGCCGGCGGGTGAGTCGATCCATGTGCGCTGCCGGTCGTCGGTCGCCGGCAGGAGCGGCGATTCGACTCCGGCTGCGTGCGCAAGCCGCGCGGTGACCGCCGAGAGCGGCTCGCCCCCCCGTAGCGCCTCCGTCCGGACGAGGTGCAGGCCGAGATCGCGGTCGCCGAGCCGGAACCAGTCCTCGCCCCTCAACTCCGTCACGGTCTCGAGCGCGTGCCAGCTCTCCTCGGCGCGCCCCCAGCCGCGCTCCTCGTCGTTCAGCCCGGCGAGGGCGTACAGGATGCTGTCGAGATCTGGCGAGACCGCCATTCCGAGCACCTCGAGATCGTCGCCCACGTTGCCGATCACGGTCACGTCGCCCGGGTCGACAACAGCGGTCAGACCGCGCGCGAACCTGGCACCGCCGACGCCTCCGGAAAGCAGTGCGACCCTCATAGCGCCCTCAGGACTCCGAGGGCCGCCTGCGTCCTCGGCCCGACGCGGAGCGCCAGTCGCTCGAGGTCGGCGCGCGTGTCCACGTCGTCGACGAGGTTCGGGATCACTGCGTTCGACGTCTCGTAGCGCAGCGAGGCGGCGTGGTCGCGGAAGCGGGCGGCGCTGCCGGCGCCGTAGAGCGGGGCAAAGAGCTTCGGTCGCGGCAGGGCCAGCGCGTTCGTCGTCCCGTCGTCGGCTTCCACGAGACCGAACGCGCCGAGCTCCGCCGCGCCGGCGAGAGTGCGGACGTCACGCGGGACGACACACGGGAGATCCGCGTTGACGACGAGCGCCGGCCGGTCGGGCAGCTCGGCGAGTCCGGCCGCGACCGCAGGACCCTGGCCACCTCCCGGATCCTGCACGAGCTCGGCACCGAGCTTCTCCGCGAGCTCACTTCCTTCCTCGTCGCGCGTCACGACGAGCGTGCGATCGGTCGCGATGCAAGCGGAGACGACATCGCCGAGCATCGCGAGCGCGAGCTGCTCGCGCAGCTCGTCGGGGGCGTCGATCCGCTGCTTACCGGCCAGCCCGCGGAACGGGATCACGATTGGGGCCATGACTCACGAGAGACTATCCCCGGGTGGACAATCCGATGCTCGCCGAGAGGCTCGACGCGTTCGCCACCATGCTCGAGCTGAACGGCTCAGGCTTCTACACGACCCGCGCGTACCGTCGTGCGGCGGAGTTGATCCGTTCGACACCCGCCGACGTCGCCGCGATCGTCCGTGCGGGTCGCGTGCGCGAGCTGAAGGGCATCGGTCCGGGAATCGAAGCGCGGCTGCAAGAGCTCGTCGAGACCGGAGAGCTCGCGGAGCTGCGCGAGCTCGAAGCGGAGGTGATGCCCGAGCTCGTCGGCGTCGGCCGCCTGATCGGGCTTTCGCCGGCGCGCATGCACGAACTCGGGGCAGCATTGGACGTGCGGACTTTGGCAGCGCTCCGGGAGGCTGTCGCCGCCGGGCTACTCGAGGGGGTGCGGGGGATGGGGCCGAAGACGGCGGAGAAGATCCGCGCCGGCCTGACCGGTCTGGAGGATGTTCAGCCGCGTCGCGGCGTGCTGCTGAACCGCGCCCGCGCCCTCGTCGGCGAGATCGCCGCGGCGCTCGACGGCGAGCCGGCCGGTGATCCCCGGCGCTGGTGCGACCTCTCGAGCCGATTCGCCGTCGTCGTTCGAGATCCGGCTGCGTTGGACCTCTTCGTTTCCTTGCCGCAGATCGTCTCGGTCCTAGAGCGCGACGAGGATCGTGCTGTCGGTGTCACCGTCGAGGGCATCCCGGTCGAGGTGATCGCCGCGACGCCGGAGAGCTTCGGCACGGTGCTCGTCCGCGCGACCGGCTCACCGGAGTACGTCGCGAGCCTCGGGCCTCTGCCCGAGCGGGCCACCGAGCTCGAGGTGTACAGCTCCATCGGTTGTCCGTTTCGGCCACCCGAGCTGCGCGAGGTGGACGCCGCCGACCCGCCGCCGGATCTCCTCGAGCTCGATCACATCCGCGGCGATCTGCACATGCACTCGACAGCCTCGGATGGGAAGGCGACGGTGCTCGAGCTGGCGCTCGCCGCACGCGAGCTCGGTTACGAGTACATCGCGATCTGCGACCACACGAAGGCGGTTCGCGTCGTGGAGGGGCTGGACGCGGACGGCCTGCGCCGCCAGGCGGAGGAGATCGGTGCAGTCAACGAGGAACTGGCACCGTTCCGGATCCTGCGGGGCAGCGAGTGCGACATCCTCCCCGACGGCTCGCTCGACCTTCCCGACGACATCCTCGCCGAGCTCGAATGGGTGCAGATCAGCCTCCACGCCGGCCAGCGGGCGTCAGCGGACGAGCTGACGGCGCGCGTCGTCGAGGCGATGCGCCATGCTGCTGCGGCAACGGCGACGTCGTGTCTCTCGCACCCACTGGGCCGGATTCTCAATCACCGGCCCGAGAACGCTCTCGACCTCGACCGGGTCTTCGAGGTTGCGCTCGAGACCGACGTCGCGCTCGAGGTGAACGGTCTCCCCGACCGGCTCGACCTCTCCGGTCGGCACGTGCGCCGCGCGCTTGCCGCCGGAGTGAAGATCGTCTGCTCGACCGATGCGCACTCGACGCGCGGGCTCGGCAACATGGCTCTCTCGGTCGCGACGGCGCGGCGCGGCGGCGGCCGTCACGGCGACGTCCTCAACACGCTGCCGCTCGCCGAGCTCGCGCGCGAAGGTCCTAGAGGCTTGATGTGAAACTCAGGCACGCACGGCTGGTGTGCCAGCCACGGCGCGGTTTCACCGGCTCGGGCTTGCCCGTAGCACCACTACGCGCCGCGCCCGATCCGGCGAACCCGCTTGGTCTGGC
>JAABUR0100000776.1_pt1 | contig 64368 bp, 53 predicted proteins | sample 5560091 | NCBI WGS metagenome assembly JAABUR01 (sample SAMN10711879, study PRJNA513375) | rock metagenome | isolation source: Antarctica rocks | place: Antarctica: Victoria Land, University Valley sud
CTCGGCCTGGGTCAGCATGAACCAGTCGCGGTTGTTGTCGTGGCCGACGTAGCGATGGTAGAGCCAGGGCATCCCCTGCCCCTCGTAGGGGGTATCGAGCCAGCGCGCGTACCACTCCACGACCATCCGGTGCCCGTCCGGGTTGGCGCAGGGGACGATCAGCGTGATCGTGTTCTCCAGGATCGCGCGCGTCTCGGGATCATCCCGCGTGGCGAGTTCGTGGGCGAGTTCGAGGCTCATCAATGCCGCGCCGAGCTCGTTCGAGTGCTGCGTGCAGAGGAGCAACGCCACGCTGCGCCCCTCGGCGATCAGCCCCTCAACCTCCTCGGGCGGCGTCCGGCGCGGATCGAAGAGGCGTGCGTTGATGGCGCGCAATTCCTCGCGCCGCGCCAGATTCTCCGGTGCGGAGATCGTGACCAAAATCAGCGGGTTATCGTCGGTCGTCCGCCCCAACTCCTCGATCGCGACGCGCGGGGAAGCCTCGGCCAGGCGCGTGAAATAGTCCACCATCAGCGGCCAGTCGGGGATCGTCCGCTCCGCCCCGACGCCGTACCCCAGCACTTCCTCCGGCGACGGGATCGCCCCGCCCCGCTCTGTCGCAGTCACCCGCACCCCCACCGCACGCACCATGTCCCACACGCGGACGCCTCCGGTCGCGCAGCGGCAACGCTACCACGGATCGCGCCGGATGCAAGGGCCGACAGCCGCTATAATCGGCGCACGACGCCGCTGAACAGCACGAGTGACGGAGGAAGCCCGCCGATGGCCCCACGCACGTTCGAGCCCAACCGCATCGCCCACTACGAGGTCGCGGGGTGGCGAGCCTATTATGACCGCCGCTGGCCCCGCCTCCTCCGCCTCACCCTGGTCCTCTGCCAGGAGCAATTCGGCATCCCCTTCCCGCGCTCGGTCGCGGCGGCGTACCACATCGTCCGCGCCTCGATCGCCTGGGTGCCATCCGATCACGATCTCACGCGGGTCGCCGCGCACCTGACCCATTTCTACGCCCGCGCCGCACGCTATGCGCCGCTCACCTTCGATCCGGCGACGGCGGCGCGGGCGGAGGTCGTCTACTGGGAGGTGAATCGCCGCCTCTCGGGCGACCGCGACGATCCGGCCCTCCTCGCCGCGCTCGTCGCGCTCCACAGCGCGATCTTCGGCCTCACCGCAGCGGAGGCCGAAGAATCGGCGACGTGGCGACACCGTGCCCTGATCGCGCTCGACCGCATCACCGGCGGGCGCGACGCCGACACCGACGACAACTGGGACGCGATCGAGGCGGAGTTGCGCCGCTGCTATGGGGCGGTCGGGCGACAATTAACGGCGAAACAGGACGTCGAACAACAGGGGGCGACGGCGACGTGAGCCACCGTCGCGCCCGCTGTCTCGCCGCACCGCAAAAGAGTTCGGCCAGCGCGGGTTGCAGTTTCTCAGCGCGGTGTCATAGGTGTCATACCTGATCGCCACTATCAAGATCGCTCAAGATCGATAGGGATATGTCGTAATCGTAGCGTCTATGCGCGCTTGTTCTCCGCCTCGGCACGGATCGCCGCGATCCCACTACTCGTCGCGGCCATGTAGGTTGACATGTCGGTCCCGTAGGAGATCACGTCGAAGCCGAGCGCGAGCCACTCCCGCGCCTGCTCGACCGTGCCCGGCTGGATACCGGCCCCGAGGCCGTGCGCCGCGCAGACCTCGATGACCTGGCGCAGGTTGTCCAGGAAGCGCGGATCGCGGAACCGGCCGGGGATACCCATGCTCTGCGAGAGATCGAAGTGCCCGACCCAGAGGACATCGACGCCCGGCGTCGCGGCGATCGCCTCCAGATTCGCGATCCCCTCGACGCTCTCGATCTGGCAGATCACGGTCGTGTTCGCGTTCGACTCCTCCAAGAAAGCCCCAGGGTCGACGCCGCGATAGTCGGTCAGCGCGCCGCCGAGCCCGATCCCGCGCGCGCCGAGCGGCGCATACTTGACCGCAGCGACGATCGCGCGCGCCTCCGCCGCCGTCTTGACGTTCGGCACCATCACCCCGAGCGCGCCCGCGTCCATCGTCCGCGCGAGGAGGTGGTAGGCGATCTCCGGCACCCGGACGAACGGCGCGACGGTCGTACCCCTGAACCAGGCGATCAGATCGGCCAGCTCCGCGCTCGTGAACGCCGCGTGCTCGGTGTCGATGATCGCGAAGTCGAGATCGCAGACCTCCATCATCCGCGCGATCCCGCGCGAGCCGAACTCCCAAATCATCTGCCCGACCGGCACCTGCCCCGTCGCGCGCACCTGTCGAAAACGGTTCGCCTTCATCCTCGCGCCTCCCATCGTTCTCGCAACGCCGCCGACTTCCTCTCGAACGCGGCCCCCTGGCTCGCCGCGCGATTCACCGTGAATTGGGGTATGTCGCCTCGCAGGACACTCAGCACGTTCTCGCAGGCGATGATGCTGTTATCGCGCGCCATCTGATCGGTCCAGGCGATCGCATGCGGCGCGAGGATCACGTTGTCCAGCGCCGCGAGCGGGCGCGGCAGCGGCAGCGGTTCCTCCTCGAAGACATCGAGCGCCGCGCCCGCGATCCACCCTTCCGTCAGCGCGCGCACGATCGCGCTTTCATCGATGATCGGCCCGCGCGCCGTGTTGACCAGGAAGGCGGTCGACTTCATGCTCCGTAGCTGCGCCTCGCCGATCAGGTGGAACGTCTCCGCCGTCAGCGGGCAATTGACGACCACGAAGTCCGACTCTCGCAGCAGCGTATCGAGGTCCACCAGTTCGACGCCGAGCGCCGCCGCCCCATCCGGGGACACGTAGGGGTCCGCCGCCAGCGTCCTGCCGAGGTCGAACGGCTTGACGAGCCGGAAGAACTCCGCGCCGATGTTGCCGACCCCGATCGAGCCGAGCGTCCGCCCCGCCAGCGCCACCCCCATCGTCTCCGGGATCAGCCCCCAGGTGCCGGTGCGGACGATCCGATCCTTGGCCGGGATCCGCTTGGTGATGGCGAGCAGCAGCGCCATGATCCCCTCCGCGACCGGGCGACGCACGGCGGGCGGCGTGATGCAGACCAGGACGCCATGCTCCGTCGCGGCGGTGATATCGATCGTGTCGTAGCCGACCCCCCAGCGCGCGATGGTCGCCAGCCGATCGGCGCGCGCCAACGTCTCCGCCGGGTAGCGCACCCCCAGGCTGACGATCGCGTCGTACCCCGCGATCTGCTCCGGCATAACGACCGACGATTCCGTCGCGAAATACTCCCAAGCGAGCCACGGGAGCGGATCGAAGAGATCGCGCAGCGTCGGCTCCAGGAGTCCCGTCGCGCGCGTCGTGAAATCGTCGGACACCCCGACCCTGAACGTCCCCATCGCCCCCTCCCCACACCAGCGCTAACCGCTCCAGCCCGTCAGGCTGCACGCCGACGCACGCCGAAGTAGCGACAGCTTACGGTGCCGGACACGCCACCGCAACAGACGGCACTTTTGCGCTGCTACGTTGCCCGGAGGCAACAACGCAGCGGCCCACACGAGCGTGTAATGGGAGCGTTACGAGCATGGTGAGATGTACAGTGCCACGTAGGATACTTGACTCTATATTGCAGTCCTAGTCCCCAAAGGGAAGATGCGTTCAAGCCGCGTCTTGGGGCTGCGTGGACGCAGCCCTTCGCTGGGGTTGATGGTGATGGTGAATGTCTTTCCCCGAGGCAGTCCACGCAGGTGGACTTCGTGGCGGAGCCTTCAGCCGGGACTTCAGTCCAACGGCAGCCCACGTCGAGCAGGCGCAGACTACCCCTTATCGTGGTTTGTGCGCGTCGAGGATCAGCGAGATGAAGCCGAGCTTGCCGTCGCGGTTGCGGTGGTCGCTGCGGAGGGAGCGATAGATCGGGCCGTCGGCGGGATCCCAGTAGCGGAAGTTGAAGCGGCCAGACTCGTCGCACCATTCGAGGAGATCGACGGCGAACCCTGACTCCGCGAAGATCGCCGCGAAGCGCCGGTGCTCGTAGACGATGCGGTGGTCGGCGGCGGGGTGCTCGCGCGGCCCCGGTCCGCCGATCTGCACCGTGCGCCGATAGTCGGCATCGCGGAAGTTGGCATCGGGGACGGCGACGCGCAGGTAGCCGCCTGGCTGGAGGTAGCGGAAGCAAAGGGCGGCGGCGGCGCGTCCCTCCGCCTCCGTCAGATGTTCCCAGACGTGCTCGCAGAGGAGGGCGGCGGCGCGGCGCTCCCCGAAGAACGCCGCCCAACTCCCGGCATCCAGCAGATCGAGTTCGTCGCGCTGCGTCGGCAACCAGCCCGACCAGCGCTGCTCACCCGCCCCGACGATCACGCGCAAGGGGGCGCTGGATAGCGAGGCGGCGTCATCGCGCACCACGCGCTCAGTCGGCGAAGATCCGTACCAGCAGATCGCTCGGGGTGCGGTCGTTCTGAACGTTCCGCTCATTCGGGCAGGCGGAGACGGCGACGACGAGATCGGTCAGCGCGCGCAGCACCACGAAATCGTTCGCCTCCGAGAGCGGCTCGCGCACTTCAACCGCGCCATCGCCGAGGACACCGACGTTCATGAAGAGGTTGAACGGATCGGGCAGCGGCTCGTAGGGGATGCCGAACTCGGCGAGCGCGGTCGTCAGATTATCCTTGCAGTTCGGGTGGTCGGGCAGGCCGTAATAGTCGAGATAGCGCCGTCCGTCGCAGGCGGGCATCAGCAGATCGTGCCGCCCGACCGTGTCCTCCTCCAGCCGGAGCATCCAGTTCCGCCGATTGCTGACGATATGGCCGTTGAGGCGAAGCATGATCGAGCCGAGCCCCTCGCTCGTATGCGTGGTGGAGGCCCACTCGCTGTGGTCGTCCTTCTTGAACACCACCAGAACCGCCGTCTGCTTCCCCGCTTGATCGACGATCTGGATGCGCTCCCCCTCGCGCACCTCGAACGCCGCGCCGCGCCGCGCGGCGATACTCTGCATGGCGCGCGGCGTGGAGAAACGCGCGTTATCGACTTCCGATTCAGGCGTGGACACCAGGCAACCCTTTCCGCGCAATCGTCACACAAGCACCGGTGCCGCTGGGAACGCACCTTGCTCTCCTATGCAGCGCGGAGTATAACGCAGAGTGCGATATGGTAGCAGGAGGCGACGATGCAAGAGATGGCCCGCGAGATGGAGCGGACGACCTTTGTCCGCAAGGTGCTCACCGATATCCCCGGCCCCAAGGTATTGGAACGGGCGCAGGAATTCTTCCGCGAGCAGGGGTATCGCGCCACCAAGGGCGGGCTACCCAACACCGTGCGCCTCCAGGGACGCGCCGAGGGTGCCTTACCCGCCGTGATCGGCGAGATCGGCGTGCGGACGACCAATCGCGGGCGCACGATCGTCTCGCTCAGCGGCTACGGCGAGCGCCTACAGACGCAACTCCTCGCCTTCCACGACGAGATGCGCGCCGCGCGCACCCCGAAAGAAGCCCGCCCCCTCACCCCACCCGCCGCGCCCGTCACCGCGCCGCGAGCACGCACCCGCGCGGAGGAACTCGAAGAGGAGCTGCTCGAAGCCGCCGAGGCAGAAGGCAAGGAAGTCGCCCACAACCGCGAGAAGTACGAGGCCGAGCGGGGCTGATCCCCGCGCTCGTCTCGCAGGCTTGCAAACGATCCTACCGTACCGCCGCAACTCCCCTCCATTCATCTCCCGACGGCTACCGTGGCAACAGTCGCTTCAGCGCCCGCCCCGAGGTCGCGGCGTGGCCGAGGCGGATCGCGGTGTCGAGCAGGAAGAGGAGCAGGGCGAGGATCGCGAACGGCGGCCAGATGTCGCGGAACTGCGGCGTGGCGGTCAGCACCGTCCGGTCGAAGACCTGCCCCGGCCCGCTCAGCACCCGCCCGCCGGTCCGATCCGCCAGCGCGCCGAGGACGGTGTCGCCCAGCGTCGGGCCGCGCAGCTCGGCGGGGTACGGCACGCTGAAACCGACCGTATCCGTGACCATCTGCCCCGCCCGAGCCTGCCGCAATTCCAGGCTGTATGCGCCCGGTTGCGGCGCGGCGAGGCGCACCTCGTAGCGCCCTGGCGCGCTCTGCGGCAGGACGAGATCGACCGTCTGCCCGGCAGGGGTGCGGAGGCGCGCGTTCGGCGTCGCCAGATCGACCGCCCCGCCGCTGCCATCGAACGCATCGACCGCCAGGATCGTATCCTCCCCATCGGGCGTGGCGATGACGCGATAGGAGGGACTGACCGCCGCCGCCAGACTCCAGCGTACCGCCTGATTCCAGAAGGTCGGGAAGACGCTCGATCCGCTCCAATTGGGCGCGAAGCTCTGGCCGAGGTCGCTCGTCCAGGTCACCACCCGCCCCAGGCCATATTGCCACTGGGCCAGCACCGGTTCGCCCTTGCCCGACTGCAAGATCGCCTGCGCGCCCGGTTTGGCCTCCGTGATCTGGTAGCCGCCGAGCGTCGGGAGCGAGCCCGGTTCGAGGCCGCGCAGGATCGGGCTGGGCGAGGTCTGCACGGCGCGGAAGTCACCCGTGGCGAAGGTCTTGCCCGCCAACTGCTCGGTCTCCGCCAGCGTCAGCTTCGGGATGTCCTGCGGCGTCGGCGCGAACTGATAGCGCCCATTGCCGACCGTCGCCAGCCGCTGCATCAGCGTGATATCGGCGGCCTGCCCGATCGCGATCGTGGAGAGGGTGATGTTCGCCTTGCGAGCGCGCCCCGCCGCCTCATCCGGGTCGAACCGGCTCGTCGGCTCGCCATCGGAGAGGAGGATGATGTGCTTCGTCCCCGCCTGACTCTTCTGGATCTCATCGATCCCTTCGGTGAGGGCACCGTACATCTCGGTGACCCCTTCCGCACGCACGCGGCTGATCTGCTCGACCACGCCGTTGATATCATCGGTGCTGTTGATCGTCCGCAGGTGCTGGATCCAGACGTTCCTGTCGTTGAACGCCAGCACCGCCACATCGTCGCCGGGCGAGAGGGCGCGCACCGCCTGGGCGGCGGCACTCTTCGCCATCTCGATCCGTGTCGGGCTGCTGGTGGTGATCCCCATCGAGCCGGAGGCATCGATGATCAGCAGCAGGGCGGCGGGCGGGCGCTTGCCCTCGGTGCGCGGCTTCACCCGGACCGGCAGGGCCGCTTCCAGCGTGGAACCCTCGTACCCACCCTTGCCGAAGCTCTGCATCCCCCCGGTGACCACGAGCCCCCGCCCGGCCGTGCGGACAAAATCCTGTAACGCCTGCTGCTTCCCCTCGCTCAGCGCCGTCGCCGGGACATCGGCCAGCACGATCGCGTCGTAGCCGTTGAGATCGGCGACGCGGTCGGGGAGCGCGCCGGGGTCGCGGACCGTCACGGTGAAGGCCGTCCCCGCGAGGCTGCGCCGGAGGCCGTCGGCCCCGCCGCGCGTCCCTTCGACGATCAGCACGCGCGGCTTGTCGCGCACGACCGTCGTGGCGGCGAGGGTGTTATTCTCGGCGATCGGATCGCCGCCCCCCGGTGTGACCCGCACCGCGATCGCGTGGTAGCCGGGCGGGAGCGGTCGCAGCACGAAGGAGGCCGTGCCGGTCGCGGCGCTGGTGGACGCAGACAATGTGACATCCTGGCTCACCGCCGCCCGACCATCGACGAGGAGTTGCACCGCCACCTGACCGGGCGTGTCCCCCGCGAGGGTCGCCGCGATCTCGACCTCGTCCCCCTGCCACAAGCCATCGGGGACACGCAGATCGGTGACGCGCACATCGTTCGGCAGGCGACGCGCGGTGGGCGCGACCGCGTCGACCACGACCCCGCGCCCGCTCGCCCCCGCCGCCCAGTCGGTCGCCCCTCCCACCGTCTCCTGCCCGTCCGAGAAGAGGACGATCCGCCGCCCGCCCGCCGAGGGCAACGACTCCGCCAGCCGCAGCGCAGCGGCCACGGCGGTGTAGTCGCGCGAGCCGGTATCGGCGGCGCGCAGGGCGGCACCGATCGCCTCGGGATCCGTTGCGGCGGTCAGCGTGCCGACCGGATAGACGGTCGCCGCGCGCTCGGAGAACGCGACCAACCCCACCGGCTCGTGGTCGGCGCTGCCGCCGAGCGCCGCGACGATCTGCGCCGAGAGGAGGCGCGCATCGTCGTCGCCCATGCTCCGCGAGCGATCGACCACGAAGATCGTCGCCCCGGCGGGTGACGGCTGCGCCAGGAGCGGCCCGGCGAGCGCGAACGCCAGCGCCAGGAAGACGAGCGCGCGCAGGATCAGCGCGCGGGCCGGGACCGCGCCACGGCCGCGCAGGAACCAGAGGACCGCGATCAGCGCCACGACGAGCGCCGCGACGATCAGGATTCGCGGCTCGCGCAGCGCGAATTGCCGCCCGAAGAGGGATCCCAGACCGGTCATCGCGTATTCGTCCCCGCATTCGGGCCACCCGGTCCGGGTCGCGCGCGCACTCGTTCGTTCTCCGCCCGCGGTCGCGCCAGACCGCCCATCCCGACGAGCCACTCGATCACGAGGAGCGCCAGCGCCAGGCCGAGCAGGGTCGGCCACAACTCGCCGAGGCGGCGCGGGGTCACCCCCGCGCCGCCGGTGCCTTGCCCTGAGACGGTCGCCGCCAGCGCGGGGGTTGCCCCGCCCGCCCCTGTGGGCAGTGCGGCGGCGACCGCGCGCAGATTCGAGGCGATCGGATCGCCGCCATTGGCCGCGAACGACTCCTGCAAGAGGGTCGCGCCTCCCCCGTCACGCTCGATCAGCGCGTAGAGGCCCGGCTGATCGGCGACGACGTAGGCGGTTGGCACGCCGCCACCCGACGCGCGCAACGGCAGTTCGCGCGTCGCGCCGCTCGGATCGCGCAGCGTCAGCGCGGTCGTCCCGGCCACCGGTTCGAGCGACACCCCCGCCCCCAGCGTGACCGCCGTCGGCACGCGGTGCGATTGCAACCGCTCGACGAGGTTGCCGATCAGGATCGGGAAGGCGAGGCGCTTCGTCAGGCTCGACGCCGCCGGATCGAAGGTGAGCGCGGCGATCTCGCGCCCATCGAGGTTGCCCGCCAGGATCAGCGGCCCCTGCTGCCCGCCGACGACTTCCGTCGCCCAAGCGGGGAGGCTATAGACCGGGGTCGCGCCGAAGGTCAGGCCGCTCAGATCGACCCCCGCGAGGATCGCACTCTCACGATCGACCCGCGCGATCTGCGGCGCCTGCTCGGTCCCCACCGGTGAGAGGAGGCCGCCGCTCGTGCCGGGGTTGACGAGCAACACGCCGCCGCGCGGGAGGGTGCTCGGGGCGAAACGATCGAAGACGGTCAGATCGTATGGCTGCGCGTCGCTGTAGTCGCGCGCCGCCACCGTGGTCACCGTCGCGCCCGACTGCGCCGTTAGCGCGCGCCCGAGGTCGCCCGGATTGTCGGAGACGAGCAGGATGCGGCGCTGGGTCACGTCGCGCGTCACCACGAACGCCTCGTTGTCGGCGGGGAGCGCGTCGGCCCGCCCACCGTTCGGCGTGACCCGCAGTCGCGCGCCGCGTGTGTTGGCCGGGAGCTGCCAGACGACATCGACCGTACCGTTGGCGGCGATACTCAGCTGCCGCGTATCCACGATCGCGCCATCGGCCTCGATCTCGCTCCGCGCGGTGACGGCGCTTGTGGCGTAGTTGGCAACGCGTGCGAAGAGTTCGTTGCGCGTCGCATCCCGCGCGGAGCGCCGGGTGACGAGGGTGGTGATCGCCAGATTGTCCGCCGCCGCCCCGATCGCCTTCCAGCGCAGCGTGGCCGGGAGCGCGGCGAGCGCGGCGCGATCCGGCTCGTCGGCGAAGACGCCGCCCGAAAGGAGGACGATGCGGTTCTCGCGCTCCGGCAGCAGGAGCGCCCGGAGGGTCGGCAGTGCCCCGTTGAGGTCGGCCCGCCCGCCCCCCGGCCCGAGTCCATCGAGCGAGACGAGCAACCCCGCCCGCCCGGCGGCATCGGCGGCGCGGAAGGTCTGAGACTCGTCGCCGAGGGTCAGGATCGCGACCGCCTCATCGGCGGACGCGGCGCGGATCAGCGCGCGGGCGCGCTCCTGCGCGGCCCCGAAGCGGCTCGGGGAGACATCGGTCGCGCGCATCGCCGCCGAGCGATCGAGGACGACGATCAACTGGCGCGGCGGCGTGCTCCCCGGCAGCCCCGGTACGGGCAGCGCCGGACGCACCAGCGCCAGGACGATCAGCGCGGCGATCAGCAGTTGCAACAGCAGGAGGAGCGAGCGCGGCGGGCGACGGAGCGCGATCCGCTGACGACGGTGCCGCTGGGCCTCCTCCCAGAAGTGCAGGGTCGTGATCGGCAGCGCCCGGGTCCGTGCGCGCCGCATGTGCAGCAGGACGAGCAGCGGCAGGCTGAGCGCGAAAAACGCGGCGAGCGGCGCGAGCACGGCGACACTCACCGGCGTACCGCCTCGCGCGTCCGGGCGGCGCGCTCGCCGCGCGGGCCGACGACATCGTTCGACACCAGGAAGCGCAACACCAGCTCCTCGAACGACCAGGCGGTGAGCAGCCGCAGATAGCCGATGCGCCGCGTCGCGCAGGAGTGCTCGATCTCGCCCAACCAGCGGTCGAAGGCGGCGCGGTACTCGGTCAGCGTCCGGTCGTCGGGCGTGACGCGCAGCCCGCGTCCGCCATCGCGCTCGACATCCTGCAAGCGCAGATCGCCGGTATAGCCCGGCTCGACCTCCTGCGCGTCGAGGGTGTGGAAGACGATCACATCCCAGCCGCGCTCCAGGAAGGGGCGCAACGCGGCGGTCGGGTCGCCCTCCTCCGGCGTGAGCAGATCGGAGATCAGCAGCAGGACACCCGGTGCCCGCTGACGCCCCGCGTACTCGGCCAGCGAGGCAGCGAAGTCGGTCCCCCCGGCGGCGGGCAACCCTTCCAGATAGCTGAAGAGGGGTGCGATCGCCGCGCGACCCCGGCGCGGGCCGAACCCCGCCGCATCGAGCCGCGCCCCGAACGGGGCGATCTGGAGACGATCGAAGTGCCAGAGACCCAGGTAGCCGAGCGCGGCGGCGAGGCGCTTCGCGTAGCGCAGCTTATTCGGATCGCCCCAATTCATCGAGGCGCTGGTATCGATCAGGATGTGGACCGTCAGTTCGGTCCTGATCTGCCCGAGGCGCGTCACCATCTCGCCGAGCCGCGCGAAGGTGTTCCAGTCCAGGTAGCGCAGATCGTCGCCCTGTGTGTAGGCGCGGAAATCGGTGAACTCGCGCGAGGGGGCGCGGCGCGGGCTGCGATGCTCGCCGACCGCGCGCCACGCCAGCGTCTGCCGCGTGCGGATCGCCATCTGCTCGATCCGTCGCCGGAACGCGGCATCGAAGAGCGGATCGGCGGCGGCGGCGCGTGTGGCGCGGCGCAGAAAAGGCAACGACACCATCGCTCGCTCCTAGCGCCCGTCGTCGCTATTCGGGGTGAAATACCGCTCGATCGTCCCGCGCTGATCGTAGGGCACCTGATTCGTATCGACCCCCGCCTCGCCGACCGTTCCCTGCTGCACCGTGCCGCCGCCAGCGCCCGCCGCGCCCGGATCGCCGGGGCCGTCGGTGCGGCCCTGCTGGCCCTGCGTCGTGATCGATTGACCGCTCGGATCGTCCTTCGGCAGCTCGATCGGCTTGCCATCGGCCCCGAGCAGCGGCGCGGACGAGGCGGCGGGGGACTGCCGCTGCCCGCTCGGCAACTGCGGCGAGACGCCGTTGCCGGTGCCCGCGCCGCTGCCGCCATTGCCATTCTGCGGGCCGTTCTGCCCCTGTTGCCCCTGCTGCCCCTCCTGACCGGTATCACCCGGCTGACCGCCCTGCGCGGTGCGCTCCACGTCGTTCGCCACCCGATCGAACGCCCGCTGCGCCCCCGCCGCGTTCGGCTGGGTCAGCCCATTCGCCACGTCGCGCAGATCGCTCGCGAGTTGCGGATCGCCGACCTGGTCGGCGGCATTCCGCACGTCGTTCGCGATCGCCTGCCGCTCCTGCGGCGAGGTCTGCGCGGCATTACCCCCCGCCTCGCGTATGGCCTCCGCCGCGCCCGCATAGTCGCCGGAGGCGAGTTTGTCGCCGGCGTCGCTCGTCGCGGCGTGGTCCTGAAGAGCCCCGGCGACGGCGTTCAGATCCGCCTTCCCCTGTGCGGTCGGTTGCCCGCTCCCTTGCTGTCCGCCGCCCTGCTGACCATTCTGCCCCGCCTGACCGTTCTGGCCGGGCTGCTGCCCCGTCTGGTCGCCCGCCTGGCTGCCCGATTGCGCGCCAGGGGCGTTCCCCGCCCCCTGTCCGGCACCAGCACCGGGACGCTGCCCCGCGCCCGCACCGGCTCCGCCCCCCGTTGCCCCGAAGTGTTGCAGCAGCAGCATGATCAGGAGGACGAGGCAGAAGGTGCCGGTGGCGAGAGCCGCCGCGATCTCGCGCGCCGGGAGGTGCGGGCAGAAGGCGGTGGCGGTGGCGACGTGGCGGGTGACGCGGGTCGCATCCAGGATCTGGAGGGCGCGCAGCCCGACCGGGCGCCCCGCCTGGGCCTCCTCGAGGGCGGTCGTCAGGCGCTCGCGCAGCCCGAACGAGCGGTCGAGGGTGCGCGCCATCTGGCCGCGCGACGGGCGGGCGATCGCGATCAGGAATGCGGCGAACGCCACGACGGCGAGCGCGACGATCAAGAAGGGGCGCGGCGAGAGGTCGCGCCCGGCCAAGACCCGCAAGCCCAGCCAGATATCGACCGCCAGCAGGGCCAGCCAGAGCCCCCGGAAACCGAAGATCGCGCGCCGCTGCCGCCAGATTGTCTCGCGCAGGCCGTCGATCTGCCGCAGGATCAGCGGCGTCCGCGCGTCGGCGGCGGGCAGCGCCTCGCGGCGACCCGGCAACGCCGGGGGTGGCAGGGTGCTGCCCACCCAGAAGGGCGTCCAGAGCACACCCCACAGAAAGCGTCCCAGGCGGGCCGGAGTCATGGGCGGGCGCGCGGGCGCGCGTTCGATCACCTTGCTCATCGCGAGAACCTCATCGCTACTATACGGCGGGAGCATCACACGCGGCGGCGCGCTGGCACACCAGGCACACATCGCACGCACATTAATACGCAAGAACCATGCGGCAAGGTGCGGGAGAAACGGCGTTCGGTTGTCGGGTGAGACGTTGGCGATCATCACGAATGCAACGCACCACCGCGTGGGATGGTTCCCGGGCGGTGGTGCCGTTCGAGCCGTGAATTGGGTACGTCAGGATGCAAGCGGAATAACGGGCAAGGCACCACCGGCAGAAGCGGTCCACCCGGATCGACCAACCCGCCCAGGGCCGGATGCTGCGGCATCGGGCGCGCTAATCCGCTTTCTTTGCCATCTTCTCGCGCTCGCGCTGCGCCTTATAGAACTTCTTATCCTTCGGCATCGGCTTGTCGACCATCTCCGCGCGCTCCTTGGCCGCGTCGTTGGCCCGGATCGTCAACTGCTGCTCGATCTTCGCCAGATCGTTGTAGACCCGCACATTCTGATTGGCATTCGGGGTCCGCATCAGCATCTTCGTGAGTTGGAGCAACGACTGCGCCTTGGCGTTGTCGCCGCCGCCCATCCGCGCCGCATTCTCGATGATCGTGTCCACCGTATCGAGCGTCGCCGTGGTGGCGGCGTTCGCCACCAGCATCGTGCGGATGCGTTCGAGTCCATCGACCAGATTCATGCGCTCGCTCTCCTCTCGTCGTCGCCACTATCGCGCCCGATACCGCGAAGCGCGGAGCGCCGCACAGTTCCGTCACAGTATAGCCGATCGGGGCGTGCTATCATGCCGCCATTCGCGGACGAAAGGCGCATACCCTTGTCGAAGCGTGGTGCGCGCCGCCGATCTGCACCGCTATGATGAAGGAGAGAGGCTACCGATGGAGTACCAGTTCGCGCGCCGGGTGACGGCGATCGCGCCGTCACCGACGATCGCCGTGTCCGACCGCGCCCGGCAGCTGAAAGCCGCCGGGCGCGATGTGATCGACCTCGGCGGCGGCGACCCCGACTTCCCCACCCCGCAACACATCGTCGCCGCCGCCGCCGATGCGATGGAGTCGGGCGATACGCACTATGTCGCCAGCGCCGGTATCCCCGAGTTGCGCGCGGCGATCGTCCGCAAGCTCCAGCGCGAGAACGGCCTGACCTATAGCGCCGATGAGATCATCGTCACCCCCGGTGGCAAGCCCGCGATCTTCGCGGCGATGATGACGCTGATCGATCGCGGCGACGAGGTGCTGATCCTCGATCCGGGCTGGGTCTCCTACGCCCCGGAGGTGATCATCGCCGAAGGGACGCCGGTCGGCGTCCCCCTCGCGGCGGACGACAACTACGCGATCACCGAGGAGCGCATCCGCCCCTACATCACGCCGCGCACCCGCGCCTTGATCCTCTGCACGCCGAACAATCCGACCGGGCGCGTCGCCACCGAGGCGGAGCTGGCGACGATCGCGCGGCTGGCACAGGAGCACGATTTCTACGTCTTCAGCGACGAGATCTACGAGAAGCTGGTCTACGACGGCGCGGTCCACCGCAGCATCGCCGCGCTCCCCGGCATGTGGGAGCGGACCCTGACCCTCAACGGCTTCTCCAAGGCGTACGCGATGACCGGCTGGCGGCTCGGCTTCCTCGCCGCGCCGCGCCCGATCGTCGACCAGATACTCAAGATCCACAGCCATTCGGTCACCTGCGCCACCTCGTTCGGGCAACGCGGCGCGATCGCCGCCCTCGACGGGCCGCAGGAGATCATCAAGCAGATGGTCGTCGCCTACGACCGCCGCCGCCATCTCGTGGCCGACGGGCTGAATGCCATCCCCGGTGTCCGCTGCGCCCTGCCGCAGGGAGCCTTCTATGCCCTGCCCGACATTCGCGGTACGGGGCTCACCTCGGCGGAGTGCGCCGAGGTGCTGATCGCGGAGGGCGAGGTGGCCGTCACCCCCGGCAACGCCTTCGGCGAGGCCGGGGAGGGCTTCATCCGCCTCTCGTTCGCCACCTCCGACGCGGAGCTGACCCGGGCGGTCGCGCGGATGGGCAAGGTGCTGCGGAAGCACAGCAAGGCGACGACCGCCTAGAGCCGACGGGGGGAGCGGGGCGGGCGCGGCTTACCGCGTCGCGCTCGCCCCGCCTGCCTCGATCAACGCTTTCGGGTGCCGTAGATCGGCACGCACGCCACGCCGAAAGCACGCCACCAGCAGCGGCGCAAACGGGCGGCAACCGCTATACGTCGCCTCTCGCTTGCTCAAAACGCGCCGATCGAGGACCGGCGTGACGCGATATCCGGTGCGCTATGGGGTGCAGCGGACGATCATCGTCGTGCGCGCGCTAGTGTGGTACTCGTATTCCTGCCCATTCGCCCGTACCACCAGGCGATAGCCCGGCGTGATGATCTGCGAGTAGGCGCGACCGGGCTGCGGGCAACCGAGCGACGAATCGGGCCAGTCGCGCGCCTCGACCGCGACGATCGTCAGTTGATCCGGCACGACGCCGAGATCGGTCGCCGCCTGAGCAAGCGCCGCGCGTACCACATCTGGATAGTCCATCGTCCCCCTCGTCGCGCTCGCCGACGGTGTCGCGGCGCGCGGTACGGTCGTGGTCGCCGGTCCGCTGGTCGTGGTCGCGCTCGCGCTGGCGGTAGCGGTCGTCACGGCGGTAGCGATCGCCCCCACCGTCGCGACAGCGGTCGGCGCGGCGGTCGGCGCGGCGGTGGGGGTCGCGCCACCGCCACAGGCGCTCAGCGTGCCGAGCAGGAGTGCTCCGAGCAGCACCCCCACGACGCGCGCGCGTCGCCTGGGTACGGCGCGCGCTGCCTCATCGCCCGATCGTTCCGTTGCTCGTATCACGCCGCCACCTTCCTCACCCTGGCCGGGCCGCATCGGCCCGTACTGTTAGTGACGAAGGAGAACGGACAGTGGTTCCCTCACCCCTACGGGAGCGATACCTTCCGTCGCCCTACCGACCGCGCCAGGAGCGCACGCGCCGCCAGGGTCGCAGGATCAGGACGAGCACGACTCCGCCGAAGAACCAGGGCAAACCGCGCCGTGCCCCGGTCGGGCGCTCCGCCGATTCGACCGCCGCCGCCATCGCGTCCTGTCCCGCCGGATCGGTCGACCAGACCGGCGCGACCAGCACCCATTGCTCCGGCACCGGGCGAATCGTCTCCTCGGTTGCCCCGGCGAGGAGGCGCATATTCGCCAGGAGATCGGTGCGCTTATGCCCGGTACTGACGAGTTGCAGCGGCGGGCGCACCGTGGCGCGCAAGCGCCCATCGGGCAGGCGCTCCAGCGAGGCGGGCAGGATCGCGGCCCCGCTCCGTTGCGAGAGGATGAGCGGGCCGTGCGAGAGATAAGTCGGGCGACCGAAGAAGCGCACCAGCGTCCCGTTCGAGCCGAGGTAGCGATCCCCCGCGATCATCAGCAGGCCATTGCGCTTGAGGAGGCGCATCGCCCCCAGCACCCCCTCCCGATTGGGGAGGAAGAGTTCAAGCCCGGTCTTGCCGCGCAACGCCGAGACGAACTCGAACAATTCGGGCGGCTCGACCGGCTCGACGAACGCGCCTGCGGGGGTGTGGTAGAGGGCGGTGAATGGTGCCAGAGCATTGTAGTTGCCGATGTGCGCCCCGAGGATGATGACGCCCTTGCCACGGGCGAGCGCCGCTTGCAGATGCTCCTCGCCATGCAGTTCAACCAGCGCGCGAATACGCTCCTCCGGCAGGATCGCCAGTTGGGCCAACAACTCATAGCTCAGGAAGAGGTTGATCATCACCTGACAGGCGTGCCAGTGCAGGCGCAAGGGCGAGACATCGCCCAGCACCTGTCGCTGGTTGGCGATGATCATGCGCCGACGCGAGCCGAAGCAGAGATAGAAACCGACGCCGAAGAGGAACGGCAACGGGCGTATCAAGAACGCCGGGATGTTCCGAATCAGCCACAGGGCCGTTTGCAGCGCGCGTAACGTGCCCATCAGGCCGCCGTCACCACGGCAAGACGCGCGCCGCCCCCGCTGGAGCGCCGGGAGTACCAGCTCGGCGACGCCCCGGACAACCGCGCCCTCTCAACGATCACCGACACCCCCCACCGATCGCCCACGATCTCGTGCTCCATAGGCGACGAGCATCAATCACGCCCGGACTCCGGCCACATGCGGCGAAACATGTACCACTGATCCGGGTATTGGCGCAAGAGATCCTCGACCGCCCGGACCATCACCTGCGTCCAGGCCCGAATATCCGCCGCCTCGTCACTGGTCTTCGGGGGGAGGGCCAGGGGCTGATATCCCCCGAAGAAGGTGCGATCCCCCGGTCGACGGCCCACATACCCGAAGAGGATCGGCGCGTCGGCACGGAGCGCGAAACGGGCCGCGCCGGCGGGGAACCACGCCGGCGCGCCGAAGAAATCGACCTCCACGCCGCCCTCGCGCTGCGGGCGATCGACCAGGATCGCGACGACCATGTTGCTCCGCAGCGCCTGGAGGGTGCGCCGCAAGCTGCCACTGTCCAGGGTAACGATCCCCATCCCGGTCCGATTCCGCCCCAGCCGCACCAGCCGATCGACCTCCGGCGGCGTGAAGCGATCCGCGAGCGCGACCATCGGGTAGCCCCGCGCCGCCGTCAGCGCGGCGGCGAGATCCCAGTTGCCGAAGTGCGGCGTGATCAGCACCACCCCGCGCCCTTCCGCCAGCGCCGCATCGAGATGCTCCGCGCCCTCGACGTAAGTATCGGCCTCGATCAGATCGGGGTCGACCGTCATCTGGCGGAAGAAATCGAAGAGCGATTTGGTGTAGTTGCGGAAGGAGCGGCGCGCGGTCAGGCGCACGCGCGCCGCCGTGGGCTCATCGGCCAGCAGCACGGCGAAGTTTTCGACCGCTTTATGGCTGTGCTGCGGGTTGATCCAGAAGTAGAGTTCGCCGCCGAGCGCGCAGAGCGGGTAGGCGATGGCGCGCGGCAACCGCGCCGTGAGCCAGATCGCCGCGCGGAAACCCCACTCCTGCCAGACCACGCCCGTCTCTCGATCGCGATACGTCGTGCAGGCCCGTACTGAACGCATGGCAACGGGCGGGGGATGGTCGTGCCATCCCCCGCCCGCTCTATACCATATCCGCTGCCGGTCGTGCCAGATACGACGGCGGTGCTGAAGCCCCGTGGTGACTAGTCGGCCTCGACCGCAATCCGCTCGGCGGGCGGTGTCACCTCCGCCTCGGGCAGGGCGTGGGTACGGATGAACGCCTCCATCAGGCGCCGCGCCTCGTCATCGGTGTACTGCTGCGGCGGCGACTTCATGAAGTAGGCCGACGGCGCGGTCAGCGCGCCACCGATCCCCTCGTTCAATGCCAGCTTGGCGCAGCGGATCGCGTCGATCACGACCCCGGCGGAGTTCGGAGAGTCCCAGACTTCCAGCTTCAGTTCGATGTTCAGCGGCACATCGCCGAAGGTCGTCCCCTCCATGCGGATGTAGGCCCACTTGCGATCTTCGAGCCAGGGCACGTAGTCCGACGGCCCGACGTGGACATCCTTCGCCAGCATCGGGGTGCCGAGCTGCGAGGTGACCGCGTTCGTCTTGGAGATCTTCTTCGACTCCAGGCGGTCGCGCTCCAACATGTTCAGGAAGTCGGTGTTGCCGCCGAAGTTGAGCTGATAGGTGCGGTCCACCCTGACGCCGCGATCCTCGAAGAGGCGGGTGAGGATGCGGTGGGTGATCGTCGCACCAACCTGCGACTTGATGTCGTCGCCGACGATCGGCAGCCCCTTCTCCTCGAAGCGCTTCGCCCAGTACGGCTCCTTGGCGATGAAGACCGGGATGCAGTTGATGAAACCGCAGCCCGCCTCCAGAATCTGCTCCACGTACCACTTCGTCGCCATCTCGGAGCCGACCGGCAGATAGCTGATCACCACCTCGGTGCCGGTCTCGCGCAGGATCTTGACGATATCGGCGGTTTCACCGGGAGCCTTGATGACCACCTCGGAGAGGTACTTGCCGACGCCATCGTGCGTCATGCCACGATAGACCGGCACGTTGAGGACGGGCACCTTGGCGAACTTGTAGGTGTTGTTCGGCTCGGCGAAGATCGCCTCGCTCAGATCCTTGCCGACCTTGTTCACATCGATGTCGAACGCGGCGGTGAACTCGATGTCGCGCACGTGATAGCCGCCGAGATTGACGTGCATCAGGCCGGGTACGCGCTGATCTTCCGGCGCATCCGCGTAATAGGTCACGCCCTGCACCAGCGCGGACGCGCAGTTGCCGACACCGATGATCGCGACTTTGATCGGCCTGGTCCCGTTGCTCACCAACTCTTCTCCTCCGATCGGTCCCGCCACACGCAGGGAGCCGACCAACGTTCACTACCCGTACACGGCGCGGAAGCAGTAAGGGTCTGCACGCGGATTGTAGGGACTTGTGCATCGATTGTCAAACATCCTGTCTTCAACGCCAGGTTTTTTTACTTCTCGTCAATTGGAATGAACATCGCCGCCGCGTATCACCGCAGGTTGACAGTTCGTACCCCGTTTCTTATGATTAGTGGCAGCAGAATGACGTCGATCGGGAGGAGTAGGCGGTCACGTCGTCGACAGGGAAGTGGGGGCCGGCGATTGAAAGCCCCCCGCGCTCGACGACCGCCGAAGTCGCCCGTGAGTCGGGATACCAACCGCCTTGCGCGAAGTATCCCCGGGTGCGCCCGTTACCGCGTTCTTGAGGAATGGGTTTAGGCCCGTTCGCAGCAGGGTGGTACCACGGGGTTGAACCTCGTCCTTCGCAGGAGGACGAGGTTTTTTGTTTGTCCGGGGTTATCCACGATCGGCGGGGCGCAGGCGGCGCGGCACCGCGAGCCCTGGCCCGCGCGATGATGACGAAGAGGGGGGCGACGATGACCGAGGGTTTAGCCAAAATCTACAACCCGCGCGCGACCGAGCGCGACTGGTACGAGCGCTGGGACCAGGCCGGGGCGTTCGCACCCCGCCCCGCGACCGGTCCCGACGACGATCCGTTCGTGATCGTCATGCCGCCGCCGAACGTGACCGGCGAGCTGCACATCGGCCATGCCCTCTTCGCCACGGTCGAGGACATCATGATCCGCTGGCAGCGGATGCGCGGTCGCCCCGCCCTCTGGATCCCCGGCGCGGACCACGCCGGGATCGCCGGGCAGTGGGTGGTCGAGCGGGAGATCGCCAAGGATGGCCTGACCCGGCACGATCTCGGGCGCGACCGCTTCCTGGCGACCGTCTGGGACTGGATGGACAGCTATCGCGGGCGGATTCGCGAGCAATTGCAAATCCTCGGCGCGTCCACGGATTGGTCGCACTTCGCCTTCACGATGGACCCCGGCCCGGCGCGTGCCGTCCGCACCGCCTTTAAGCGCCTCTACGACAAGGGGCTGATCTATCGCGGCGAGCGGATGATCAACTGGTGCCCCCGCTGCCAGACGGCCCTCTCCGATCTGGAGGTGAACTACGAGGACGAGCAGTCCAGCATCTGGCGCGTGCGCTACCCGATCGCCGACGAGCCCGACCGCTGGATCACCGTGGCGACAACCCGACCCGAGACGATCCTCGGCGATACCGGCATCGCCGTCCACCCCGACGACGCGCGCTACCGCGATCTCGTCGGCAAAGCGGCCATCCTGCCGATCCTCGGGCGGCGCATCCCGATCGTCACCGATGATGCGATCGACCCGGCCTTCGGCACCGGCGCGGTGAAGGTGACCCCGGCGCACGATCCGGTGGACTTCGGGATCGGCCAGCGCGCCGGGCTGCCCGCGATCACCATCATGAACCTCGACGACACGATGAACGCCGAGGCCGGGCCGTTCGCCGGGCAGACGACGATGGCCGCGCGCCTCAACATCGTGGACTGGCTGCGCGAGCACGACCAGTTCGTCTCGGTCGAGCCGCACACCCATGCGGTCGGGCACTGCGACCGCTGCGGCACGATCGTCCAGCCGCTGATCAGCACCCAATGGTTCGTGCAGATGGCCCCGCTCGCCGCCCCCGCGATCGAGGCGGTCAAGAGCGGCCAGGTGCGGATGGTGCCGGAGCGCTTCACCGGCACCTACCTGCACTGGATGGAGAACATCCTCGACTGGTGCATCTCCCGCCAGCTCTGGTGGGGGCATCGCATCCCGGTCTACTACTGCCAGGAGTGCGGCGAGATGACCGTCACCGATCGGGAGACGCTCGACCGTTGCGGCTCGTGCGGCAGCGACCAGATCGTGCAGGATCCCGACGTGCTGGACACCTGGTTCAGTTCGGGACTCTGGCCGTTCAGCACCCTCGGCTGGCCGGATGACACCGCCGATCTGCGCCGCTTCTATCCGGGCGACGTGCTGGAGACCGGCTACGATATCCTCTTCCACTGGGTCGCCCGGATGATCTTCTTCGGGATCGAGTTCATGGGCGAGCCGCCGTTCCACACCGTCTACTTCCACGGCACGGTGCGCGACGAGAACGGCCAGCGGATGAGCAAGACTAAAGGGAACGTGATCGACCCGACGGAGATCACCGCCGAGTACGGCACCGATGCCCTCCGCTACGCGCTGATCACCGCCGGGGCGACCGGGGCCGACCTGAAGCTGAGCATCGGCAAGATCGAGGCGAGCCGCAACTTCGCCAACAAGCTCTGGCAGGCGGCGCGCTTCATCCTGTCCAACACCGAGGGGGCCACGATCGCGCGCGACGCCGACGGCGCACCGAGCGTGCCGGACGAGGCCGCGCTGACCGCGACCGACAAGTGGATCCTCACCCGGCTGGCGCGCACGAACGGCGAGACCGACCGCGCGCTGGAGCGCTACGAGTTCGGCGAGGCGGCGCGTGCGATCTACGAGTTCTTCTGGAACGAGTTCGCGGACTGGTACATCGAGGCGGCCAAGGTGCGCCTCCAGGGCGCGGACGAGACGGCGAAGGCGGCGGTGCGGCAGACGCTCGTCCACACCTTCGAGCGGACGCTGCGCCTCCTCCACCCGATCATGCCCTACGTGACGGAGGAGCTGTGGCAGCACCTCCCGCACGCGGGCGAGTTGCTGATCAGCGCCCCCTGGCCGACTGCTGGGCGTGAATGGCCCGCCGAGGCGCGCGCCTTCACCCGCCTGCAAGAGGCGACGCGCGCGATCCGCAACGTGCGGGTGGAGAGCAACATCGAACCCTCGCGGCGGATCGAGGCGATCGTCGCCGGGCCGTACAGCGCCGAGTTCGAGGCACTGCGCGCCGAGTTCGCTTTCCTGGCGCGGATCGACCCGGCGAAGTTGACGATCGAGGCGACCGGCGACGCGCCGGAGGGGGCGATCACGGTCGCGGTGGAGGACTTCGCCATCTACCTGCCGCTGGGAGGGCTGGTGGACCGCGACGCCGAGCGCACGCGCCTCGCGCGCGAGATCGAGGCGGCGGAGGCCGAGGTGGGCCGCGCACGCGCGATGCTCGACAACGAGGGCTTCATCGCGCGCGCCCCGGAGAAGGTGGTGCAGGTGCAGCGCGACCGCCTGACCGGCGCGCAGGAGCGGGTGCGGCTGATGCAGGAACGGCTGGCGGCGCTTGGCTGATCGTGCCGAAGTGTGGGGCGGGCAGTCATCGCCCGCCCCACATACGACATTATTCACGTTGCGGTGAGGGGTGCGATGAAGACAATCGGGCTGATCGGCGGCATGAGTTGGGAATCGTCGGCGGAGTACTACCGCCTGATCAACGAGGCGGTCAAGGAGCGGCTCGGTGGGTTGCACTCGGCGCAACTCCTCCTCTACAGCGTCGATTTCGCCGCGATCGAACGCCTGCAACGGTCGGGCGACTGGGACGCCGCAGGGGCGATCCTCGCCGATGCCGCTCGCCGCCTCGAACGGGGCGGGGCCGACTTCCTCCTCCTCTGCACCAATACGATGCACAAGGTCGCCGACGCGATCACCGGGGCGGTGACGATCCCCTTCGTCCACATCGCCGACCCGACCGCGACGGCGATCCGCAACGCCGGGGTCGGCACGATCGGCCTCCTCGGCACCCGCTTCACGATGGAGCAGGAGTTCTATCGCGGGCGGCTCGAACGGGAGTACGGCCTGCGTGTCCTCGTCCCCGACGCAGCGGATCGCAAGACGGTCCACCGCATCATCTACGACGAACTCTGCCTCGGCAAGGTTCGCGAGGAGTCGCGCGCCGAATACCGCGCGATCATGGCGCGGCTCGTCGCGCAGGGCGCGCAGGGGATCATCCTCGGCTGCACCGAGATCACGCTACTGGTAAGCGCGGCGGATGCCGCTGTCCCCCTCTTCGATACTACCCGCCTCCACGCCGAGGAAGCTGCGGCGCTGGCGCTGACAGAAACTATTCCTGCCCGCGAGTAGCGCGCATTAGCACAGAAGTGGCGGCAGATGTGGCGATGAACGACATCATCTATCTCAATGGCCCCAGCAGCGCCGGGAAGACGACACTGTCTCGCGCGCTGCAAGAACGCCTGCCCGAACCATACCTCTACCTCAGCATCGACACCCTGATCGAGCTGATGCCGACCAGGGTGAACGATTGGAGCGGCGAGGGGAGCGCAGTTGGCTACAGCTTTCAGAAGGTACTTGATGAAGGCGGACAACCAACCTATCGGGTCGTCGCGGGCGAATACGGTGCGAAGATGTTCCCGGCCTTTCGCGCGATGGTCCTGGCCCTTGCGCGGAGTGGCTTGAAACTGATCATCGACGACATCGCATTCGGCGAAGAACCGGCGCGACTGTGGCGCGCGTGCTTGCGCGACTTCGCGACCCTCTGGGTCGGCGTCACCGCCTCCGCCGAAACGCTGTTCGCCAGGGAAGCGGCGCGCGGCGACCGCCTGATCGGCTCGGCGCGCGATCAACTCGCGCGCGTCCATCGGGGCGTGACCTACGACCTCTTCATCGATACATCCGCGCTCTCGATCGATGAGGCCACCGAGCGCATCGTCGCGTACCTTACCGCAAGGGGGCCACGCGCGGAGCAGGACACCAACGCGACAACAAGTATGCACCAATCAGCTGTGAGCGAGGATCGGGGCGCGGATGAGCGAGACTAACAGTACCGCGCGCAAGTTGCCGCGCAGCTTCTACGATCGCCCCGCCCTGACCGTGGCGCGCGAGACGTTGGGGATGGTGCTCGTCTGGGAGGGGCCGCACGGTCGACAGGCGGGGCGCATCGTGGAGGTGGAAGCCTACGACGGGCCGGAGGATTCGGCCTCCCACGCGCGCTCCGGGCAGCAGGGGCGCGCGGCGGTGATGTTCGGGCCACCCGGTCGCGCCTACGTGTACCTGATCTACGGCATCCACCACTGCCTCAACCTCTCGGTCGGGCCGGAGGGCTACCCCGCCGCGATCCTGATCCGCGCGCTCGAACCGCTGGAAGGGATCGCGGGCGGCACGAACGGTCCCGGTCGCCTCTGCCGCGTCCTCGGCCTCGACCGCACCCACAACGGCTTCGACCTCACCGGCGATCAGCTCTACCTCGAAGATCGCGGCCTCGCAGTGCACGACGAGGATGTCATGGAGCGCTCGCGCATCGGCATCAAGTTCGCCGGGGAGCCGTGGATCTCGCAGCCGTGGCGCTTCTATGAGCGCGGCAACAAGTGGATCTCGAAGAAGTAGCCACCCTTCTTTTTCTTTCCCCACCCACAATAACCCTGGGGATATGTCTTATTCTTTGGTCTCAGCGCTCAGGCCACGCTCAGCCCGCGTAGGCGGGCTTCGCCGGTGCCGCGAGGCGCCCACAGACGGGGGATTTATCCCCCGGTCCCCGCGGAAGCAATGGACCAACCATAGTGAATACCATTCTGAAAAACGGTGACCGCCGCGTATTCAAGCGCGGCGGTCACTTTTGCACAGGACTACGCGGTTAGGGGATTTTTAGAGGCGGCGCAGCGCCGGGAGCAATTCCTTTTCCGCCCACCGGATGAACGACCCCTGCTGCTCCGCGCCGATCTGCACCAGCGCGATCTCGGTGAAGCCCGCCTCGACGAATGGCTTGATCTTCTCGACGAATTCGCTCACGTCGTTGCCGCACGGCAGCTGCTGGGCGACCTGCTCCGGCGTCACGAATTGCGTCGCGGCCTCGAACGAGGACGGGCCAGGGAGATCGGAATTCACCTTCCAGCCGAGCCCGAACCAGCGGAACTGCTCGTGCGCGCGCTTGATCGCCGCGTCCTTGTCCGGGTCATACGAGACGGCGATCTGCCCGACGCGCGGTTTGCCCGCGCCGCCCGCCGTATCGAACATCTGGCCCAATTCGGGCTTCGGCTCGGTCGCGATCATCAGATCGGCTTTCTTCCCCGCCAGATCGCACGATTCCTGGCCGGAGACGGCGATCCCCATCGGCACGCGCTTGTCGTGCCGATCGTAGAGCTTCGCCGAGTCGACCTCGAAATGCTTGCCGTGGTAGTTGACATGCTCGCCATCGAGCAGCGCCGCGATGATATCCACCGCCTCCGACAGCATCTCGTGCCGGGTGCCTACGGCGGGCCACCCCTTGCCAACGACGTGCTCGTTGAGATTTTCTCCCGCACCGAGCCCCAGGCGGAACCGGCCATCCGAGAGGATTTGCACCGTCGATGCCTTCTGGGCGACGATCGCCGGATGGTAGCGGATGATCGGGCAGGTGACGTAGGTCATCAACGGGATCCGGCTGGTGGCCTGCGCCGCCGCCCCGAGGATCGCCCACGCATACCCGGCATGTCCTTGCTCCTCGAGCCAGGGGAAGTAGTGATCGCTGATCACCGAGAAATCGAATCCGGCGGATTCCGCCTGCTGGATATCGCGGATCAACTGGTCGGGGCGGCTCTGCTCGCACATCATCGTGTAGCCAAACGCGGTCATCGATCGCTCCTTCGTCATGTAACCATCGGGAGAATCCGAACGGTGGGGAACCGATCAAGGGGCAGTGCCGCTCGGATGACATTCGCTCATCCGAGCGGCGGACTGTGCTTGCAAATGCAATGACCTTGCCACAATAGTGGAGCGCAGTTGGATCGACGACACGACCGGGCGAGCAAAAAAGGCATCGTAACGGCCTAAACAGGCCGGAATAATCGCGGCGAATCTGAACTTAAACGAATCGGCGAGCCGCGCGCACCTCCCGTGCCGCTTCCGCCACCCGAAGCGCCCGAGCACGGCACGCCAAGCCACGCGGTAACCATGCCTATACGCGCCACCAAACGATCACCGGGGCCGCCCTCAGTCCCCACCGCCGACGAAATGGACGATCTCCAACTTGTCCCCCGCGCTCACGGTCACGCCGGGGAACTCGGTGCGGCGCAGCACCCGCCCGTTGTGCTCCACCGCCACCATCGTGGTCTGCACGCCGCGATGCTCCAACAAGCCCGCGATATTCAGGCCAGCCGGTATCTCCGCCTCGCGCCCATTGATCGTCACCGCGATCGTCGCCACGGTCATCGCACCCACCCCTTTCCATCACCATCACGTCCCTATCGCCAGTCGGTTCGCATCGTCCAGCCTAATTGCTGCGTTTCGCAATCGGCAGTAGGGTGCGGTCCCCCTCTCCCTGGAAGCGGCGGGTCCCCCGGAGGCATTGCGCCCTTCGTGGGTGGGAGCTACTGCCCGCTGAGCAGCGGGGTGAGGGCCGCACTGGCGCAGGCATCGCCGTCCGATGCCTGCAACGCCTCTCCCCCTCTCCTAGAATTGGGAGAGGGGGTGCCGCCCGCAGGCGGCGGGGGTGAGGGCCGTCCCCACAGGCGATTATGAAACGGACCACTAGCCATCCCGCACGTCACCGATCGCCACATGCAAACGCCGGACCGCTTCGGCCGGATCGGGCGCACGGAGGAGGCCGGACATGACCGCGATCCCCCACGCCCCCGCCGCGATCGTCGCCGCCGCGTTCGTCTCGTCGATACCACCGATCGCGATGATCGGCGTCGGCACCGCCGCCGCGACCGCACGAATCAACGCCACGCCAGCGGGGGCGCGTCCCGGTTTACTCGCGGTGGCGTAGATCGTCCCCAACATCAGATAATCGACCCCTTCCGCTGCGGCAGCCCGCGCGCCCACCACGTCATGCACCGAGCGCCCTACCAAAGCTTGCGACCCGAGCACCGCCCGCACCACCGCCACAGTCCCCATCGTCTCCGGCAGGTGGACCCCCGCCGCGCCGACCGCGCGCGCCACATCCACCGCGCCATTGACGAGCAGCGGCGTGTCGCCGAGCACGGCGCGTAACGCCGCCGCCTCGTCGCGCAGCGCGCGCTCGTCGAGATCCTTCTCGCGCAACTGCACCGCGCCAAGTCCACCAAGCGCCGCCCGCCCTACGATCGTCGCCTGCGTGCCCGGCGGGCAGAGTTGCCGATTCGTCACCAGATGCAAACGTGGGACGGCAGGCCGCGCGGGCGTGTTCATCGCCTCACCCTTGCGCCGCGACGATCCGCGCCTTCAGGTCGCGCGCCGCCGCCTCGGAATCATCCGCAGACATGATCGCGCTGACGACCGCGACGCCATCGCCCCCCGCCGCGATCACCTGCGCCGCATTCCCCGCGCCGATCCCGCCGATCCCGACCATCGGCAGCTCGACCGCCGCCTTCAAGGTCGCGATCAAGCCCGGCCCGACCGCCACGCCCGCATCAAGCTTCGTCGCCGTCCCCCAGATCGGGCCGACGCCGATGTAGTCCGCGCCATCGTCGCGCGCGGCCCGCGCCTCCGCGAGCGTCGCCGCCGAGACCCCGACGATCCACTCCGGCCCGACGAGGCGGCGCACCACGTCAGCCGGGAGATCGTCCTGCCCGACATGCACGCCGTCCGCGTCGAGCGCCAGCGCCAGATCAAGTCGGTCGTTGACGATGAACAGGACGCCCGCCTCGCGCGTGATCGTCCGCAGCGCCCGCCCGATCGCCAACTGCTCGCGGATCGGCAAATCCTTACCCCGCAACTGCACCGCATCGACCCCGCCCCGGATCGCCGCGCGCACGATCTCTGCCGTCGCACGCCCCTTCGACAGCCGCTCATCCGTCACCAGATAGACCCCCAGCTTCAACCCCTGACGCATCGCCCTTCCTATCGCTCAGACTATGAAACAGGAGACACAGAGACACAGAGGAGGAACGAGAGAGAAAACAGAATGAGTGAAGAACGGGGGAACGTTAGCCATAGAGCCCGCAAGCGGACCGGGCGCACAGAGCCCTCAGAGAACGAGGGAGAGAAGGGTGCGATTTGAGGGGCGCGGTGCTGGTAAAGACTGTATGCCGGGCGGCAGGCGCATACTGCTGCATACCTCCTCGATTAACATCTCTCGTTCTCTCTCTGCGTCTCTGCGCCTCCTGCTCCGCCCCTTTCTCTCGTCCTTTCTCTCGTCTCCCTCTGTATCTCTGTGGCTCCTGTTTCGTCCCCTTCGTCCCCGCTACCGCACCACGCCGGCGAGCGGGCTGCTCGCCGAGGCGTAGGCTTTCTTCGGGATACGCCCGGCGCGGTAGGCCAGTCGCCCGGCCTCGACCCCCAGCGCCATCGCGCGCGCCATCGCGGCGGGGTCTTGCGCCAGCGCGACCGCGCTGTTAACGAGACAGGCGCTCGCGCCGAATTCCATCGCCAGCGCCGCATCCGAGGGGACGCCGATCCCCGCGTCCACCACGACCGGCACCGTCGCCTGCTCGATGATGATCTCGATCGCGCGGCTGTTCGTGATCCCCTGCCCGGAGCCAATCGGCGAGGCGAGCGGCATCACCGTGGCGCAGCCGACCTCCTGCAAGTGCCGCGCGAGGACCGGGTCGGCATTGAAGTACGGCAGGACCGTGAAGCCCTCCTTCACCAATTGCTCGGCGGCGCGCAGCGTGCCGATCGGATCGGGCAGGAGGTACTTCGGATCGGGGATCACCTCCAGCTTGATCCAGTCGGAGAGTTCCATCGCGCGCGCCATCTGCGCGACGCGGATCGCCTCCTCGGCGGTGGCACACCCGGCGGTGTTCGGCAGGATCGTGTATTTGCGCCAGTCCACATCTTCGAGGACCGAGCGGCTCGCCGGATCAGCGAAGTCGATCCGGCGCAGCGCCACGGTCACGATCTCCACATCGGCGGCGGCGAAGGCGGCCAGCATCTCCGCGCTGTTGCGGTACTTGCCGGTGCCGAGCATCAGGCGCGACCGAAAGGTCTTCCCGGCGATCGTCAACAGATCGTTCGTGGCGGCGGTCGTTTGTGGTGCTCCTTCGATCATCGTCCCTTTCCTTTCTTCCCTTGCCCGGCCCGCTGCCCACGCGGCGAACTGGTACTCACACTCACCTTCGGCTTCGCCACCGGCGTCCCCAGGCGCACGATCCTCGGTGGCGGTGTCGGCACGATCGGCGGCGGCACGTCCGTATCGGGCGGACGCCGCGTCGCCCGCAGCATCCAGGCCAGGATCAGCCCCACGATCGCCATCGCCGGGCCGACGTAGAGCCCGCTTCCGCGCGTCAGCAACACCTCGCCGAGGACGATCCCGAGGATCAGGCCACCCAGACCCAGACCCAGATAGAGGAGTAACGCAGAACGACGCATCAGCCCTCCTTAATGCTCGCCCACACGCACCGGTTCGGGCGACCACCACGCATGGAAGTGGTGGACCGGGGAATGTCCGGCCCCGATCCGGTACGACGCGCGTAACGCCGCCGTCAGATACTCCTTCGCCGCGCGCACCGCCGCTTCGGGAGCCAGCCCACGCGCCAACCCGGCGGTGATCGCCGCCGCGAAGGTGCAGCCGGTGCCGTGCGTGTTCGGCGTGTCGATGCGTGGCCCCGCCCCGATCGTCGCGAAATCCCGGCCATCGAAGAGGAGATCGATCGGGTCGCCCGCCGCGTGCCCCCCCTTGACGACCACGAAGCGCGGCCCATAAGCGGCGATCCGCCGCGCCGCCTCACGACGGTCGTCGTCGTTGGCGATCGTCATCGCCGCGAGCGTCTCCGCCTCCGGGATGTTCGGCGTCACGATCAGCGCCAGCGGCAGCAGTTCCTCGCGCAGCGCCATCACCGCCTCCTCGCGCAATAACCGGTCGCCGCTCTTCGCCACCATCACCGGATCGACGACCAGCTTCGTCAGGCCGTATCGCCGCACCGCCGCCGCGACCGCCGCGATGATCGGCGCGCTGGCGAGCATCCCGGTCTTCGCCGCGTCGGCCCCGATATCGCTCAGCACCGCGTCCAGTTGCGCGGTCACGATCGCCGGCGGGATCTCGTGGACCGCCGTGACCTCGATCGTATTCTGCGCGGTGATCGCGGTGATCACGCTGCTCCCGTAGACGCCCAGCGCCGCGAACGTCTTGAGATCGGCCTGGATCCCCGCGCCGCCCCCCGAATCGGAACCGGCGATCGTCAGCGCCTTGTAGACCATCGCCACACCATCCTCACGCCCCACCCCAAGCCCACACCCGCCTGCTTACTTCGGCAAGTAATCGTTGGTGAAACAGTCGCTCACCGCGACATCCTTGTCCAGCAAGTTACGTGCGCGCAACCAGTCGGCATACTGCTGCCAACGCGCCATCGTCTGCTCGCCGTAGCGCGACACCCCGGCGGTCCAGAGGGGGGCGAGCCGCGCCAACCCTGGCTCTTCCACCTTACGGTCGGCGTCGGGATACCCGGCGATCAGGGCGTCGAGCGCGGCACCCTGCTCCTTCTGCGCGTCCGCATACCCCTTCGAGGCGGCGCGGAGGAACTTGCGGACCGTCTCGGGATTGTCCTTCAACATCGCGTCGCTCGACACCAGGACCAGCTCGTAATAGTCCGGCACGCCCCAGTCTTGCACCTTCATCACGTTCACCGGCTTGCCCTGTTGCTCCGCCAGGATCGCCTCGTGGACCTCGTAGGCACCGATCACCGCATCGACCTTGCCGCTCAGCAATGCAGGCATCAGATCGAAGCCGACATTGACCTGCTCGACCTTATCGATACTGGCCCCATCGGCCTGGAGCACCGTCTGGAGGATCTGCGTGTCCGCAGGGACACCCGGCACGCCGACCTTCTTCCCTTCGAGTTGCTTCGGGTGCGTGATCCCGGCGCTTTGCAGCGACATGACCGTGTTCAGCGGGTGCTGCACCATCGCGGCGATCGACTTGATCGGGATCCCGGCGGCGCGCGAGCTGAGCACCTCGCTCTGATAGCTGATGCCGAAGTTATCGGTCCCGGTGGCCACCACCTTCAGCACATCCTCGGGATTGCTCGGCTGATGGATGTCCACCTCCAACCCTTCGGCCTTGAAGTAGCCGCGCGACTGCGCCAGATAGAGGCCGGTGTGATTCGACCACGGATACCAATCGAGCACGAGCGAGACTTTGGTCAGGCCGCTCGTGCCGGTCGGCAGGGCGCTGCCGCGCGCGCCGCAACCGGCGAGCAACAACGTCATAATAAGCAGGGCCACGAGCCCACGATAGCTTCTCGACATCCCTGCACTCCCCTGCGGCCCACGATGACCGCCCTTCTCGCTCGACCGCACGCCCTCCCGAGGCGTGGCGGCGCGTCTAATCCCCCGCCAATGGCGCTCCCTTTACCCCGGCCTCCGCTTTCCTGCGCGGTGCCACGCGCTCCCGCACAACGCCCTGCTGCCCACGCCGCCACGGCAGCGCGAGCCATTCCAGGCCGCGCACCGCCCCGAAGAGCGCGATCCCCAGCAGCATCAGGATGATCGTCGCCCCGTAGACCCCGGCGGTGTGGAACAACGGCGTCTCGTGCCGCACGTAGTAGCCGAGCCCCGCGCTGCCGCCGACCAGCTCCCCGAAGACCGCGCCGATCACGCTGACCGCCGCCGCCACTCGCAGCCCGGAGAAGAAGAGGGGCAGCGCGGCGGGCCAGCGCACCGTGCGAAAAATCTGCCAGCGGGACGCCCCGAAGGTCCGCAGCAGATCGATCGTCTCGCGCTCGACCCCGCGCAGGCCGTCCACGGTGTTGACGACGATCGGGAAGAAACAAATCAGCGTGACGAGCAGGATCTTCGGGGCCAGCCCGTAGCCGAGGAAGATGATCAGCAGCGGCGCAAGAATCGGCAGCGGCACCGACTGACTGGCGACGACGAGCGGATAGAGCGCCCGCTCGATCAGCGGCGAGAAGGCGATCGCCACCGCGACGACGACCGCGAGGGCGGTGGACACCACGAGGCCGAGCAGCACTTCCTGTGCGGTCACCAGGGTATGCCGCAGCAGATCGGCGCGATCCTGCACGATCGTACCCGGCAAAACGCTCGGTGGCGGCAGGAGCCAGGGCGGGATCTCGCCGAGGCGCACGGTCAGTTCCCACGCCAGCAGGAGCAGGGCGAGCAACACCAGCGGCGGCACCCAGCGGCGGACGACGCTCATCGCGCCCCCCCGCCCGTCGCCGCCAACCCGGCGGGCGACGCGGCCTCACCGGCGCGCAAGGTCGCCAGGAGCGTCGCCTTGAGCGCGACGAAGGCCGGATCGGTCAGCAGTTCTGCGCCCCGCGGGCGCGGCAGATCGACGACGGTGGTGAAGGCGATCCGCCCCGGTCGCGGCGTCAGCACGTAGAGGCGGTCGGCCAGGAAGATCGCCTCATCGACATCATGGGTGATGAACAGGGTCGTGCGCCGCTCGCGCTCCCACACATCCAGCAGCCACTCTTGCAATCCCGCGCGCGTCAGCGCATCGAGCGCGCCGAACGGCTCATCGAGCAGCAGGAGCGCGCCATCGGCGAGCGTGGTGCGGAGAAAGGCCGCGCGCGAACGCATCCCGCCGGAGAGGGTCGCGGGGTAGGCGTCCGCGAAGCCCGCCAGCCCGAAGCGCGGCAGGAGCGCGCGCGCCCGCTCGCGCGCCGCCGCGCGCGGCACGCCGCGAATCTCCAGCGGCAGGATCACGTTGTCGATGATCGTCCGCCACGGCAGCAGGAGATCGCGCTGCGGCATGTAGGCCACCCGCCCCAGGCGCGCGCCGTTGACCTCGCCGCCGAGCGTGATCTGTCCGGCGTCCGGCTCGTCCAACCCCGCCAACAAATTGAAGAGCGTGCTCTTCCCGCAGCCGCTCGGCCCGATGATCGTCACGAACTCGCCGGGCGCGGCGTCGAGATCGAGCACGGCCAGCGCGCGGACCGTCCCGCCCGGCACCGCGAACGATCGCGTCAGCCCCCGGATCGTCAGCGCGGTCGGGGCGCTCATGGTGCCGCCTCCAGCCCGCACCACCCGGCGATCAGCCGTGCGTAGACGCGCGCGGCAGCCACCAACTCGGCGATCGCGATCGACTCGTTCGTCGTGTGCGCCTCGGCCAGCTCGCCCGGACCGTAGATGATCGTCGGAATCCCGGCGTGCGCGAGCCAGCCGCCGTCACAGACCGACGGCGACATCGTCGCGGCGGGCATCTCGCCGTGGATGGCGGCGTGCGCGCGACCCAGCGCCGCCAGCCACGGCGCGTCCGGGTCGAGCGCGACCGCCGGGAAGATCTCGCCGCGCTCCGCGATCATCGAGCGCCCGCCCCACACGAAGGTCGGCGGGTGGTCGCGCAGCCACGGATCGGCGGCGGCGGCGCGGCGCAGGTGCTCCTCGATCGCGGCGGTCACCTCCTCCCAGCGCTCGTCGGGATAGAAGTGGACGGTGATCCAGAGGGCGCAACGATCGGCCATGAACGCGGGATGCCGCCCGCCCTCGATCACGGCGGGGTTGATCGTCGTCGCGCCCGGTGCGAAACCGGGATACGTCTTCGTGACCGCCCAGTGCCGCTCCAGATCGTTGAGCGCGGCGATCAGGCGCATCATCTTCTCGATCGCGTTCGCCCCGACCAGCCCGCCACCGGCGTGGATCGTGCGCGCCCGGACCCCATCGTGCAGCGTCTGCGGGCTCTGGATCGTGACCCAGCCGGTGATCACGCCCCCCTGACCGCTCGGTCGCAAGCCGGTCGGCTCCGGCACGATCGCGAGGTCGGCGCGATAACCGCGCTCGATGCACGCGACCGTCCCCCATTCCCCCGACTCCTCGCCGATCACCGACTCGATGATGACCTCGCCGCCGGGCCGCGCGCCGCACGCCCGCAGCGCTTCCAGCGCGAAGATCGCCGCCGCCAGCCCGCCCTTCATGTCGCCGACACCGCGCCCGTAGACGCGGCGCGCGCGCTCGGTCATGGCGAACGGCGGCGACTCCCACCCCTCCGTCGTTACCTCGGCCACGTCGATGTGCCCGTTGAAGAGGAGGGAGCGCCCGGTCGCGCCCGGCGCGGCGGGCCAGCGCCCCACAACGCTGCTATCGCCAGGATAGACCGGCAACCATGCGACCTCGCCGCCGAGTTCCGCGAACCACGCGGCGATGGCGCGCTGCGCGTCGTCGGTATTGCGCCCCGGCGGGCTGAGGGTCGGGAACGCGACCAACGCCCCAACCCGCGCGAGCAATTCCGCGCGATGCGCGACGAGCCAGCGATCGATCGCGGCCACGAGCTGTGCGTGCGTATCGTGCTCCATGCGCCCTCCGCTCCCGATCGCGCTCGTCCCTGGTGCCCGGCGCACAAATACAACAAGGGGAAGATCGGAGGGTGCGCCCCCAGTCTTCCCCGCCTCTGCGATGCTGATCATCGCAGTTTCGGTGCGCATCCCTCCGCCGGTATTAACCGGATCAGGTTCGACGGTCGGCGACGGTTTATGGTCGCCCTCTCAGCCCAGCTCACCCGGGCCCCCGCGGCATCGTTCGATTGTCCACAAACAGTAATACCAGGCGTGCGGAAAAGTCAAGCCCGCCGCTTTGATAGGTTAGTGGGGCAAGGGGAGGGGGAACGGGGGTCGCCGTAGAGACGCAGAGACACAAAGAACGAGAGAGATGCGGAACGAAGGAAGGACGATAGCTACAGCGCCCGCAGGCGGACCGGGCGCGCAGAGCACTAGGGAGAGCGGGGACGAGATAATGGGGACGGTGTCGCCATGCGCGCAGCGCCCCCCGCCAACGTAGCAGCCGACAGTCTCGCAGCGGCGATGGCCCCGCTCCTCGGATGGGCGGGTGCCCTCTGGGCGGTGGGGGTGCGGGCCGCATCGGCGCAGACATCGCCTGCCCAGGCGAGCAACGCCTCTCCCCCTCTCCTCGGATGGGGAGAGGGGTGGCGCGTGAGCGCCGGGGTGAGGGTCGTATCCGTGCCCCGCTGTGTCTCTGTGTCTCCTGTTCCGTCCCCGCGTCCCCTTCGTTCTCTGCGTCTCTGTGGCGACCCCCGTCCCTTTCCCTTGTCGTCGCCTTCCGCACCTGTGCGGAGATCGCCCCGTGTAACCTCACCGCGCGGCCCGCGTTGTACTCTTGTTCGGTGACGTGAGCCAGCGGGCTGCTTTTCTACACGCGTCTCGCGCGTCTCTACGGTAGGCGCGCGTGCTATAATCCCGCGCGGCGACCGTATGGGGGCAGCGCGGTCGTACACTTCCGCCTCATCACCGGTACACTATTCGGGTTTGGCCCGGATCACGCCACGCGCAAGCAACGAACGCGCCATCGGGACGCGACGCGGTATGACGGAGTAGCGGGTGCAGGTGCCAGGCAACGATCACCAGAAGCCCGCCCGCGCACGACGGCCCCTGCGGCCTTACGTCGCCTCCCTCTGTCTCGTTTTCCTCCTCCAATCGGTCAATCTCGCCCTCTTCGGCCCGCTCGGCCAGCAGACCCCCGCCCCGGTCGTCGAGGCTTCCACGACCACGCTGCCCTACACCAACGTCAATCCCTACGGGGCCAATACCTTCCTCTCGAAAGAGGTGGAAAGTTGGAAGCGCGAGAAGACGGTCACGATGATGGCCGATGCCGGCCTCGGCTGGATGAAGCAGCAATTCCCCTGGTCCGAGATCGAGCCGAAGCAGGGGCGCTTCTGGGACGACAAGTACAATCAGAATAGCTGGGACAAGTACGACCGCATCGTCGATCTGGCCGAGAAGAACGGCATCCGCGTGATCGCCCGCCTCGACAACACGCCGGACTGGGCGCGCGGCCCCAACACCACGCCGCAAACGCCGCCCACCGACCCCGATCGCTTCGCCGATTTCGTCGTCGCCTTCATCAATCACTACAAAGGGCGCGTCCAATACTTACAGATCTGGAACGAGCCGAACCTGAAGGCGGAGTGGGGTGGCTCGCTCGACGCTGCGGCCTACGCCTCGATGCTCCGCAAGGTCTACACAAAGGCCAAAGCCGCCGATCCGACGGTGGTGATCCTCAGCGCACCATTGGCCCAGACGCTGGAGCAGGGCGACCGTGGCCTCGACGATCTCGTCTTCCTGCAACAGTTGTACGACGCCGGCTTCGGCAACAGCTTCGACATCATGATGGCGAATGGCTACGGTTTCGCTCAACCGCCGGACGCCGCCCCGGACCCGAAGGTACTGAATCTCCGCCGTGTGGAGTTACTGCGCGCGATCATGGAACGTAATGGTGGTGCCAACAAGCCGGTCTGGTTGAACGAATACGCCTGGAACGCCTCCCCCCCCGATCTCCCGGCGAGCGAGGTGCCCTGGCAGCGCGTCACCGAGGAGCAGCAGGCCACCTATACGATCTCCGGGATCCGCTACATGCGCGATCATTGGCCGTGGCTCGGCGTGGTCAATATCTGGTATTTCCGGCAGGTCGGCGACGTGCCCGATACGAAGGGGGAGTTCTACTTCCGCATGGTCGACCCGGAGTTCACCCCGCGCCTCCTCTACAACGAGGTCGCCAGGGCCACCGCCCTCCAGCGCCTGGCCTTGCCGGGGCGTTACACCCCGCTCTCCGCCGCGCTGCTGATCAAGGGCCGCTGGAGCACCACCCCGGTCAGCAGTGGGCAAACGGTCACGATCCAGAGCGCGATCCAGGGGGACACCATCGATATCCGTTTCCAGGGGAACACGCTCGTCCTCGAAGGGGTCCGTAGCCCGCAAGGAGGCCGCCTTGGCGTCCTGGTCGATGGTTCCACCGATGCGCTCCAGGACTTGCCGAAGGACGACAAGGGCCGACGTTATCTCGATTTTCGCGGGGGCGGCGGCGATCCGGCCTCGATGACGGTGGTCACCGGCCTCGATCCATTCGGCACGCCGAGCGCCCATCGGGCGCAATTGACCACCCTGCCCAGCAGCGACGGCGCGACGGGGACGGTGGAGATCACGGCGATGGAAGTCGCCTACACCCGCTCGCCGCTCGTTTTCCTGATCATCTCCGCCTTCGCGGCCCTGCTGGCGTTGGGCGTGTTGGCCCGGATCATCGGGCGCTTCGCCGGGCGGCGGCGCGTGCGGGTGACGGCATGATCGACCGCTCGCGTGAGCTACGTCCACAGGTACGCGCCAGGGCCGGGCGGGATAAGAACACCGGCAGCACCCGCCCGCGCAACATCGGCGCGATCCTCGCGCGTGTCGGCGGCACGCTGCTCCTGATCGGCCTCTCGCTCAGCCTGGTCGTTTCCAGCATCGGGCTCGATGGCTTCCTCAATCGCGGCGTTGTCTACGGCACCCCACCGATCGGCGGGGGAGGGCTGACGCTGGGGATGAACGTCTTCCTGGAGAAAGAGCCCGAGCGCGAGAATGTCGTCCGTTCGGTGCAGCTGCTCAAGGACGGCGGCGTGACCTTCGTCCGCCAGAGCTTCCCCTGGCAAGATATCGAGCCGCAGCCGGGCTACTACGTCCAGAACGGGCAGAGCAGCTGGGCGAAGTACGACTTCATCGTCGATCAGCTCAGCCAGGCCGGGATCGGCATCATGGCGCGCGTCGATACGATCCCGCGATGGGCGCGCCCGGCAACGGATGACACCACGGCGTATGACAAGGGGCCACCGCAAGATTTCAACAATTACGCCAACTTCGTCGGCGCGATCGCGGCGCGCTACAAGGGGCGGATCAACCACTTCCAGGTCTGGAACGAGCCGAACCTGAACGGCGAATGGGGCGGCAAGCCGATCAGCCCGGAACAATACGGCGTGTTGCTCAAGTACACCGCCGAGAAGGTCAAGGCGGCCAGCCCGACCGCGCTGATCGTCACCGCCGGGCTGGCGCAGACGACCGAAGATGGCGTGAAAACGAACAACCTCAGCGAATTGGAGTTCATCGACCGCCTCTACAAGTCCGGGGCCAGGCCGTACTTCGACATCCTCTCGGTGATGGACTACGGCCTCGGCGACTCGCCCGAAGATCGCCGCGTCGGCCCCGACCGCACCAACTTCTCGCGCCTCCTGCTGGCGCGCGACGTGATGGTCCGCAACGGCGATGAGCAGAAGCCGATCTGGGTCTCCGAATACGGCTGGCTCTCGCTGCCGTCCGACTGGCAGGGCCGACCCGGCACCTGGGGGCAATCGGTCGATGCGGAGACGCAGGCGCGCTGGACGATCGCGGGATTGGATCGGATGCAGCGCGAGTGGCCGTGGATCACCAACGTCTTCGTCTGGGGTTTCCGTTGGGTCGAGCGCCCGGAGGAGACCGGCACCGATCCGTCGCGCTACTTCGAGGTGGTCGATCACGACTTCACGCCGCGTCCGGCCTATCTCGCCCTGAAGAATTGGGCGGCGGAGCAGCGCGTGGCGACGAGCGGAGCCCTGCCAGTCGGCAATGCCCGTCTCGTCTGGGATGGGGAATGGCGCGATCAGACCCTCGGCGGGCAGACGTATCGGGTGACGACGCGCGCGGGTGCGACGATGCGCGTCGTCTTCCAGGGGACCGAGTTGCATCTGCGCGCGCGCGCCGGTTCTTCCGAAGGGCAACTCTACGCCACGATCGATGGCAAGCCGATCGGCACCCTCAAGGCGGACAAGGATGGCTCATATATACTCCTGCGCGACGGGCAAACGGCGGTCCACGACACGGAGATCCCGCTCGCCTCGGGGCTCAGCGATGGTCAGCACCTGCTGGAGCTGCGCTACGGCGGCTTCGGGGAGGTCGCATTGAGCGGCCTCACGATCGGGCGGCAGCGTCCTTTCGCGTGGATCGGCACCATCCTGTTCATCAGCGGTCTCGTCGGGCTCTTCGCGGGGCTCGCCCTGCTCGTTCGCACGGTGCTCCTCGCGCTCGGCTGGCTGTGGCGGCGCGACGACGAAACACCGACACGGCAGACGCTCGCCTGGTGGCAGACCCGTGAGTGAGCGACAGGCCAACAGAAGCAGCGCCATGAAAAGCACGGTCACCGCGCTCCGCACGCGGGCGCTGGCGATGCTGGAGCGGTTGGGGCGTCAGCGTCTGCTGGCGATCGTGCTCCTCTTCGTCCTGATCGCCTCGCCGTGGGCACCGCTGTCGCTCATCGCGCTCGTGGCCTACGCCATCGTCGCCTTCCGCGATCCCGGCCTGACGGTCGCACTCCTGCCATTGGCGGCGCCATTCGCCTACCAACCGAAGCACTTCTTCGGGCCGGAGTTCCCGGTCGTCGAACTCCTCCTCGTCCTCGCGCTGGCGACCAGCGTCCTCCATCTCCTCCTGCGCTGGCGGCGCGAGGCACGCGCCGGGACCGGCGCGGCGACCTTGCTCGACACCTGGGACGCGATTCGGCGATTCCTGCTGGGGCCATTCGGCTTGCCCGCCCTCGCGCTGGGGCTGCTCGGCGCATTCTCCCTGCTGACCGTCGTCGATCCCACCCATCTCCGCGAGAGCATCCGCGAGTATCGGACGGTCGTGATCGAGCCGATCATTTACTTCTCCCTTGCGCGCGCATGGCTGCGCGAGCAGACGTTGCGTCACATCGCGATCTGGGCGTTCGTCGGCGGTGCCACTATCGTCAGTCTGCTGGCGATCGGGCAGGTGGCGACCGGGCGCGGTGTGGTCGCCGTCGAGGGGGTGCGCCGCGCCCTCGGCACCTACGACCACCCGAACGCGCTGGCGCTCTTCCTCGTACGTGCGGGCACGTTCAGCGCGGCCTTCCTGGCGCTCGGCCCGGCCCCGCGCCGCGTCCGCGCGGGCTGGCTCCCGCCGCTGCTGATCGTCGTCGCCATCTTCCTGACTTTCTCGCGCGGCGCGCTGGTGGGGCTGGCGATCGCGATCATCCTGCTCGGCATCGTCATCGGGCTACGCCGCGCCGCGCCCGGCCTGTTGGCGGCGGCGGTCATCGTCGTGGCGCTGCTGGCGCTGGCCGGTGCGGGATTGACGACCCTGCGCGAGGGGAGCGGCAGCATCGGGCTACGGCAGATGATCTGGGCGTCCACGCTGGCGATGATCCGCGACAACCCGGTCTTCGGCGTCGGACTCGACCAGTTCTACTATCAATACGCCCCCCGCTATGTCGATCCCGCCGCCTGGGGCGAGCGTTTCACCTCGCACCCGCACAACCTTTTCCTCGACTTCTGGACCCGCCTGGGTATAATGGGTCTCGCCTGGCTCGTCTGGACCCTCAGCACGCTCGCGACGGTTGCCGCGCGCGGCTGGCGTGCGAAGAATGGTGCAGGACGCCGCCTCCTCTTCGCGGCAACGATCGCGGCGGCGGCGGCGATCGTGCATGGCCTGGTCGACAATTTCTACTTTTTGATCGACCTCGCCTTTCTCTGGTGGTTCCTGCTGGCGCTGATCGCCATCGCCTCCGATGCGATCGGCGCGGAGCAAGCGCAGGCTGCGGACGAGGAGCGACCAGCGGGACGAAACAGACGACGATCGGCAACGCGACGAGAACAGGCGCGGGCGCGTTTGCTCGCCGAGCAAGAGGATTAGCAAGAGGATTAAGGATGCGCGTCGTAGTAGCGGGCGGGGCTGGTTTCATCGGATCGCACCTGTGCGACGCGCTGATCGCGGCGGGGCACGAGGTCTGGGCGCTCGACAACTTCGCCACCGGACGCCGTGAGAATGTGGCGCACCTGGCCGCTGAAGCGCGCTTCCACCTGATCGAGGCCGATGTCACGCAGCCGTTGCCCGCCGACCTGCCGACCTTCGCGCGCATCTACCACCTCGCCAGCCCGGCCTCGCCGAACGCGACGAGTCCGCGCAGCTACATGCAATTGCCGCTGGAGACGGCGGCGGTCAACACGGCCGGCACGCAACTCCTCCTCGAACGCGCGCGGCGGGATGGTGCGCGCTTCCTCTTCGCCTCGACCTCGGAAACCTATGGCGATCCGCTGATCCACCCGCAGCCGGAGACGTATCGCGGCAATGTCAGCACCATCGGGCCGCGCGCCATCTACGACGAGGCCAAGCGCTTCGGCGAGACGTTGGCGATCGCCTACTGGCGCAAGTACGGCACCGACGCCCGATTGATCCGCATCTTCAATACCTACGGCGAGCGGATGGATCCCGCCGATGGTCGCGCGGTCGTCAACTTCGCCGCCCAGGCATTGCGCGGCGAGCCGCTGACGATCTACGGCGATGGCAGCCAGACCCGCTCCCTCTGCCACGTCTCCGATCTGGTGCGCGGTATCGTCGCGGTGATGGAGGGCGCAGGGCTCGGCGGCGAAGTCTTCAACCTCGGCAACCCCGATGAGCGCACGATGCTCGATCTGGCGCGTGCGGTCCAGGCGGTCTGCAAGACCGATCTCCCGTACGTCTTCCGCCCGATGCCGACCGACGATCCGGCCCGCCGCTGCCCCGACATCACCAAGGTGCGCCAGCGCCTCGGTTGGCAGCCGATCGTCCCGCTCGAAAGCGGCCTGGAACGCCTGATCGGTGCCTTCCGCCACGAATTCGCGCGCGCGGCTGATGCAAACGATTAATCTACGACGCAACATCCCGCGCGATCCGGTGGCCTGGGCGATCGGCGCGGCGGTCATCCTCATCGCCGTGCTGCTGAGCGCCCTGCCGCCGCTGCTCGGTGCCGCCCTCGTCCTTGGCACCATCGGCGCGGTCGTGATTCTGGCGCGGCCTCGCTGGGGCTTCTATCTCCTCCTCCTCTCAATTCCCGTGCAGGACATCGGCGCGCAGGGGGAGGCCACCCTCACCAACGCGCTCTTCGGGCTGACGCTGCTCGCCTGGCTCCTCGGTCGCGCGGTCTTCGGCGGCGAACGCCTGCCACATGCGGCGGTCGGGCCGATCTTCGCCATCTTCGTCTGCGGGCTCGCCCTCTCGCTGGTCGTGGCGCAAGACATCTCGCCGGGGATCAGCGCCCTCTTCCAGTGGGTTAAGTCGCTGCTCGTCTACTTCCTGGCGCTCGACTTCCTCCGCACCCGCCGCCAGGTCGTCGGGGCGCTGCTCGCGCTGTTGCTGGCGGGGACCGGGGAGGCGCTGCTCGGCCTCGCACAGTACGGCAGCGGCGCGGGGCCGGCCAGCTTCGCGATCGGCGATCAATTCTCGCGCGCCTACGGCACCTTCGGGCGCCCGAACTCCTACGCGGGCTACCTGGAGATGATCCTGCCGCTCGCACTCACCTTCGGCTGGTGGGTCTGGCAGCGCCGCGACCGCAGCGGATCGCCCTTCCGGCGCTGGTCCTCCCTGGCGGCGCTCGGCGGCGCGGGGATCATCGGACTGGCGCTCCTCGCCTCGTTCTCGCGCGGCGCGTGGCTCGGCACGGCGGGCGGGCTGGGGCTGATGATCCTGCTGGCAAGCCGTCGCTCGCGCGGCGTGGCGATCACGATCGTCGTCGCGGTCGGCCTACTGGCCGGGCTCGGCGGCTATGCCCTCCTGCCACAGGACATCCGCGATCGTGCGGTGAGCATCCTCGGCAACGCCGACTCGCCGGATGTACGCACCGCCTACATCACCGCCGAGAACTTCGCGGTCGTGGAGCGCCTGGCCCACTGGTGGGCGGGGATCAGGATGTTCCAGCAGAACTTGCCGCTCGGCGTCGGCCTCGGCAACTTCAACGTGCGCTTCGCCGAATTCACCATCAGCCCCACCTTTCTGGTCTCCCAGGGACACGCGCACAATTACTACATCCACGTCGCGGCGGAGGCGGGGCTGGTGGGCCTGACGACCTATCTGCTCCTCCTGGCCGTCCTGATCGGCACGGGGCTGCGCGCGCTGCATCAGCTGAATGGGCCGGGACGCGATCCATTCGCCCGCGCCCTGGTGATCGCCGTGCTCGGCACGATCGCGGCGGTCGGCATCCACAACATCTTCGAGAATCTGCATGTCCTGAGCATGGGCATCCAGTTGAGCACGGCCTGGGCACTCCTCACCATCGTCACCCAGCCCGCCTGGGACGGGATGGCGCGGCGCGGCACCGGCGATGAGGCAGCATGACGCAGCACACGCCCGAGGGCGACGAGCCACGCGCCGCGACGACGCCTGCCGAGGAAACGGTGATCGGTGCCCCGCCGGAGATCGGGCGACGCATCTTCCAGCCGCGCACGATCATCGGCTTCCTGATCGCCATCGCGGTCCTCTACTTCTTTTATCGGCGCGGCTTCAACCTCGATTTCGGCGAGGTCTGGGCGAAGATGCGGAGCGCCAACGGCCCGCTGCTCGTCTTCACCTTCTTCGTCTACTACAGCTCCTTCATCTTCCGCACCCTCCGCTGGCAACTGCTCCTCGGGAACGTCGGCTACAGCCGTAAGGCCGGGGTGCCGATGCCCTCGACGCTCGGCCTCGGCGAGATCCTCTACCTCTCCTGGTTCGCCAACTGCGTCACCGTCGCGCGGCTCGGCGACGCCTATCGCGGCTACATGCTGAAGCGGAGCGCCGGGGTCTCGTTCACCGTCACGATGGGGACGATCCTCGCCGAACGCCTGCTCGATCTCGTCGTCCTCGCGGGCCTGATGGCCGTCTCGGTCTTCGCGGCCTTCCGTGGCTCGCTCCCCCCGGAGGCGGAGTCGGCGCTGATCGGCGGCGTCATCCTGGCGGCGGTGGGCCTGATCGGACTCGCCTCGCTGCGGCACCTCCGCCCGCTGATCGAGCGGATCCTCCCGGAGCGGCTCTTCCGCCACTATCACGGCGTGGAGAGCGGCATCATCGGCTCGCTGAAGGGGATCCCGCAGCTGACCGGCTTCTCGATCGCTGGCTGGATGATCGAGGCGATCACCCTCTGGCTGACCGCGCGCTCGCTCGATGCCCCCCTCAGCATCGTCGGCGCGATGGTGGTCGCGCTCGTCGCCTCGTTGCTGACGACGATCCCCTTCACCCCCGCCGGGCTCGGCTTCACGGAGAGTGGCATGGTGCTCGTCCTCGGACGCCTGGGGCTGGACCCGAATCTGGCCGGTGCGGTCGCCCTCCTCAATCGCGTGATCAATTATTGGAGCATCATCGTGATCGGGGCGATCCTCTACCTGTTCAGCCGGAAGAAGTGAGCGCCACCATGCGAATCGGCATCGATTACACCGTCGGCATCTATCAGGGGAGCGGCGTCGGGCGCTACACGCGGACCCTCGTACACGCCCTGGCGCACATCGACCGCGCGAGCGACTATACCCTCCTGTGGGCGCGCGCCTATGGCGACGACGGCGCGGAGTTGCCGCGCCTCGACCACGCCGCGAGCTTCCCGGAGAACTTCCGCGCGCGGCGACTGCCGCTGAACACGCGCCTGCTGACGGCGGCGTGGCAACGCCTGCGCCTGCCGCTACCGATCGAGACATTCAGCGGGCCGCTCGACATCCTGCACGCCCCCGATTTCGTCGCGCCGCCCGCCCGCCACGCCCGGCGCATCATCACCATCCACGATCTCACCTTCCTGGTTGTGCCGGAATACGCCCACCCCGCCCTGCGCGCCTATCTCGGCGAGGTGGTCCCGCGCAACTTGCGGACGGCGGATCACATCTTCGCCGACTCCGAGGCGACCAAGCGCGATCTCCATCGCCTCTTCGCGCTGCCCGATGAGCGCGTCTCGGTCGTCTACGTCGCGGCGGAGTCGCGCTTCCGACCGTTCAGCGCCACGGAGCAGGCCGCCGCACGACCGGCACTGCGCGCCGTGGGCGTGCCGCCGGACCCGTACCTGCTGATGGTCGGCACGATCGAGCCGCGCAAGAACCACATCGGCGCGTTGCGCGCTTTCGCCCGCCTGCGCGCGCGCGGCCTGCCGCACAAGCTTGTCATCGCGGGGAAGCGTGGCTGGCTCTACGAGCCGATCTTCGCCGAACATGCGGCGCTCGGTCTCGGCAACAGCGTCGTCTTCCTCGACTTCGCCGACGACGCGCTGCTGCCCGCCCTCTACGCCTGCGCCGATCTCTTACTCGTCCCATCCTTCTACGAAGGCTTCGGCATCCCGGTCCTCGAAGCGCTGGGGGCCGGGACGCCGGCGATCATCAGCGACCGCCCCTCCTTGCCGGAGATCGCCGGAGGGGCGGCGCGGATCGTCCCACCAGACGACCCGGCGGCGCTCGCCGCGGCGATCTGGGCGCTGCTCCACAACGACGCCGAACGCGAAGCGTTGCGTGCGCGCGGCCTGGCGCGAGTGCGCGACTTCGCCCCCGACCGGATCGCCGCCGATGTCCTTGCGCGCTATCGGGCGATGGGGTAGCATGGCCGACACGTCCGCTGACGAAGAGGGCAGCGCGCCGAACGATCCGGGGGGCGAGGCGAGCGTTCCCGACCTGCAACGCGAGCGTGCGAGCGGCCTCGATGAGCGGACGCGGGCGCAACTCGGCTCGCCCCTGCTGGTCGGGTGTATCGCCTATGCCATCCTGACCTGGATGATCCTGGTCGTCATCGTGATCTACGCCTGGAAACTGTTCGGTTCGTGATACGCCCGCCGATGTGACGCTCGGTGGTGGGGGAGGACGAGGACGGCGTGAGCATCGAAGGGGCAGCGCGCGGCGGGACGGCGACGGACACCGAGACGGCCATCAAGCGGACAATCGTCGTCTTGCCGACGTACAACGAGCGTGAGAATCTGCCGATCATGGTGGAAACGCTCCTGGGGCTCGGCATACCCGGCCTGGAAGTCCTGGTTGTGGACGATAATTCCCCGGATGGCACCGGCGACCTGGCCGAGCAATTGCGCGCAGAGTATGCCTCGCGCCTGCCGATCCACATCGCGCACCGCCCGCAGAAGATGGGCCTCGGGCCGGCCTACATCGACGGCTTCGGGCGGGCGCTCGCCCTCGGTGCCGATTATGTCGTCGAGATGGACGCCGACTTCCAGCACGACCCGCAGATGATCCGCGAGTTTCGCCGCTGGATCGATGAGTACGACGTCGTCGTCGGCAGCCGCTACATCGACGGCGGCAGTGTCGAGGACAAATGGAGCTTCACGCGCAAGATCCTCAGTCGTGGCGGCAGCGTCTACGCGCGCTTGATCCTCGGTCTGCGCGCGCACGACCCGACAGGCGGCTTCAAGTGCTTCCGCGCCAGCGCCCTGCGCGCGCTCGATCTCACCAAGGTTCGGTCGAGCGGTTATACCTTCCAGATCGAGATGAGCTACGCCTGTCAGCAGGCGGGGCTGCGCGTGAAAGAGGTGCCGATCCGCTTCATCGACCGCGAGCGCGGCACCTCCAAGATGTCGGCGCGGATCGCGCTCGAGGCGACGTGGCGCGTCTGGGACATCAAGCGGCGCTACTGAGCGCCCCGTTGATGCCCCCGTTGATGCGCGACGAGCGGGAAGAGCGAGCGCGACGATGAATACCGTCCAGCGCGTCGCGCGCAACAGCGCCGCACCGCTGATCGCCCAACTGCTCAACAAGGTCGTCGATCTCGGCTTCGCGCTCGTCATCCTCCGCCTCCTCGGCACGGAGGGGAACGGCGAGTACGCCTTCGCCGTGATCGTCTGGCTCTACACCAAGACTTTCACCGACTTCGGCCTCGGTATCCTCGCCACCCGCGATGTCGCGCGCGATCACGCCCTGGCGAACGGATACCTGGGCCTCACGACGCTGCTGCGCCTGCTCCTCTGGGTGGTGGCGCTGCCGATCGTCGGCATCTTCACCCTGGCCTATCGCGAGTTCTGGCATCTCACCACCGCCAGCACGGTCGCGATCGTGCTGCTGAGCGCCTCCATCCTCCCCGATAGCTACAGCGACGCCGCCAACGCCATCTACAACGCCTTCGAGCGGATGCACATCCCGGCGGGGCTCACCCTGATCAAGAACGCGCTCAAGGTCGCGATCGGGCTGGCGCTCGTCCTCGCAGGGTGGGGGCCGATCGGCCTCGCCCTGACCGCCCTGCTAACCAACGTGATCACCGCCTGGCTGTTCCTGGTCCTCCTGCGACGGCTGGGCGTGCGGGCGCGCTGGACCGTACCAGGGGCGCAGGCGCGGCGGATGCTGCTCGACGCCTGGCCGCTCTTTCTTAATACCCTGCTCGCCGGACTCTTCTTCCGCTCGGATGTCTTCGTCCTCAAGCCATCCTGGGGGGATTCGGCGGTCGGTATCTACGACGCGGCCTACAAATTCCTGTCGCTCGTCCTGCTGATCCCGCAATACTTCACCCTGGCGCTCTTCCCGCAACTCGCCCGCCTCGCCACCGCGCGCGACGATCGCTTCGCGCCGATCTACAACCTCGCGCTGAAACTGCTACTGACCCTCGCCCTGCCGATCTGCGTCATCGCCACCATCCTCGCGCCGGAACTGATGGGCATCCTGGGCGGCAGCGCCTACCTCCCCGATGCGGGGACGGCGCTGCGGATCCTGATCTGGCTCCTGCCCTTCAGTTATGTCAATGGCCTGGTGCAGTACGTGCTGATCGCCGCCGGGCAGCAGCGCGCGCTCACGCCCGCCTTCGCCGCGACCTTCGCCTTCAACCTGATCGCGAACCTCCTCTTCACGCCGCGCTACGGTTATCCCGCCGCCGCCGCCATCACCATCGCCTCGGAAGTGGTGCTGATCGTCCCCTTCCTGCTGCTCGTCCGGCGGCGCGTCGGGCCGCTGCCGACGCCCGGCATCATCGCCCGGCCCCTGGGCGCGACCGCCGCGATGGGTCTCGCCGCGCTCGCGGCGGGGCGCGGCTTCGCCAGCCTGGGGATCGGCACACTCACCCCCTGGCTCGCGGCGCTCGTGGCGGCGATCGTCTATCTGGTGTGTCTGCTAGCTAGCGGCAGCATCGGCCAGACCGAGCGCCGCCTGGCCTTGCGACTCCTGGGCCGCGTCCCCTCCTGACCGATCGTAATCGCGATGTCCGCCGCTCGACCGACACTCCTGTCGCATCCCGCCGCCGATCACCCAGCAGACGAGGAATACAGCGGTACGCAGGATGATCGCCCCCAGTCCCCGCAGAGGCGGGCTTCGCTGGTGCCGCAGCACCCCCAGCCGGGGGGTGGTTGCCCTCCGGGGTGCTTGTACCCCCTCGCGGGGTGGTGGCTGCCCTCCGGGGTACTGCAACCCCCGGAGGCAGCGCCGCCGTGACCACCCTCACCCCCTACCCCCCTCTCCCCATCCGAGGAGCGGGGGATGTGCCACTGCTGGTTCTTCCGGCTGCTGCACTGGGATAGCACCATCCCAGCCGGACTCTGCGGGCTTCGCCGGTGCCGCCGGCACTCGCAGTCGGGGGTAGTACCCCCGCGCCGTCGAGCCGACCGGGCCACCCACAACACAACCGGGCCGGGGAATCCCCCGGCCCGGTTCGTCGCGGATCGCTGTTATGCCGCTATCTGGTGATGATGTACCCCTGCGTGCGGGCCGTCTCGATGCCGAGCCGACCGAGCAGGACAGTATAGGGATACTGGTTGTCGGGATGATACTCGAAGCGGTTACGCTCGAAGTATTGCACCAGATAGCTCTTTCCGTCGTCCTTGCTCACCTCCTGGAAGGGCTCGGAGAGGGGATAGCCGAAGATCGCGAGGCCACCATTCGCGCGCCAGTATTGAAGGAAGTCGCCGGAGAGCGAATGCTGCGTGGCCGGGAAGTACGCCCGTGTATCGGTGGTCTCGAACGGTGTCAGCGCCAGATCGAACTTCCGCCCCTTCGTCACATCGTTGCCGAGCAAACCGAGCAGCACTTCGTAGTTGGTGCCCGCATTCTCGGGGTGGGCCTCGAAGCGGTTGCGCTCGAAATACTGCACCGTGTATGGCTTGTTATCGATCTTCGAGATCTCGGTGACCTCCTCGGAGATCGGGAAGCCGAAGATCGCCAGCCCACCGTTACCTTGCCAGTAGCGCAGGAACGTATTCCCCAGCGTGTGCCCCGTCTCAGCGAAGTACACCTTGGTGTCGGTGTTGGCGATCGCCGGGACGCGATCGAACGCCTTGGTGTTGACCGACGGCTGCACATCGAAGGTAGCGCCCGCAGTCCGCTTGCTGCGCTCGCCATACGCGGTCACGACCTGCTTGCCAACCGCCAGGGGGTCGTTCTTGCTGAGCGAGAGGCGCAGTTCGCCGCTCTTGCTGGCGTACGCCTGCGCCGTATTAAGCTTGCTGAAGTAGCGATAGGTGCCGTCCGGCTGCGTGAGCCACAGCGTCACCGGCTCGTTCGGCTCGAAGCCGGTGGCGGTGAAGAGATAGGCGTCCGTATCCTTCCCGGTCGCGGGGGTCACCGCCGCGCCGGTCAGGGTCGGGTCGGGAGCCGTGGCGAGGATCACCGAGTGGAGGGTATCGAGCCGCCCGTAGCCCGAGCGCGGATCGAAGCCGGCGCTATCGATATCGACCGCCGTCGCGCGCAAGATCTCGCGCACCATCTTCGGTGTCAGCGTCCCGCGCTGCGAGAGCATCAGCGAGATCGTGCCGGAGACGTACGGGGTGGACGCCGAGGTGCCGCTCAACTGGGCGTAGGTATCGCCATCCTTGTAATAGGTGCTGACGATATCCTGCCCCGGCGCGGCGAGCCACACGTACGAGCCGTAGGAGGAGAAGTCCGCGATCTTATCGTCGATCGTCGAGGCGCTGACCGCGATCACGTTCGGATACGCCGCCGGATAGTTCGACACCCCATCGGCCTGATTCCCGGACGCGGCGACGACGATGACCCCTTTGCCGATGGCATAGGTGACCGCCGCCTCCATCGCCTGCGAGGGGATCGGGATCCCCGCGCTCACGTTGACGATCTGCGCGCCGTTATCGACCGCGTAGCGGATCCCCTGCGCGAAGGCCGAGACCGGACCCCGTCCATCCTGATCGAGGATCTTGACCGGCATCAGCCGCGCGCCCCAATTCATCCCCGCCACGCCGATCCCGTTATTGCCGGTGGCGGCGGCGATGCCTGCGGTGAAGGTGCCGTGTCCGTTGTCGTCGGCGGGATTGGCGTCGTTACCGATGAAGTCGTAGCCGGGGCGCAGGCGATCCTTCAGGTCCGGGTGCGTGGGCGAGATGCCGCTGTCCAGCATCGCGATCACGATCGGCCCGCCGGTCGTCAGCGTGTTCCAGGTCTGATCCGCGTAGACCTTACTCGGCCCCCACTGCTGCTTGTAGTTCTCGTCGTTCGGCACCAGCGGACCGGTCGCGGCGGTGACATCGCTGGCATTGCCGGTCGTGCTGACCGTCGCCGTGCTGTACAAACCGAGGATGTAATTCGGCTCGGCGAAGGCGACGTTCGGATCGCGCATGAGCTGATCCTGGCGCGCGCGCAGGTCATCGTCGTTGGCGAATTGCAAGCGGTAGGTGGAGCTGTCGCCGATCGCCGGGCTCGCCGCCCGCACCCCGAACGCCGAGAGGTAGCGGTCGAACGCGCCGGTGAAACTCCCCGCGCCGCCGAAGGTGGTCTGCTCGCGGAAACCGACGAGCAATTCCCCGGCGACGTGGTCATAGGACCAGGCATCGCGCGCCACCGGGACGGAGGCCGGAGCGGCTTCGGCGCGCGGGCTGCCCAGCAGCACGAGTACGACCAGCGCGAGCAGCACCAGGATTCGCTGAGACAAACGCACGTGTTTCTCCTCCGCAGGCTGCGGCAACCAACCGATCCGGGGGCCAGACGACCACGAGCGCCCCGCCGCCGACCGCGTCAGTGAGAGTGAACGAATGTTCACCGTACTCGCTGGCACCGATATAACGCCTTTCTTGGGTAAAAGTTGCTTGTCTGGAGGAAACTCGCGCGAGAAAAAGCGCAGAGATGAGAAACGCGCGCGTTACCAGGGTAAGTATAATGTCTCAGGCCACCTTCGGCACAGGATCGTCGCCGCGCGGTCAACGGGCCGCGACACGTCCCCAGACCCAGCCGAGCGCCGCGCCGCACACCGAGGCGACGAAGTTCACCGCGTCGTTGTCGATCGCGCGGAAACCGCCGACGGGCACCGTCGGCGTGCCGCACCGATGGACCATGCGCTCGGTGGCGACACCGCAGTGCGGGCAGCGGTAACGCGCCTGCACCGTCGCACCGAGCAGGCTATCGGCGAACGAGCCGCCGAGCCCCGCCACAAGAGCCAGCGGGAACAGCCAGCCCGCGCGTTCGCCCGCCAGTCGTTGCCCGACAACGGCCACCACCCCGATCAGCGCCGCGCCGGCCGCCGCCGCGCCGGTGCCGAGCGGGGAGATCCCGCCCGACGTGCCGGGCGGCACCGCCCGCCCGGTGGTAATCAGGCGCGGCGCACGCCGATTCAGCAACCCGATCTCGGTCGCCCAGGTGTCGGCGTTGGTCGTCGCGAGCGCGCCGATCAACGCCGGGAGCCAGGGCGAGGCCGGACACGCCCGCCCGACGAGCACCAGCAGCGCCGCCGCGCCCCCATTCGCCAGCGTCTGCGTCAGATCGCGCCGTGCCCCCTTCTCCGCCTCGACGACCGCCGCCTCGGCCTTCCGGCCCTTCCGACGGTGCGAGAGGGCGCTGGAACTGACGAAGAAGGTGACGAGCAACGAGGCGGGCACGAGCCCGCCCCCGGCGAAGATCGTCGTGCCGGTCAGTACCGCGCCCGCGACCCCGCCCCGGCTGAGCGCGCCACGTCGACAGGCCAGCGCGCCGATCGCCCCGCTGGCCGCGAGCCCGCCGAGGATTCTGCTCGGGGCGGGCAATAACGCACGCCACGCCACGCCGCTCATACGCCCTTCACCATCCCGCGCGCCGCCAGGATTTGCGGCACGACGATCGTCTCCCAGTGCGCCCGCACCGGCTCGCGCAGGCGCTCGGTGGTGACGATGCGGATCAGGCGGCGGTACTCCTCGTAGCGCTTGAAATCGTCGTCGCGCAGTCCGACCACGTCCTGCCAGTGCATCAGCGGTTCCATGCCGACCGGCGGACGCCCGAAACGGACCCACACATCGGTCTTCCACTTCTCCGGCTTCGGGATGTCGATCAGCAACTCGTACTCGGCGATCGGCTCGCCGGTCGTGGTGGCGAGCGCGCGGACGATCGCCAGCTCGGTGGCCCGGCGCGCGCCGGGGTCATACCAGAGGGCGCTCAGCGCGTCGTACAACTCCCCCGCGCGCGCGCTCACCTCAACTGCCCGCTTGTGTACCTGGCGTAACCGCAACATGTCCACCAGCGCCCCGGTCACCGGGGGCATCCCCCCCTCGCCGAGCAGCGCCAGCAGCGAGGCATCGTCGTGGCGCGTCAGCTGTGCGGGACGCACCGCCCCGGTGAGCAACGCTTCTTGCACCGCGCGCAGGAGCATGATCATGCAGGCACGGTTCGTGTGGTGCCAGTAGACGTTGTCGAACATCTCCTGGCGCGCGTTGATCAGCGAGTGCAGCGCGCTGACGCCTTTCTCCTCCACGATGATCCGTGGTTGCCCCTCGACCGGGGCGATCGTCAGCGCATCGATCAGGCGCGGCGTATCGACGCGCCCGTATGGCACGTTGCACGCCTTGGCGTCGCGCGGGAGATAGTCGAGCTTGTCCATGTCGAGGGTGCCGCTCAGCAGGCCGACGAGCAGCCGATCGATCGGGCGCAACGCCTCGCGCGTCTCGATCAGGTTCGCCACCCGCGCCGGGTCGAGCCCCCAATCGCGCTCCAACGTCGTCGCGACCGCGCCGTTCTCGATGATCGCCCGCCCCACCACCTCGTGGTTCAACACCGGTGGCCCCAACTCCTCGATCGCGTGGGAGAACGGGTAGTGGCCGATGTCGTGGAGGAGGGCGGCGGCCGCGATCGTGTCCAGATCGGTTTCCGTCGCGCCGAACTGCCCGGTCAGGATCGGGCGCAGGTGGGCGAGCGCCCGCCGCGTCAGCGCGAAGACGCCGAGCGAGTGCTCGAAGCGGCTGTGCTTCGCCCCCGGCCAGACGCGCGAGACGAAGCCGAGCTGCTTGATGCTATCGAGGCGCAGGAACTCCGGCGTGCCAAGGAGCGCCGTGTCACGGGGACGCAGCGTGATCCGATCGTAGAGACTATCGCGGATCGTCGTCGTCCGCGCCGCCTCGTGCTCCGCCACGTCCGCGCTCATCTCGTCCGTCATCGCGCCCATCCCCGATCGTACATCGCGCCATCCGTATCAACCGAGGAGTGTACCAGTTCATCCCCGGTCATTCCGCCTGAAGAGCATCGGCAGAAGAGGCGGCTGCTCCTGTGAATCGCGCTGCTATACTGCGGCTACGAGACCAAGCCACGGGTACTTAAACGCGATCGGGGAGGTGAACACGATGTTGGATACCGCCGCTTACCTGGCGCGCATCGGCTATAGCGGCTCGACCACGCCCACCCTGGCGACCCTGCGCGCCCTCCACCGCGCACACCTGCTGACCGTCCCGTTCGAGAACCTCGACATCGGCCTCGGGCGACCGATCGTGCTCGATGAAGGGGCGCTCTGCGCGAAGATCGTCGGGCGGCGACGCGGCGGCTTCTGCTACGAGTTGAACGGCCTGTTCGCGGCACTCCTACGCGCGCTCGGCTTCCGCGTCACGCTCCTCTCTGCGGGCGTTCGTCACAGCATCACGGCGGCGGGACCAACCTTCGGCCCCGACTACGATCATCTCTGCCTGCGCGTCGATCTGGATGCTCCCTGGTTGGTGGACGTTGGCTTCGGCGATGCCTTCCTCCACCCGCTCCAACTCAATAGCGACGCGGAGCAGATCGACAGCGGGCGCGACCAGCCAATCCTTATCTCGCCTACTGAAGGCATCTGGACAGATCGCTTACCGAATCGTCGCTGAGGGCGCATGGCGGCACCTCCAGCGCCGCTCCTGGGGTGGAGAATGGCACGATCGCTATCGCTTCACCCTCATCTCGCGCGCCTGGGCCGAGTTCACGCCGATGTGCCACTACCACCAGACCGCGCCCGAATCGGGCTTCACCCAGCGCCGTACCTGCACCATCGCCACCCCCAGGGGGCGTGTGACGGTCGGTGAGTCGCACCTGATCGTCACCACAGGTATGGCACGCCAGGAAACCACCTTCACCGACGAGTCGGCGCGGGTGCAAGCCCTCCGCGAAGACTGCGGGATCGACCTGCCCGAAGCATCGGCAAGGGCGGCGACCCACCTGTGAGTCGAAGGCGTGGTGCGCGCCCGATATGGCGGCTAGAGGGCACGCGCTCAGGGGCGCCATGCGGCCACACGAGCGGCCAGCCAGGCGTCATCCGCCGGCTGGAAGCGCGGTGGTGACGGGACGTCGCGATAGTCCAGGCGCTCGGCATAGAAACGTGCGTAGGTGCGTGCGAAGGCATCTTGGAGATCGAGCACCGCATCGGGATGATCGGCGGTCAGCGGCACCGCGATGACCGGCAGCGAATCGCGGAGGTTCCAATACCAAACCGCGAATTCGTCCGCCGTCTCCGCCCGTTTCAGGAGCGCATAATAGTCGCTCAGGCCCGCCACCTCGGGTGGCCGCTCGCCCGCGCGCAGCAGATCGATCTCGATCCAGTGGACCGGGGCTGCCAGCAGGTCGCGCCGCTTCCGCAGGAACGCCTCGCGTCCCGCCGTGCCCGCCGCCTTATCGGTTGGCGAAAGCACCTCGATGACGGCCACAACGGTATGATTGCGGCCATCCCGGATTTCCAGGTAGCGCTGGCGCAACTCTTCTGGGAAACAGGCAGTCACCCGCACCGGCTGCGTGATCGAGCGATCCGCGACGACGGTCGGCTGACCGCCGAAAGTGCGTCCGGCATCAACCAGGTACACGTCCGGCTTCACCGGGGGGCGCGGCGCTACACCGAGATCGACGACATAAACCGAGGACTGTTCCTCGACATAGAAATGCGGTCGCACCCGAACGCTCAGCGCCTCGTCGAGCGCACCGATATAGCGATTGTGGAAGCTTTCCCACAGGCGCGGCTCTTCGAGGAACGGATCCATCCCCGGGAAAGGCGAGGTCATCGCGTCAGCCCTTGTCTCCCTGCCATAGTCGGTGCGGTGCGCGGCACACCGCGCACCGCAGAACCGAGTATGGCAGGGCCGATCGGAGGCTGGCTCACCGTTGCCTTCCATGCAGGGTCAGGGGCTCTTCACTGACTGGTCGGCGCGGGTGCAAGCGCTCCGCACCTATTGCGGGATCGACCTGCTCGCAGATCCCGTACCGGCAGCACCGCATCTGTAAGCCAAGTCCGTGGATGCTTTCACCCCTTGTCGCCCGCCGTCGAATGTCGGTACAGCAACAGTATCCGGTATATACTACCGACCAAAGACCGCGAACGGTGCGGATGCGGGGGCGTGCGAACGGGTGGAAGAGAAGAGGGCATGGCGATAACCGCGAATCGGACCGATGTGCGCGCGCAAGAACGCGCCGTGCCCAGCAATGCGCTGCTCTACCTGGCGGTGTTCATCGGCGGTGTCTCCTCGATCGGCATCGAGATCACCGCCTCGCGCCTGATCGCCCCATACTTCGGCAGCTCCACGATCATCTGGGCGACGGTGATCGGGCTGACCCTGCTCTATCTCTCGCTCGGGTATTATATCGGCGGCAAGCTCGCCGATCGCTTCCCGACCGAGCGCTTCTTCTACAGCACTTTCGTCGTCTCGGCGCTTGGCACGGCGATCATCCCGCTCCTCTCGCGCCCGATCCTCAACGCCTCGCTCAGCGCCTTCAACAACCTGAACGTCGGCGCGTTCTACGGCGCGCTGCTCGGCATCCTGGTCCTCTTCATCGTCCCGATCACCGTCCTCGGCTGCGTCTCCCCGCTGGCGCTGCGTCTGCGGCTGCGCGGCGTCGAGGAGGTCGGCGGCACGGCGGGCGCGCTCTACGCCCTCTCCACCGTCGGCTCGATCGTCGGCTCCTTCCTCCCCGTCATCGTCCTCACCCCCTACCTCGGCACCCGCCGGACCTTCTATATCTTCGCCATCGCCCTCGGTCTGATGGGGCTGATCGGCCTGCTGCGCGGTCGCAACCTCCGCGCGGTCGGGACGACGGTCGCGGTGCTGATCCTCGTCCTCGCGCTCGCCCTGTTCGGGCCGAACGGCAACCTGCGCCAGGCCGAGGCCGGGCAACTCCTCTACGAGGGGGAATCCGAGTACAACTACATCCAGGTCGTTCGCAACGGCGACGAGGTCGGGCTGGTCCTCAACGACGGCCACGCGATCCACTCGATCTACAACCCGAACCAGCTCCTCACCGAAGGGCCGTGGGATTACTTCATGATGGGGCCGTTCTTCAATCAGCATCAGCAGCCATCCGATGTGCGCTCGCTGGCGCTGATCGGCCTCGCGGGCGGCACCACCGCCCGGCAGTACACCCAGGTCTACGGCTCATCGGTGCAGATCGATGGCGTGGAGATCGACCCGGAGATCGTCAAGGTCGGGCGCGAATACTTCAACATGAACGAGCCGAACCTCAATGTGATCGTCGAGGACGGGCGCTATTTCCTGCGGACGACCGCGAAGACCTACGATGTGATCGGGGTGGATGCCTACCGCCAGCCGTACATCCCCTTTCAATTGACCACCAAGGAATTCTTTCAGGAGTCCGCCGATCACCTCAACGAGAATGGGGTGATGATCCTTAACGCGGGGCGTTTCGGCACCGACTATCGCCTCGTCAACGCCGTCGCCTCGACGATGCGCGCGGTCTTCCCGAATGTCTATCTGATCGATGTCGGGCGCTTCTCGAACACGATGGTCATCGCCACCAAGAAGCCGACACAGATCGGGAACTACGCCGCCAACATCGCCAAATTGCCGCAAGGGTCGCCGCTGCGGACGATCGGCGACCTCAGCCTCAGCACCGGTAACGTGCGGGAGTGGACCGGCAATGACATGGTCTTCACCGACGACCACGCGCCGATCGAGTTCGTGATCGACCGCCTGATCGTCGATGCCGCCCGCAAGGAGACGGAGGGCCGGTGAACGCACGCACGCACGCGCCGACGGACACGGCGGAGGCTGTCGCCCTCCCACGCCCTTTCCGCTTCGCCAGCTTCAGCGCCGCGCCCGGCGTACGTCATGGGATCACCGGACGCGCCGCCGCGCTGTGGCGTGAGGGGGATATCAGCTACGCCACCGGCGGCGACCCGGCGGCGGTCTTCGCCAACCGCGAGCGTTGGGCGGCGAGCATCGGTGTCGATGCCGCCGCGAGCGTGGCGGTGCGGCAGGTGCATGGCAATACGGTCGATATCGTGACCGCCGATGCGCGCGGACGCGGCGCGCGCAGTCTCGACGTGGCGACCGTCCCCGCCGCCGACGCGCTCCTGACCGACGCGCGCGACACCCCGCTCCTGCTCGCCTTCGCGGACTGCACGCCGCTCCTTTTCCACGATCCGCACCGTGGCATCGTCGGTCTGGCCCACGCGGGCTGGCGCGGCACGGTGGCCGATATCGCGGGGGAGACGGTGCGCGCGCTGGTGCGCCACTACGGCTCCGATCCGGCACGGATCATCGTCGGCATCGGCCCGGCGATCGGGCCGTGCTGTTACCAGGTCGATACGCCGGTGATCGCGGCCTGGGAGGCGCTCGGCGTGGCCGATGCCGCCGTCGCGCGGGAGGTCGCGCCGCAAGGGGGCAGGCGGCAATGGCGCTTCGATCTCGCTCTTGCCAATCGCCGCCTCCTCGAACGGGCAGGGATCACCTCTGACCACATCGAGGATGCCGCGTGCTGCACCGCCTGCCACGTTGCCGCATACCCCTCACATCGCGCGGAGGCGGGCCGAGCAGGACGCTTCGCGGCGCTCATCGCCCTGACCGAGGGCAACAAGGGAGGGGAAGGCCGATGAGCGAGCAGACCGGCACTACAACGGCGCTCGCCACCCGCATCGCCACGGTGCGCGCGGAAATCGCGGCGGCGGCGGCGCGTGCGGGGCGCGATCCTGGCACTATCACCCTGATCGGCGTCTGCAAGACGGTCGAGCGCCCGACCGTGGACGCCGCCTACGCGCACGGGCTGCGCCACTTCGGCGAGAACCGCGTGCAGGTGGCGCAGGCGAAGTTCGGCGCGGATCGCCCCGCCGATCTGGTCCTGCACCTGATCGGCTCGTTGCAGACGAACAAGGCGCGCGACGCGGTCGCCCTCTTCGATCTGATCCATTCGGTCGATCGCCTCGGTCTGATCGAGGCGCTGGCGAGCGCCGCCACGCGCGCCGGACGCCGCCTGCCGGTCCTCTTGCAAGTGAACATCGCCGGTGAGGAGAGCAAGCAGGGCTGCGACCCGGACGAGGCGACCGCGCTGGCGGCGGCGATCGTCACGCACCCGACCCTGGAGCTGCGCGGCCTGATGACGATGGCCCCCTACGTGCCGAGCGCGGAGACCCGCCCGGTCTTCCGCGCCCTGCGTACGCTGCGCGACGAGCTACGAGGGCGCCACCCCGATCAGCCCCTCCCCGAACTCTCGATGGGCATGACCAACGATTATGGGGTCGCGACCGAGGAAGGTGCGACGATCGTCCGCGTGGGCCGCGCGATCTTCGCCGAGTAAGCGCGTGCCCAGGTCGCGCTACGAGCACAATATCGGCGTAGCGCATGTAGCCTACGCAATACTAAGCACGCAAAGGGGGCGCGGTCATCGACCGCGCCCCCGTGTTGACTTCACACCGCTCGATCTTCGAGCGTTAGCCCTCGAAGCCTCCGAAATCGCCGCCCATGTCGTCGAAGCCGCTGTCGAGGCCCGGATCCCCGGCGGCCATCGTATCCGCGCCCGTCTCGTCAGCCGGGGCATCGGTGCCTGCGTCCGCGCCCGCATCCGCCCCACCATTGAAGCCGGTGTCGTTGGCGAAGAACTGGCTGGCGATCGCCGTGCCGATGAACGTCCCGGCGACGCTGGCGAGCAGGCTGCCGGCGATCATGCCGCCCATCCCCATGCCGCCCGGGCCACCAGCGCCCATGCCGCCGCGAGCGCCGCCGAACGCGCGCTCTAGCGTGCCTGGCTGGCGCATCTCGGCGCGCGTCGCCAGCCGCGCCAGCGCCTGGGGATCGCTGCTCGCCCCCGCGCGCTCGCTCTCCGGCACGTTGGTCGAGAGCCCTTGCAGTGCCAATTGGCGCTGTTCCGGCGTCAGCCTGGCGAACGCCTCCGCGTGCGCCCGCTCGATCGGCGCCGGGGGCGCGGTGCGGAGCATGTAGCGATACCGCTCCACCGCCTGCTCATCCTCGCTCAACGGCGGGCGAGTGGGCTGCTGCGTCATGGCGTCACGACGCAGGGGTTCCTCCGCGCCACCGAATAATCGCCTGAAGAAACTCATGACTCGTCACTCCTCCTGTCCTTGGTCGGCATACTGAGTTTGTTATCGTACAGCCAACCTCGTTACAGATATGCAAGAGGCATACCGTTGGTGACAGAGTCAGTCGGCGATCGGCAGTGGTGATGTGGGTGCTGATACCGATGATAGCGCCTGGTGGTCCGTCAGGGCTGATGGCTGCTCGCCGAGCGTCGCGGGCTCCTCCTTTCATGATGCGGCCGCCAAGGGGCACGGCACGATGCGGCGGACGCGCAGCGAGCACGACGACGGACACTGGTCGATGCCGTTGCGACAGCAGGCAGGCTGGTCGCATGGCGCGTGGTGATCAGCAGGGGCGGTGGCCTTCCGCGCCGGAGGCGCTTCGACGGTGCCTCCGGCGCATAAACGGTTTGCTGTCCGGTCGTCCGTCCGCATCGTCCCCGCACACCTGGCTGCGGTGTTCGCGCGGTATCCAGACCCGCGACCTCGCCCACGCCTTGACAGGTTTTCGGTCGCGCTTCTAGGGTTGGAAGAGTTCGCGCAGCCCTTCGGTCAGGGTGGCGGGTCGGTGTCCGAGGAGTGTTTCGAGGTCGGTGCTGGTCTCGTCGAGCTGGTTATCGCGGATGTCGGAACAGAAGCCGAGCATGTGGCGGGCGGCTTGCTCGGGCATCCCGGCCTGCACGGCACCGGCGACGTACTCGTCGTCGGTGATCGGGGTGTAGGTGATGGTCTTGCCTGAGATCTCGGTGAGCGCGGCCGCGACGTCGTGGAAGCTGTAGGCCCGGGGTGAGGCGACGACATAGGTGCGGCTGTCGCCTCGGTGGTCGAGCATGGCATTGGCGAGCGCCTCGCCCATCTCCCTGCGTAGCGCGTAGGCGACTTTGCCGTCGCCGGTCGGGACGCGGATGACGCCGGTGTCGAAGACGCGCGCGCCACCGACGTAGAACGTCACGGCGTCCAGGTAGAGGGCGTTGCGGAAGAGGATGTGGGACAGCCCGCTGCGGCGGATCCGGTCCTCGGTCGCGAAGTAGTCGGCCATCAGCCCGTTCTCCGAACCCTGGATGTCCCGGAGCGACCGGCTGGCGAACCCGAGCAACGCGACGCCCGCCTTCCGAGCGGCGTCGATCACGTTCTGGTGTTGCTGCACGCGACGCTGCGGTGCGTTGCCGGCGATGAGCAGGACACGGTCGACGCCGTCCATAGCCCGTGCGAGGGCGTCGGTATCGTCGTAGTCGCCGACGCGGATCGCGACGCTGCGGGCCTTCAGGTCGGCGGCCTTGGCCGGGTCGCGCACGAGCGCGGCGACCTCGGTGGGCTCGGTGCGCCGCAGCAGCTGATCGATGACGGCCGTACCGAGCTGGCCGGTGGCTCCGGTGATAAGAATCATGAAAACCTCCATTTCGTGGCGTTACTCCGAGGGCATACCGCGCGTTACCGCCCTCGGCCACCGGGGGCCAACCCCGATATCAACGATAACATTATATCATTACCATCGATAACGCAACCAGTAAAAGCAATATCTTGCTATCATCGTTAATGAAGCGATCGATGGATAGCGGTGAGAGCGAGGCGGGGATGGCTATGCGGGGGGATACGCGGGAGCGGATCGTGCGGTCCGCCGCCGCCTTGTTGGCGGCGGGGGGGCGGGACGCGGTCTCCTCGCGCGCGGTGGCCGCCGCCGCCGGGGTTCAAGCGCCGACGATCTATCGCCTGTTCGGCGACATGCGCGGGCTCCTCGACGCGGTGATCGGCGTCACGCTTTCGGCATATGTACGCGAGAAGGCGGGAGGGGAGCGCGCGGGGGATCCGGTGGAGGACCTGCGCCACGGGTGGGATCTCAACATCGCGTTCGGCCTCGCCAACCCGGCGATCTACCAGCTCATGTACGGCGACCCCAGGCCCGGTGCCGCGCTCTCCGCGGTCGTGGAGGGGGGCGAGCTCCTGCGCGCGCTGGTCGCCCGCGTGGCCGAGGCGGGTCGTCTGCGCGTCGGGGTCGACCGTGCCGTGCAAATGATCCGCGCCGCCGGATCGGGTGTCACGCTGACGCTAATCGGCACCGCGCCCGCAGAGCGCGACCCCGCGCTCTCCACGACGACCCGCGAGGCGATCCTGGCCGCCATCATCGCGGACGAGCCCGCGCCGGAAACCACGGCAGGGGGTGGCCTGAATCGGGCCGCACAGCGCGCCGTGGCCTTGAAGGCCGTCCTCGCCGAGGTGCAGGCCGAGTTCACGCCCGGCGAGCGGACCCTGCTCGCGGAGTGGCTCGACGCGATCGCCACGCTCGCCCGCTGAGTTCTTCCGCGGCGAGCGCGGTTGACCGGACGCCGAATCGGCGGGTGTACGATCGTAAACTCGGTCGACGGGCCGCGTACCGCGCGCAACGGCCCGATCCCTGGCGCAACACGGCGGTGCGCGCGCGGCTCATGCCGCGACAGTGTCGCGACCGCTGACCGGGCACCCACCACGAGTAATCTTTCGACAAACTACGGACCCCAGACCACGGACTTCCCTACTCACGACTCACGACTCACGTCTCGCTCACTGTCCCGCGAGTTGCTGCAGGAGGCGCTCCATCTCGCCGAGTTCGCTGCCGTAGGTGGCCCAGTCGCCGCGCTGTGACGCCTCCTTCGCGCGGTTGAGATGATCGAGCGCCTGCGCCGCGAGATCGGCCTGCGAGCCGGTTCCACCCGTAGCGGGCGGCGTCGGTGTCGCCGAGGGCGTGGTGCCCGCCTGTGCAAGCACGATCCCCTTCTTCCCCTGCGCCAGCGCCAGGAGCGCCGTATCGAGGCGATCGCTCATCACCACGCCCTGATTCGGATTGGAAGAGGTGACGAGGATCCGCTCCAACTGCGGCAACCCGTTCGTCGACGCCTGCAAGTAGAGCGGCTGCACGTAGAGGAGCGCGTCACCGAACGGGATGACGAGGAGATTCCCCCGGATCACCGACGAGCCGCGCTGATCGAGCAGGCTGAGCTGCGAGGAGATCTCCGGCTCCTGATTGATCCGGGCCTCGATCTGCTGCGGGCCGTAGACGAGCGACCCTTGCGGGAAGGTGTAGGCGCGTAGCTGCCCGTAGTTCGCGCCGTCCGAGCGCGCGACCATCCAGGAGACCATGTTGTCGCGGTTCGCCCCCGCAGGGGTGAAGGGGAGGATCAGCGCGAACTCCTCGCGGCTCTCGCCGGGCAAGCGAATCGTGACGTAGTACGCCTGCATCCGCTGCACCCGCTCGGCATACGTCTCACGCGCCACCGCCCACAGGTCGCCCTGATTGTAGAACGCCTGCGGATCGGTCATGTGGTAGCGCAGGTAGCGATCGGCCTGGATGTTGAAGAGATCTTCCGGGTAGCGGAAGTGCGCTGTCAGGCCCGCAGGCGCGGCGCTGAGCGGGGTGAAGAGGCCGGGGTAGATCTTCTGGTAGGTCTTCAGGATCGCGTCCTGCTCTTCGATCGCGTAGAAACGCATCTCGCCGGTGTACGCATCGACCGTGACCTTGACCGAGTTGCGGATGTAGTTCAGCGAGCCATCCGCCGTGGCGGTCGGCATGGAATACGGGAAACGGTCGGTCGTGGTATAGGCGTCCTGGATCCAGATCAGGCGACCATCGAGGATCACCAGGTAGGGATCGGCGTCCAGTTGCAGGAAGGGTGCGACCCGCTCGATCCGATCGGCGATCGTGCGGTGGAAGAGGATCCGCGAGTCACCGGTGAGGGAGCCGCTGATCAGGATATTGGTGTCGCCGAGCGCCGCCGCGAAGAGGAGACGATTGAGCGGCGACCCGAGCGGCACCCCGCTCGTGCCGGTGTAGTTCGCGTATTCCTCGCTCCCCCCGGCGGTGCCGGGGCGGTCGAACTCGCGCTCCCGCGTGTTGACGATCGCGTAGTCGCTCGTCAGCGCACCGTAGTAAATTTGCGGGCGAGTCAACGTCAGCGGCCCGTCACCGACCGGGGGGATGTTCCGCAGCACCAGCTCGGGCTGGCCCTGCGAGGTGAAGCGATTGGCCGGGTTGACCACCGCGCCGTAGCCGTGCGTGTAGACGAGGTGGCGATTACGCCAGGTCTGCGCGCGCTGATCGAGCAGATTACCGTCGAGCTCGCGCGCGGAGAGCATCGTCTGCGTCGGCGGCCCGCCACCGAGCTGGTAGCGATCGATATCGACATCCTCGAAGTCGTAATACTGGCCGAAGCGCTGGATCTGCCGGAAGGTCGTCAGGAGCGGGCGATAGTCCCAGAGGCGCACGTCGCTGACCGCTGTGGTATTGGCGGCGATCGTGCTCGTATCGAACGCCGCGTCCCCCTTCAACTGCCCGGTGGCGATCTGATCGAGGCCGTAGGCTTGCCGCGTCAGCCGGATATTGTTCTCGATGAAGGGCTGCTCCTGCCGGAACTCGTTCGGGCGCACGAAGAAGCTCTGGTACGCCGCAGGCGCGAGGACGCCGACGACGAGCGCCGCGACCGCCCACGCCCCCACCGTGACGAGGAGCGGGCGCAACCGCCGCGCGAAGATGTTCCAGAGGAGCAGCAACGCCGCCAGCGCTGAGAGCGCCATCAGGATGTAGTTGGCCGGGCGCTGGACGATCAGGTCGGTGCGCCCAACCCCGGTGACGACCCCGCGCTCCGAGTAGAGGAGCGCGAAATTCGCCAGCCAGTAGCTGAACGAGAAACAAGCCAGGAGCAGCGCCCCCAGCAGCGAGAGATGCCCGCGCGTCTCGCGTGGCAGGCTGAACTGTCGCTGGATCGCCACCTGACTGTAGCGCAGGAACGCGAGTACCCCGACCGCGACCAGGGTGAGGAAGAGCAGGCCGATGACCCACCCGCGCGCCGTGTCGAGCAGCGGCATGGTGAAGACATAGAACGCGGCGTCGCGCCCGTAGATCGGCTCGGTGATGCCGAAGTCGGTCCGATTGAGGAAACGCAGGACCGTCCCCCAGGCGTCCGAGGCCGCAATCCCGAAGAGGAAGGCGACGACCACCCCCCCCGCCGTCGCCGCCAGGGTAATCAGGCGCGGTGCCAGCACCACCTGACGCCCCTGTGCGCCCACCGGCGAGCCGAGGAGTTGACGTCCGGCGTGGCGGACATTCAGCGCGAAGAAGAGGCCGGAGATGAGCGCCCCGCCCGCGAAGAGCGCCCCCTGCGTCACATAGCGCGTCAACAGCACGCCGCGCAGATCGAGCGAACCGAACCAGAGCCAGTTGATCCAGAAATTTGCCGAGAGCAGGGTAAGAGCCAGGATCGCCGCGAGCACCCCAACCACGATGATGATCGTTCGCCGCACCGTCAGCCCTCCTCCACGAATCACGGCGTGGCAACCTCGCCTAGCCGGAGCGCAACGGCTCATCGCCCTATAGATACGCACGCGCGCCGCGAATGGCGTCACTCGGCGCAGGGGATCGCGGGCGCGACCCTTGTTGTCGTCCGGGCCGGGTGCTACTATCTGAGAATCGAACGTACGCTAGCGAGCGGGAGTGCCGCGATCCCTGGCGCACG